>TARA_B110000438_G_scaffold38907_1_pt1 | contig 35895 bp, 37 predicted proteins | sample TARA_B110000438 | Tara Oceans TARA_B110000438 (sample SAMEA4398413) | marine metagenome | biome: Polar Biome; feature: [MES] marine water layer (ENVO:01000295) within the mesopelagic zone...; material: water (ENVO:00002006), including particulate matter (ENVO:01000060) such as...... | reverse complement strand
CTAAACGCATACCGTCATCGGTGTTAGCTCCCCAGCCAGAGGAATAAAATGCAAAGCGGATATCAGTTACTTCGATTAGCTCTGCTGCAAAACTTAGAAGGGGAAAGCAAGCTGCGGCGCAAAATAAGCCGAACTGGCTGGTAAATCTAATGTATTTCAATGAAAAAGCCATAAAACCAGTTTAGCGGGCTTGATAGCCTTATGTCATGCCTATTTTCTTTTTTGGGGGGATACAAGATAATCTCCCATGGCTTGAGTGCGACTGAATACTAAAATCCATTAAAACTGAGCAAAGGTCTAATTTTTGAATAACCCTGAGAGATTTAAGCACCTCATCTGCATTGCGTCAGGAAAAGGTGGCGTGGGCAAATCCACCACAGCAGTTAATTTGGCTCTGGCATTGGCAGCAAATGGAAGAAAAGTTGGTTTGCTCGATGCAGATATCTATGGCCCGAGTATTCCATTAATGATGGGAGTGGAGCCTGGAACCCGGCCTGAAATACGCCAACAGAAATATATGGTTCCGATTTTAGCCCATGGAATTGAATGTAATTCTATGGGCTTTTTGATTGATGAGAATACAGCAATGGTGTGGCGGGCCCCCATGATTATTTCCGCCTTTAATCAAATACTAAATGACACTGCTTGGAATGAACGAGATTACCTCGTAGTAGATATGCCGCCTGGCACTGGCGATATTCAACTTAGCCTAGCTCAGTCAGTCAAGGTTTCTGGTGCGGTGATCGTCACTACCCCTCAAGATGTGGCTTTATTGGATGCTCGCAAGGGCATTGAAATGTTTCGAAAAGTTGATGTCCCTATATTAGGTATCGTCGAAAATATGAGCACTCACTATTGTTCCAGCTGTGGTCATGAAGAGGCGATTTTTGGTACTGGGGGTGGTGATCGTTTATCCGCCGAATATGGGGTGGAAGTGCTCGGTCGTTTGCCATTAGATTTGGAAATTAGAGAAAAAACTGATGCTGGTAATCCAGTGGTATCATCCGCGCCATCGAACCCTGCGACTCACGCTTATTTGAAGCTTGCTCAGAATGTGGAGCGCAAGGTAAGTCAGCATGCTATGTCAGCAGGAAGTGGGCCTACGATTACGGTAAGTGATGATTAGAACAAGCTTAGTATTGTTGGGATGGTGGTTCTCTGAGAGTTAAGAGAATAATTTTGTAAAAGGGGATGGTTGTGGATTCTGTAAATGATTTTTTAATATTTCTAGATGGTTATTTAGGATCCGCGATTTGGTTTCCAACACTTCTGCTTCTGACCGGAGTTTTCTTTACTCTTTACTTGGGTTTCCCTCAGATTCGCTATTTCAGGCATGCTATTGGAGTTACTACCGGAAAATTTGATAAAGCTGGGGCGAAAGGAGATACAACCCACTTTCAAGCACTATCCACTGCTCTTTCTGGCACCGTCGGAACAGGAAACATTGGTGGCGTAGCGCTTGCACTCCACTTGGGAGGTCCTGCGGCTCTTTTCTGGATGTGGATGACTGCGTTCTTTGGTATGACTAGCAAATTTGTAGAGGTGACACTGTCTCATAAATATCGAAACCAGATCCCGGATGGCACTATGGCTGGGGGCCCCATGTATTACATGGAGAAAGGTCTAAATATGAAGTGGCTAGCAGTAATTTTTGCTATAGCTACAGTTCTTAGTTCATTTGGAACAGGAAATTTACCGCAGATAAACAGTATCGCTGCTGGTCTGGAGAGCACGTTTTCTATTGAACCGATCATTACAGCCAGTGTGCTTTCAGTGCTGCTTGCATTAGTTATTATTGGTGGCATTACTAGAATTGCAAAAGTTGCCGCTGCCATTGTGCCGACCATGGCTTTTATCTACTTGATCGGGGCGTTTGCGGTCATCATTCCAAATTTAGGCAACATCCTGCCTTCTTTTGTAGCAATTTTTTCTGATGCGTTTACAGGTTCTGCAGCTACTGGTGGATTTCTAGGGGCAACATTTGCTTACGCTTTTGATCGAGGAGTTAATAGGGGGCTATATTCTAATGAGGCAGGCCAAGGCTCTGCGCCCATTGCTCATGCAGCAGCTCGGACTGATGAGCCCGCAGACGAGGGCATGGTCTCTATTCTAGAGCCCTTTATCGATACTATTGTTATCTGCACAATAACCGGATTAGTTATTCTATCTTCAGGTGTTTGGATGGAGAAATTTGGTAACGAGTTTCAGCGTGCCGATATGAATTTTGTAAGCGGTACTTATACAGAATCCGAATCCGCAGACACTGAACAATTATTCCTTTATTTAAATGGCGACGATTCAATTGTTAATGGCTATAGCGGCAGCATTATTGTGCAGAATGGTTTGGCGCAGAACAATAATGATTTTACGTTAATTCACGCAAGATCGTTTGCCGAGAATGTCGTGTTTAGCAATGGGCAAGGCCCAATTTCTGGTTCGATAAATGTTAGTGATGGAGCCCTGGAAGACGCTAGCATTATCGTAAATGGAGATTCATTATTGCACTCTGTACCCTTAACTACTCAGGCTTTTACTCGAGGTCTGTTTGGTGATTATGGGCAATATATAGTGTCGATTGGGTTAATGCTGTTTGCCTTCTCAACAGCTATCGCGTGGTCCTATTATGGGGATAGAGCGATGACTTATTTGTTTGGGACTAAATCTGTTTTCCCTTATCGAGTCGTTTACGTGCTGGGATTTTTCTATGCAGCGCTAGCAGACACAACCATTGTTTGGAATATATCCCTAATCACTATTGTACTTATGACCGTACCCAATCTGGTGGGCATTTTGTTAATGCACAAAGAGATGAAGAAAACCGTTGCTGATTACTGGGATCGAACAGAGGATCATAACCGCGACACTTAGTAACACTGCACCCCAAAAAGATATATTCTACATTCTAACGCAGGGTGACCTCGCCTGGCAGACGAATATTTTCAACGATAGCTTGGACGTCCTTTGGTGGTTCAGGGGTAATTTTTGAAATGCCATAGGCCACTGTCATATTAACAATGGTTCCCAGAGTTCCAATTCCTTCTGGAGAAATCCCAAACAACCAGCCTTCAGCATTATCCATAGTAGGATTGATTGTCTTAAAGTACACGATGTATAGAGCCGTAAATAGAAAACCAGCAACCATTCCCGCGATTGCTCCTTGTTTATTCATGCGCTTATGAAAAATTCCCAAAACAATAGCAGGGAAGAAGGATGCTGCCGCTAAACCAAAAGCATAGGCAACGACCTGCGCCACGTAAGCTGGAGGGTTTATCCCGACATAGCCGGCAATTATGACTGCAACAAATATTGCAATTCTGGCATAGCGAAGTTCTTGTTTCTCTGAGATGTTAGGCATGAAACTCCTTTTCATGAGGTCGTGAGCTACAGCAGTGGAAATAACGAGTAACAAGCCTGCTGCAGTTGAAAGTGCTGCTGCAAGAGCTCCAGCTGCAACTAGAGCAACAACCCAATTTGGCAATCCCGCGATCTCTGGGTTTGCCAATACCATGATGTCACGATTTACTTCGAGTTCATTAACTTCAGGATCGCCAACATACTGAATTCGGCCATCTTCATTTTTGTCGGTAAATACAATTAAGTTTGTTGCTTCCCATTTAGTAAACCATTCTGGAACAGCTGAATACTCAATATTATCTACGGTGTTAATTAAGTTGGTGCGTGCGAATGCTGCTACCGCTGGAGCTGTAGTGTAGAGGATAGCGATAAAAATTAGAGCATAGCCAGCAGAGCGTCGAGCATCTCTAACATTTGGCACTGTAAAAAATCGAATGATTACGTGGGGTAAACCGGCGGTACCAAACATTAATGCTGCAGTTATGAAGAATACATCTTGTGTTGAACGCTGTCCTTCAGTGTATGTGGCAAAACCTAATTGTTCACTCATACCATCTAATCTATCCAGTAAATAACCCCCTCCAAAAGATTCTGTTAATTCAGCGCCGAAACCAAGTTGAGGTATGGGAATGCCTGTCATTAATATAGAAATGAAAATAGCAGGGACCATAAATGCAAAGATTAGGACGCAGTATTGCGCGACCTGTGTATAAGTGATGCCTTTCATGCCGCCCATGACTGCATAAAAAAACACGATAGCCATTCCAATTACAACGCCGGTGGTGATATCGACTTCTAAAAAACGGGAAAAGACAATTCCAGCACCTTGCATTTGTCCGCAGACATAAACAAAAGAAATCGTAATTGCGCAGAAGACAGCGATCAACCTAGCTGATTGCGAGTAGTACCGATCACCAATAAAGTCGGGCACTGTAAATTTTCCAAATTTCCTTAAGTAGGGTGCTAGCAATAGTGCTAAAAGCACATAACCGCCAGTCCATCCCATTAGGTAAAAAGTGCCATCTCTACCCAGAAAGGATATTAACCCGGCCATTGAAATAAACGAGGCTGCTGACATCCAGTCGGCGGCAGTGGCCATACCATTTGCGAGAGGTGGAACTCCACTTCCAGCGACATAAAATTCGCTAGTGGATCCAGCTCTTGATTTTATCGCGATGCCGATATATAGCCCGAAGGTGAGAAATACGAAAATAAAAGTCCAGACTTGAACACTCATTCTGTGTCTCCGTCTGTGCTCGCTTGAAGGTTAGGTTGATAGTCTTTGGAAGATTCCAAATTATACTTGTCATCTAACTTATCCATTAGATGTATATAGACATAGATCAACGCGACAAAAACTAAAATAGCACCTTGTTGGGCTATCCAGAATCCGAGCTTAAATCCTCCTATTCGAAAATTATCAAGTAGATCAACGAAGAGGATTCCGCAGCCGAAAGAAATGAAAAACCAAACGGCTAGTAGCGAGAGAACGATTCGAATATTGGATTTCCAGTAGGATTGAGCGCTGCTATCAGGCATTAAGATTCCTTTGATTATTGCTTTTTTCAACTCCCGGAAGGGGTAAATAAATAAGACCTTCGAGGGAATAAATTCTACGGAAGAATTCCGTCTTTGCCACGCGCTGGGATGGTATCATTTAATCAGGAACCCGTACAGCTGCCTAGATTCGCGGGTCTCGGCGATGTTGCGTCTCAAGAGTTGGCTCAACTTATTGGCATCGTTTCTTGAACTAAATTTACTTAATCCATTGTTGTTTAAGCCCTTTTTTGACTGGCGACAAGGTTGAGGAATAGCGCATATTCGGCCTTAGGTTTTATGAACTTCAAGCTCCTGTAATGAGTGTTACTCGAAGACCACGAGCTGACGTTCAAAAGTGTTCTAGGTCATTTTCGTTATTACTTAAGTGTTTCTCACATAGCTGAAGTGATATTGCTGGCGATATAGCTATGTAATATTATTCTTTTGGATTGAGCGATTTACTGATGTAGCTTTCTAGTTTCTTGTGACACTTTGCTTGATTTTCTTCGGCAGCTTTTGAGTATTCTCTAAACAATTGTCTTAGTTTCTGTCGTTGTAATCTAGAATGCTCAGTGAGTATTTGATTTATTCCGTCATCGCCTGCGGCAAGTATGATTTCTGTCAACTCTCTAGCTAGAACTCGTGATTGAGGGCTGGTTTTGCGTGGTGACTGTAGTAAATTAATCGCCACGTTAATTTCTTCTTTACTACAGTCTCGCATTATCTTCCCGAGATACTGTTTCTGTCTTTTTTTGGCTCCATGGGAATTTGGCAGTCGCTTGTATTCAGTAATAGCGACCCTTACGCGATCTGGAAGTGGAATTTTATCCAGATCTGTGATTTTAAACTCTAATAACCGTTCGCCAAGGGCTTGCATTCTGGTTGCTTCTTTCTTCTGCTGCGTTCTGCTAGAAGGTTCCAGTTTTTGAACTTTTTCATCGGTGTGTTGCTCTCTCTTTTTATGTTCCATCAGCGCTACTTATAAGGTTTAGACATAGAAAATTTGGGCGAGTCCGAGAAATGCAAAGAATCCAATGGAATCTGTTATCGCGGTTAGGGCGACAGATCCAGCAAGTGCAGGATCAATATTAATCTTCTTTAGAAAGAGAGGAAGATAAGCGCCAGCAAGAGCAGCGGTGACGAGATTAATCATCATAGCTGCCGCTAGAATGTAACTCAGCAATAAGTCTTGATACCAGGCAAACGCAATTAATGAAATTATAAATGCCCACAGCGCCCCATTAAGTCCCGCTACGCCTAATTCTCTTGTTAACAACCATCTGCTAGTTGAGGGGCTAATATGCCCAAGCGCCATGCTACGTATTACTAGTGTTAAGGTTTGGGTGCCGGCAACTCCACCCATGTTCGCGACAATTGGCATCAATACAGCTAGATAGACAACTTGGTCTAATGTGTCTTGAAACAAAAAGATGACCATTGAGGCAAAAACTGCTGTCATTAGGTTTAAGCCAAGCCAGAGTGCTCTGCGTCGTGCTGTTTTTACAATGGGAGCGAACGTGTCATCTTCTTCATCTAAGCCTGCCATGCTCATCAATGAATGTTCAGTGCTATCACGAATAACATCAACCACATCGTCAATTGTAATACGGCCTAAAAGCTTACCTTTGTTATCGATGACAGGGGCAGATACCCAGTCATGGTGTTCGAAAAGCTGAGCTACTTGAGTCGCTTCCATTTCCACAGGTATCGCTTCAATATCTTCGCGCATAACTTCACGAACTGAAGTATTTGGGCTGGAAACCAAGATTTCTCTTAAGGGTAAAATTCCTAGAAACATATCGTCGCGACTGACAACAAGCAGATTATCAGTCATTTCTGGAATGCTTTCGTGTCTTCTTAAATAACGCAGTACCAGCTCTACAGTATGATTTCGTCGAACTGTAATGGTGTCTGTATTCATCAGGCCGCCAGCAGTATCTTCGTCGTAGGAAAGAATTGTCTCTACACGGTGACGATCTTGCTGATCCATGGCTTGCAATACTTCGGCCGCAATCTGTTGAGGAAGCTGTTGCAATATGTCTGCAAGATCGTCCGTCTCTAGTCCTTCTGTTAACTCTACGACCTGTTCCGCGTTTAGTTCGCTAAGAAAGTCACTCTGCAGATCTTCATTAAGACATTGTAAAACTTCACCCTCTGAATCTTTGTCAATTAGCTGCCAAAGGACAGAACGAGTTTTAGGGGGAGAAGATTCAAGTAGGTAAGCGATACCAGCAGTGGGTAGAGTCTTAACCATTTGCCGCACTTGGGACAAAGAACCGCTATCAATAGCTTGGTTCAATTCCAGGACATGATCTTTTTTAAATTGTAATTCCTTAGCTTGCGACATACTAAACCTCAGACATCTACTCAGAAATCGGTGGGCACCGGTATGATTTGAACTGAGGTATCCAGCCAATAGCGGGAGTCCGGAGTAATTGGCAAAAGCATCTTACCGTTATTCCGCTGAAAAACAAAAGTCAAAGTGTTGTTGATGTCGTAGATTACTCGTCTTCACCAAACCGATTATTTATAAGTGCAACAATCGCAGTGATGGCTAGGTCCTCATCTGTGCCATCAATTTCTATGCTTAATTCTGTACCTTTCACTGCTGCTAACATCATGAGTGATAGAATGCTCTTGCCGTCGACCATCTTTTCGTGGCCTACCCGGATATCAGAACTAAAAGCGGCCGTGAGTTCCACGAGCTTAGATGCGGCGCGGGCATGCAGTCCTGCCTTATTAATAATCTCCACTTTGACTTTCTGCATAATTATTTAGAATTCTGATCTGCTAATTCTCGGTGTCGTACTTGTACATTAGTGATAGATTTTACAAATTCGTTACTAAGTTTTTCGCATAGGTACACAGATCTGTGTAGTCCTCCAGTGCAGCCTATGGCGACAGTGATATAACTACGATTGTTACCCTCAAATTTTGGTAGCCATTTTTGCAGGTATTGGGAAATATCACTATACATTTCTTGGACTTCATTTTCTGCATTGAGAAATTTCATCACCGCTTCATCTAATCCAGTTAGGGATCGTAGGGAGTTGTCCCAATAAGGGTTGGGTAAGCAGCGAACGTCATAAACAATATCTGCATCTACTGGCACGCCATTTTTGTAACCAAATGATTGAAAAAGAAGTGCTAGCCCTGTCTCTTTATTTTTGACTAACCTATCCTTTATCGAATCTCTTAATTGATGTAAGGACATTTTGCTTGTGTCGATTGAAAGATTCGCCATGACTGAAATTGGTTCCAGTAATTCTGATTCTTTGTCGATAGCTTCTTTTAGGCCAATTCTCTCGTCAGATAAAGGGTGCTTGCGACGGCTTTCATTAAATCGCTTCAGTAGTGTTTGGCTATTAGCATCAAGAAAGATAATTTCCGTCGGTAGATTTTTAGATTTAAGGTCATTGACAATGTTTGGAACCTGTTCTAAGTCTGCTGATATATTACGAGCATCAATACTCGCCGCAACATTTGGAATGTCGGTTTCTCCAGTGAAAACCCTGTTTGCTAACGAGTGAAGTAAGCTGGCTGGCAGATTATCTATGCAATAGTACCCTCGGTCTTCTAGTATATGCAGAACGGTGCTTTTCCCTGAGCCAGATCTGCCGCTGATAATTGTCAGTTTCATTTTTAGTGACTCTGATTAAAATTACAGCCGATAGGTTAGCGCTTAATTTGTGAGAAAGGTAGAGTGACTTTATAAAGATCGTTACTGTCTTGAGCCTGTCTTATTGTGGAGCAAAAATCCGGATCATTGAATAATTCCGCGAGACCCGCCAGAGTTTTTATGTGATCTTCGGTCTTTTCTTCTGGCACGATTAATAGAAAAATCAAATCTACTTTTTTGCCATCTATTGCATTGAAGTCTATTGCATTCTCTAGCGTAATCAGTGCCCCAATAATTGCCTCGCAGTGTGGAACCCGACAATGAGGGATTGCAATTCCATTGCCTAGACCGGTGCTGCCGAGTTGCTCGCGTGCCATGATCGCATTAAAAATTTCATTATCGTCGAGATTGCTAAATTGCTTACTTAGTAATTCACTAATATTCTCGAGGAGTCTTTTTTTGCTGACACCTTCTATACGACAGTAACAGCGTTCTCGTGTAAGAAAGTCTTTCAATTGCATTAAAGTAGTTCTCTTTTCTAGTTAAGTATTTAAAGTAGGCGCAAGATGAGATCAGTTTAATTTTTGTTGGTTTAGCCAACGAGACGTTTGCGTTCGTTTGAGGGTGGAATGGAAAGCGACTCTCTATATTTGGCAATTGTTCTTCGCGCCACGTTTATTCCTTTGTCCTCCAATATTTGGGTGATTTTACTGTCACTTAAGGGTTTGCGAACATTCTCGGCGGCTATTAGCTTCTTAAGTATTGCTCTAATCGCTGTAGATGAGCATTCTCCACCCCCTTTGGTAGATACATGACTCGAGAAAAAATATTTAAGCTCATATATTCCTCGAGGTGTATGCATGTACTTTTGAGTAGTAACCCGAGAGATCGTCGATTCATGCATGTTTACCACTTCGGCAATATCATGAAGCACCAAAGGTTTCATGGCTTCGTCTCCGTATTCGAGAAAGTCTCTCTGATGTTCAACAATTCGAGTGGCAACTTTCATTAGGGTCTCGTTGCGGCTCTGTAAGCTTTTTATGAACCAGCGAGCTTCTTGTAAATTGTCGCGCAAATAATTATTTTCATCGCTGGAATCCGCCCGCTTCACCAAAGACGCATAATCACTATTAATACGAATTTTTGGCGCTGTATCTGGGTTTAGTTCAACTTTCCATCTCCCTGACTCTGCGAGCTTAGTAACTATTACGTCCGGGACCATATAAGTCGTAGACGGAGGAGAGATATTTGCGCCAGGACGAGGATCGAGGCTTTCAATAATCGTGATGGTGTCCCGTAGCTCTCCCTCTTTTAGTTTAGTCCTGCGCATTAACTGCGCATAATCACGGTGGCCTAATAAGTTTAAATACTCTTTTACAATAAGCTTGGCATTGGCTATTAGTTTGGAAAATTTCGAATCATCGATTTGATTGAGCTGAATCGATAAGCATTCAGACAAGTTTCTGTAACCGACACCAATGGGATCAAACTGTTGGATTCGATGAAGCACAGCAACCACTTCGTCTAATTCGATTTCTAGTTTAGATTCGAAACCCGCATTTATAGACTCAACTTCAACAGTCAGCATGCCATTGGCATCAATTGCGTCTATTATAGCAAAGCCAATGCTTTTGTCTTTCTCGGACATTGGCGTTAAGTTAAGCTGCCATAATAAATGATCTTGGAGTGTGTCAACGGTTGTATTTCTGGACTCGTAATCCATAGAGTCAGAATCATAGGAATTAGAAGCAGAGTATGTGCTCGGGTAAATATCATCCCAGTTACTATCAACAGCTAAGTCTCTAGGAATCTCTTCTTGCCAGTTGCTGTCATCTTCATTTAATACTTGCTCGTCTGTAGGTTGCTCTGAATTCCTTTCAGGTGTCTGCTCAGAATTTTCAGATGTAGACTTGTCTGCTGATTGAGTATTGGATTCTTGGCTAATGCCAGACTCATCTTCATCGCTATTCTCAATTAACTCAAGCATTGGATTGGACTCCAGTGCTTGGTGGATTTCTTGTTGCAGATCTAAGGTTGAAAGCTGAAGAAGTTTAATCGCTTGCTGCAGCTGAGGAGTCATTGTTAACTGCTGACCGAGCTTTAGCTGAAGCGAAAGTTTCATGAAGGGGATTACTTAAAGTAAGAGCGTTAGCTTAAGGTGAATATCGGATACATATGCCGAGAGTAGACGCATGTGCCTAGAGCTAAAGAGTATAGCAAGATTCATGCCTGAATTGCATAGTATATTGCAAGGCTTTTGCGGTGCCGAAAGAGGTAAATTGTTAGGAATTTGAAGATCGCAATATGAATAGTTCGGGAGTAGAAAAAACCGGATTTTTAAATTTTAAATTGATCACCAAGATAGACTTCCCGAACTTTTTGATTGGCTAAAATTTCTTCAGCCGTTCCCTCGGAAATTATTTGGCCTTCACTAACAATGTAAGCTTTCTCGCAAATATCCAGTGTTTCTCGAACATTATGGTCGGTTAATAAGATTCCAATATCGCGGGTTTTTAAGTGTTGAATAATTTTCTTGATATCGCTTACCGATATAGGGTCAACGCCAGCGAAGGGTTCGTCTAATAGAATAAATTTTGGATCAGTCGCCAATGTTCTAGCAATCTCAGTTCGTCGGCGCTCACCACCAGACAAGCTCATTCCTTTGTTATGTCGGATATGTTGAATATTAAACTCGTCCAACAGAGTCTCCAGCTTCCTCTCTTTTTCTGCACCGCTCAAATCTTGGCGAGTCTCTAAAATGGCGAGGATGTTATTCTCGACTGTTAAAGCTCTAAAAATAGATGAATCCTGTGGCAGATACGAGAGCCCGAAACTAGCCCGCTTATGTATAGGAAGTGGAGTAAGTTTGTTCTCATTTATAAATACATCACCGGAATCGGCTCTAACTAAACCGACAATCATATAGAAGCAAGTCGTTTTGCCAGCGCCGTTGGGTCCGAGTAAGCCAACAATTTCACCCTTTTTAACACTAATCGAAACGCCTCTAACCACTTCTCGATCTTTGTAACTTTTTGCGAGGTTCGTGACTTTTAACATTGCTAATTAGACTGTGAGCTCAGCATTCCCTGGCAAGGGCCAGTCGCTTCGCGAATTAAATCCCGGTTAGCTATATATATAATTGCAGCACAACTCATAGTGGAGTCAGGAGATTCGATATTAGCATTGCCGACAAGTTCTAAAATCGTTTCATCCAACTCATCGGAATAAAATACTAGGGTGTCACTCGTGCCAGTAACCAAATTTCCATCTTCATCGAGTTGTTGCTGATACTGGACCGGAGATCCCCGAACTGTAACCTTGGTAAGTTCATTTGTGGAAACCAAGTATTCGAAAATAGCTTCAGAGCCAATGATCTCTAACGATCCTTGCGTAACTTTTACATTCTCACTCATTTCCAAGATTCGTGTATTGCCATTTAGGCGCATAGTTGAATCACCATCAGAGCTCCAGAGCACCTGCTGCTCGCGATCGGTTTCCAATGCCCTAATCGGTACCGGCAGAAAAAACCCTATAATCATAGATAATATTAGAGCCTTAATTATCGGTCTGCTCATAGTATCCTCGAATATCACGATGAAATATGATTTCGTCTATTTTAAGATTAGCGAACATGCCGGTGGAAGATTGTTGTAATGTGGAAGTTACAAGCTTTATAGCTTGGTCGGTTTCCAAAGTTTTATTTTGAGGATTAAGCTCGATAAACTCTGTAGACATGACTGTGCGGTTACCAAAAGCATCGAGACTAAAAACTTCTACATTCCCAGACAATTCAATGGTTCTATTTTCTATTTCGTTCTCATTTAAATCAGCAGAAATTCGACCGTTGTTAGCTGCGATATTCCAACGGGATTTTCCATCTTGAAAAAGCCGAATAAATGGTTTCTCTAGTTCTGTGTGATCATCATTATAAAGAGTCTGGCTTTTGGCTCGTAGCGTGTAATTAATATCACCTTCAGGATTATAAAGGACCGTGTTGAACCCTTCTGAATAAACGTTATAGTCGAGTATGGTGAAACTGTCTGTATCTTCCAAGTTGATGGAAACACTGTCATATGCTGATATTGCTAGGAAAATCAGGATTGCAATTAGACTTGGGACAAGAAGCAGCTTATGACGTTGCATTACTTTCTCAATATGGGTTTTGTAGGAAGCTTATCACGAATGTTCCAAAATAGAGGAGTCTTCAGCGATCACTTGAATTGCGGGGTAAAGAGCTACTGATAGTAGAGCTAAACAAAGTTGTCGTTTTTGTTTTGGCTTTTGATTATAAAGTCAGTTATTTCTCGCACTGCTCCTGAGCCTCCAGCGGTTGCTGTTACGGCTGCTGCAGCTGCTCGAACGTCTGCATGGCCGTTCGGTACCGAGAAGCCTAAGCCGACGGATTGGATTGCTGGTAAGTCAGGCAGGTCGTCACCCACATAGGCAACTTGTTCTAGCGGGTAGTCTTTGTTGGCGACTATTTCATTTAGAGCTTGTAATTTGTCTTCGCGGCCTTGATAGAGTATCTCGATTCCGAGATCCTTGGCTCGTTTTTCAACGAGCAGCGAAGTCCGCCCTGTTATTATCCCAACATCCACTCCTGCGCTGAGCAGCATTTTAATGCCATGACCATCAAGGGAATGAAACGCCTTAGTTTCTTCGCCAGAATTAGAGAAATAAAGTCGGCCGTCTGTTAAAACACCGTCGACATCTAATGCAAGTAATCTAATTTTACTTGCGGAAAATTTTAAGGACTCTTGTTCTAGATTAAACTGCATAGTGAGCTAGACAACATTGGCATCGAGTAAATCATGCATTTTAATTATTCCTTCAATCTTGTCGTCGTCACTTTTGACAATTAGTACATAGACATTTGAAGTTTGCATTATATTTGCTGCTTCCGCAGCGAGAGCATTGCTATAAACAGATTTGTAGGAGGTGGACATTACATCTTTAATAAGTGTGCTTTGTATATCTCTGCCCGAACCTAGCATACGCCTCAGGTCGCCATCAGTGAATACGCCTTCTAATAGGTTTTGCTCATTAAAAACGGTCGTTAATCCGAAGCCTTTCTCGCTCATTTCGAGTAAGGCATTTGATAAAGTTGTTGTGGTTAGAACTTTGGGGATTTCCTCACCGCTGCGCATTACGTCTTTCACTTTAACAAATAATTTTCTGCCGAGATTGCCGCCAGGATGAGAGAACGCAAAATCATCGCTGGTAAACCCTCGCGCCTCAAGTAATGCCATAGCAAGTGCATCACCTAACACTAAAGCAACGGTAGTGCTGGAGGTTGGAGCCAGGCCGAGAGGGCAAGCTTCTTCCTCCACCTGGCCATCAATATTGACAGAAGCTGCTGCTGCAAGCGCAGAGTTCTTATCGCCCGTGATGGTGATTAGTGAAATTTTCTTCCGTTTAAGGACAGGCAGCAAACTAGTGATTTCTTCGGTTATTCCAGAATTGGAAAGCGCTAGAACAACATCTGCAGAGGTAATCATCCCTATGTCGCCATGGCTGGCTTCAGCTGGGTGGACGTACATAGAAGGAGTGCCGGTACTAGCAAGGGTTGCTGCAATTTTTCTTCCAATATGACCAGATTTTCCCATCCCGGTCACGACTACTCTGCCTTTACAGTTTAAGATTATGTTGCAGGCTTCTTCAAAGTCCCGACCAATACGTGTTTTTAAGGCAATAATTGCATTACTTTCTATTTCAATTGCTCTAAGCACACTATTAATTACAGAGGTTTTCTTTGTATCGTCGATAGTCATAAGTATGCGCGATTTAATTTTGCGTCTGAAGTAACATAACCGTAAACCAGCAACAATATATTAACAAGAAAATAGCGCCATGGACGCGGCCAATCATCTTTTGTTTCTTGATGCCGCGATAACAAATATAAGATAACAATACGGTCAGAATTAGCACACCTACGTAATCACGATAGAGCAGGAATGGGTCGACTGAACTAGCGCTCAATAGACCAGGGAATGGTAGAACCGCCAAAAGATTCAAAATATTTGACCCTATTATATTTCCAATCGCTAATTCGTGGTGCCCTTTAAGCACAAAAGTAACAGATGCTGCTAACTCTGGAAGGCTGGTTCCAAGAGCTACAATGGTTAAACCAATGATTGCGGCTGAAACATGTAAATCCTCAGCTATTGATGAAGCTGCTTGAACAAGTGCTTCTGCACTTAATATCAAAAGTACTAACCCCAAAATCAAATAGGCGAATGCCTGAATGCTATTAATTTCTGTTAATTTTAAGTCTTCAATTTCAGGCGCCTTGCCAGAGTGTGAGCTTTGTCTGTAGAGCCTATAGCCTAAAAAACCAGCTAGACCAACTAGTACTAAAGCATCAAAGATGCCCAGATGTAGATCTATCAACAATGCTCCAGTAACTAAAGTTACAAGAAGGAGTGCAGGAATTTCTTTGCTTGCCAGAGATTCTGGAGGCTTGAGTGGGCTAATCATTGCCGCTACGCCCAGTGCAACCCCTACATTAAACAAATTGGATCCCAAAGCATTACCAATAGCTAGTTCCGGTTTGTCTTCAAGAGCGGCTATTGCAGAGGAAAATATTTCGGGGGCAGAAGTGCCGAAAGCAACAACGGTAAGGCCAATCATTAGGGGGGAGACCCCAAAGTTTCGAGCGAGAGCAGATGCGCCAAAAACAAACTTATTCGCCCCCCAGATCAATCCAATAAATCCAAGAACGATAATGACTGCAGCAAGGAACATATTTAGCAAATTATAGAGATTTTGATGAAGCGCGCAATTAGAAGATTCTTTGTCTTGCTTTGCAAGTAGTAATTTATTGAAGTTCTCAATTCATGTACACTTGCGGCGTGTCCTCCGGGTTCAGTCAGCGTTAAGGTCTTAATGCGCAATATCAAAATGGAAGCTGAATAGAATTATGTCCTTAGCGGCATCAAACAGAGTGCCTTCAGCTTAATTGTGGAGATAAACATATGAAATCAATGAATAAAGTTGTATTACTCTGGTTCGTTGTTCTGGCTATGGCAGGAACAGTAAATGCCCAGCAAATGTCAGCCGTCGAAACGGCTGAACTAGGTGTGAATACCCTGCTCGAGACCGTTGCTGAATCTAAAGATCTCTTTCTGTCAGATAGGGATCGCTATTTTGCTAATGTAGAGGCAGTGTTAAACACTTTTGTAGATTTTAATGCGGTTGCTGAAGTCGTTATGAATCGTTTCGCTGATGGTGCCTCAGTTGATCAAACAGAAAGGTTTGCCGATATATTACGCAGTACACTAACCCGCTTTTATGGTGCTTCATTAGCGAATTACAATGGTGAGGAATTAGTCTTTCTGCCATCGAGCAATACAGATGATGATCCAAGAGCAGATACTGTGGTTGGTATGGAGCTTAGAGGCAGCGATAGCAATCTTCGCTTGCAGTACCAGATGTTCATAAATGGAAATGATGAGTGGAAGTTAAAAAATTTAAGCCTTGCAGGAATTAATTTGGGACGACAATACTTTGGTCAATTTTCAGCGCTAATGTCTGAACACAATAGCGACATTGATCTGGTCTTAGATAATTGGCAGTAAATCGGAGTCGATACCTTGGGAACCAATGAAATTGAACAGCTTTTGTTAACCGCATTGCCAAATTGCGAGATAAGTGTCGAGGGAGGGGAAGGGAAATATCTTGTTTCCGCAACCGGTGACGTATTCGAAGGCTTGAGTGCAGTAAAAAGGCAACAGACCATTTACAAAATTCTTAATGAGCAAATTTCGAGTGGTGTTATTCATGCAGTTTCCATGAAATTGCAGACTCCTGCTGAAAATTTAGTTTCTTAAATGTGATTTCCAGAATTAGATCACTATGGATAAGTTAATTATCAAGGGCGGAGTCAGTCTTAAGGGTGAGATTAGGATTGCCGGCGCAAAGAATTCAGCACTTCCCATTCTTGCAGCTACTTTGTTAACTCAAGAAACCATTCAAATATGTAATCTGCCTCACTTGTTCGATATTACAACCATGCTCGAACTTTTAGGTTGTATGGGAGTACAACCAATAATTGATGAAAAACTGAATGTCGAAGTGGACAGCAGTACAATCAAGCATTTCAGTGCTCCTTATGAATTAGTGAAAACAATGCGCGCTTCTATTTTGGTATTAGGGCCTCTTCTAACTCGCTATGGTCAGGCAGAAGTGGCGTTGCCCGGAGGGTGTGCAATTGGAAGCCGACCAGTAAATCTTCATATCAGCGCTTTGCAGGCTATGGGCGCTGACATCGTAGTTGAAGATGGGTACATAAAGGCTTCAGTTAAAGGAAAGTTAAACGGTGCCCACATTTTTATGGACTTAGTCACCGTTACTGGCACTGAAAACGTGATGATGGCTGCTTGCCTGGCAGAGGGTCAGACTGTTATAGAGAATGCGGCTCGAGAACCTGAAGTAGTCGATTTAGCTAATTGTCTGGTAAAAATGGGTGCAGATATCTCTGGTCAGGGGACAGATACCATAATTATTAATGGCGTTAACGATTTGCATGGGTGTAGCTATTCAGTAATGCCAGATCGAATTGAAACAGGCACCTACCTGATAGCAGCTGCTGCTACTCGGGGGCATATTAAAGTGAAAGATACGCGGCCTGATATTTTGGAATCACTGCTCAGCAAGTTGGAACAGGTTGGCGCGGAGATTACATTAGGGGATAACTGGATTGAATTAAATATGCATGGCAAAAGACCGCAAGCAGTGTCATTGCGAACTGCGCCATATCCAGCTTTTCCAACAGACATGCAAGCGCAATTCACAGCGCTTAACTCGGTAGCAGAGGGCACTGGCTCAATAACTGAAACAGTGTTTGAAAATCGATTTATGCACGTTCACGAAATGAATAGAATGGGTGCGTCAATAAAGGTAGAAGGAAACACAGTAATAGTCCAAGGTGTAGATGTTTTAAAGGGCGCGCCAGTAATGGCTACAGATCTGCGCGCGTCAGCTAGTCTAATAATTGCAGGGCTTGTGTCTGAAAATGAAACCAGCGTAGACCGGATTTATCATATCGATCGTGGTTATGAATGTATTGAAGAAAAACTCCAGCTACTCGGGGCTCAAATACGTCGGGTTCCTTCTTAATCAAACTGATTTAATAGTTTATTCAATTTAGAAAATTTCATGAAATCTACAAATTTAGTCATTGCGCTCACCAAGGGACGTATTTTAAAAGAAACTCTTCCTTTGTTGGCGGCAGCGAATATTGAACCGATGGAAGATATAACCCAAAGTCGAAAATTGTTGTTTGATACCAATTTCGACAATGTAAAACTTATGGTTGTGCGAGGTTCTGATGTGCCTACTTATGTAGAATTTGGAAGTGCTGATATGGGTGTTGCTGGCAAAGACTTAATTCTAGAGCACGGCTCTAAAGGGTTTTATGAACCTCTTGATTTGCGGATTGCAAAGTGTCGCTTGATGACGGCAGAGCCCATGGTTCCGAGCAGTACTTCGGATACACTAAAAGTCGCTACCAAATTTACTAATATTGCAAAAAAATATTTTGCTGAGCAGGGGCAGCAAGTCGAGTTAATTAAACTTAATGGAGCGTTAGAACTTGCACCTTCATTGGGGTTGGCGGACTTGATTGTTGACATCGTTGAAACGGGAAAAACCTTAACAGCGAATGGAATGGAACCGAAGGACCTTATAACTAATGTTTCTTCTCGAGTTATAGTCAATAAAGCATCCATGAAGATTAAAAACGCGATAATTCACGATATTCTAAGGAAGTTGAGTGCTGCAGTTAACAAAAGCTAGACCGACTACTAAATTCTAATGAGCAAGCTAACTAATTCAATCACACGTCTATCCACCACTGCTTCTAATTTTGAGCATCAATTAAATCAATTATTGCGGCGAGAAATGTTGGCTGAGAAAGAGGTAACAGAAGCTGTTGGAAAAATTCTAGCCGATGTAAAACTTCGAGGGGATCAAGCCTTAGTTGATTACACTAACCAATTTGATGGTTTTAAAGTGCAGTCACTAAAGGAATTAATTGTTTCTTCCGATCAGTTGCAGAACTCCTTGGCGAGTCTATCGAATGAGCAACGACAATCCCTGACTCATGCAGCGGAGCGCATTAAAAGCTACCACGAAAAGCAAAAGCAAAGTTCATGGCAATATAAAGAGGCTGACGGCTCAGTCTATGGTCAAAAGATTAGCCCTCTCGAAAGGGTAGGTGTATATGTGCCGGGTGGGAAAGCAAACTATCCCTCTTCGGTTCTGATGCTCGCCATACCAGCTCAAGTCGCAGGGGTTAGTGAAATAATCGCTACAGTTCCTACTCTTTATGGTGATGATGGAAAACTAATATTTGCAGCAGCGGCCTTGGCTGGTGTCAGCCAGCTTTATACAGTGGGGGGCGCTCAGGCTATAGCAGCTTTAGCCTATGGAACCGAGACTATTCCGAGGGTGGATAAGATCGCTGGTCCAGGCAATGTGTTTGTCACGGCGGCTAAAAAAATGGTTTTTGGGGACGTTGGTATTGATATGGTTGCCGGTCCTTCTGAATTGACAATCATTTGTGATGGCAAAACAGATCCTGATTGGATTGCAATGGATCTATTTTCGCAGGCTGAACATGACGAGCAGGCGCAATCTATTTTGATTTCAATCGACGAAGAATATTTGGATGCGGTTCAATTGAGTATTGACAAATTATTGCCAAAGATGGAGCGGGCAGAGATTATTCAAACTTCTCTAAAGAATAGAGGGATACTGATTTCTGTAAAAGATATTGAAGAGGCAGTATTAGTAAGTAATTTAATTGCGCCCGAGCACTTGGAAGTTTCTGTAGATGATCCTGATGTTATTTTGGAAGGCATAAAAAACGCCGGTGCGATATTTCTTGGTCGATATAGTGCGGAAGCGCTTGGAGATTATTGTGCTGGTCCCAGTCACGTGCTGCCTACATCAGGAACGGCCCGATTCTTCTCTGCACTCGGTGTCTACGATTTTCAAAAGCGCAGTTCGATTATTAACTGCTCTGCAGAGGGTGCTCAAAACTTAGCAGTTACCGCGGCAGAGTTAGCTCGAAATGAACATCTGCAGGCGCATGCTCTTTCTGCAGAATATCGATTAAGGAAAAATTCAGATTAATTTGAAGTAGACTGTGGCTCAATTATGCGAGCTTCGCCAAAGCCCAGAGTTACCGGTAGATTAAACGTCTGACTGTTTCTGTATACCTGGACATTTACTGTGTCACCAGGTTTTTTGTTTCTAACTTCCATTAAGATATTTTGTGCATCCACGACTTGGGTGTTTTCTACTTGAGTGATTACATCGCCAGGCCTTATTCCTGCCCTTTCGGCGGCGCCGCCATCGTCAACACTTTCAACTAACATTCCTCGAATATGGTTTACGCCAAAAAATAATTGGCTGGACTTTTCATTGAGTGCCTCACCGGTTAAAACCCCTAAGTAACCGGAGTTCGCTTCAATCGCCTGCGCGACGAGTTCTTCCATTGATGTTAGGGCGATACTGGCAGGGGTTGCAAAACCAATTCCTTCGAAATTACCTGATTCAGAAAATATAGATGAGTTAATCCCAATTAACTTGCCTTCAGAGTTGATAAGTGCCCCGCCCGAATTACCGGGATTAATCGCTGCGTCTGTTTGAATAATTGAGACAGTGGCATCAGGGTTATTGGTTAAGGCGCTAATAATACCTTGAGATACTGATTGACCTATATTTCTGGGATAGCCAATTGCAAAAACTACGTCGCCAACTTTCAAATCCTGCATACTAGAAGTTTCGATAGGCGTCAGGTCATTCATGTTGATATGTAGAACCGCTAAGTCATTTAGTTTATCCCAGGCTACGACCGTCGCAGGAACCCTGCGGCCATCGTTTAGAGTTACTTCGGTATCAAAGAGGTCAAATAGATTATCTACCACATGAAGGTTGGTAAGAATAAATCCATTTGAGCTTACAATTACGCCCGAGCCCAGGCTGTTTCGTTCTTCGAGATGAAAATTTAGCTGATCATCTGCGGCTCTTTCAACGGATTCCACATCAAAACGGGTGGCGGTAATACCAACAACTGAGGGTGCAGCCTTACTGATAGCGACAGCAAAAGAAGTATTAGCTTGAGAGAGGGGCTCAATATTGGATTGCTCAATTCGATGGCCAAGTTGTTCCAGCTGAGAGTACTGCAAGATCACAATGGCGACTAGAACACCGCATGCCGCAGGCCAACTTATAAACTGAATGATTTTTACAGTTCGATTCATGGTCTAGTCCGGGCGAGCATATTTTGCAATGTGTTACTATTATTCTCTTAAGCAATATACAGCGACTAGAGGTCATTTCCAATGCCCGTAAGCCTGAATGAACTAAACACGGAACTTAATAATCTATTAAAACCAGAACAATTTAACGATTATTGCCCCAACGGCTTGCAGGTGGAAGGACGTAAAGAAGTAATGAAAATTGTCAGTGGAGTTACTGCATGCAGGGCCTTAATAAAGGCCGCAGTGGTTGCAAAAGCTGATTTCATATTAGTGCATCATGGCTACTTTTGGAAAGGAGAAGATCAATCCATAACCGGTTTAAAAAAGTCCCGTATTCAAATGTTGCTACAGAATGATCTTAGTTTAAGTGCTTATCATCTGCCGCTTGATGCTCATAAGGAGCTGGGCAACAATGCACAACTCGCAACAATATTGGGATTAAATGTTGAATCACCATTGGACTCGCAGCAGAGGAACCCGATTGTTTTTTGCGGTCGGCTAAACCAGCCAATGTCTTTCGATAATTTCTCCCAGCATATAAACCAAAAGTTAAAACGCATGCCTCTGGGTATTAAGGGTGCAAGTGAGAAAATAGAAAAAATCGCTTGGTGTACTGGTGCAGCACAAAATTTTATTGAATTGGCAGTAGCTGCGGGAGTCGATGCCTATCTAACTGGGGAAGTATCAGAACAGACGGTGCATATAGCACGAGAAGCGGGTCTGCATTTCTTTTCGGCTGGACATCATGCTACGGAAAGATATGGAGTGCAGGCTGTGGGTAATTATCTCTCAGAAAAATTTTCCATCCAGCATGAGTTTATCGATATCGAAAATCCAGTTTGAATTCAATTGCCGCGATAAATATACAAGTGGAAAATATCTAAGTAGTTAGATTTTAAAATACTGGATAGGCTCGGGATTCTATATAATTTCTTCTTCTTGCATTAACTTAAATACTTGGTCCAAGCATTCCTCAATTGATAAAGCCTCTGTATCTAATTCCAAGTGAGTTGTTTCTGGTGGTACGTAAGGAAAAGATAGGCCGGGTATATCTGTAGAGTCAGAACCTTCCGCCGCAGCGTAAAGCCCAGATGGATCTCGCTGTATACATACTTCTATCGGTGCGTTGCAATAAACAAGATAACAATTATCTTTGCCGATCACGCTTATTGCATGCTCTCGTGAATCTGCATTAGGTGCTACAAAGGAAGCGCAACAAATGACCCCGGAATCATTTAAGAATCTGGCTATATGTGTACTTCGTCTTAAGTTTTCTGCTCTACCTTCTGCATCGTGTGATAGGTCCTTACTGATGCCTAACCGCATAGTTTTTCCGTCGAGCACCGTGCTCACTCGCCCGTGATCAAAGAGTCTGCGCTCTAATCCGTGGGCTAAAGTTGATTTTCCGGAACCAGATACGCCAATAAACATTACTGTTGCGGGTTTCTGTCCATATCGAGATGCTCTTTCTTCTTTTGTTACATGGACATTATGAGCTTCAGTTCGAGGTATTTTCTGCTGTTGCTCGCAGTCGATCATTCCAGCGCCGACGCTCGCATTAGTGAGTTGATCTACAATGATAAAACTTCCAGTAGCTCGATTCGTTATGTAAGCGTCAAAACAGACAGATTTATCTAAGGAAACTTCAACCAAACCAATCTCATTGAGCTCCAGCGCAGGCGCTGGGAGTTTTTTTAGATTATTCACATCAATTTTATTGCGGATTGTTTTGATCTGTGCGGTAACTGTGGATGAGTTTATTTTTAAATCATAACTTTTGCCCGGTAATAACGGGCTGTCAGCCATCCACACCACAGTAGCTTCGAAATGATTGCGACTAGTCGGTAAATTATTGGAGTGAGTGATTACATCGCCGCGGCTAACATCTATCTCGTCTTCAAGTGTTAGGGTAATTGCCATCTCAGCGTGCGCTAGCTCAATTTCTTCATCGAAAGTTACGATCGATTTAACTCGGCTTACTTTTTTTGAGGGAAGTATTGTAATCTCATCGCCTTTTCTTACTACGCCAGATGCTACGGTGCCACAAAACCCTCGGAAATTTAGGTTAGGTCGATTTACATATTGAACTGGGAATCGGAAATCCGAATAATTCCGGTCAGCAGAAATCTCTGCGGTTTCCAGCATAGGCATTAAGGCGCCGTTCTTATACCAGCGCATATTCTCGCTGACATTAACAACATTGTCCCCATTTAGGGCCGAAATAGGAATAAAGCGAAAGTCTGCTGGCGCAAGCTTTTGCGAAAAGTCGAGATAGTCTGCTTTAATTTCCTCAAAGACTGATTGTTTATAATCAACAAGGTCCATTTTGTTGATTGCCACAATGATGTGTTTGATCCCTAATAACGAAGCGATAAAGCTATGACGTTTGGTCTGAGTCTGAACTCCGTTCCGGGCATCTATTAATATTATTGCCAGGTCACAAGTCGACGCGCCAGTCGCCATATTTCTCGTATATTGTTCGTGGCCGGGGGTGTCAGCAATGATGAATTTGCGTTTAGAGGTTGAAAAATAGCGATAGGCAACATCGATTGTAATACCTTGTTCTCTCTCTGCTTGTAATCCATCTACCAGTAACGCGAGATCGATTTTACCACCTGTTGTGCCAGACTTAATACTGTCTGCTTCTATCGCGGCTAACTGATCTTCGTATATCATTTTTGAATCATGCAAAAGTCGGCCAATCAGTGTACTTTTTCCGTCATCCACACTGCCACAAGTAAGAAGGCGCAGCAGTTCCTTGCGCTCATGCTGAGCGAGATAGGCATTGATATCGGTACTGATTAATTTGGATTGATGAGACATTTGTTGTTAGAAGTATCCTTTTCGTTTCTTTTCTTCCATGGAGCCAGCTGAATCAGAATCAATAAGCCTACCCTGTCTCTCGCTACTTGTGGCAAGTAACATTTCTTGAATAATCTCAGGTAAGGTGGTGGCGGTTGATTCAATAGCGCCAGTTAATGGATAACATCCAAGCGTACGAAATCTAACTGTCTTAGTTTCGATTTTTTGATCTTCTCCGATGGGCATACGATCATCATCAACAAGAATATCCACCCCGTCTATATTTACAACGGGCCTAGGTTTCGCGAAATAGAGAGGCACGATATCAATATTATTTAGATATATGTATTGCCAAATATCTAGTTCTGTCCAGTTCGATAGGGGAAAAACGCGGATGCTTTCACCCTTGTTTACCTTGCCATTATAGATATTCCAAATCTCTGGCCGCTGATTCTTTGGGTCCCAAACATGGTTTTTGTCTCTGAAGGAAAAGACTCTTTCCTTGGCTCGAGATTTTTCTTCGTCTCTTCGAGCACCACCGAATGCTGCATCGAATTTATGTTTGTCCAACGCCTGCTTTAAGGCTTGAGTTTTCATTATGTCAGTGTGTTTTTCGCTGCCATGAGTAAACGGTCCAATACCAGCTTCTACACCTTCTTGATTGATATGTACGATCATATCTAAGTCTAGTTTTTTAACTTGTTGTTCTCGGAACTCGATCATTTCTCGAAATTTCCAAGTTGTATCAATATGCATCAATGAAAATGGAAGTTTACCTGGATAAAATGCTTTTAGCGCCAGTTGCAACATTACAGCTGAATCTTTTCCGATTGAATAAAGCATTACGGGCTTATCGAACTCTGCCACCACTTCACGAATAATATAAATACTTTCCGCTTCTAATTGCTTAAGATGAGTGAGATTGTATTCGGCCATAATATATTGAAAGGTCTGCTTCAGGTCCCCAAAAGGTGGATTTGAGTTTGAGAATTTATAGTGCGCCCGCTTTTTATTTTGCGGGCTGAATTGGGACGTCTTCTTCTACTATCAATTTTGCTTTATCGATACCAAAGTCTTCAGATAGAGCTCCAACTTGGTCGGGAGATGCCTTAACGGCATAATCCTTTGGGGGAATTAGCCCGGTTGATTCTGTTTCCTGAGCCGTAGCGTCAAAAACTGCATCGGATTCAGTGGGGAGTAATTTATTGGCAACTTCTGTATTACAAAGGTCCTGAGCTCCACTCGCTATATGTTGGTAAACCTCTTTGTAGCTCTCAGTCATGTGCTGAACCAATTCAGCCGTCATGCTGAAATGATCGCTTACGCTATGCCGATATTCGTTGTTGGAGTCTTTGAGGGTGCGGATTTGGTTTTCTAACTCCTGCACTCGAGACGGACTAGTATTCAGCCGACTCGCAAAAACGACACCAGCTACTATTCCAATTGCCAAGCAACCCATTGCAATCAACCAAACCGACATTTACTACCCATGTATCTAAGGTGGAATTAGCTCCCATGGTTCAAGAGCAAGAGCATAAGTATACCTTAAATCAATAAATCTCTGTAAAAACTTTAGCTTGAGATTGTTTGGAGACCACTATTTTTTTACCAAGAGGCTGGTTTCTGAATGCAAAGACCCCTAGAATCTTGGTGCGTTTAATAATTTCGCTGCATGGCATTTTTAACTTCTCAGAGTAATGACTCCTTCCGAAAAATATCAAGTAGATTTGAAAGACGAAGTCATAATTTTTGACGCGGACCAACACCACGTAATTGGATCTCTTAATAAATTATATGAATCGCTGCAATTAGGGAGGGCAGAGTCAAAATCTTTTTGGAAAAGGGTCAAGGCATTGTTGCTCGGCAGCAATGAAAACCCTGTTAAATCAAAAGGAATCTACTTATGGGGTGGGGTTGGCCGCGGTAAAACTTACCTAATGGATCTTTTTTGCGATTGTTTGCCGCCAGCGTTGAGGCAAAGAACTCACTTTCACCGATTTATGCAGTCGATACATGCAGATCTTCAAAGATTGCAGGGCTCAAAAAACCCTTTAGAAATTATCGCTTCAGATATAGCAAAAACCACAAAAGTTCTTTGTTTTGATGAGTTTTTCGTATTCGATATAGGTGATGCGATGATTCTTGCTGGGTTGCTAGAAGCTTTATTTGAGCGTGAAGTTCTCTTGATAGCGACATCCAATATTCATCCGGATAGGCTTTACGAAAACGGGTTACAAAGAGAACGGTTTCTTTCGGCGATAGATCTGATTAAATCTAACACTAATATTATCGAGCTAAACGGCGCAGTGGACTATCGGCTGCGGAGCTTAAGTCAGGCGACGCTTTATCACTCTCCAGTTAATACAACTACTGAAACGGCATTGTTAAAAAGTTTTTATGAATTAGTTCCGAACCGCTCCGAGATTACAATCAATGAATCCCTCAGCATATTGGGTAGAGAGATTGGTACACGCTATTGCGCAGAAGATGTTGTCTGGTTTGATTTCTTTGCTATTTGTGGGGGTCCCCGCAGTGCCTTCGATTATGTGGAAATTGCAAAAATGTTTCATGCGTTAATTATTAGTGGTGTACCACAATTCGATGAGTCTCAGGACGAAAAAGCACGGCGGTTTGTTAATTTAGTCGATGAGCTCTACGACAGAAGGGTAAAACTTATCGTTTCTGCGAAAACTCAAATTCCAAATCTATACCAAGGCCAGCGCCTTACTTTCGAATTTAAGCGAACGTCATCTAGGTTGCTTGAGATGCAATCTCATGATTATTTGAGCTCCGAGCACCTAGCTTGAGGAAAATTGTTTAAATCAAGATTCGGTAATTTCCTAATAATGCTAAATTCGCTGGAAGCACCGATAAAGCTGGTTTTGCAGCCCAAATTTCCTTGAATATTCAGTGTCGCTCCGTTAGTATTCGCGCTCCTTAAACTAATGCCAACTTTGAGTGTAATGAAGACGTACAGTGCCAAACCCCACGAGGTGGATCAAAACTGGCTGCTTGTTGATGCAGATGGACAGACTCTAGGTCGCATGGCGACTGCTATAGCGACCCGGTTACGAGGAAAGCATAAAGCAGAATATACATCTCATGTGGACACAGGGGATTTCGTTGTGGTCATTAATGCAGAGAAGGTTAAAGTGACTGGAAATAAAGCTTCAGACAAGATGTATCATTCTCATTCTGGATATCCGGGTGGCTTAAAGTCTATTTCTTTTGAGAAGTTAATCGATCGAACTCCCGAGAGAGTTATTCAACTGGCGGTAAAGGGCATGTTGCCACGAACACCATTAGGCCGCGCAATGTTTAAGAAACTCAAAGTTTATGCGGGTTCCGAGCATCCGCATAGCGCCCAACAACCAAAATCAGTTCAATTGTAGGCGGTAGTATTTAATGGCAACTACACAATATTACGGTACTGGTCGGCGCAAGACTTCAACTGCCCGCGTTTATCTAACCAGTGGGAAGGGCAGCATAACTATCAACCGCCGCTCGCTAGATGGTTATTTTGGACGAGAGGTTGCACGCATGATTGTCCGGCAGCCATTAGAGCTGGTCGAAATGGTTGAAAAATTTGATGTCAACGTAAGTGTTCGTGGTGGAGGCAGCTTTGGGCAAGCTGGCGCCATAAGGCACGGTATTACCCGAGCACTAATGGATTATGATAGCGAATTAAAACCGACCTTACGCAAAGCTGGCTTCGTGACTCGTGATGCACGGGAAGTTGAGCGTAAGAAAGTTGGCTTACGGAAAGCACGTAAGAAGCCACAGTTTTCCAAGCGTTAAATTGCTAAAGAATTTATAAGGAAACGCTGATTCCGAGTGTAGAATTGGCGTTTTTTTTGACTTGAAAAATAAATATTTTTCTATTTATATCAGTAAGATATGGGCTTTTTGGAGTATGCTCTGACTTGAAAAAAACTGTATTTTTTACTAAAATCCAAGATTGTAGCTTCAATAACAGGGGTGCATTCCCCGTCACGACGATAGCAGGACTGATTCCTACCCTTATTGTGACATATCAATTGTATTTAAGTATGTTCTCAAGGAGAAAATTACGGTGACTGACGACAGTGCTAATACTGGCCGTAGGCGATTTCTTGTGGGTTCAACTTCGGCAGTTGGTGCTGCCGGGGTAGCAGGAGCAGCGGTTCCTTTTGTAGGATCCTGGAACCCAAGTGCTAAAGCTCGAGCAGCAGGTGCTCCAATTCGCATTGATGTTAGCCGACTCCAATCAGGTGAAATGTTAGGTCCTATTCCTGCTTGGCGAGGAAGGCCTATATTTATTATTAACCGCAGTGATGAAGCATTAAGCGCTCTCAATGAAGATCCAGATAGGCTTACAGATCCGGATTCAGAAGACCCAGAACAACCAGATTATGCGCGGAATGAATATCGGTCAAGAAGACCTGATTTAATGGTATTGGTCGGTCTATGTCCGCATCTTTTTTGCTCACCAACACCATATATTACACTTCGGCCAGAACCGTTTGACACAGAATGGAGAGGCGGGTTTTTTTGTCCATGCCATGGCTCTCGTTTTGACCTGGCAGGTCGAGTTTATAGCGGATCTCCTGCATCACGTAATATGCAAGTACCACCTCATTCATTCGAAAGTGATGATGTTTTAATAATCGGAATTGATGAGGAGAGCGCAACATGAACGATGCCTCCAGTAGCAAAAATATAGCTCAAGAAACTCAACAGATAGGACGCTTAATGTCCGCATTAATCGGCTTGCGAGATTGGATCGATGCCAGATTGCCCATTGTGGCAGCCTGGAAGAAGCACATGAGCGAATACTATGCTCCCAAAAACTTCAATATTTGGTATTTTTTTGGCGTTCTTTCTTTACTGGTTTTAGTAATCCAGCTTCTGACTGGTATTTGGCTTACCATGAATTATACGCCTAGCGCCGATGCGGCATTTGCCTCGATAGAATACATCATGCGCGACGTGGATTACGGATGGTTGTTGCGTTATTTGCATTCCACCGGTGCTTCCGCTTTTTTCTTTGTCGTGTATCTCCACATGTTTCGTGGAATCATGTATGGCTCTTACAAGAAGCCGCGAGAATTACTCTGGGTATTAGGTATGGCTATTTACCTGGTATTAATGGCTGAAGGGTTTATGGGCTATATCTTGCCGTGGGGTCAGCTCTCCTACTGGGGTGCAAATGTAATTGTTTCCCTATTTGGTTCGATTCCGATTATCGGAGAGGATTTGTTGGTATGGATTCGCGGTGACTATTTAATTTCTGGTGCCACGCTAAATCGGTTTTTTGCACTGCATGTGGTGGCATTGCCAATCGTACTTATTGCTTTAGTAGTTTTGCACATTTTGGCATTGCATGAAGTGGGATCAAATAATCCTGACGGTGTCGAGATAAAAGAGAACAAAGGCCCTGATGGAATCCCAGTGGACAGTGTTCCGTTTCATCCGTATTACACGCTTTATCATGATTTAGCAGGTGTAATTCTGTTTTTATTCGCCTTCTGTGCAATTGTCTTTTTTGCTCCAGAAATGGGAGGGTATTTTCTAGAGATTCCTAATTTTCAGGAAGCAGATTCACTAAAAACACCTGAGCATGTTCCTCCGGTTTGGTATTACACACCGTTCTATTCAATGTTGCGTGCGATGACCCTGCCATTGTTCGGTATTGATTCCAATTTTTGGGGGATGTTGGTCATGTTCGGCGCCATAGCTATGCTATTTTTATTGCCTTGGTTGGACAAGAGCCCAGTTAAATCCATGCGTTACAAAGGTTGGTATAGCCGCATTGCGTTGCTGATGTTTGTGGTTTCATTCATCATCCTGGGCTACTTGGGAACTCAAACGGTTAGCCCAGCAAAGACCTTGCTCGCTCAGATTATGACGCTGATTTACTTTGCCTATTTTTTTGCTATGCCTTGGTATACGCAAGCTGAGCAAACAGTTGAACCGCCAAAGCGTCTGACCGGGCGCTGGATAAGCATTCCCCAGCTAATCGGCAGCATATTATTAATAATCTTTCTCGTTGTGCTTCCGCTCATGTTGGTTTCAGAAAGTGCCGAAGCTGCTTCGGCGACTAGTCTTGATCTAGAGCATGTCGAAACAGACTTTGATGACAAAGGCTCTCTGCAACGTGGGTTTAAGTACTATATGAACTATTGCGTTAGCTGCCATGCGTTGGGCTATGCCCGTTATGAACGAACTGCTAATGATTTAGAAATTCCTCATGACTTAGTCCTTGCTAATTTAGTTTTTGATGATTCGCTAATTGGAGACCTAATTGAAAACTCTATGTCTAAAGAATATGCAGAGGGCGCATTTGGTGCAGCGCCACCTGACCTCACTCTAGCAGGAAGAGTTCATAGCGCTGATTGGCTGTATACCTACTTAAAGTCTTTCTATAACGATGGGGCTAGGACATTAGGTGCTAATAATAAACTTTACCCAAATGTTGGAATGCCTAATGTGCTCCATGAATTGCAAGGTGATGTGATTTGTGACGATCATGGGACAGGAGACCCAGCTCAATGCGAGCTTTATGCAGAAGGAAATGGATCAATGAGCGAAGCGGAATTTGATACAGCCGTTGCCGACATGGTTAATTTTCTTTATTACATCGGCGAGCCTATTAGAGATCGCAGACAGCAAATTGGAATTTGGGTGCTGGCTTTCCTTGGAGTCCTTTATATTCTAGCCGCATTGATGGGTAGAGAATTTTCAAAAGATTATCATTAAAAAAACGCTAAAAACAAAAACTATCATTAGGAATTGAGGAAATATTATGGGCGTGGTCGCTAAAAGATCTTCGATGACTTTTTATTCAGATGGAACCAGTCATTATAGTCACCGGGTTAGGATTGTCCTTGCTGAAAAAGGAGTCACAGTAGAAACTATTGACGTGGATCCAGACAGCAAACCTGAAGATCTGGCGACTCTAAATCCATATAATAATTTGCCCACTCTGGTAGATCGTGATTTAGTGCTTTACGAAGCGGATATAATGATGGAGTACTTGGATGAGCGCTTTCCTCATCCCCCATTGTTCCCTGTTTATCCAGTTGCCCGTGCACAGAGCAGGCTTTGGATTTATCGCATTAGCAAGGACTGGTGCAACCTGGTTGATCCGATCATGGCGGGAAAAGGGACGCCTTCCCAACTCGATAAAATGCGTAAAGAACTGCGCGAAGGCCTTATTGCAATAGCACCAATTTTTGGTGAAAAACCCTATTTCATGAGCGACGAATTCACTATTGTTGACTGTGTCGTTTGTCCCATACTTTGGAGGTTGCCGGTAATGGGAATCGATCTTCCAAAGTCTAAAACAACTAAGCCAATGTTAGATTATCGTGATCGTTTGTTCGAGAGAGAATCGGTCATCGCGAGCCTTTCCGAGCAAGAAAAAGAGATGGTTTAATAGCTCAGACTTTTTACGTTGGGCTGCGATATGACAATGACATCAAGCAGACCTTACATTATTCGCGCGCTCTATGAATGGATAATAGAAAACGAGTGCACACCCTATATTTTGGTTAATGCATTTGAAGACGGGGTCGAGGTTCCTCAGGAACATGTGAGAGATGGTCAGATTATTCTTAATGTCTCGCCATCTGCAGTTCAATCATTCTCTATTCACAATCACGCAGTTGATTTTGAAGGCCGTTTTGCCGGCATTCCTAAACAAGTTTTTGTTCCCATTAATGCGGTTTTAGGTATCTACGCGAAAGAAAATGGGCAAGGAATGGTCTTCGATGCTGGTAATGATGGTAGTGAACCACCTGAGCCAGAAGGTTCTGGCGCTTCAGGCGGATCAGCAGGAAGTGATAACCAAGGTCCAGGAGTCAAGAAGCCTTCGCTTCGAATAGTTAAGTAGAACTTAACTAAGGTATTCGAAAACTTTTACAACCTTCGTAACGCCTGTTACGTTTCTCGCAATATTAGCTGCGTTGTCACCTTCAGACTGGCTTATAATGCCCATTAGGTAAACTGCGCCGTTTTCGACAACTACCCTGACTTGACCCGAAGGAACTTCTGCATTGGCAAGCATTAGAGTCCTCACTTTTGTGGCAATCCACGTATCATTGCTGCGAGATAGAATTCCAGTTCTTCCAGATACTTCTATTTCATTGTGGATACGCTTTATCTTTGCACTTGCTTCAGAGGCAATTTCCGTTGCCTTTGATTTAAGCTCGTTTGACTCTACTTGCCCAATGAGTAAGACGACTCCATTGTGACTGACTACATCGAAACTAGATTTTCTGAATGCAGGTTCTATGGCTTGCATATTTACTGCAATCTTGGTTTCAATTGATCTATCTTCAACAATTGCTCCTGCCGTTCGTTCGGTAGGGTCTTCCTGCATTCCATCGCGGTTGGTCGTGTTTACTAGAATAGTCGAGCAGGATGCGAGTGTTACTAGTAATAGGAACGCAAAGACTCTATAGATTTTCATACGCCATCCCCTCCAAATAATTGTGTATCGATAAAGTCGCAGAGGCAATGAATGACTACCAAATGGACTTCTTGAATGCGTGCAGTTCTGTCAGCCGGGACTCTAATTTCAATATCATTCTCACGCAGGAGCCCTGCCATTTTCCCGCCGTCCTTGCCGGTTAGTGCAACTACGATGATGTCGCGATCGTGAGCCGCGTTTATTGCTTCTATGACATTTCCTGAATTCCCGCTGGTGGAAATGGCAAAAAGTACATCATTAGCTTGCCCTAATGCTCTAATCTGTTTTGAAAAAATCTCATTGTAAGCATAATCATTTGCTATGGCAGTCAGTGTTGAGCTGTCTGTAGTTAATGCGATTGCTGGTAGCCCAGGACGTTCTTTTTCGAATCGATTTAGTAATTCGGCAGAAAAGTGTTGAGCATCACTGGCTGATCCACCATTACCACAACTCAAGATCTTCCCTTCGTTCAGTAAACTTCTAACCATACAGCTGCCAGCGTGCTGGATGGGGATTACCAACTCATGCATCGATTTTTGCTTGGCCTCAATGCTTTCCCTAAAGTGATTGCTGATTTGCTCCTGTAAATCCATCTCTATTCGCTAAACCTTGACTTCCGAAAAAGTGATTTGTAAAAATATAAAGGTTTATCGGCCGCAATTTGACCATTGTTACCGTAATTGTCTTAAAAAATTCAAATCATTCAGTGAAGTAGACTCACTATTAGGCTAAAAAGTTTCAATAGAATTTTGATTTGAGGTTGTTGAGCGGAGGGTTGCTATTAATTTGGATTGATATTCAAACGCAGCATGGTTATAAATTAGGACTAAGAAATTCACTGCAGTTTTTATCTTTCCCTGTTTGTCGAGTTTGTCTCTGAAAAAATTTAATTAGAGCTTGCAGAATTTGGTGGTCGAAATGGAACAGCGATTCCATCTTCGAATCGCGCCGTCGTCAAACTGCGATGAATTCGTCGATTCTCAGACATCGTTAACACGCCTGTGGTGCCGCGCAGTGAACTGATACTGTTATTTGAAAATTGTTTAAGTCTTGGGTAGAGGCGAAAACTATCGATTCCCATTGCCCGTAATCTCTGCAGCGGACCTTGCGCTTGGCGTAGGTTAGTATTGACCTCGTCTCTTAATTGATAGGTTGGGTTTAAAACCCACGGAGCATCAGTAAAAATAATACCGTCAAGATCTCGGTTGCCAGTTTGATTTTCCTGGCCATCGTAGACGGAAGGCATCGAAAATACAGGAATGTCGCCGGCAAAATAAAAAGCGAGGGTTGGTTTTAGTTGTCTGCCCTGTCTTGGGTTTGCTGCCAGAAAAATAAAGTCAATGTCGCTTCTACGTCGGGGAGTAAACTCCATATTTAGGCGGGGCAATAAATCTAGAAGTTTCTCTGCCCTTGCTTCACTAGAATCGATGGCCATTAAGCGTTTAATTACTTCCGCATAATCAGAGTCACCAATAAAACGAGCACTTGAAACAACCTGGCCCCCCTGGTTTGTCCAGGTCTCGATAAAAAACGTTTCAAGCCGCTGATAGTCCAAATTATCAGGTATTATTACTGCTGCATTTCTATATCCTGCCTCCCAGGCTAAGTTTATTACTTGGGAAATCTCATCCTCTGGGGCTAAGCCGAATTGAAACAAATTTTCTGCAGGCCGATCTTCGTCGGCATAGTTTAGAGCTAATGTCGGAACGGGGATCTCTATGCGTTCAGATATTTGATTCACTAACTTTTTGTTAAGTGGCCCAATAATTAGATCTGCGCCACTTGCCACAGCTTGGTCAAAAGTATCATGAATGTCTGTCAAGCCGGTGCTATCAAACACAGATATCTGCGGGACATCTCGGGATACGCTTAAAGATTGATAATAGGCACTTAGGAAGCCTTCTTGTATGGCATTTCCAGCGGCTTCTTGCAGTGGCAGTATTAATGCAATATGTTTGGGTCGGCTTTCCCAAGTCACTTGCAACTCAATGAGCGGAGCAGGCAATCGTGCGGCGGCAGAGTGGCTAGCCCAAATTCGACGCCATTGAACAATTGAATCAAGTTGGCTGCGTATACTGAACTGATCTACTTGGTAGATACGAGCTAGCTCAATCCAGCCACGCATTTCATAACTATCAGCTTCTTCAGCTAACTGATCCAGCTCTTCATCTCGAAGACTAGTTAACGCAAGCCAGATATCTTCAAACAAAGAGGTTTCTGCGTTTGTAGGCCAGCTTTCAGTAATGCTGATGAAGTCTATAATGGCATCTTCGTTTCGATTAATAGACTGATAGAGCTGGCCCCTAAGCAGGATCAGCCGGCGCCCTGCTGAGGTATCACCATTAGCAGACTCGGCTAAATTTCCACTAAGCCAGCGTAAAGCACTGTCAAATTGATTTTGTTTAATGGCGATTTGGGCGCGGATAAGTGCCAGCTGAACCTGCAAGGTAGCTCTTAATCTATTAGGGTTTTGAATGCTCTCGATTTCTAGTTCTGCTCGATCGAGATATCCGGAATTGATAAGCTCTTCTACCGCCTTTAAGCGTAGCGATGCAGAATCTGAGCCAGAAGCGACATTTGCTTGCCGCAATAGCTCGTCTATCGACTCTGTTGTAGACTCAATTTGTGGTGGCGCATTAACAACAGGAGGGGGAGGCGAACTACAGGTGATGCTAATAAAAAGAATTCCCGCAACGAGCATGCGATGAACAGAATTCTGAGTAAACGCTTTCATAAATGCATAAATAGTTTCATAGGATGGGACCAGACTAATACAAGAGTGTTAGTTGGGCAATTTTTTGTAGAGAATTGCTAATCCGAAGTTCAACCACTTTTATTAAAAATAGTAGTCGTAAAATGAATCAGAAAGGAATTCTTTACATTGTTGCCACGCCTATCGGCAATGTAGATGACATAAGCTCCCGCGCCATGGCGATTTTAAAGTCTGTGTCGAAAATTGCAGCCGAAGATACTAGGCATAGTAAGCTGTTACTGCGGAAACTGAATATTGAGACCTCACTCAAGTCCTATCATGATTTTTCCGGCGAGTTTGCCGCTCAAGAAATAATAGATGATCTCTTAAATGGGCAATCCATAGCACTAATATCAGACGCAGGGACACCTTTAATTTCTGATCCAGGATTTAAACTCGTTAAGCTAGCCAGGAGCAATCTGATTGAAGTCTTGCCTGTGCCTGGAGCTAGTGCGGTTACTGCAGCTTTATCTGTTTCAGGCTTACCTACGGATCGATTTGTCTTTGAAGGCTTCTTGCCTTCAAAATCTTCTGCTCGACGAAAGTGTTTTCAAGGGTTTGCTCAAGAAAAGAGAACCACCGTATTTTTTGAATCTACTCATCGAATTGTTGAATGTTTGCAGGATCTTGTTTCGACTCTTTCTGGCCCGAGACAGGTATTCATCGCTAGAGAAATAAGCAAGAAATTTGAATCACACTTTCTCGGTTCTGCAGAAGAGTGTTTGGATTGGATTATTTCAGATATTCAACAGCGAAAAGGTGAATTTGTTATTGTGCTTGAAGGATGTGAGGAATCAACAATCGAAGCAGCGCGACACGCAGACGCGCTCAAAATAGTTGGTCTTTTAGGTGGAGCAGTTTCAATAAAAGACGCAGTGGCCATAGCTAGCGAAATAAGTGGAGCACGAAAGAACAAAGTTTATGAAACAGTCATATTAAATAAAATCCCCTAAACCTGAATTACATTTATCCTATTGATTTAAAAGATTTTTTCTATTATTCTGACCATGAGTCAGCTGGACAATTGCTGTCTGATTTACTTTGCATTTCGCTTGGCGTTTTATGAGGTGGCAGATAGAGGAAAGTCCGGGCTCCAAAGAGCAGAGTG
>TARA_B110000438_G_scaffold127765_1_pt1 | contig 35945 bp, 30 predicted proteins | sample TARA_B110000438 | Tara Oceans TARA_B110000438 (sample SAMEA4398413) | marine metagenome | biome: Polar Biome; feature: [MES] marine water layer (ENVO:01000295) within the mesopelagic zone...; material: water (ENVO:00002006), including particulate matter (ENVO:01000060) such... | reverse complement strand
TTCTTGCGTATCTTAAACCAATCCTCAGAGAAATCTCTCAGAGTCGTTAGTTGAACCAAATACACAACAAAAAGCCCTCGGTTAATAATTGATGGTTTCCAAGTCCTGGTCTGGTTATATCGGTAACCGGATAGTGAGCTGTGTACTCGAGCATAAAAAAATTAAATGTTTTCTAGTTTCGGAAAATCTGAGGGTGGCATTATATCTACAGTTGCAGACCGCTGCTGTGCGAGCATTCCGCCATCAACTTTGAGCACATCACCCGTAATGTACGAGGATTCGTCAGAGGCTAGAAATAATGCGGGACCTGTGAGATCGTAAGCCTCACCGACTCTCATCAACGGAATGTTTTCACCTCGATAAACCCGATCTTCAGAGTTCATTCCACTTGTGTCAATGGAGCCAGGCATTAATGCGTTCACTCTGATCGAATATGGACCCAGGTCCAAAGCAAGGGCACGGGTAAAGGCTTCAATGCCGCCTTTGGAAGCATCGTATGCAGTAAAAGAACGATGCGCCTGACTTGCTCCTCCAGAAGACATGTTGATAATTGATCCTCCACCGTTTTGTGCCATGACCGCAGCTGCAGCTTGGCAGCACAGGAAATGGCCGGTGAGGTTAACATCGATGATTCGTCGCCACCATTCCTCTGTCGCTTCGAAAAAATGGAGCATTGGGCCAACTAACCCAGCGTTGTTAATGAGGACGTTGGTCGGTCCATATTTTTCGCTTACAGTTTGGAACATTTGATGAACTTGTGATGAAACAGAAACATCGCCGGGAATTGCGGTTGCCGTCCCACCTGAGTCTTTTATGAGTTGGACAGTTCCGGACGCGTGTTCTTCGGAAATATCATTGACTGCTACTTTTGCTTTTGCTTCAGCGAACCTTAAAGCAAGAGATTTTCCTATTCCGCTCCCTGCGCCGGTCACGACAATTATCTTGTTCTCTAGGTCCTCATAGGTGGCCATTGGTTTCTTTCGTTTTTCAAGAGAGTATTTATCGGTTAATTTTAGGGCGCTCTCAATCCTAAGCCTAATTATGAGCCTTGAAGCATCGGCCATCAGAGTGAGGTGCGTTGAGCGAGTTCAAATAACCGAATAGTGATTTTCATTACTAGATATAGGTAAGTAAACACATCTATCTGAGCGCTTAATTTCCCCCTTCGGGAGTTATTATGAAGAGGAACGTGAGTTTGCTTGTTGCTGCACTCGAAATATTTGTTAGCAATGTCGATTTTAGCTATGACCTAACGGCTCATAGATGGGAAGCTTAGGAACTGTGCAGCGATTGATAGCGTTAGATATGGAAGGTGTTATAACACCGGAAATTTGGGAAGCGGTAGCGACCCGTACTGGTGTTTCGGAGCTATTGCGAACAACACGCGATGAGCCGAATTATCAGAAATTGATGGAATATAGACTTGCTCTTCTTGATAAACATAAAATTAAATTGAGCTTAATTAAGAACGTGATAAGTGACTTGGACTTGTTGCCGGGTGCTCGCTCTTTCGTAGACGAACTGCGTGAGCGCTACCAAGTAGTGATTTTGTCAGACACGTTTGAAGAATTTGCATCCCATTTCAGCGAGTTGCTTGGCTACCCGCATCTGCTATGTCATAAACTTCTTGTTCATGATGATCGCATAACTGGATTTTTGCTGCGCCTTAATGACCCCAAAGCTAGAGCGGTCGAGGCGTATCAGTCGTTGAACTATCACGTTAGTGCAGCAGGCGACTCGCACAATGATGTGACGATGCTAAAGACTGCTGATGCTGGATGCCTCTTTCGGGCAGCTGATGGTCTTATTAGTCGCCATCCGGACCTCTCGCCGATGGCGACTTATCAGGATTTATTGAAGTGGATAACTGATCTGGACGAAGAATCATTTTAGGATTTTTTTGTAATGTTACTAAAGATGCCTATTGGCGTTTAAGCTGTGATCGTCTGGGGGCAGATGATGGCACCGCCTGTTAAGTTAGCTCATTTTGTTTTGCGAACTAGCGATGTGAAAGGCTTAGCGGCCTGGTACTGCAATGTGTTAGAAGCAAAGATCGTGCATGATGCTGAAGTGATTATCTTCGCGACCTATGACGAAGAGCATCACAGGATTGCGTTTATTGATCGTGGGACGATAGGTAATGTTGACAATGATCGGAACGGCGTTGATCACATCGCATTTACTTACGCAAATTTAGGCGAGCTACTCGAATGCTATGAGCGATTGAAAATGGATGAAATTCTTCCTGTCCGATCTATCAACCATGGGCCAACGACGTCCATGTATTACGAGGATCCAGACGGTAACAAGATTGAGTTGCAGGTTGATAATTTTGCTACACCTGAAGAGGCGTACGCATTTATGAGTGGACCGGTCTTCACTGCCAATCCTATTGGAGTCGAATTTGATCCAGATCTTGTGTTGCGGAAATATAACTCTGGAGAATTGATCTCGTCTGTGCTGGAGTGAGAGCCTTTATAGCTGAACACTGTTGATGGTTTCTATTCGAAACCAGTTGCCGGAGGCCTTCCGAACGGAGTGTTCGGTAATGTCTGTGAGGTTGGCCATGTGACTGGGTTGAGATCGGTGACGTATGCCTCACCTAGCTTCATTTGCCGGCGGTCTGGAATTAGATGTGGCCAGGGTTTTGAATATGTGCAACCATCTGGAAAATAGATGATGCAATAAACTCTTCGATCTTCTGAGCTTAGGTTGGAATCAGCCCAATGGACAGTGAGGGAGTGATGGAATACCACTGTTCCTGGATCTGTTTCGATGGTGATGGGTGTGAGGTTTTTTGTCGCAGGGTGAGATAAGTAGTCAAAAGGAGCATTATTCCCAGTGATATCGCCAAATTTCTTAATTCCCGATCGATGGGAGCCGCCTAGGTAGCTCATAGCTCCACCACCGATTTTTGATCCGTTGAAGGGAATCCAGGCGGTTACATGATTTTGTCCCGAGATCGGCCAGAAAGGAAGATCCTGGTGGGGGTCAGTTCTGCGCCCGCCAGACTTTTTATATAACGCCTGGTCATGCCAAATTCTAGTTTTTTTCGCACCCAGAAGAGCAGCGCTTAATTCAGCTAAATCTGAATTAAACGTGAACTTCCTAACGGCCTTATCTGTCTCCCACAAATTTATGCATTGAGTGAACGATTGTTCGTAGATTGACATTTCATCAAGGGAGCGGATATCGCCTGCGCTTCTAGAAGCCACGGCTAGGTCGACAGCTTCTCCCATTGTATTTAATTGGCTTTCCGAAAGGACATCAGGAATGGCTACCACGCCAAAGGTATTAAACTCATCGATCTGTTTTTGAGTTGGTATCACAATATTGTTTGAGTTTTAAGTCGAGGTGCAACATGAGACGCAAAAAGCTCAATGCTAGAAGCAGCCAGCTCAGGTGGCACACCCGGAGGTAAGCCCCATCCTGTCAAATCAGTAATGGAATGTTCACTAATGAACTGTTGAAGAGCGATAGTTACTTCTTCAGGGTCACCAACGACCCAATTCTGAGGTATCGGATCAGAGTCTTTGTTCAGTGCGGTGTAGCTATCTTCAGTTGCGGCGAAAAACTTTGCGTAAACACTCATTCGATAGCGTTCTGCTTCTTTGACTAATGCCCAATCTCGTTCTTTGTCATATGTCACCAAGAAAGATTTAAGGATTCCAACGCGATACATATTTGGGTCTCGTCCGGAGGCGAGAAGCTCACTTTTCCATGGATCTAATACGTCTCGTCTGTTGCCTTGAGGAAGTATGTGTGTATCGAATCGGGCTGCCCTCATAGCCCCAGCGTGGCTCATGGCAGCGATCCATAATGGCGGTCCACCTGGTTGAATCGGTTTTGGGTGCACATCAACGTCGGTATAAGAATACCGCTTACCTTTGAAGTTGATGGGGGCGTCGCTCCATGCTTGTCGAAGAATTTCAATTCCCTCTTCGGTATGAGACACCCTATTTTTTACAGGCATTCCAATTGCTTTGAATTCATGAGGTGCATATCCCATGCCTATGCCAAGTTCCATTCGGCCACCACTAAATTGATCGAGAACCGCCACGTCCTCAGCTAATCGCAGCGGGTCATAGAACGGTAAGAGCGCTATATCAGTACCGATTCGAATATTTTTTGTTGCACCTGCTACCACGCCTGCTGCTGGAACAAAGCCTGGTAGGTGACCGTCTTCAAGGAATCTGTGTTCTGAAAACCATACATGGTCAAAACCGAGTTGGTCAGCTAAACGGATTTGTTCTAAACCTGCGGCATAGGAATCGGCGACAGAAACTCCGCTGCCAGGTCTTGTGCGAAAGTCGTAGGCGAGTCCGATCCGCAACTTCGGTTTAGAGGATTTGAAGCTCATGTACTAAAGGTCTTTCGGGTCTAGGTGATTCTCGATTTCGAAGTAATTGATTACTCGTATCAGTTTTTGCAGGATGTTGTACTTATCGAGCGCGTCGGCTTATGAAGTAGCTGTTGGAACGGTCATCTTTCACACCGGTTATTTCGATGTCTTCGAATCCGGCGCGCCTAATGTACTCGGTCGCTGTTTGGTGCCCCCAAGCGGTGCCAAGTCCTTCACCGCCATAAGCCAGAGACACAGTCATGCAGTGCATCGTGGAGATTGTGTACATGTACGGTGCCATCGGTTCGTTAAGATTTTCAGCCAGTACTGAAGACGCTTTAGGCTCGACGCACAAATAAGATCCACCAGGTTTGGTCATTGCATATATGCCGGCTAACACCTGTTCTGGTTGTGCCTGGTCATGGATTGCGTCGAATGTTGTAACTAAATCAAACCTCTCATGTTGGTTCAAAGCTGAAGCATCTGCGACTTCAAATGTCACATTAGGAAGGTTAGCTGCCTCAGCTTGAGCTGCTTCGATGCCTTTGGTCGACATGTCGAAGCCCACAAAGCGACTGTTGGGAAATGCTGCTCCTAAGATGCAAAGCGCTCGACCACTTCCGCAGCCCACGTCGGCGACGTCAATGCCTGTAGAGAGCTCATCTTGTACAGGCAGAATCGGCACGATTTGCTCTAATAGAGTGCGTTGGAACCGGTTGTTGCTGGTTTCTGCCATTAACTCTTGAAAGCGCGGGTACCTGTCGTATGGAACTCCACCACCATTTTTAAACACCTCTACGATGTCTTCTTCAACTTCGCCGAGAAGGGGAATCATTTGAAGGGGTATTGCAAGATTTAGCGGACCGCTGCGCCGAGTTAAGAGACCTGCATGCTCAGGTGGAAGAAAAAATGTTCCAGCGGTTGAGTCGTGTTCTAAAACGCCGCCACAAGATAGGGCGCTAAGCCATTCGCGAACGTAGCGTTCATCAAGGTTAGCTGATTTAGAGATCTCCTCAGATGTAGCAGGTTGGGAACCGTCCATTATGTCGAAGAGCCCTGTTTTGTGACCGATACTTATCATGAGCGATAGAGCTCCGCCATTTATGATGCTGATCATTTGGCCCATGAAAGCCTTAGATTTAATTTTGCTGTCCGTCGGAGAGAGTTCGGTCATGCATTTAGTCTGACAGGTTGTTTTAATCGATGCTCATTTCTTGATCTTTGATTTGGGGTAAACGAAAAGCATGAGGGGGATTACTGCCATTTGCATCCCAGCCAGCAGTAACCACATTAGGTCGTAGCGCCACACGTCATGCGTGCCATTGAGAATAGCAATAGCGGTTGCAGCTCCCATCGCTCCTACGGCGTAACGTAATGATTGGTGAATACCGTTTGCTGTGGCAATGGATTTAGCAGGTACCGCAAGCAGCGCAGCGCTGTTGAGCTGGCTCGCTAATACGCCCATCCCAAGACCAAATAGCACGGTCGCAGGAAAGAAAGAGAACCAGAAATTTATTGTTTCGTTAAGAAAAAAGAACAACCAAATATGGCCGCTGGCCGCTAAAAACGATGCTAGACCCATCAGCCCTCTGAACCCATGTTTGTCTGCCCAGCGGCCACTAAGAATCGCGACCAGTGCTGAGATGACAGGAGCTGGCGTAAACGCTAATCCAATAGAGAGTTTACTGTAGTTCCATACTTCGGTCAGGTAGACCGGCCAAAGGAACCAACTGGTGAATGCTCCGACCATTGATAATGCGACTGCAATATTAGCGACGGTGAAAGACCTAATGCGGAACAAGTCGAGATCGATTGCCGGCTCTGGGTGACTCTTTGATCTGGAAACTAGTGAGGTAAGAAGGAAAGCTGAGATTAAAAAACATGCAATAGTGATGGGCGCATTCCAACCCCAAGATCGTCCTTGGAGAGTGGCCAAAACTAAAAAGAAAATAGAACCGCTCCCCATCGAAATTCCAAGAAGATCTAGGGATTTGTTAGTATCTCGTTCAGCTGTTTCATCTAGAAAAAGTTTTGCTCCTAGAAGACCCAGGCAACTAATGGGAGCCAATATTAAATAGATTAAACGCCAGCTTCCGAATTCCAGAATGAATGCGGCTAGGCCGGGAGCCAAGCCGGATGCCGCCATGCCGGCAGCCGCCCAAAGCCCTATGACACTTGCCTGTTTCGATGGTAAGAATTTGGGAAGTACTAGAGCGAGAGACGAGGGAACAGCCAGCGCACCGCAAACTCCTTGAGCGGCACGAGCAGCAACTAGTATCCAAATATTTGTAGCAAACCCTGCGGCTATCGAGCTGATCAATAGGCCAATGAGGCCGAACTTGAATATTGGAAGGCGACCATAACGATCGGCTAGCCGGCCCCCGGATAGCAAGGTAGACGAAAAAGCTAAAGCATAACCAGAGATGATCCAGCCGCTTGTTCCATTTGATATTCCAGGAAACGCTTTGACGATCTCAGGGAATGCAACGTTGGAGACGGTTACGTTTATTGTCGCTAAAACAAATGCGAGGGAACCCGTAGCCAACGCCAGATAAGCGCGTGTGGAACTATCTTCTATCTGTGTGTCCGATTGACCAGCTATTGATGACACAAAAAATACCGACGGAACCTTGTCGTTATTTCGTTCAGCGTTCATTGCAAGAAGAGTACGCTGATTTGGGTTGGTGACCCGCAATTGTTATTTTCTGTAGAGCTTTAATATTCGAACTGAAGGTAGTCCTGATGGAAACAGCAGAGAGTTTGGTACTTGTCGAAAAATTTGACGCGATAACAGTTTTTACGCTTAATCGCACTGAGAAGCGAAATGCGTTCAACGAAGCGTTAACGGAAGCATTAGACAGAGCAATCAGCGACTTTGAAGACGATGCGAGTCAATGGGTAGGAATTCTTACAGGCGGGCCTGAGATGTTTTCTGCCGGCAGTGACATGAAAGATGGAAGCGGAAGCACCCAGCGTGGTGGAGAGTACGGTTTGATTCGCCGCACCAGATTAAAACCGCTTATAGCTGCAGCCGAAGGTCTAGCTCTTGGAGGTGGCATGGAGATCTTGTTTTGTTGTGATTTAATTGTCGCCTCTGAGACGCTTAGGCTTGGGTTGCCCGAAGTGAAGCGAGGTCTCCTACCTACTAGCGGAGGATTATTTAGAGCGCTGCGTTCGCTCCCACTGCATGTAGCTAAGGAAGTTATCTTAACTGGTGAGGAACTATCGCCGAGTCGGGCCAGAGAGGTTGGGCTTATTTCAGAACTTGTGCCTGAAGGTCAAGCTCTTGAGGCAGCGTTAAAGATTGCAGCCAAGATTGTTTCTAATTCGCCCACATCCACTCAGGAAAGTTTGAAGGCGATGGAAGCATATTTAGCATTAAACGATGTTAATGCCTGGGAGTTGACAAAGACCGCTCGTAAAATAGTGTTTGCTAGCGAGGATAGGAAAGAAGGAACCTCTGCATTTTTTGAGCGCAGAGAGCCTTCTTGGAAGGGTAGGTAGTTTCATGAGTCGTTTGGAACCTTTAGATGAAGATCTGCTGAGTGCTGATCAAAAAAAACTGCGTGATGTTGTAGTAGGTACACGAAAAGGACTTGGCCCTAATGTTTGGAAATCTGGCCCATTCGGGGTTTGGCAGCACGCCCCTGATTTGGGCTTGAAGGCAGTGGAACTTGGGGCGCAAGTGCGCTTCGCTACGGAGCTTAATCCTCAGATGCGAGAAGTGGCGATCTGCTGCGTAGGTGTACACTTTAAGTCTAAATTTGAGTTCGAAGCGCACGCAGCGCTAGCAATTTCAGAGGGCATTGATTCAAGCCATTTAGACGTGTTGGCTGAAGGAGGTCAACCTGACTGGAAGTGGGAGTTAATTATCACTCAGAAATTTACTGAGGAGCTCCTTCAAAGCGCTCGAGTCAGCGACTCTACCTATGGAGCTATGTTACGTGAAATAGGGGAGAAAGCTCTAGTTGAATTGGTCAGCACTATTGGTTATTACTGTCTCGTCTCGCTTACTTTGAATGTTTTTCAGGTTGATTTGGCTGACTCAATGATCGATAGATGGCCAGAAGAGATTTAAGGCATGAGCAAAGCCTCAAAAGTTGATCTAAGCTCCGATTATGACTTTTGATGGCGAATACGGTGCTTCTACTTGGGATTGGGTTGCGGAACAGGTTGAGGATTACGAGGGTTCCAATGGAGCTAAAGGGGCCACGTTGCGTGACACAGGGATGCCCATCATCATTATTACGACTGTTGGCCACAAAAGCGGTTTAGTTCGTAAAGTGCCACTCATGAGAGTTGAGCGTGATGGTGAGTATGCAATTATAGCTTCTAAGGGTGGGTCTCCTGAGCAACCTGGTTGGTATCACAACCTTCTTGCAAACCCGAATATTCTTCTCCAAGATGGACCAGAGCCTTATGAAACGGTGGTCCGTTTAGTGGCGGGGGCAGAAAGAGATGATTGGTGGGAACTCTCGGAGTCTATTTTTCCGCCCTATAAAGATTATAAACAAAAAACTGATCGCGAAATTCCAGTATTTATTTCCGAAGCGCGTAGCTAAGTAGCCAATAAGATTCCTAGTCTTACAGACCTTGTTTGCTAGAGGATAATTGTTTGTGCGGAGCCGTTTAGTTGATCTTTAGCGAAACCTGCGGCGATCTTATAGCGGCTCATATAGTCTTCTATCTCTGATCTTGGCATAATGTCATAGATATCTTCGAAAACGCCTCCACAGCGTTCCTCGATGATTCCTAGAATTCCGATTGGCCCCGCACCACGATTCCTGAGCACTAGCTCATTAATTGGGCCAAGTAATTGGGCTTCGTAAGCTGCCAGAGCGATGTTGTTAGCTCCATGTTCTAAAATTTTGGCCCCTAAGACTCTAGTGTCAATGATTGCCTGACTGGCACCGTTCGATCCAACTGGATACATGACATGTGCAGCGTCTCCTATAAGACCAACTCGTTTGTCCACCCACTTGTCGATAGGGTCGCGATCTATCATTGGATACTCATAAACTTCATTTGCGGAGTCGATGAGATCTGGAATGTTTAGCCAATCAAAGTCCCAGTCATCAAACGCATCTTTAAATTTCGCAGCAGGAACTTGTTTATTCCAGTCACTGTCTGGCCATTCAGCTTCCACGTCATAGGTTAGTTCCGCTATCCAATTAACATCTGATAGTCCGGTGACTGGGTCGGGTTTGCTGATTGGGTAGGAAACGAACCGTTGTTCTAGTTTCCCAACCAAAGTAAATGATGCCCCTGTTCGAATTGGCTTGGCCTGTGAAAGACCGCGCCACATTACAGCACCTCCCCAAATCGGGCTTCCTTCATGTGGGTACATTTTCTGTCGAACGACACTATTGATGCCATCTGCTGCAACTAATATTGAGCCTTCATGTGTTTCCTTTACGCCCGCATTGTTTATTGTGTGAAGCTTGACGCCCTCTTGGGACTGGTCATAGCCGACCACGCGACTATCGGTCATTATCGCCTCGGGTCCCAACCTTTTTAGCGCTGCGCGATACATCATGATTTGTAGCTTGCCTCTGTGTACCGAGTATTGCGGCCACTCATAACCAGCTAAGAGACCACGAGGTTCTGCCCAGACATCATTGCCATTTCGGCCGACTAGCGCCCATTCTTCAGTCTGGATACCTATCTGATTTAAAGACGCTGATAAGCCAAGATCGTATAATTCCCGAACAGCATTGGGCTGCAGATTGATTCCAACTCCTAGCGGCAGTATCTCATTCGCAGATTCGAATACTTTCACTGGAATACCGATTTGGTGGCAAGTAAGTGCCATCGCCATTCCAGCGATACCTCCACCTGCTACGAGAACTGTCATAACGTTTTTCGATGCTGAATTTTGGTACAGGGAGTAAGAACTGCTGTGTTGGTAGTGTGTTGTGACATCAGGCTTGACGCTAGGGTAGTGAGTTTCATTTTGCACCTAACTAACAGGAGATTTGCTTGCTATTGATTCTGTGCCTTCGGCTCAAGGCTGGTCAGCAAATTGCAAAAGGCCTTGTGACCTGCGCGATGCACCGACTTAGCTGTACTGATCTTTAAACTCAGATAATTTATCGAGCTTAGGAATGACTGTGTCAGCATCAGCAGGGGGGATCGTGAAAACAATGCGATGGATACCAGCTTCAATCAAGGAATCGACAACTTCTGCCTTCGGAGGTGTGCCAAATTGTCCGAACTCGAATGATTCAGGATCGCGTCCAGCGTCTGAAGCCATTTGTTTTAACGTAGCGATTTGCTCAGCAAAATCGTATCTTCCGCTAATCGGCATAAAACCATCGCAATATTCAATAATGTCTGCCATAGTTTTCGGTCCTGCAGCTCCACCCAGAATGATAGGCGGGTGAGGTTTCTGAGTTGGCTTTGGCCACTGCCAGCTTGAACTGAAATCGACGTGTTCGCCGTGGTACTCAGCTTCGTCGTTCATCCATAGCTCTTTCATCGCAAGTACTTTCTCGCGCATTACGGCTCGCCGTTCTGTGAATTGAACGCCATGATGATGTAACTCTTCTTTGTTCCACCCGTAACCAATTCCGAAAAGAAAGCGACCATCTGTTAAGGCATCCACGGTGGCCACACTTTTGGCAAGCCAGATAGCATCTCTTTGAGGAACGAGTGTGATGCCAGTTCCCAACTTAATTTTGCTAGTAACGGCTCCTGCCATTCCTAACGCAATGAATTGATCATGCGTGCGCCAGTACTCTTCTGGAAGAGGAGGAGCCTTCGGATTGAGGCCCCATGGAGATTCTCTACTCGTTGGAATATGGCTGTGTTCCGGAAACCATAACGACTCAAAACCTCGATCTTCGACCTCTGCAGCAAGAGTCATCGGGTTGATAGCTTTGTCAGTGGGAAACATATTGATACCGAAATGAGTCATGTAGTGATCATAATATCTGCCGTTGCTGAGTGCACTGAGATCTCTGGCTTTCAACAAATCGGTAGGGCTTTGAGGGATGCGCTTAACTTCTGTATCAGAGGTGTTCAGAGTTAAGACTTGCTAATCGGGAATAGAGACACGAACTTTTCTCAAGGCATGCCAAACTCGTTGAGTGATTGACTCTGAAAAAAATTCTCGTATAGCTGACCTTGGACTGGCTCCTTTAGGAGAGCAAGCTATTAGTTGGGCGCGTGCCCATTCGCCGCTCGTAGATGGCTATTTGCGTGACAGGTTAAGCGATGGTTCGCTTAAAGGTCGAAGGGTTGCGGTTGTGGTTCACCTAGAAGCAAAGACAGCACTTTTAGCAACGGTTTTAGCTGAAGCCGGAGCCGATGTAGTAGTTGCGGGTAGCAATCCACATTCAACGCGCGACGAAATTGCTGCGGCTTTAGTGGCGCGCGGTATTGAAGTTCATTCCTCTCGAAATAGTGGCTATAGCGTTTGGGAATCTGATCTTGATGTAGTTGCTTCACGTAAGCCAGAATTGATAATTGATGATGGAGCTGAACTCACTTTGCGAATAATGAATGCGGGTACAGATCACGGTATTTTAGGTGTGACTGAACAAACCACGACAGGAGTTGCTCGACTTCGCCAGCTTGAAGCCTTAGGCCGGCTCCGCTTTCCGGTTCTGGCAGCCAATGACGCAAAATGTAAACATCTTTTCGATAATCGATATGGAACTGGCCAATCGACGGTACAAGCTATTTTGAATCTAACTAATATGTTGATGGCAGGTAAAAATGTAGCGATCTTTGGTTACGGTTGGGTTGGTCGAGGAATAGCAACGCATGTGCGAGCTCTTGGCGGAACAGCTTGGATTGTAGAAATTGACCCAGTCAAGGCTCTCGAAGCGGTTATGGACGGACATCAGGTGGCTGCAGCAGCAGATGCTTTACCCACTGCTGATTTTGTATTGACTGCGACTGGTGGGATCAAAGCCGTAGGAGCAAAGCACTTTGCAATAATGAAGGAAGGTGCGATCTTGGCGAATGCCGGACATCATGATCTAGAGATTGATGTTGATTGGCTAAAAAATGAAAGTATGACGATATCAAGAGTGAGAGAAGGAATAGATCGTTACGAATTGAACGGGATAGGTCACCTTTATGTGCTGGCAAACGGGGCACTGGTGAATATCGCTGGAGGGCTAGGACACCCGATTGAAATAATGGACTTGTCGTTTGCTGTCCAGGGTGTTGGATGTCATGAACTAGCTAAAGGAGGTTTGCTGCCCGGTGTCACCGTCATCAGTCCTAGCTTGGACAACGAGATAGCCGCCGCTTCGTTGGCGGCGCAAGGCGTGGTGTTAGATGAAGTTTCCACAGAGCAAACCGAGAACATCGAAGCGATGTTCGGAAAGTTAGATTAACGTGCCGACTCCGCATATTTCCGCCGCCGAGGACGATTTTGCTTCCACGGTTCTGATGCCTGGCGATCCGCTTAGAGCAACGTATATAGCTGCTAACTTTTTGACGGAAGCTAAGCAGATTACAAACGTTAGGAATATGACCGGATATACAGGAATGTATAAAGAAAATCCAGTATCGGTGATGGCGTCGGGTATGGGAATTCCCTCGGCGGCGATCTACGTAACTGAACTCTACCGGCACTACCAAGTTCAGAATATAATTAGAATCGGCACTGCAGGATCTTTTTCTACTGACCTCCCTCTACGGTCACTGGTCGTTGCCGAGTCCTGTTTTACGAGCAGCTCTATGCCAAGTCTTTTAGACCCTGATGCTGATCCGATTCTGTTGCCTTCATCTGAGTTGCTTAAGGCTAGTAGTAAAGTAGCCGCAGATAAAAATATGGAAGTCGCTACTGGTCGGGTGTTTACAACTGATATTTTTTATGAGCCAAATGAGAACTTGACGATGGAGATGCATGCCGCTGGGGTAGTAGCTGTTGAGATGGAATGTGCTGCGCTGTACGCGATTGCACAATTAGAAAAACGTGGTGCTCTTTCTTTGTTAACACTGACAGATCAGCTTGCAACTGGTGAATCACTTTCAACTGATGAGCGACAAAGCAGCCTTGATGGAATGATTGATTACGCCTTGAACATAGTGGATGAGGTCACCTTGTTCACGAATTGAAAAAGTTCCTGTAGATAGAAGCAGCGAGATGAAGCTGATCGAGATCAATCCATTCAACGGCTTGGTGAGCTTGGTCTATAGACCCCGGACCAAACACGACAATTTCGGTGGCGATTTCAGGGTAACGTAATGCGTTCGATCCGTAGTCTGCCGTATCAGGGTTTGTGCCAGCTATTTGCGAAAGAGCTGTAACTAAATCGCTTGAAGGATCTTGATAAAAAGCAGGACTTCCGGTTCCGTAAGTGTTCTCAATTTGCACATCCAGAGGTACAGCATTGCTTCTGATTAATGCCTCTAAATATGTTTGAATTTCCGCCGGGTCCTCACCTGGAGAGGTCCTGCGGCCAACATAAAGAGAGCACCGGTCGGGGATAATGTTTCTGGCAAGTCCGCCCTCTATCTCAGTAACGGACACAGACCCGTTTCCGACTGTCGTTGAAGGTTGGAGTGTCTGTAATCTGGCTTGCTCGGCGTCAATTGCGGTAACGATACGAGCTGCAGCGCTAATTGCGTTCTTCCCTAAATGTGGCTTAGATGAGTGTGCAGCATGCCCAAGGACAGTAATGTCGAGGCCAACTCCGCCCTTGTGCCCATAAACCGGAGAGCACATAGTCGGTTCTGCGACAATGATTTGGTCGATGTGTTCGTGGCGACTTAGGAGCCAGTCGCGGTAACCGACCGCTCCGATTAGGCCACCCATCTCTTCGGAAATTGTACCAACGAGATTTATAGTGGGCTTCGGTGCGTTTCCTTGTGCTTTCATTTCCTCTATGACCGCTAGTGCTATAGCCAAAGTTGCTTTGGTATCGACAGAGCCACGCCCGTAGACCCGATTGTTTTCAATTCTTCCGTCGAACGGATCTCCTGACATGTGTTCAACTCCAACTGTGTCAAGATGAACATCGATAGTCAGCGAACGGTCGCTAGTGCCTTCAAAGCGGGCGTATACGTTGTGGCGACCATCGAGAATATCTTCGGTCGTTACCGTTGCTCCTAGATCTTCGCATCGGTTTGCCATCCACCCTGAAATCTCCCGTTCTCCCTTGTCTCCAGACTTAGGCCCAGCTTGTAACGGGTTGACGCTCGGGATTTGCACTAGTTCTGATAGGCGCTCGGCGAGCTCTGACGCGTTAAACATATGATGTTCCCCCACTAAGATTCCAGTCATTTCTAGTCTAGATCTCAATAACTGTGTAATAAGGAAAGGGTGAGCATCTTATATCCCGTAGCTTTATGTATGTATGTCTAAAGTATTGATGTCTCTGCCTGAAGGTCAACGTGTCGGTATAGCTTTTTCTGGTGGTCTTGACACTTCAGCCGCTGTTGCTTGGATGCGCGAACACGGAGCTATTCCCTACGCCTACACAGCAGATATAGGTCAGTATGATGAGCCGAATCTTTCTACAGTGCCTGAGAGAGCAGTTCTCTATGGGGCAGAATCTGCTCGAATTATTGATTGTCGAGCCGAGCTAGTTCGAGAGGGACTGATGGCGCTTCAATGCGGCGCATTCCATATATCAACAGCTGGAAGAACATATTTCAATACGACTCCACTTGGGAGAGCAGTTACCGGGACTCTTCTCGTTAGCGCTATGAAAGATGATGGTGTTGACATCTGGGGTGATGGCTCGACGTATAAAGGCAATGACATCGAGCGCTTTTACAGGTACGGGCTTATGGTCAACCCCGCTCTGCGGATTTACAAGCCTTGGCTTGACCCTCAGTTCGTTGCAGAGCTCGGAGGGCGAACAGGAATGAGTGAGTTCTTGCACTCAAAAGAGTTGCCATATAGGGACTCAGTCGAAAAAGCTTATTCGACTGACGCCAACATTTGGGGTGCAACTCACGAAGCTAAAGCACTTGAATTTTTGAATAACGGTGTGGAAATGGTTACACCAATCATGGGGTTGCCGCATTGGGACCCGGCCGTAGTAATTGAGCAAGAAGATGTCAGCATCCGGTTTGAAAAAGGTTGGCCCGTAGCTGTCAACGGAGCGGAGTTCGATGATTCGGTTGCACTCGTGATGAAGTGCAATGAGATTGGTGGGCGTCACGGATTGGGTATGAGCGATCAAATCGAGAATCGCATTATCGAAGCTAAGTCGCGCGGCATTTATGAAGCGCCAGGTCTTTCGTTACTGCGAATAGCTTACGAGAGGCTTATTTCAGCAATCCATAACGAAAATACGATCGAGAATTACCGGTCAATGGGTTTGAGGCTAGGTCGATTACTCTACGAAGGCCGATGGTTTGATCCTCAAAGCCTGATGCTTCGTGAACCATTGCTTAGATGGGTCGGATCAGCAATCACAGGTGAGGTTACGATTCGTTTACGCCGAGGAGAAGATTACTCAATAATGGATACGACAGGTCCCGCATTAACGTATGCGCCTGAGAGACTTTCTATGGAACGTGTTGAGGAGGAGGCCTTTGGTCCAATGGACAGAATCGGTCAATTAACCATGAGGAACCTTGATATCGATGATAGCCGATTTAAACTCGGGATTTATCAAGAGTCTGGCGCGTTGGAGTTTACTGACTTGCTTGGAATCGATAAAAGTCAAGATACTTAGTAAAATGAGAAGTGGTCATTTCTAGTCATTTGTGTTTTGGCATATCAAAAAGCTATGGATTTTGAAGAGTACCTTTTAATATCCTTGGACTTTCAAGATGCGAGGGAGCTAGCTGTGTCACTTAAAGAGTTAAAAATTTCCATAACCGTTAATCACTAGGGTGTAATGTGATGACACTATGGGGGAACTAATTTATTTTGAGGCAGAGGCTGAAAGTGCTGAGATCCTTAAAGCTCTTAGAGAGAATGGCGCTTGCGTAATTCTTAATCTTATGAAAGATGATTTAAAGTCTCGAGTCCTAGACGAACTTCAACCGCTCATTAAGTCCACACCAGACGGTAGAGATGACTTTACCGGAAAGCAAACAGGCCGAACTGGGGCATTAGTAGCTCGTAGCGAATCCTCCCGAGAGCTTGTAATGGACCGCAAAATCACAGACCTCGCTGCCCAGTTTCTTGAGCCATACACGGACAAGATTCAGCTCCACCTCACTCAAATAATCGATATTCGACCCGGTCAAGGCGCCCAGCCTCGTCACCGTGATCGCCTAGCATGGGGTCGCTACTTACCAGATGAGATTGAGCCCCAGTTCAACACCATGTGGGCATTAACAGATTTTAGTGAGGAGAACGGCGCAACAAGGTTAGTGCCTGGATCTGTTAGCTGGCCCGCTGACCGCAGACCATCAGATGGTGAGACGGTTCAAGCCACTATGCCAGCCGGTTCGGTCTTGCTCTATTCAGGGTCAGTTATTCATGGTGGAGGTCAGAATAATAGCGAGTTAAATAGGACTGGAATCAATATCACCTATTGTCTTGGCTGGTTGCGGACCGAGGAAAATCAATACTTATCTTGTCCGCCGGACATTGCAAAAAATCTTGATCACGATCTGCAAGAGATGCTCGGTTACACCATGGGGACTTATGCGTTGGGTTACTACAGCGATCCGGAAGACATTAATGAGTTGAACGACCTCAGACCACCTGAGTGGGCACTTGGTCGCTCACCGCGCAACAAGGAGAACCAGGCAGCTTTGATTACAGACTAAGTAGTTAGACACGAAAGCATCGATTGAAATCTAATTAGAATGCAACCGGCGGTTCATTACGTTTTCTGTGACACGTGAGACAGATGGATCTTTTAGCCCGTAAGCCCAATCGGTGCAACCAACGGTAAACACTGCGCCTTTGGCGAGTGTAAATGACCCCATGACTGCATATCCCATTGCAAAACGATCTCTGTTTTCGGCAGTATCTGCGCCGGCAAGCCTTTCGGCTATCCAATTCAGTTCTCCAACATAGCTGTCATCTAGTTCTGTGGGTAAATCTGCGGTTTCCCATAGACGTGCAGGAGCTGTTCCTAGTACCTCAAACCCGATGGGCGTAGCGGCCGAGTCAGTAGCGACTGGAACACCATTTTCTAGGGATAGTTCACATCCATCGCACTCGTAACCAACGACGACATGGTCGTCTCCGATTATGTCGCCGGGATGAAGAGAGAGTCCGTCAAAAACCCAATGATCAGGACGCCAAACGGTGTAACCACCCGATCCAGATGGAGCGTTTTGGCAATGGGAATATCCGCCGCGAGTGAAGCTGACTCCGGTCATGTGCGATTCAGGACGCCCTATTAAGGGGTCACTCCACATCGTCGTTGCAGAACTCTGTTCGGGAGTTCCCATTACAGGATCCTCAAAGAACTTTTGCTTGTATCCCACCATCGTGGATTCGTCATTTTGAAACCGTACTTGCCAAAACGCTGTGTTTCCCGAAAAGAAGCTGGCTAAGCCACCTTGTGCTATCCAGTCTTCAAGGTGATTTCGCATTTCAGCGGACCAATATTCGTCATGACCCACACTTATGTAAGACGTATATGGCTTGAGCAGATCTGGGTTGTTGTGGAGGTCAAGACTGGTGGCGTAATCAAGTTCAATGCCGTTGTCTTCTGCCCATTGCACAAATAAGAATTCCCAGTTTGCGAAACCAGCGGCACAAGACCAGATTGAGAAATTTGAGAAATGCTCGCGTCGTGCTTTTGCAGAAAGCTCAGTTATGCGAGCTACGCGATACTGATGGGGGTCAGGCTTCTCAAGAAATCCTTTTGGGAGTGGCCTTTCTAACGATGAGTGATGTCCGCCGGTGTAAAAGCTGGGCCCTCCCCAATCATTGTAAGCGGCCCACGTTGATGTGGACAAAACTAGGAGAGTGTCTCGCGGTTCTGATGAACGAACTACGAAAAATGCTTCAGCTTTTGTTCCCTCTTGATCGATAAGACGAACTAGGTAAAACCCTGTCTTCCATAAGCCGCCCACCTCAATGCTGAGTGTTTCTGCCCAATTGCAACCGGAGCTAGCGGCGTTGACGGGCACGAGCTGCTGAGTAACAGCTAAATTGTCCCACCTGCCGACGATTGTCTCTGTAGATCCAATTCTTACGATTTCAACATCGCAGGAAGAAACGGCACTGCTTACAGCCAAGGACACTCTCTCACCGGGTAAGACTGACTGTGGCCAACAGTAGCCATAGGTAGTCACGGCGTCGGCTGTATATAAAGTCGTTCTAAAATCTGGCGGGAGCTAGTGCAGTTGCTTGTATTGGCTTTTCGCAGTGGTGCCACCGTCTGGCAAGAAGAGGTCTGTCGATATAACGATTTCATAGCCACATAAAGTCAGTTGCTTCTTCGTGGGACATAGCGGCAGGTACTTCTGAAATTACTGTATTTTTCTCGCCATTAGTACGTATTTTTATCGATTGGCTCATGTATCGAGTCTACTATTTTTAAGTGTTTCTGGTCATTACCAAGTGTCGACTGAATGCTTCTTATCGGAAATTAGAGCTCTACGCTCGGATTGTGATGGAAGGAGGTTTAGTAGATTGGCAATATTTTTACGCGTCTCACCTGGCTCGATTACATCATCGAACGCATTCATGTTACGAGTAGCGCTGAAGCCATCAACATTGCCGATTTCTGCATTCGGCCAAGCGAAGGAAGCTAACGGTGATGTATGGCCGGTCGGGGAGCCACACATTATATGTCCTGAGAAACCGCCGGCTTTTCCTATTTGAATGGAAATCAAAGGAACTGTTCGGTGCTGGTGTGCCATTAGTGCCCTGGCGTGGGAACGTGACAAGCCAGGCTCAGTCACCATGGCCCCAGTAACCCGGTCCTCCCAGCTAGTTACCGCCCCTGCGCTGTCTATGAGGGACAGAATTGGGAACTCGTAGCTATCGCATAACTCAACAAATCGAGCCGCTTTAGTAGCTCCTGATTCATCGATTTCACCGTTTCGAACGAATGAGTTATTGGCTAGGACACCAACTGTTTTACCATTTACTCGACCGAAACCGGTGGTAACTGTGGTGGCAAAGCTTGGACGGAGCTCGAAATAGCTACCAGCGTCTAATAGCGACCGGATGATCAAATAAATGTGGTCTTCATCGTGAGTCGTGAATAAGAATTCATCGCTGATTCCCCTATCTGGAAGTTGGCCTGTCGCCCTATCTTCGAAGAAGCTTAGGTACCTCTTTGCGGCGTTAATGGCTTCAGCGTCGCTGTTGACTAGAAGATCTATTCCTCCAAGTTTATCGTGCATTTCTGCGCCGGCTAGTTCGTTAGGAGTTAATGAAAGTCCTAATGCAGCTTCCACCATTGGAGGGCCGCCCATGCCAATCGCTGATCCTTTCGTTGCGATAACAAAGTCTGAGAACCCAGCGATACTAGCGTGGCCGGCGAAAGAAGGTCCTGCGACAATTGCGATTGTTGGGACCCAACCTGACAACTGAGCCATGCCATCGAAATGGGTATATCGACCGAATTGACCACTGAGTTCAGTATGGCCTAAGCCAGTCCTTGGGTGCCTTGCGCGGCTACCACCACCATCGACGAATAATACCATTGGCCATCGGTGTTGTTGGGACAGCGCTATCAGGTGTTCCAGCCGTCCGCCTCCGTAACCTCCTCCTCTGTCGGTGTAATCGGTTGAGGATGCTATTACGGGTTGATTGTTGACTTGCCCGATGAAGTCGATGCCTCCATATTCAGGTACCCAGTCTCCTTTAGTGTCGATGGCTGCTATAGAACCAAATTCGACAGCTGTTTCAGGGTCTAAGAGGCTAGTTATCCGTTCTCTTGCAGTTAGATGCCCTGAGTTGTGTACTTTTGCGACTGCATCAGGGCGCTCTGAATCAAACCGCTTTTTCTTTGCAGATTTAAGTCGTGTTAGCGGTGTCTTATCCATATTTTTTCAGGCTCAGTTTGGATTGCAATTTAATTACTTAGGGTCGATAGGTCTAATTTTTTTGCTTGGTGTTTGCCTTGGAGTGCGTATTAAATGTCGTGCTATTCTTGACCTGGTTTCTTCCGGCAAGATGATGTCATCGAAAGAAAATGTTCGTCCCGCGTTTAGTCCAGAAGAAGCATCGCGCATCTCTTCGGCGTAGAGGTCACGTATCTCGCGCGCTTCTTGCGGGGTTGAGGCCGCCTTGATTTCCTTACGTTTCACTAGGTAGGCAGCACCTTCTAATGACATACCAGCAGATTCTACTGATGGCCATGCGAGGCGTAAATCTGGGACATGTCGAGAAGTGCCGAACCCAGACATGGCGTATGGGCCAAGGCCGTACGCTTTCCTTATTTGTACTGAATATAAAGGCACATTTCGATGATGCAATGCGGCCAGGGGGCGCGCGTGGTGGCGTGCCATTCCTTCGGCCTCAGCCTCAGGCCCAACCATGTACCCGGGATTATCTATAAGAGATACGAGAGGGTATCCGTATGAATCGCAGCATTCAATGAACCGAGATGCCTTATCTGCGGCAGCGCTATCGATTGCACCTGCACGGGCAGACATAGGTTGGTTAGCGATAATTCCGACCGTGCGTCCATACAACTTGGCAAACGTCGTAATCATCGAAGATCCCCAACGACTTCCTACTTCTAAGGTGCTGTTCTTATCTGCGAAAGCATTAATAACTCTTCGCATGTCGTATTGTCGGCGTCGATTCGGGGGAACAATACTACTTATTTTGGCACCCTCATCTGGTTCTTCAAACTCACTAGATGATTCATGCCAGAGGCTTAATAGTGACTTGCATATCGCTATTGCATCTAGTGTGTCCTCGGCGATTACATCAACTTCGCCGCGCTCAGCTAGTTGCTCTACCGACCTTGATGTGACTTGTGTGGAGTTAATACTTCCGATTGAAGAACCTTTAGTAGCGATGACGAGATCAGTTAAAAAAGCGATAGCAGCGTGACCATCATGACTGTCACCGGTAATTATTGAAATTGTTGGTACCCAGCCCGATAACTCAGTTAACCCTTCTAGAACGTCCCATCTTGCTCGCGTGTAATTAATAATCGGTGGTGGCAGCAACGGCTCGTCACGGCGGGCACCGTCACCTTCAAGAAAAATTACTAGCGGCCATCGATTTTTTTGTGCGAGATAAACTATTTTAGCGAGTTTACGCATGTTGCGATCTGTCTGGGTCCCGCTATGGATACCTCTGTCATAGGCAGCTATGGCAACAGACTTGTTGTTGACACTAGCGATCCCGCAGATCAAGCCGTCTGAATCATAGCTCTCTTCTGAATTGGCATCGCTGGTTGCCAGAAGTCCGTATTCGTCGAAACTTCCGATATCGCATATCGAGTAAATATTGTTCCGTGCGTTTATGGCACTTGTCTGGGCTAACTTGCGAGCCTCTATAATCTCTTCACGTGAATTATCCTCCACCGATTACCTCTCATTGAAATCGGAGATGATTACGTTGAAGACGTCACTGGGTCTCATAGCTAGTGCTGCTTTTTTCGGGTCTGGAAAGTAGTATCCGCCTACATCCATCGGATTGCCCTGGCATCTAATTAGTTGATCTACAATTTCAGATTCATTTTCCATTAGAGCGAGGTGAAATGGTCTGAAGTGGGCGGCTAGCTTTAGATCATCTTTTTGTTCACTAATAGCTTCAGCCCACCAAAGAGCGATATAGAAATGACTACCTCTATTATCTAACTCATTCACTTTCCTGCTCGGAGATTTACCTTGGTCCAGAAGTTTTCCAGTTGCAATGTCGAGTGTCTCGGCTAGCAGCTGAGCCGTAGTATTTCCTGACGTAGCAGCCAAATGCTCAAGTGATACTGCAAGTGCTAAAAATTCTCCGAGACTATCCCAGCGGAGATGATTTTCTTTTTCGAATTGTTGTACATGCTTAGGGGCAGAGCCACCTGCGCCTGTTTCAAAAAGCCCGCCACCATTCATAAGAGGTACGATAGATAACATTTTTGCTGATGTTCCGAGTTCGAGAATTGGAAATAAATCAGTGTTGTAATCGCGCAATACATTACCGGTTACCGAAATAGTATTTAAGCCTTTTCGGATCCTGTCGATAGATAATTGGGTTGCTTTGACTGGAGACATAATCTCGATATCAATGCCGTCCGTGTCGTGGTTTGGTAAGTACTGTCTAATTTTTTGAATGAGTTGTGCATCATGTGGACGACTTTCGTCTAGCCAAAAAACGACTGGCTCATTGGCCGCTCGACCTCTTGTTACGGCTAACTTCACCCAGTCTTTGATCGGCTCATCTTTAACATTGCACATGCGCCAAATATCGCCGCTCTCCACAGCGTGCTCTAGCACTGTGCTGCCGGATTCGTCTGTCACTGACACTGTACCGTTCGAATCCATTTCGAAAGTCTTGTCATGGCTGCCGTACTCTTCAGCTTTTTGTGCCATCAAACCAATATTTGCGACAGAACCCATGGTCGTTGGATCGTATGCGCCATTTTTTTGACAGTCTTCGATTACGACCTGGTAAATCCCAGCGTAGCTACTGTCAGGGATAACAGCTTTTGCGTCTTGGAGCTCGCCATCTGGATTCCACATTCGGCCTGATTCTCTAATCATTGCCGGCATGGAAGCATCAACTATGATGTCGCTCGGCACATGTAGGCCTGTTATGCCACGATCAGAATCAACCATAGCTAATGCCGGCCGGCTCTGCTGGTCGATATTAATGGAGGTCTCGATCGCCGTTTTTTCAGACGGAGTAAGATTCTGAAGGGCGTCAACGAGGCTCGCAAACCCGTTGTTAACGTTTACATTATGGTGAGCTAGGAGTTCAGCATGTTGATTGAACGTTTCTTTGAAAAATTGCTTAACGCAGTAACCAAAAATAATTGGGTCCGACACCTTCATCATCGTTGCTTTCATGTGCAAAGAGAACAAGACGTTCTTTGCTTTAGCGTCGTTCATTTCAACTTCTAGGAATGCTGTGAGAGCCTCCATTGACAAGAACGTTGCATCGACTACTTCACCATTAAGGACAGGAACGGTCTTTAAGACTCGTGAACTACCAGTTGTGGCGTGGAATGTGATGGTGAGAGTTTGATTTCGGTCACTAGTAAATGATTGTTCGTTGTGGCGGAAATCTCCTGCGCTCATTGTCGAGACATGAGTTTGAGAGCTCTGGCTCCAAATACCCATTGAATGGGGGTTTTTTTGGGCGTAGGATTTGACTGCTTTGGGCGCCCGGCGATCTGAATTTCCTTCCCGTAAAACTGGGTTCACAGCAGAACCCTTTATCTTGTCGTACCGATTCTGGATCTCTTTTTCGAGATCATTGAGCGGATTAGATGGATAGTCAGGGATGTTGTAGCCGCTTGCTTGTAGTTCGGCGATAGTTGCTTCAAGTTGTGGAACCGAAGCGGAAATATTCGGCAGTTTGATTATGTTTGCGTCGGGCTGGAGAGTTAGTTCGCCAAGCTCAGCAAGTGCATCTGCTTGTATCTGCTCTTCAGTAAGATTTTCTGGAAAATTAGACAGAACACGGCCGGCTAAAGATATGTCTCTCGTCTCAACGCTTACGCCAGCAGCACCAGCAAAAGCTTCAATGATTGGCAGGAAAGAGTAGGTGGCGAGAGCAGGTGCTTCATCAGTGTGGGTGTAAACGATCTTGGACATTTGGCTCCAGTAAGTATTAAATATCTTTTAGTTTGTAAGCGTTATCAGACAGTATCGGTTTATTCCTATGAGATCCTGATTGGCAGGTAAAACGGCTAAAAGGTTTAAGCCTTTCCCTTAAATATTTTATGTCCGCCAAGATAAGGAAAGTTGCATCTATGGTGAAATATAATGAGTAATCTTCAGAAGAATGCAGGTCGTAGCAGAGATCAGTTTGTTGTTCTAGTGCCTGCGTTCGTGCCGGCCAGCTTACCGAATACGGCTCCTGCCATAAGCCCCGTACCGCCAGGGTAGTTTCCGTAAAATAAGCCACCTACTAGCTCTCCTGCAGCGAATAAGCCCGATATTGGGGTCAAGTCAGTGTCAAGTACTTGACCTTTTTCGTTAATTCGCAAACCGCCAAAAGTAAAGGTGAGACCGCAGGTCACGTTGTAGGCCTGAAAAGGTCCGGTGTCGATTTTGTTAGCCCAGTTGGACTTATTAATTGCAAGTCCTTTGGTGTCACGCCCATCTTTGACATTGGGATTGAAAGTAATCTCATCAGATACTGACGAGTTGAATTGGGTAATAGTCTTGAATGCTTCTTGGGAGTCGACACCCTCCATTCGGGCACAGAGCTCTTCAAGTGTGTCTGCCTGAACTTTAGTGACTTGTTGGATACGATATTCATCTCTAAGTAGGTGGTCTACTTTGGCATCAAATATTTGCCATGCACTGTGGCTAGGTTGAGCTAGGATTTCACGCCCGTATTTTGCATAAGTGTAATTTCGAAAATCGGCACCTTCGTCTACGAAGCGTTTACCGTCATTATTGATAATCAAGCCAAATGGGTAACTATGTTTTTGAAACCCATCTCCTACAGCCAAGTCGCCAAACTCGGGAGCATTATATTCCCAGCCGACAGCATGAGCCCCACTCCAATTTCCGTATGGCATAGCTCCAATTTCTAGAGCCATTTGAATACCATCTCCTGTGTTGAAACGGCTACCTCGGACCTTTGCTAAATCCCAGCCTGGCCCCAAATAGCGAGTTCGCCACTCAGTATTAGCTTGGAAGCCGCCGGAGGCGAGTACAACTGAATCAGCAAAAATTTCACTCGTGATGCCATTGTTTTTAACTTGTACGCCTCGCACTCCCTTATCATCTGTCAGCAGCTTTTTGGCTGAAGTGCCATAGACGAGATCAATATTATTGCTTTTGAAGGCAGATATGAACGCTTCGTGTAGGCCTTCGCCACCGCCCCAGGCTTCAACAGTTAGACCACCCCAAAATTTGAATTTCCCGTCCAATTTGAATGCTTGCCGTCCCCAAATCGGAGCAAATCTAACACCCTTGGTCTGCATCCAACTCACGGTGGCGTAGCTTTCAGAAACTAACGTATTGGCTAGTTCTGGGTCGGTTCTATAATTAGTGACTCGACCCATATCTTCATAGAAGTCATCTTCGCTATATACGCCGAAGTCTGTCATTTCGATTTCTGAGCCAGTTAGATCTGGCATTAAACTCTTGAGATCTTCAACGCCGTTATACGCAAATCGGATAGCTCCAGCGGTGAACCGAGTATTGCCACCGGCTTCTGATTTAGGCGCTCTTTCCAGAACGAGCACTTTAGCCCCTTGGTCTGCTGCAGCTAGCGCTGCGCATGCTGCGGCGTTTCCTGCCCCAACCACCACAACATCGTAATTTTCTGTTCTTTCGACCATGGGAGGATGTTTTCCTATCTCGGATTAGTTTGTTGCTGATCAATATAAAAGTGAGGCTATAAAGGTTAGCTTTAGGTCATCGGTACACGAGTCTTCAAACTATTTCAACTTAGACTATTTTTGTGGCATTCGGATTCGACTTTTATGGTTATGTCATCCCATTAAAACTTCATTGAATTTGTTAGTTGGAGGTGACGAACTGTTAAGTCGGTGTACCTCCGAAATTTGAAAACCTACATCTCATTGCTAGTTGACAGGCTAAGAGCTCAAAATTCCATGACTCGTTTTCGGCAGCGGGTTATGATCCTTCGGCGTTTGTCGTTTGGGTTTGGAGTGCTTCAGCAAGCGAGGTGTGGAACATTCCTAGCGCCGGTTCGTTTGATCCTATGTGGATCACGGAAGCGGCATTAGAGGCGAATCCTCGTTGCACTCGTGCCATTGCAGCGAAGTCTTCGTCTATGACGGTGTCGATTGTTAGTTGCCAGTTCCGCTCCCAGTGAGCCGACTCTGAAGCTGTTTCGGGAAGTTTTGGGATATAAAAATCTAAGTCGCATGTTGATTTGCTCGGATCATGAGGGTCGGGGGTCACTCGCCAGGTTTCTATGTGATCGATTTGCATCACGAAGACCGTGTTGGGGAAGAGGACATATACCAATGCACTGTGTGGTTCGAGTCTCCAGACTTCTGGAGGTGTGTCTATGAGATCAATTAGGGTTTGTCGCGGCAGTACTTCTCTCACATGATGGCCGAAACGCTCAGCATGACAAAGGTTCGACACGAAAAATGGCCCAACAGTGTTCCGATGTAGCGAAGCGAAATGGTAGGGCTCGAGAAAGGTGTCGATGACTAATTTCCAGTTCATATCAAGATTAAAATGATGAGATCTCCAATAGTCATAAGCTTTGATCCCGAAACTATCTAAATCTTCAGCAATCGCTCCAAGCTGTGGGTCGATTGGTGCAGTTGTATTGAGATCTAGAGTGACCCAAATAGTTCCATGTCCTTCGTAAACGGCGAATTCTCTAAGGCCCGGTCCTGGAACAGCGATCTGAGGAAACGCTCTTTGGTCTGGTACTGAGACGAGCGTCCCTTGCATGTCATATGACCATGCGTGGTAAGGGCAAGTAAGGCGTCGAGAACAATCTCGGCCATCAGAAACAATTTGTGCGCCGCGATGAGCACACACGTTCGCGAACGCGCGTACTTCCCCGTCGTGGTCTCGTGTCAGTAACAACGGAAACGAAGTGGTATTACGAGCAAGAGTTGAACCTGGTGCCGGAAGGTCAGAGCTAAGAGCTACTAGCTGGGGCATCCGTGCGAATACGCTCGTTCGCTCGTTACGGAGATGGTCTGGGCACGTATAATTATCTGTCGGGACTGTCATGGGTTCAGTCGTCCATGATTGTTTATTGACAATATGGCGCAGCAAATTTTTAATAATTGGTTGAGCTGTAGCGTTTTTCATGTGGTTTGTGATCTTGGTTGTTGTACTCGATTACAGGGCCTGCGTCCTAGCGCATCCAGGCTCTTCTGTAAGCTACTCGAGCACCCCCGAGGTAGTGATCAAAAATATGAATTTTGGCGTGTGGCTGGTAAGGCTGTATTTCGGGCTGTGTCTTTGACTCTTTATTTAATGCCCGGTTGATCTTTTGGTTAATTAGCTGGGATAAACGGATTAGGGTTCAGTCATGGAAAGGGTCAGGACATCAACTCAGCTTCCGATCATAGACCTTGGCGCCTATATCGCAAACAAGTCGGGATCCTTGGAGTTTGCAGCAAAGCAAGTGCGTGAAGCGTTAGAAAACGTTGGGTTTTTCTCGATCGTTGGTCATGGTGTGCCTTGGGATCAAGTTGAAGAGATTTATGACTGGGCGCGTCGATACCACGACCTAGCTGTCGAGAGTAAACACGATCATTTGATGAGCTCGGGAAATATGGGTTACATCGGCATCGGAGGTGCGCAAATAGGAGATAGACCACATTCTCTAAATGCAGCCTTTTTTATGGGTCGTCCTGGTTCAAAAAGAAATCAGTTCCCATCTGACACCATGTTGCCCGGATTCCGATCAGCAGCCGAAGGATACTATCGAACGCTTGAGCAACTTTGTCTTAAAATGTTACCGCTGTACGCACTAGCAGCAGATATGGCCAAAGATTACTTCCAGAGTTTCTTTAGCCCATCTTTGGCTACCTTACGGGTTACTCATTACCCAAATGTTCCCGCCGAGGATGATCAATTCGGAATTGATACACATAGCGATGCTGGGTTCATGACGCTTTTGCCCACGAACACAGTTAACGGGCTTTGGATCGAATCTGAAACTGGGTGGTTTCAAGTTGACCAGGAACCCATGTCGTTTGTTGTGAATTCCGGCGACACTTTGCGCTCGTGGAGCAATAACCGATTTCGCTCGACACGCCACAGAGCCCTAAACGAGAGCGGTGGTGACCGCTACGCAATACCGTTTTTCTTTGACCCAAGACCGGATACCAATATCGAGCCGCTCTCAGGTTGCGTAGATGAGCTTAACCCGGTGACTGTTTCGGCCTATCGATACGGTGACTATTTGCGGACGTTTATGCAAGCTGAGTATGCCCAAACAGGGAACTCTTCGATGAAGCGAAGCTAAACAGAGCGGAAACCGTGAAAGCCGAAAGAACCCGGTCATTAGACACTTTCTTTTAGAGCTAAAGGGGCCCCAGTGCTTAAGCTCAGGAGCCCCTCTCGGACCGTTAGAATTGTGTCGCTAGCAGTCATCTCATAGACAACTGACTGCCAATGTTCCGCAGACGCTAAGCGATGCGACGATTAACTGTCTGCAGGCCGCTTCCTTCTTCGAAAATAGAGCGACCTCGTTCCTGAAGCGGGCTATTGCCAATCATCGACCAGACTTCTGGGGTGTTTCTTTCTTCGTATTGGGCAATTGAGTTGTAGTACAACAAGAGAGCAAAGCTTGGATTGATTTCTCCGAGGGTCGTCATCATAGCTGCAGATGGAGTTCCCGCGATATCAGTAATCATCTGACAGAACTGTTGATTGAGTTCAATTGCATCGGCAATTTTATGAAAAGGAGCCCTGTTTATAGTGTTAACAAGAATTTCTGGAGCGTCGGGCATATTTCCAGCGCCTGCAATGGGATTCATAACCCAATCTTGAGCGGGACAGCAGAGCATTTCCAATACCTTGTTTCCTCTCTCCATGTATCCGCCATCAGCTCTCATCTCAGCTTGAGTTTCTGCTAGAGAAGCCCAGCTTTCTGCTCGAGTGCTAACTGCTACGGTTCCAGCGGGCATCCCTGCTAGCACTTGCCATCCAAACCAGGTCTGTTCACTATTGGCAGTCATATATTCGACGGTGTCGGTGACTGCCACTAAACCCGAGCTGAGGCATTCAGGTTTAAACGTCATTACCCTTTGAAAAATTTTCATTGCTCTATCTCCAGTCCACTTCGTTGTCGAGCCCCGCTGGCTCAATTTGGCAAACACTAATAATTGATTGCTCTACTTGTCTTTAGCTAGGCTTGAAAACCATATGAGTTAGTCACCCTTCGAAGGAACTGACTGATTACTGAACAGATTCTGTTGATACAGAGACAGGCGATCAGCGAACCCATTCGTGTTGTACATCGAGATTTCTATAAGTGATATCTGTAGTCGCCTGGGATTCAGCGGCGCCTTCTTTTGTCGCATCTAAATCATCGTTCTCGCTCGCCGAGTCCGAAGAATCAAAATGAACTATAGAAATAATCTTTGCTTCATCGTCTCGATCTGAGCAAAGAAAAATTTGTCGAACTTTTGTGTCATCGCCTGCAGCCTGAAAGTAGCCCTCGATCTCTGCCCGAGCCTCTTCCATGTTTCCGGTTTGCTCCATTACTTGAATAAATTTCATAATTCTTCTCTTCTCAAATGGTCAACTTCCTGGAACTTAACACAGTTAAAACTAGATCTGTTTAGTCATGCAAATATGCAAAGAAAGTTGTCCCACCTCAAAAGTAGTGTTCTGAGCAACATGACTTTGCTGACTGACTCCCACCAACTTGAATCAAAACGCCGCAGCGTGGCCATGGCTGCACCAAATTCACTTGTACATGTTGAAGTGCTACTGACTAGGGAAGAAGCCTTGAATGGTCTTCTTGCTATGCAAATGATTGTCAACCGCAGACACAGAGCGGTATAAATCAAAAAAAGAGACCGGGCGGAAGCATCGATCAAATGTCACGGCATTATTTTTCCGATGATTATAAATACTGTGCCTTTCTCAGCTTGTGGGCTACCTACCTCTTCAGTCTTGGCAACAGTTCGTTTGTTTAACTATGCAACGTCTTTGCTTAAGATAGGTACGTTGTTTGATTCAGCTAATATTGAGTGCGAAAATAAATATGGAACGCACACCGAGCAACAGGTAGAAAAATTGCTGCAAGTGCGTTCGGTGCTGTCTTCCTACTCGCTGTTTTTGCAGTGGTGTTAACTCCCCAGCTTTTGGCAGGGGAGCTTCCGTATATCGGTTAGTTTCACCGGTAATTAAGAAGTGCCAGTTCGCTTGAAGCGTGGCCATGACTGCACCACGTTCACTTGTGTATGGGGGAGGGTGAAAGACCGGAGAAGAGGTTCTGAATGGTCTTCCTGCAAGCACGGCAATGGAATCGAACGTACGCTTGAATAATGAGTGCACAAATGAATGCCAACGAAATAGTTAACATGCGTTCCACCGTTATCGAGAATGTCGTCGGCAAGTTGTTCATAAACGCCGGATGTTCCGTTGGCGAAAGTACTCGAATAGCCAAGAGTCTGGTTGATGCAAACCTCACTGGCCATGATAGTCACGGAATTATCAGGGTTACTAGGTATCTCGACTGGCTGAAACAAGGGGTGCAGGTTGCTGATCAGGAGATCGAAATTCTAGTCGACAACGATTCATTACTACTCGTTGATGGCTCCTATGGAATGGGTCAAACCGTAGGGCCTCAAGCGGTCGAGTTGGGAATAGAACGGGCTAGAGAATACGGACTATCCATAGTGGCACTTCGCAATGCCGGACACCTAGGGCGCATCGGGGAGTACGCAGAGATCGCAGCCAACGCCGACTTAATTTCAATTCATCTTGTAAACGTTGCCTCTTCTCAGTTAGTTGCTCCCTTTGGTTCAAAAGATCGGCGGATGGGAACCAATCCAGTTGCGTTCGGAGTCCCGGTTTCGGGAGGAAATCCGATAGTTCATGACTTTGCTACATCGGTTGTTGCTGAAGGTAAAGCTATGGTTGCCCTTCAAGGTGGCGCTCCTTTACCACCCGACTCGCTTGTGGGTCCATCCGGTGAGTTAACTGATGATCCAACGGTGCTGTATGAAATCAAAGAAGGAAATACCCCAAATGCTGCTAGGGGAGCTGGAGCTCTTAGAGCAATGGGTGACCACAAAGGGTCGGGTCTTTCTGTGATGTGCGAGTTGTTGGCTGGAGCGCTTACCGGAACTGGAACGGCAGGTCCTGGAAAAATAAGATTTGCAAACGGCATGCTTTCTATTTACTTGGATCCAAATCAGATAGATCCGTCGAACGAGTTCGCAGGAGGTGTCACTGACTACATTGATTGGTTTCTCTCCGCTACCCCGAGCTCTGAAGGAAACCCCGTGCGTTTACCGGGGCAAATAGAAATAGAACGGCGCGAGGCTCGAGTTCGTGATGGACTTGATGTTCCCGCCGAGGTTTGGGCAGGAATAAAAAATGCTGCTCTAACGGCCGGAATTGATTTAGCGAGTTGAAGGCTGTTTGTTCTCAACGAGAGTTAACGTTTGAACACTACAGTCCCAAAGCAATTGCATCTAATCCGAGCATAACTCGCCCAGCCAACTCCATGACTGGTTCACCGACCATCATATGTTGGGCAGCTACGTGTACATCTCGAAAGTTTCGCTGCAGCGGTGAATCATCGAATATTGAAGTGCCTCCGGCGATTGTGTACATACGCTCCGTGACATCTTTCGCTGTGGTGACCGCATGAAACGTTGCGGTTCTTAATGCTCTGCGAGATTCTAGACTACTTTCATGTGTTCCGACCTCGGCCCATGTGTCTCGAATAGTCTGATAAAAAAATGCTTTAGATGCGCTCAGGTTAGTGTCAGCTATTGCTACATCCTTGTGTAGCGAACTTCGATGAGCCATTGTTCGGCTCGAACCTTGAGGCGTTTTTTCTTTAGCAATCTTTATGAGTTCGTCGATAGACGCTCGTGCCATGCCAAGACATACAGCACCTATAGGTATTGCTAAAAAACCGAACTTTGGATACCGGTATATTTGCTCTGATGCGAACTCTGAAAGTGAAAGATCTTCCACCATCGCAACTCGTTTCGATGGTAGGAAAATATTCTCAGCTGTATACGAAGTCGAACCGCTTCCTCTCAGACCTGAGACATGCCAGTTGTCCAGAAAATTGATTTCACCTGGCTGAAAAAATGCTCTAGCTTCAATAAAATTTCCGTCTGCGGATCGAGCTCTCTCACCATTTTGATCCGCTATTAAGACCCCACCAGAAATCCATTCAGCATTGAGTGACCCGGAGCCCCAATCCCAGCGGCCATTCACCCAAAACCCCGACGCGCCATCTTTTGTAGCTGGTATGGCAGTGCCGGAGTAAGCAAAGACTCCACTCGTAATAACGTCCGGATTTGATGTAATTTCAGCACACATCGAAGGGTCGAGTGCGGGCAGCATGTATTGCGAAGTGGCCCCAATAAAAACACACCAAGCTGCAGAACCACTCGCTTCCGCCAAGATTTCGCACACTCGACAAAATGTTTCCGGGCTGGATCCAAGCCCACCTAGTCCAGTGGGCGTGCATATTCTGTAAAATCCAGCTTTAGCCAGATCGAGAGCTAAGGACTGGGGTAGTTGCCTAGAACCTTCGATCTGATCTACCTTCTGCTTTAGCAGCGGCTGAAATTCGACTGCCTTCTGGAGTAGTTGACTGTCAACTGAGTTCATATCAGTTTGAGTACCCTTGTAGCTGTTTGCCATCATCAGCAAGTCGTTCCAAGAGAGGCGATAGTTTCCAATGCTCGCCCCCAAGGCTCACGCTGTACTGCTGGATTTGTTTAACTAGTTCTTGAAGTCCAATTGTGTCAGCCCAGAACATAGGGCCGCCTGTATACATAGGCCATCCATAGCCATTAATCCAAACAACATCAACATCGCTTCCCCTTATCGCGATTTCTTCCTCAAGAATTTTTGCACCCTCATTAACCATCGGATAGAGACAACGTTCGAGAATCTCTTGATTCGTGATCTCCCTCTGAGTTATGTGTCTTGATTCGGCAAATTCGCGAATTAATGCAACTACGTCTTGATCAGGCGTGGCTGCTCTAGTCGTGGAGTCGTACGTGTAAAAGCCAAGCCCATTTTTTTGACCTCGCCTGCCGCTTTCGCAAAGGATCTCTCGAATAGTTGAACTTGACGAAGTGGACTCCTGCCAGCCAATGTCGAGCCCTGCAAGGTCCATCATTGCAAACGGCCCCATCGGGAACCCAAAATCGAACAGTACCTGGTCTATCTGTGCTGGAGTCGCTCCTTCCAAAAGCATTTTTTCAGCTTCAACACCGCGCATAAACAACATTCGATTTCCGATGAAACCATGACAAACGCCGCATAGAACTGGAGTTTTGTTTATTTTCTTGCCGATTGACATGGCAGTCGCTATGACGGCGTCTGATGTAGCGGTACCACGAACGACCTCTAACATTTTCATAACATTGGCAGGCGAGAAAAAGTGCATTCCGACAACTGATTCGGGACGACTTGTTGCTGAAGCGATTTCGTTTATATCAAGTGCTGAAGTGTTCGATGCGAGAATTGCACCTGGGTGACAGATCGCGTCAAGTTCGCTAAATATTTCTTTCTTCAAGTCCATGTTTTCAAAGACTGCTTCAATAATAAGGTCGCAATCACTGAACGAAGTTTTGTCCGTCGATGAGCTAATCAACGCCATCCGATTTTCGACGTCTTCAACCGAGATTCCGCCTCGTGCAGCGGTTCGTTCATAGTTCGCACGAACAACCGCGAGACCGCGATCTAAACTTTCCTGGTCGCGTTCCACTAATGTGACTGGTATTCCAATATTCGCAAAGTTCATGGCAATTCCGCCGCCCATAGTTCCTGCGCCTAAAATCCCACATCGTTGGATCTCGATAAGGGCATTGTCTTTAGACAGTCCAGGAATCTTGAGTGCAGCGCGTTCAGCAAAGAAATAGTATTGCTGAGCTGTCGATTGAAGCCCGCGCATCAAATCACCGAAAAGTTCTTGTTCACGAGCTAAACCAGCCTCAAACGGTAAATTTACTGCTGCTTCGATACAGCGAATGTTGTATTCAGGGGCAAGAAAGCCGCGAGTTTTTTTAGCGATTGATTTACGGAAGTCTTCAAAAAGAGTTGGCTTTGCGTTTGAAATTTTGTCACTTTTGTCACGGATGCGAAGCAGTGGTAATGAATCTGCTACCGCTCTCTCAGCAAATGCGATTGCCCCCATCTCTAAATCAGTAACAATTTCGTCTATAAGGCCACATTCAAGTGCTTCACTTGCCGAAATCGGCTCTCCGCTCGTCATCATCTCGAGAGCCTTAGCAGGTCCCGTCACGCGTGGTAGACGCTGGGTGCCTCCAGCGCCCGGGAGCAGCCCTAACTTTACTTCCGGTAGGCCAAATTGAGCTGATTCAAGGGCCACTCGGTAGTGAGCGCAAAGAGCTACTTCTAAGCCACCTCCGAGCGCTGTGCCATGAATAGCAGCGATTACTGGCTTAGAACAGTTTTCCATTGCATCTTGTCCAGCCTGCAAACTTGGTGGCTTGGGGGCTTGAGAAAATTCTGTTATGTCGGCTCCGGCAATAAACGTTCTGCCATCGCAGATAAGCACAATTGCACTGGCAGATGAAGTCTCTGCTTCCTTAATTCCGTCAATTAACCCCTGCCGCACATGATAGCTAAGAGCGTTGACCGGGGGATTCGAGATTGTGATGACAGCGATGTCACCTTTTTGTTCGAGGCGAACAGATTCTGTTAGTTGAGCCATGCATTAAATCTAGATGGGATATTGGAGTATGTCAGTTTCTCCGCAGAGTTTGGCGCAGTAGTCAATCAACTTTTATAGTTCAGGCTAGAGTTTGCTAGGGAAAGGGAGTATCCGTGAATCCACCTTCAGATCCGACAGCATCACCATTCGGTACCGTTTTTTGCGAGTATATGAGCACTGCTCGAAGCAGCGAAAATGGCTACGTATATGGTGGGGAAGTGGAGCCCTACGGCGACATAGCATTCAGCCCAGCAGCACATGTTTTACATTACGGCAGTGCACTCTTTGAAGGCATGAAAGCTCATCGACAAGAAGACGGAACGTTGGCGATATTTCGCCTCGATGACCATGTTAGACGTATGCAGAGGAGCTCTATAAGCATGCGACTTCCTGTTCCTGATTTTGATTTATTGAGAACAATGATTATCGATACGGTTGAGGCGAATTGCAGAGAGGTGCCAGAGCCGCCGGGTTCTTTGTATATTCGGCCGGCCTTAGTCGGGACCGAGCCGAATATCGGAGCGGCAGCGACACCGAGTTCTTCAGCCTTACTTTTTATCGTGAATTGTCCAGTAGGTGATTATTTCAAAGGTGGCGTTAGGCCGCTTACCCTACTTTTAGAGGAAAAAATTCCTCGGACAACTCCTCAATTTGGAATGGTAAAGGCCGGGGCCAACTATGCTATGGCGTTAGGGCCGACCTTAGATGCCATGGCTGCTACACCTGGCATCGACCAGCTGTTATTTGCCACAGACGGTGGAATCAGCGAAACAGGCGCAGCAAACTTTTTTGTTCTCGATGATGACAGATTGGTTACGCGTTCCTTAGACAGTTCATTTTTGCATGGTGTAACCAGGGCTTCGATAATCGAGTTGGCGTCGGATTTAGGTTATGTAGTTGAAGAACGCTCGATTCAAGCGACCGAGTTGCAAGAATGGGCGCTTCGTGGAGAGGCATTTTTGGCTGGCACTGCTGCAGTTATTTCTCCGGTGGGAACAATTCTAGCCGAAGGCAAATCAATTCAATTCGGTGATGGTCTGCCGGGAGCGAACACTATGAAGCTACGTGATGCCTTGGTCAAAATTCAAAATGGAAAAGCTGACGATCTTCATCACTGGCTAACTAAAGTCGCTGGGTGACTTTATAAGCAGCTCAAATCTATTTCGAAATATTATTATCAAATGCTTACAGTATTAAAAGTAGAAAGTTCCGAAACGAAAGAACAGCAGCGATATGGTT
>TARA_B110000438_G_scaffold303758_1_pt1 | contig 35969 bp, 32 predicted proteins | sample TARA_B110000438 | Tara Oceans TARA_B110000438 (sample SAMEA4398413) | marine metagenome | biome: Polar Biome; feature: [MES] marine water layer (ENVO:01000295) within the mesopelagic zone...; material: water (ENVO:00002006), including particulate matter (ENVO:01000060) such... | reverse complement strand
CAATTACTTAAGAAATTCGTTAACTCGATCGTAATCACCTGTGATGCCGCATTTCAAGTGCGCGAGGGTTCAAGTCCCTTTAGCCGCCCCATTTTTTCTTGCCTTTTCAAAACTCAAAACCTTTTGGCACTTTAATACTATAAATATCTATGTATTATTATCACTCCTGTGAAAATTCTATAGATATGTGAGGAAAAAGCTTACTCTATTAGATATATATCCATATTATTAACAATGCTGATCAACCCTCGAATCGAGCTATGCTGCTATCTGCTTTAACCATATGAGCATCCTGTAAAGCGTTATAGCAAATAAATAGTCGTCGGGTATTAAGCACAATTTATCAATTTTTATTAAAGACATATCAACATGAAATTTATCCAAGTATTAAGTTCAGCAATAATAGGAACTATAGTGATTGCAGGTTGTGCTACTAACACAATAAACGAAACATCGAGCAAGCCAATTCCTGCAGCTAAATTTGATTTATCAACATGGAAAATTACCATTCCGACAGATAATGATAATAATGGTAAAGTTGATCAGGTAAGCAAAATTGATATTCAAAATTATAGCCATCCTGATTATTTTTACCTTGATGACGAAAATAATATGGTCTTTGCTACGCCCAATAAAGCCTTTACCACAGCCAATTCAAGCAACACACGGAGTGAACTGCATCAGTTATTAGGCGGACCTCAGTTAACAAACTATGCGCCAGGCAATAACTTCTCTTTAAAATCACACAAAAACGCTCAAAGTTATGCACAAATAGGCGGTAACTTACAGGCTACAGTTAAAGTTAACCATGTCGCAAAACGCGCTACTTACCCAGAAAAAAATCCTGCTTATTCCGTTGTTGTAGGGCAAATTCACGCCACTAAAGATAAAACTATCGTCGCTGAAGGAAATGGCTTTGGCTATGGTAATGAGCCGATAAAAATATATTTTAAAAAATGGCCAAATCATCAATATGGCTCAGTATTCTGGAATTATGAACGCAACTTACCAAAAGCAGATCCTAACCGTGTAGATATTGCCTACCCAGTTTGGGGTGAATTGTGGAGTGAAAGCAATGAACCTGGTGAAAATGGCATAGCGTTAAACGAAGCGTTCAGCTATGAAATAAATGTCGTTGAAGATATTATGCACTTAACTTTTACAACCGCACGCCACAAGCCAGTGACCTTTCAAATTAACTTAGCAAACAACATTGATGCTAACGGTAAAGTTGATAAATTCGACCATCCTTATGGCTACAAAGGTGATGCATTGTTTTTTAAAGCTGGTGCATATAATCAATGTAGCATTAAAGACGACCCTGGCTTTTGGTACCCTAAATGTTTAGGTACAGGTGACTGGAAAACTGATAAGAAAAATGGTGATTATGCGCAAGTGACCTTTACACGTTTAGTTACTGGCATGAGTAAAAAGCCGCAATAATGTAAACTTAACAATAATTCGGCTAAATAAAATGTAATCGTATTTTAGCTGATTTAATAAATTGCCTCGTTAATCGGGGCTTTTTATTATAACGAGAATAAAATGATTCATGTGATGGTAACGACAATTAATACCATTTAACTGACCCGTACTTCGTCGTGTATTGATCAAAAAACCTTCTTATTTGGCTAGTGTATTTGACTTTATTTAGGCTTACATACTTTCCTTACTCCCCTTACATGGCCTGATTAATACAAGCCATTGTTTAATGGTGTATTTTTTATGTTTTAGCTCATTAGTCATGCTTATCAACTCCACGAGGTCTGAAATAAGTTTGGCTAAATCGGTAACAGCGGCTTTAATTAAAGGTAGATTTACTCTCCTAATTTAACCTTTATTGATAATACACAGGTGAGGAGCCATAGCACTCGTTTGCAAGTCGAAGCGAGAATACTCTTACTCATGTCAGCGCCTTGCATGTGTTGTAGTAAGTTTAATTTATACAATCTAGGTTCAAGGAAAAATGATGAAATTAAAATATTTTGCTCTATATGGCTTAATTACTTTACTTGGCGCTTGTAGCCAAACACCTAGAGTGTCGGATCAGTCTACCCCATCTAATCAATCGTCATCGATAACAAAAAATGAGCCGAGCATGTTTAAAACAAACCGCGCCTGCATTAATATTATTAAAGAATTTGAAGGAGTTCGCCTCAATGCTTATAGAGGTCTCTCAGGTGCTTTCCTCATAGGTTACGGTCATATGGCTGATGTTCACAAAGGAATGAAGATATCGCAAAAGCAAGCTGAGAAGTTGCTAAAAGAAGATTTAAATCGATTTGAAAAAGACGTTGCCCGACATGTTAAAGTGCCGATAACAGAAAATCAGTTTAGTGCAATGGTTTGCCTCTCGTACAATATTGGCAGTGGTAATTTTTATAAGTCGACAGTACTGAAAAAAATTAACAACAATTTACCGATAGAAGCAGCTGATGCCATTTTAATGTGGAATAAAGTTAATAAAAAGGTAAACCTTCATCAAGTTAAACGTAGAAAAATGGAAAGAGCTTTATTTATTAAGCCTTAAATAGTCATAGATAATAAATAAAGGGTAAGTTGTGCATCACCAAAAATTACATTTAAACCCAAGCTATTACATGAACAAAACCGTAATATCTAGCTTAATACACATTGATCCTACTATAGCCTAAAGAACCTAGTTGTGATTCCGCTATTTTAAGTGCGCGAAGGTTCTTCAGCTTTAACTATTTAATTCTTTTTTATTGCTAATATATTCAACAATTAGCTTAATGTTTAGCTCAACCTTAAGCGTAAAGTCATAAATTATTTTGTTGCTGTACCTTGCTCACGATTTTGATTTTATATGCCAACACTTACAAGTCCCATGACATACGCAGGTAATAATAACCGCCGTTAAATCCCATCGGTGAATTAAGTGGGTAAATAGCCCCTAAAAATCCCGATGTTCGCCCTTTACTGTATTCATCAGGAAAGACGTCAAAAATATTATTAGCACCTAAAGCTACCGTTAAACTCTCATTAATTTCATAAGAAAACTCAACATCTGTTATGACAATTGCATTCACTTTCTCAATAAGCGATACGTCATTAAACTGTGCATTGTAAAAGCTGCCATAGTAGTTAACACGTAACATGCTATTTAAATGGCCTTGCTTTTGAGAATAGGTTAATACGGCTCGGTTATTTGGAATGCCTTCTTCACGCTCTTTGCGAGCATTAACATTCGCAATAGGGCTCTTACTGTCAAAGCCACCTAACTTTGTTTCTGTATAGTTATAGGCGAGTGATACTAAGCTGTTATGGCTAATAAACTCCAATGGCAAACTGGCAACTAAGTCAAATCCCTGTGTTTTTGAGTCAAAATCATTAGCATAATATTGAATACTGGTGACGTTTGATTTAACCCCTGAGGTGGCTAATAATCTTGTATCTACAGCAGTTACATCACTCGAAAATAAAGATAGCCTGTCATCAACATCAATAAGAAAATAATCCAAGGTAATATTTGCTGGTCCTATATCCGATAATAAACCAATACTAAAGCTAGTTGCAGTTTCTGGTTCAAGGCCACCACCAGATCGTGCGACAGCAATCGGACTTAACGCACTCACTAGCTGTGATCGTTGTTGCACTACAACACCATTAACGATTGAATTTGAGGTAGATATGCGTTGCAAAGTAGATTGACCCACAGTCGGAGCCCGAAATGCCGTACTCAGTGTTGAGCGTATGGCTATTTCATCGCTGAGCTGTAATCGGGATGACACTTTCCCGTCAAAAGTATTGCCTATTTTGGCGATATCCTCATACCTGATCGCCAGCGACATAGAGAGCGCTTCTGTGATGTCGCTTTCTATATCTAAATATACGGCATTAGATATGCGATCATTAATACTAGCGGTCTCGGGTGAGAAACCAGGAAAGCCATTTGCTCCGACCGCTTCACTATTATTATCAAAAGGTCCTGCCTGATAAGATGCCGTTTCGCCCGTAACAATCTCAAATTTTTCGAAATGAGTTTGGTAGCCAAAGGCAACATTCAAGTCTGACTCAAAATCAACGTTAATTGGGTAAGTAAAATCAGCGTTAAATACACCTTCAGTTTGTATTTGAGAACCAAGTTCAAAGTCACTGGGTGAATTTTCACCTAATGAAGCATTAACACTATTGCGTAGTTTGTAATCATTGCGATTTCTCCCAACGACCATACTAATATCATATGTTAGATCCGCATTACTTTTAATTAGCGAGCCTCGTAGCCCTACCGCGAGACTTTCATCGGTTACTCTGCCGCCAAATCGTGGAGTAAAGCCACCAGGAAAACGCTCGTTAAAAGCAAAGCAATTGGGATTAGCTGAAACAGCCGCTAAAGCTTCAGCATCACCCGGACTACCAGGAAGAGTGGGGACTGGACAATTACCCGTGTTATTACTCGTCATATCAAAAAATAGTCGTGTGCCATCATTTGGATTCGTAAATACACTTGCTCGGGTATTTGGATTGCGATAATAAAAGCTGCCATCAATATCGCGCTGCGCCCAATTTCCAAACATATAAAGTTGTTGGTATTGGTTTTTAGCGCCAATATCCATCTCCAGATGACCGAATAACTTGATATTGTTGCTAATTTTTGGTGCACCCCAAATAACAACAGGATCTTGTATATCGTCCGCATTGATACCGCTATCAATCAACGACTGTACTGCTGGATCTTGAATGCCACGAGAAGTACTGTCACTTTCTGAAAGTTGGAATGAAAAATTAGCACTACCACTACTACCAATTTGGCTACCTAGAATACCAGACAATTCGAGCGTCGAACCATCTCCAGCGTAGTATTGGCCTGTACTTACTTCAATTCGGCTGATATCTGCACTGTTTTCTAAACGAAAATTAATAACCCCCGCGATGGCATCAGAACCATATTGCGCGGCCGCACCATCACGTAAAACTTCAACACTTTTTAAAGCAATACTCGGAATAGGTTCAAGATCAACACCATGAGCGCCAATATTCAACCCTGAGATAAATTCATAGATCACGCCACTGCGGTGTCGCCGTTTACCATTCACTAATATCAACGTGCTATCGGTTGGCAATCCTCTAAGGTTAGCAGGTCTTACCATAGTACCTGCATCACTAATGGCTTCTTGGCTGGTATTATAAGAAGGAATAACACTCGATAAACTGAATATTAGGTCGTTATTGCCTTGCGAGCTTAAATCACGTTTATTGATGATATCTAATGGCGCTAAAGCACTGCTTGGCGATCTATTGATACGACGAGAGCCAATTATTTGAATACGCTCAGCTTCTACTTCGTTAGTTAATTTTTTTTCTTCACTTATTGCTTGAAAAGAAAAATCTATATCAGGTAAATTAGCAGTAAGAAAATCAGGTCCAAAGAGAATATTATCCATTTGATGTTTGAGATGGTTTTTTAAGAACACATCAATAGCAAAATTTTTACCATTATAGTCATAATTGCTTAGCTCCGAAGACACCGCGATAACACGTTTTTCAGTAGCAAAAGCACTAAGAGGCGTGTTTAAAAGTAACTGCCCTAGAGCATCTTCAAGTGAGTAAGTACCAAAAAGTGGATTACTAACAACAATGATAGAATCATCAAATGGGTATATGAGTGAATAACCCGATATTGTGGCTAATTTATCTAAAGCCTGAGCAGCAGACATGGCAGGGAGTTCAAATTGATAACGCTCCGCGGCTTTACACGCAAAAGCATTACCGAAAAATAGCAAAGAGAATGCAATAATAAATTGACGGTATTTTATTTTTTGTTGTTTTAGTGACCAACTACGCACTTAACAAATATCTCACGTTTTTTATTCTTCACTCAAAAGTGCTCTATCTTGATGGTTATATTATGAACGCAGTTTGACTGGAGTTACTAGTTATTTTTCCTAATTTATTTATTTTGTTAACAATCTAAATCATAAGCTAATCATTAGCTCTCTCGATAATCTGACAATACGACATTAACCCGCTAGCAAAGGCCAAGTTCCGCTTCTAATTTCATACTATATTTTTTTGCAAGTCAGCTTAATAAATACCGCCAATGACGAATAGTAATTCATCTTGTCTACTCACTGAGTGTAATAGCGTTCAAAGTCGCTGTTTCTAATGCAGATAAAGCTATGAATAGTTATCAAGCATTAGACATAAAAAAACCCAGCCAAAGCTGGGTTTTTTATATCAACAATATGCTAACTGATATTAGAAGTTATATGTTGCTTTTACGTAGTAGAAACCACCATTAAAACCAAACGGAGATGTTTCATAATATTTACCACCCCATTGATTATTAACACAACCACCACAACTAGCTGCACCGGCATCGGTGAAGTTTATTTCAGTTGCATCTTGGTCGAACAAGTTTTGCGCGCCAACAGACAACACGATGTCATCTGAAGCAAAGTAACTAAACTCGGCATCAATTGTTACTGCAGCATCGCCAGTATTAACTGTGTCAACGTAGTCAACATGAACACCTTGATATTCGCCATAGTAATTACCACGAATCAAGAAGCTCACTTCATCCCATGATTGTGACCAAGTCAACGTTGCACGGTGATTAGGTAAATCATTTTCTAAACGAGAAACTTTAAAGTCGCCAGTAATCGCTGTGAAGCTATCAACTTCAGTTTTATTGTAGTTGTACGCTAAACTAAACTTGGCATCACCATCAAGTAATTCCATACCGTAGTTAGCGATTAAATCAACACCTGATGTTGTTGTATCAAAATCATTTGTGAAGAAACTTACTAACTGTATTGATTCAACATTGGCTACACCAGCATTGGTTAAAGCTGTTTTATCATCATCTGTTAGTTCATATTTAGTTGATTGAGACACGCGGTCTTCAACTGAAATATTGTAGTAATCAAGCGTAATGAATAGCTCGCCAATATTCCAAACTGCACCTAAAGTATAACTTTGAGATGTTTCTGGTGTTAACTCTGTTGCACCTAACTGTATCGCAATCGGGTTACTCGCTGGTAATAATGCAGAATCAACTAAGGCACCATTTTCCAATGCGGTTTGCACGTTCGAGTAATTAGCTTGACCTACTGTAGGAGCACGGAAACCTGTGCTGATTGAACTACGTAAAGAAAAGTCATCGGTTACATTATATTGTGCTGTAAGCTTGTAGTTAGAGTCACTACCAAATGAGCTGTAGTCTTCATAACGAAGTGCTGCACCTAGTAAAAAGTCTTCTGTTATTTGTGCTTCAGTATCAACATAGAACGCGAAATTTTGGCGAGAATAAACACCAGCAGCTTGAGGCTTAAATCCTGGGAAGCCATTAGAGCCGATACCAAAACCTTGTTCAGTGTATGGACCTGCAGTATATGATGCAACATCACCAGCGGTTACTTCAAATGATTCTGAATGCCATTCATAACCACCAGCAACCATTAATGATTCAAACATATCAACATCAATATCTTTGCTGAAATCAACGTTAAAAGTTTTTTCTAACTGAGTATGTTTACCTGGACTAAAGTCACGCGGAGTTGCAGGACCTAAAGAGGCGTTTAAGGTATCATAAATTACATAAGTAGATTCGTTAAAGCCAACAGAACCACTAACGTCATACATTACACCGTTATCTAGTTCACCACGTGTACCTAAAGTGATTGAGGTATCAATAATATTGCCACCGAAGTTTGGTGTAAAACCACCTGGTAACATTTCGTTGAAACTAAAACAATTGTCATTATTAGCAACATTGTTAATGTAATCGTCTTGCGTTAATACATTAGCGCTAGTCACGTTGACAGGAGAACAGCTGCCTCCAACACCCAAACCGTCTAAATCTGCGATAAGGAGATTTGATACGCCATCACCATCGGTATCACCATTACTATAAACACCACCACGAGTATGCGGATTACGATAATAGAAACCACCGCGAACATCACGCTCAGAGAAGTTACCAAACATGTAGGCTTCGCTATCGTTACCTAAATCTAAACCTGAGTTTACAAAAATAGTGTAGTCATCATTTACTTCAGGAGAACCCCAAATTTGAGCTAAGTCTGATACAGCCGTGTTACCTGCAGCGATAAAAGCTGCTGCGTCAGGGCGTTGTACACTTCGACTAGTTGCATCAGCATTTTTATATTGAAAACTTAAATTCAAAAAGCCGTCTTTCGTTAATGGCATACCAACGTTACCAGATACTTCCATGGTATCGCCGTCGCCTTCATAATAAGAGCCGTAACGAGCAGTTAAAGAGCCACCATCAGCGTCATCTTTTAAAACAAAGTTCATTACACCAGCAATAGCATCAGAGCCATATTGTGCAGCTGCGCCATCACGAAGTACTTCAACTTGTTTTAATGCAACGCTAGGGATAACTGAAATATCAGGACCTTGGGCACCATCATTAATACCGCCACCTAATAATGCAATGACAGAAGCACGATGACGACGTTTGCCGTTAACTAAAATCAAAGTACTGTCAGATGATAAACCACGTAGATTGGCAGGTTTAACTAAACTTGCCGCATCTGAAATAGGGTTTGAGTGGACGTTAAAGGAAGGAACACTGCCTTTTATTAATTCAAGCATGTCGGTATTACCGCCACGCGCTAGTTCTTCTCCACCAATTAAGTCAATTGGTACAGGAGAGTCGTTTACTGAGCGAGGAGCACCACGCGAGCCTACGACAACAATTTTTTCTACATCTTTTTCTGCTTTAATTTTTGCACTATTATCTTCAGCAGCATAAGTAGATGTAGTTCCTAAAGCTAAACTTACAGCAATTGCTAACGTTCCTGTACGGAATTTATTAGACATGTTATTTCCTTCCCGAGTTTTATAATTATTTTGTTTAGTTACTTTTTTTGTAAAAATTTTGCAACTTAACTTAAAGAGCTCGAAGGTATAAAAATCCGTAAAGTTTTTTTAATTAATTTAGGTTTTTATTTTTTTAGTCAATAATATTTTATTTGAATCAATGCGTTGGGACTGAATATTAAATGATAACTCTATCGCTTCAATTAACGCTTCGCTATCGCCTAAGTCAAAACGCCCACTCATTCTTAGTGCGTGTAGCGAAGGATCTTTTAATACAATAGTGATGTCGAGATAGCGATTAATTTCTTCGATAACATCAAACAATGTTTCATTATCAAAAATTAACTTGCCATCAAGCCACGAAAGTTCACGTTGTAAATTTTCTGTTTTAATATGCGTTAAAATTGGCGTTTGGTTATTGTTAGCAATAACTTTCTCACCTTTTACAATAAAGACATCATCTGCTTGAGCTATTGTATTATTCAGCTCTTTAATATCAGACAGTGGGGTATCAGTAGCCACTTTTGACATTTTAACTTTACCATCCGTTACGGTTACTTGGATGTTCTCAGACTTTATATGCACAACAAATTTTGTTCCAATTGCCTGAACTAAGCGATCACCGGCATAAACAATAAAAGGACGATTAGGATCGTGAGCGACGTCAAAAAGCGCTTCACCTTGAATAAGCTTTATTATGCGCTTGTCTTTAGAAAACTCAGTTTCAATCACCGTATTCGTATTTAAGTGAATAATTGAACCGTCAGCAAACGTGGTATCGAGTTGCTGGCCAATTACAGTCGCATATGAATTTTTCTGCACACCTTCAGGCACAGTCAACCAAAGTAAAACAGCTAAAAAACTCACACTTGCCGCTAACATCAACGGTTTAAAAACAGGGGTTAATATTGGCCATAACGATATATTTTCTGAACTACCTTCATCGGTAATCATACTTAAGACTTCGTCCATATCATTCCACACATCAGCCATTGCTTTTAATGCAACTAAGTGGCGTTTATCTACTGCTAACCATGCTTTAAAGTCTTTTTTAGCTTGTCGAGATAAACTCCCATTATCTAGTCTTACCAACCAAAGCGATGCTTCGTCGTCAATACTATTTGAGGTATGAAGAGGAACTACTTTATTACTTGAATTCATTTTCTACTTTCCTCGTTCAACTTATTAAGCGGAATGGCTTGTTTGGACTCGTTTACGTCGTATCCTTGAGCATAAAGAGACTGCTTACATTGCTTTAAGCCTTTGGCTATATTTTTTTCAACTGAACTGACGGATATATTCATTTTTTTAGCTATTTCTTTATGACTTAAACAATATAATTTTCTTAAGAGTATCGCTCGGCGATTTTTTTCAGGTAATGCGTTTAATACTTCCAAGAAACGTTCAAATTTAAGTTTTTGGTATAATTCTTTCTCAACCGTATTATCAACATCACTCTCAAGTAAGGCTTCATCAATTTCATTATCTATTTCTTTCGATTGCTGCGTTAACTTCTTCAGCACCAAATTTCGTGATACAACAAATAAATAGCCTTTAGGAGATTTTATTTCTTGTTGAGCATCAGATTGTAAAACTCGAATAAAGGTTTCTTGTAAAATATCATCAACATCTTGCTGCTTTACGCTCATTTTCATAATTGAGCGCACCAACCCATCTCTACATGATTGAAAAGCTTCAAAAATTCTGTTGTTTGGCGGTGTCTTTGTTGGCATTCAATATGTCCAATTACCTAGGCTACTATTAAAGAGTGTGTTTACGGCCTAATCCATAAAAAATTTTAATTTAATATTCGATAATAACCTTTTTATCCTTGTCTGCATAAATATTCAACAACAAATCTGCGCTTAATATTGCCAATCTTATTAACATTAAGTTTAGCGTTAATGCACATAGTAGCCTTTGTCATAAATGCTTTAATTTTTACCTTAAAAATCAGACTTTAAGGAAGTTTTAATTTTAAATTTAAGTTTCTTAATAAATGTTTATGGATTATTCCGCCAGTAAACTCTTTATCGATACATTGGCTTATTAACACTATTAAAAAATATAACGGTGGGTATTACTTTGGAATTTGAAACACTTTTCTCTTTAGGGCTTTATTTTTGTGCCATGATCGGCATCGGCATATATGCATATAGAAAGACAACCAACGATGTTTCTGGCTATATGTTGGGAGGACGTAGTTTAAGCCCTTCCGTAACAGCATTATCAGCCGGTGCATCAGATATGAGTGGCTGGATGCTGATGGGCTTACCTGGTGCTATGTATATCGTAGGGATCAGCAGCTTGTGGATTGCGATAGGCTTGGTGATTGGTTCATTTTTGAATTATCTCGTGGTTGCTCCTCGTTTACGCACATATACTGAGCTTGCTAACGACTCGATTACATTGCCTGATTTTTTTGAGCATCGCTTTGAAGATAAATCTCGCGCACTCAGACTAATTTCTTCCATTGTTATCATTGTTTTTTTCACCCTCTATACCTCATCCGGCATAGTCGCAGGCGGTAAGCTATTCGAAAGTTCATTCGGTTTAAACTATGAATTAGGCTTATATGTAACTGCAGGCGTGGTGGTTTCGTATACTTTATTTGGTGGCTTTCTTGCGGTAAGTTTAACCGACTTCGTGCAAGGCTGTATTATGTTCATCGCCTTAGTTTTAGTGCCGGTTGTTGTTATTAATGATGTCGGTGGATTAGCAACAGTACATAGCAGTATTCAAGAAATGAATCCCGAATTACTCAATATGTTTAGTGGTATTGGTATCGTTGGGGTAATTTCTGCCATGTCTTGGGGTTTAGGGTATTTCGGGCAACCCCACATTATTGTCAGATTTATGGCTATTCGTTCGGTCAAAGACATACCCACTGCTCGACGTATTGGCATGAGCTGGATGATTGTCGCGATATGCGGTGCAATGGCTACTGGGTTTGCGGGTATTGTTTATGTTAAAAATACCGGCGTTGCATTAGAAGACCCTGAAACTATTTTCATTTTGTTGTCACAAGTTTTATTTAGCCCTTTAATATCTGGATTTTTACTTGCCGCCATTCTTGCCGCAATTATGAGTACCATATCATCGCAACTACTAGTGACCTCAAGCTCATTAACGGGCGATTTTTATCATACCTTTTTGGATAAAAAAGCCAGTGATCAACGATTAGTATTAGTAGGAAGAATATCGGTACTGATTGTCGCCTTAGTTGCGGTTTATTTAGCGTATGATCGCAATAGCTCAGTATTAGACTTAGTCAGTAATGCTTGGGCTGGCTTTGGCTCAGCATTTGGGCCTGTGGTCATTTTGAGTCTTTACTGGAAAAAAATGAATCGTAACGGTGCGCTTGCAGGCATGGTAGTTGGTGCTGTCACGGTATTAATCTGGATTTATGCGCCCATCACAATCAATGGTCAGTCGTTAAGTGCCAGTATTTATGAAATAGTCCCTGGGTTTATTTTATCGACAATCGCTATTGTGGTAGTCAGTAAAACTACCGGGCATGTTTCCCCTTCAATTGAAAAATTGTTTGATAAAGTTGAAGTTATTCACTCTCAATAAATAAAAAAGGGATAATATAAGTAGTATTTATACTTATATTACCCCTGCATTGCTCAATTTTATAAATGAGTTAGAACGTGATGATTAATAATTATTAAATGTAAATAACCATCACTGTTTTTCAGCTCATTTTAAGCTATCTTTAAATAATCTTTAATAATTTCAGCACCAGTATCAGCTTGAATAGGCTTAAATATAAAGCCTGAAATGCCTTTACTTGCACAGCTTTGTATCAGCGCTTGATCAGTAACTGATGACAACATAACCACAGGCACATTACTGCCATTAGCGCGGATATTAGCTAATGCTTCATCGCCATTCATGTCACTCATCACCACATCCATAAACATAAAGTCAGGTTGTTGCTCTTGCACCATAGTAACGGCTACCGAACCATCGTCAGCTTCAATCACATTGTTATAACCTAATTGTGCTAAATAGCGTTTAAGTGCTTTTCGTATCATGCCGCTATCATCTACTAATAATATTTTACTTTCGAGTGGTAATACATTGGTATGTGGGTTGCTAATACCTGTACTGGCTTCGCGTTTGATACCTATTGATTGATATTCAACTTTACGGATCAGTAAGTTAAAGTAATAACGCCCTACGCCTTCAATAGTAATAGGCACGGTAATAACTTCGGTAACACCCGCTAAATATTTATCCATGTCATTAACATCATGAACAAAGTACGGGCTTGAAAATTTATAATCTAAACTATAACGGCCATGTAGATCAGTTGAGCGACCCACGATGGTGTTGCCCCATTCTGCTAGCGCATGACTTAGCTCTTCATTAATTTCAGTGAACTGATATTTTTCTTCAAACATGTGCTCACAAACAGAGTTACCAATGGCGATAGCTGTTTCTGGGTAATGGTGCATCATAATTACGCCATCTAAACCACCTGTAACTTCAGAGCATACTGCATAGCCTTTAAAGCGAAAGTCATCAACATTATCGACAAAAGCTTCCCCAGCTTCACCAACCAAGTTCGTCATTGCTTTTAAACTGGCAAGTGACTCATTGATAAATGGGTATAAAATAACTTTATATAGCGCTTCTACTGACATGATATTTCCTTGTTTATAATTATTTCTATGACAATTTTATTGGTACAATACTAAGCCCAAACAATAAATACAAATTTAGCTGACTTTTGATGAAAAGCATCTTGTATTACAAAATATTTTGCAGAATATGCTAAGTAACAAATGCTGAGCCTGTAAAGTTGAGAGCAGGTTAAACGCTTTTAACCTCTTATAACAAGAGATTCCTATCGATAGGGAAAAACTCACTCGCGGCATTAATTAAAGACTGCGCCGTTAAAGCTGTGACACCATAAACATGCGTTTTTATACCATCACGTGACATAACTTTTTTCAGTAATAAATCAAAGTCACCGTCACCAGAAAGCAGTATAACCATGTCAACATCGGGAGCTGCTTCCATAACATCAATCGCTATACCCACATCCCAATCACCTTTAGCTGAACCATCTCTTCGTTGAATAAACGGTTTAAGCTTCACATCAAAGCCGATATGTTTTAACGCTTTTTGGAATTTATGTTGTTGGTCGTCGCTGCGTTGTATTGCATAAGCATTGGCCAGAACAATATCTCCTTGTTGGCTAATTTGCTGCCAAAAAGCACGATAGTTAAATTGCTGTTGAAAAGTGTCACGCGTGGTGTAATAAATATTTTGTACATCTACAAATATAGCAATTTTTAATGGTTTAGGGCTATTTTGCATAAGTTTCCTATCGGCTTAATGAAGTATGGCTTGCCAATACTTCGTTTATTTCTTTATATTTCATTATAGTACTTGGAATAAGTATTTTTAGCAGTTAATTATTAACGAATAAAACTACTCATCGCTAATCAGAAAGAAGTACGGGTATAATAACCGTTATAAAATTGAATTGAGCGCTTAGCCAGAAAAACTTTACAGGAAATCAGAGTTAACTTGATGCTAAGTGTTATCATAACCAGTCAAATAAAGCCGAGTAAAACATGATGTTAGCCATTCGTAAGTTCTTTTATTTATTATTACGCTTACCGATAAAATTATTGGTGCGTTGCAAAGTTGTTGCCGACGAAATAATTAATTCAGATCAACTAACTCCTGAGCAACCGATATTTTATGTCTTAAGGCACCAATCAGCCAGTGACGTATTATCACTGCGCACCGCTTGTAAAAAAGCGAATTTACCTGATCCTTTAACACCGGTTAATATTGATGGTGAAACCTTATCTCGGTTACTATTTTTAGAAAAATCTAAGGCGTTATTTAATTGGCGAAAACCACAAAAAACGACGGCAATCGCGCAAGGATTTGAACTACTTAACGCTCACGCTAATAACGAAGCACTAGACGCACAACTGATTCCTGCTAATGTTATTTGGGGTCGAACGCCAACCAAAGAAAAAAACAACACTAATGTCGGTGCGTTATTAGCTGATCAAGAATCACCTACCTGGTTAAGAAAGTTCTTTATCGTATTATTTTTAGGTCGCCATACCATGGTGCGCTTTAGTGAAGCCATTTCATTTCGACATATGGCTGATAAACATGGCAGTACTGAGGCCAGTGCACGCAAATTAATGCGCATTACCCGCATTCATTTTCACCGACAAATTATAGCGGCCACAGGCCCTAGACTGATGCATCGCCAGCAGATGTTTGCTAATTTAATAGTAAACCCCGCAATAAAACGTGTGATTAGTGAAGAAGCTCAAAGTAAAAATATTACTGAAGCAGAAGCTAAAAAGCAGGCATTAGCCATCATGGACGAAATTGCCGGTGATTATCGAGATGTAACGGTTCGATTTGGCGAACGCATTTTAGGTTGGTTATGGAATCGACTTTATAACGGTATTGAAGTTAACAAAGCTGAGCGGTTAAGAAACTTAGCACAAGAAGGGCATGAAATTATCTACGTGCCATGTCATCGCAGCCATATGGATTACTTACTCCTTACTTACGTCATATTTCAACAAGGCTTAGTTACACCGCGTATTGCGGCAGGTATCAATTTAAACTTTTGGCCAGCTGGTCCAATTTTCAGAAAAGCAGGGGCCTTTTTTATTCGTCGTAGCTTTAAAGGTAATCGTCTTTACTCTACTATTTTTCGTGAATATTTAAGTTTACTTTTTGAACGTGGTTATTCGGTCAAATACTATTCAGAAGGCGGACGCAGCCGGACCGGACGTTTACTTTCACCAAAAACTGGCATGCTAGCAATGACCATTCAAAGTATGCTGCGTGGGATTGACCGACCACTGACCTTAGTGCCGGTATACCTAGGTTATGAACACGTGATGGAAGTGGGCACTTATCACAAAGAATTAAGTGGTAGCCAAAAGAAAGGCGAGTCAATTTTTGGCGTAATTAAAGCGATTCGAAACTTACGTAATTATGGTAAAGGCTATGTTAACTTTGGCGAGCCGATTAATATTAATCAGTTTTTAAATAATCAGGTGCCTGACTGGAAACAAGCTATTGACCCTATAGATCCACAAAAGCCTAAGTGGTTGAACCCTTGCGTTAATGTACTAGCTCAGCAAGTTATGACTTCAATTAATCAATGTGCGGCATTGAATGGGGTTGCCTTAGTCTCTTTGATTTTACATGCAACAGAAAACAAAGCATTGACCAAAGCAGAGTTAATAAGCCAGCTTGATTTCTTTATCGAATTACAACGTGCTGCGCCGTATCATACAGAATTAACCATTCCAGATGAAACCGGAGCTGAGCTTTTAGATCATGTCATATTATTAAATAAAGTCACCATCAACCAAGACAGTTTTGGTGACATTATCTCGTTAACAGAAAGTGCAATCTTGGAGCTGCGCTATTACCGCAACAATATTATTCACACATTCATACTGCCATCACTGGTTTGTCGTTTATTAGAGCGTAATGCAAAAATTAGCCAAGAGAGCTTACTCAGTCAAATTCAGCGCCTTATAGAGTTACTAAAAACAGATTTATTTTTATGGCAAGCACCTGATGACATAGCGCAGCAAGTCCAAGCTGTTTGTCAGTTCTTAGCTGATAAGGGAATCGTAAAACAAAGTAAATCAGGTGCTTGGACATTATGTAGTGATGATGAGAATAGAGCTAAAATTCGTTTAATTGCTGAATGTGTTAACGAAACCATGCAACGATTCGCCATTATAACCTCATTACTGGGGCAATTAGCACCGATTAAAAAATCTGAGTTAATTGAAAAGGTTGTTGCTATTGCTCAACGCTTATCGGTATTAAATGATATTAGCGCACCAGAATTTATTGATAAAAAGGCTCAATCGACCTTAATTAGTGCGATGAAAGACCAAGGCTATATTGAGCTAAATGACGATGATAAGTTAATAGATAGCAGCACATTAGGTTTATTAAAAAGTTCAGTCAGTAACTTAGTCGATATAGAAGTTTTACAAAGTATTGTGCGTTAAGGATACGAAAGCTAAATAGACACCTTATAAATTATTCCATGACCAATCCACTGGGTTGGTTATGGATATTTAAAATACGCTACCTTGAACAGTGCTATTGTCTAAAAGTAAGGGCTAAAGCTTTAGCTATTACTCTCCACAAAGCCACATATTAACAACACATTTCTGTTGTGCGCTTAGCGTTTTGTCGCTTAGCAAGTATGGTAATTTAGAGTACTTTAAGCTAAAGGTATTCTATTGTTACACCAACAAATATAATTAAACCTACATAGTGATTATTCAAAAAGGCTTGAAAACAGCGATCACGATCACGCCCTGAAATTAAAATTTGCTGATAACAAAAAAATCCTGCCGCAATAACTAACGACAACTGATAAGGCCAACCAAAGGCTAAAATATCACCGACTGTAAATAATAACGCTAAGGTCATTAACTGCAAAAATAAAATAATGCGCTTATCATTTTCACCAAAAATAACCGCGGTAGATTTAACACCTATTCTTAAATCGTCATCACGATCAACCATAGCGTACATGGTGTCGTAAGCAACAGTCCAAATAACGTTAGCCGTAAATAATAACCAAGCTACCGCAGGTATTTGGCCTTGCTCCTGCGCAAAGGCCATGATCATACCCCAACTAAACGCGGCGCCTAATACTACCTGTGGAAAGTGGGTAATGCGTTTCATAAAAGGGTAACTGGCTGCCAAAAAAACGGCAACAACAGACAGCATAATGGTGTAATCGCTTAAGGTAAGGACTAAAGAAAAAGCCAATAAAATAAAGGTAGCGAATAATTGTAAAGCTTCGCTGCCTGATAGAGCACCTGTTACCAACGGTCGGTTTTGCGTTCGCTTAACTTGGCCATCCACTTTGCGGTCGGCATAGTCATTTATAATACAGCCTGCACTGCGCATGAAAAAAACACCTAAACTAAAAATAATTAGCATATGCAATGACGGCCAACCATCTGAGGCAATCCATAACGCCCAATAAGTCGGCCACAACAACAAGTATGTACCAATAGGCTTATCCATACGGGTAATTTGTTTAATCGCAGTTAGTTTTTGGGTGAACTCACTCACTGTAATACCTTTTTATTATTTATATGCAATGGCGTTAGGTAAAAAAACCTCTGCCACCATTAATGGTTTTTCATCAAGCACAAATACCGAACGTCTTCCCCAAAGTATGAGCTGACTTTTTTGCGGTGATAAATAATCTGCAAGTTTAGCGACACTAGAATCTTGATCAAATTTGGCTATTTCAATCTTTTTACGCTGTAAATCAGGATGATTAAACAATACTTGCCCTAAAGACTGTGTGCCCAGATGGGCTAGCTGTTGTTGAGCACCCGTTAACGAGCGCAAAGGTAATAAACTGCGAGCAAATACTTGTGCTATTTCATCACAGTACAATAAAACTTCTCTGACCAACACTTGCTCACCAGCAACAATGTCACTATTGGCCTCTGCAGCACTACAAGCTTCGATTTTTTGTCCGAGTAGTTCGACACGAAAATGCTGGCTATGAGACTTCAAGCGAGCCGTTAGTGAACTAGGGTCAAGTAACCAATCGCGTAAGTTATTTGCAATAGAGACACTTTGGGGCGGTTGCCAATTGGCCACCATATGCACAGGGAATAATGAATGTTCTATTGTCATACCTGAAAACTATTTCACCTTAAGACGGGTAACTAAATATTGATTAAACAACGCTAAACGCTTTTTCGATACGTTTATTATTAACAGCGCATGCATCACGTTGTATCAAGCAACAGCAGCGTTATTTAACGAAAAGCGAGGTATGATAGCGTTTAGTAAGACAAAAATACAGCTTACTCCCTGCTTTCAAAACAGCAATTTATAGCCAATAAAATTTGGCTCACCGGTTGAACCTGATAAAAATAGGTAAATAAATCAGCGCATGATCAAAATTCGAGTTATCATTTAATAGTAATCAGCCTATTTAACTGCTTAACATAAATAGATAACTTATTTTTAATTTGAGTTTTAGTGTATGAAAACATCCCTTATTTTAATACTAGTCCTGTTAAGTTCGACTTTTGCTAAAGCTGCAGATTATGCCTACTTTGGTTTCGAACCTTCTATTGTGACTAATTACGTCGCTGTTAAGAAAAAAATGGGCTATGTTCGCCTAACAGTTGAGTTGATGATAGAAGATGCCAACAATTATGAAATTGTTGAGCATCATGCGCCACTTTTGAGAGATGCCATTATTAATATTATTGGTCAACAGCCTGAGTCAAACATAAAATCAATTAATGGTCGCCATGAAATACAGCGTTTGTGCGAAGATAAAGTCAAAGAATTACTGGAAAAAGAGACAGGTAAGCCGTTAATAAAAAAACTTTTGTTTACCCAGTGGTTAGATAATTAAACTCTGTTCAGCTAAACAGCAATTAAAATAAACTTTTTAATTGCTGAAAAATTAAAACACACTGATTGTTATGATGTGTGTTTTTTTTCTTTTAAAACTTGAATATAAGCCACCATACAACCACTAAGCAAGCCTAATAAATGGGCAGTGTTTGCAACATTAATCGGCATTAAACTCGTGTAACCTAACAGTAGCCAAAACAACATAAAGCCGATAATGGGTTTAGACAACGACAGACCTTTTTCCGGCATTAGCCAGCCAATAAACCACACATAGCCTACCAACGCATAGACTACTCCGGATAAACCACCAAAGTTTGCTCCACCAACATAAAACTGCCCAACATTAGAAAACAAGGCAGAAATAATCATTAAGTTAATTAAACTGAATTTACCCATGGTACTTTCAATCGAACCACCTAACTGCCACCACCACATGGTATTAAAAACAATATGTAACCATGAAAAATGAAAGAAAGCAGGCCCTAATAATCGGTGAGGTGCTTGTAAAACCGCGTCAAAACTGAGTTGAGGATAAAATTGTAAATGATGAAATAAAGTATTTCCCCAGCCTAAACTACTGCCAATAAAAACCAACCAACATAGGGTGAATACGACTAAGGTAACAATGCCAGCATGAGAAAAAAACTGGCTTTTAAAGCTACTTAATAACGCAGGAGAATTAGAGCTAACCTCAGTAACATCACCGCTTTGCCATGCTGCTTGCTGGTATTTAGCCTGATAAGGTTGAGCGATGAATTGCTCAAACTCTTGTTGAGCAAAATCAACCTGATCAGATTGACAATAAATCACAAAGCCTGCATCTTCACTTTTAACCTGTGCTTGAACCTGCATTGTTTTGAGGTAGTTACAAAAAAGTAAGGCAATATTGTGTTGCGTTACTTTCACTAAAGGCTGCAGGTTTTGCTCTATCATCAACTTTCAACAACATCCGGGTGCTGTAATTGCCAATCAGTATAGCCACCATCCAAAGAATACACTTCGGTAAAGTCTTGACTGATCAAAAACTGCGCCGCTTGTTGACTTGAAATACCGTGATAACAACACACTACTACAGGCTCGTCTAAATCAGCGGTACGCAAAAAATCAGGTAAGCTGTCATTACTTAAATGTATGGCGTTGGGAATATGCCCCGCCTGAAACGAGGCTGGATCGCGAATATCAACCACCACATGTGTTTTATCAGTTAGTACTTTATGCAGTTCACTGATTTGCATATGTTTAAAATTTTCTTCGCTATTTGACATTATTTTTCCCAGTTTAAAATTACTTTACCCGATTGTCCTGAACGCATGATATCAAAACCTTGCTGAAAATCATCAATATTAAAGTGATGAGTAATAATTGGCGTTAAATCTAAGCCTGATTGAATCAAACTGGCCATTTTATACCAAGTTTCAAACATTTCGCGACCGTAAATACCTTTAATGGTTAACCCTTTAAAAATAATTTTGCTCCAGTCTATCGCCATATCTTCACCTGGAATACCGAGCATGGCAATTTTTCCGCCATTATTCATGTTGGCTAACATATCGGTAAATGCCATCGGAACACCTGACATTTCCATGCCAACATCAAAACCTTCGGTCATACCTAAGTCAGCCATAACATCTGATAGCTTTTCTTTAGTCACGTCAACAGCTCGTGTAGCGCCCATCTTTCGAGCCAAGTCTAAGCGATATTCATTAACGTCAGTGACCACAACATGGCGAGCACCAACATGCTTTGCTACCGCAGCGGCCATAATACCAATCGGGCCAGCGCCAGTTATTAAAACATCTTCACCGACTAAATCAAACGATAACGCCGTATGCACAGCATTGCCGAACGGGTCAAAAATAGCGGCTAAATCATCTGAAATTTCATCCGGTAATTTAAATGCGTTAAATGCCGGTATAACTAAATATTCAGCAAAAGAGCCAGCGCGATTCACCCCAACACCGACAGTATTACGGCACAAATGCGTACGACCACCACGACAATTACGACAATGACCACAGGTAATATGGCCTTCACCTGAAACGCGATCGCCTAGTGCAAAACCTTTAACTTCTTGACCAATACCAACCACTTCACCCGCATATTCATGACCCACAACCATAGGAACAGGAATAGTTTTTTGTGACCACTCATCCCAGTTGTAAATATGAATATCCGTTCCACAAATAGCGGTTTTCTTAATTTTGATTAACAGATCGTTATGGCCAATTTCTGGCTTCGGCGAATCTGTCATCCAAATACCTGGTTCAGCTTTTAATTTTGCTAATGATTTCATGTTTAGCCCTCAATCACGTTCATTTCTTTGCCTATACGAATAAAGGCTTCAATGGCTTTGTCTAATTCCGCTTTGGTATGTGCAGCTGATATTTGTGTACGAATACGCGCTTGCCCTTTAGGTACTACAGGGAATGAAAAACCAATCACATAAATGCCTTCAGCTAAAAGGCGATCTGCCATCGCACTAGCCACTTTTGCATCACCTAACATGACCGGAATAATAGCATGGTCAGCACCGGCACAAGTGAAACCTGCCGCTTCCATTTGCGTTCTAAAATATGCTGCATTGTCTTTTAAAGTTTTGCGTAATTCGCCACCATCAGCTAATAAATCAATGACCTTAATTGAAGCATTAACAATTGCTGGCGCTAATGAATTAGAAAATAAGTACGGACGCGAACGTTGACGTAACCATTCAACGACTTCTTTTTTCGCTGCAGTGTAACCACCTGAGGCACCACCCATTGCTTTACCAAGAGTACCGGTAATGATGTCAACACGACCCATTACATCACAGTACTCATGGCTGCCACGACCTTGTTCGCCGACAAAGCCTACCGCGTGCGAATCATCAACCATCACCATGGCATTATATTTGTCAGCTAAATCACAAACTGCTTTCAAATTGGCAATAACACCATCCATCGAAAACACACCGTCAGTAGCAATTAATTTAAAGCGCGCGCCAGCTTCATCAGCTTCGATCAAACGTGCTTCAAGCTCAGCCGCATCATTGTTAGCATAACGAAAACGTTTAGCTTTACATAAACGTACACCATCGATAATCGAAGCATGGTTAAGTGAGTCGCTGATAATAGCGTCTTCTGGGCCTAATAACGTTTCAAACAAACCGGCATTAGCGTCAAAACACGAAGAATACAAAATAGTATCTTCCATACCTAAAAAGGTACTTAACTTTTGCTCTAAGGTTTTATGAATGTCTTGCGTACCACAAATAAAGCGTACTGATGCCATACCGAAACCATGCTCATCTAAACCTTGCTTTGCCGCCGCAATTAACGACGGGTGATTAGCTAGGCCTAAATAGTTATTGGCACAAAAGTTCACTACGTTTTCACCAGTGTTAACCGCCATTTGAGGCTGTTGCGCAGTGGTTATTACACGTTCAGCCTTATATAAACCATCTTCTTTTACTTGGTTTATTTGCGAAGTTAAATGAGCATAAAAGTTATTTGTATTGGCAGAATTGGTCACGGTAATTCCTTAAAAAGTTATTGTCTTTCAATTGTCGTATTATCCGCCCACACAAGGTGATATGCAAAGTGACATTACGTGATAATTTGACCTTTTTTATAGTCAAATTGACATATCTATGTGTCAAAGTGTAATATCTTAGGCTATATTTTGCATTTATATAATTTAAGGGTTGTCATTGTTAACTGAAAAAGATGAAGAGTTATTATCAATACTGCGACTCAATGCCCGCGCCAGTGTTTCTGATATGGCAAGAGCAACAGGCGTTTCACGAACGGCGATACAAAATCGACTAAATAAGCTTGAAAACAATAATGTGATTGAAGCATACAGCGTGGTGTTAGGTAGCGAATACACGAGTGGGTTAATCTCTTCTAATGTTTCTTTAAAAGTAAACCCTAACTTGCGACAAACTATCTGCTTAGCCTTAAGAAAAGTACATCAAATTAGCCATATTTATTCTATTAGTGGGGAATATGACTTATTGGTAACAATACAAGCAAGCACATTAGAAAAGTTAAGTGAGGTACTTAATATGGTGTGTTCGCTTGAAGGTGTAGCTAGAACTAACTCTTCAATTATTCTTGATACCATTTTTAAACGCTGATCATTCTGGTAGTGTGGATAGCGTGCTATTTAACCAAATCGCAATGTTTTCATTTAAGTAAGTCTGTTGCTTTAGCAAATAGTAACTTGATCCGTTACCTTTAAATGTTTGTAACACTGAATGCCTATCACCACTCCAATCGAACAACTCTTGTGCGTTAAGCATTGCTTCGGTGAGGTATTTGGCACTGAGCAAGTAAATGGGCATGTCGGGTAAGTGTTTAAATTGCTCTTTGTCGTCAACACTTAACTCTGGTGACAGCATAACCACACTCTTTAAAGCAGTTTTTTGCGCTAAATAAATCGCTTGGTTACTACTGCAGCCACTGGTTACTATGCTAATGCTCTGGTTATTATTCATTGTACGTTGTAAATACTGATAAGCCGACAAAACATCACTTTCCCAATGCAGCATTAATGCCGCTAACTTCCCTTGATAACTCACGATATCGCCAGCTTTTAATCGAATGCTTTTATGGGAATAATCCTCGTTTTGACTTGCACCAAACCCCCTTAAATCGAGAGATAAAACGAATAAACCTTGCTTAACAAGTGCGGAGTGTAAAGGCTGAAAATCTTTGGCTATATGTTGACAATCATGCAGTAGCAATACACCACCAGACGTTGCTAAACCAACATTTAATTGCCCAGACAAGGTGAAATTATCAATGGCTGTTAACGTAACAGTTTTGCTTAATTTAGCCTCATGATTTACAACCAGTGATTGAGCGGCAGTTTGCTGAGCAGCACAAAACGCTAGTAAACAGAAAATAAATTTCAATACTGAGTATCTAGTGTTTCTATATCGATTAAATAGATAAAATTTCATAAGTTAAACTAAAACTCCATGTACAACGGAACAACCTTTACAGACCTAGTTAGCGAGGTAAGACAGTTATGCTAACAAACACTAAGCCTAGCTCTTTTATAACTTGCTTGATTTTTTTAAGCAAGATTTTAGGTATACTATTGATTATACAATATTGATATTTGAGCTCGTTAAGTGCGCTTTACTCTTGCTTTAGTTTTATACCGATTATTATTTTTGCTGCTAACACCACTACTGTTAGTCGTGTTATTGCTCCGATCAATTAGTCATCAAGCCTATAGAAATCGACTTCTTGAGCGTTTTGGCTTTATTGCGAGAAACTTAAAGCCCCATGGCATAGTTGTGCATGCGGCCAGTGTTGGTGAAATCATTGCTTTAAAACCGTTTATTTCGCAGCTACTAACTATAAACCCTGACACACCCATTACCGTAACAACATTTACGCCAACCGGCTCAGCTCAAGTACAAAAATTATTTGCCGATAAAGTGCAGCATTGTTACCTACCACTAGACAATATTTGTTCAACTACGCTGTTTTTAAATCGTTTAAAACCTAAAGCTATGGTTTTTATGGAAACAGAGTTATGGCCTAACTTAATTGCACAATGTAAAAATAACCATATTAAGCTGCTGTTAGTCAATGGGCGATTATCTGATAAATCAATGCGCAGCTATAAAAAACTCGCTTGGCTGATCACCCCTACAATACAAAAATTTGACAAAATATTAACTCAGAGCCAAGTCAACCAAGATAATTATTTAGCGATGGGCGCAACCCCTGAAACTTGTAAATTATCAGGGAATTTAAAATTTGATGTCTCGTTAAATATTGATATTAAGATTAAACAACAAGAACTAAAAAGCTTATTAACAGCAAATCGCAAAGTTTGGCTAATCGCCAGTACACACCCTGGCGATGAGGCACTCGCATTAAAAGCATTTGAACAAGTTAAAAAACAAAACAGCCAGGCCTTACTGATTATTGTGCCCCGACACCCCGAGCGTTTTGAGCAAGTTGCTAAGCTGGCGCATGATGCCGGAAATAAAGTACTAAAACGTAGCCAAAATACTCCGGTATCTCTTAATACCCATGTTTGGATTATTGATACTTTAGGCGAATTACTCGCTGCTTGCGCTTTAGCTGATGTGGTTACTATGGGGGGAAGTTTTAGCGATATTGGTGGCCATAACCCATTAGAACCTGCTTTATTCCAAAAGCCAGTCATCACTGGCCCAAATATGAGTAATTTTAAAGAAATTTTAGCGCAGCTACTTTCTGCACAAGGCATAATTCAACTACTTGAAAATGACGATATGGCCAGTACTTTAGCCAGTGAAGTATTGCGTTTGTTTACTGATGAAACCAGTGCCAAGGTATTAGGAAACAATAGTTACAAGGTTGTACTCGCAAACCAAGGAGCAACTGCCCAGTCTTTAACGGCATTACACACGTTAATTAAATCATAAGCCTTTAATATGTAATTAAAGGCTAAACACGTTGCTTAAGATAAATTCTCACACCTAAAACAGTTAACGAAATTAGCAATATCAGTCCGAATATACCTACCACTTGATTGAATTCTTTGAACGGGGTCCATTGCAAATAGTGCACTTGGTAAAGTAAGTTAATTAGTTGAGTATCTTGGCCTTGCTGACTGAACCTTAGACTACTCCAATTAAGCACTACCTCAACACCTGTATTAGTTTTCGCCGTTAAGCCATCAGTACTGATTATATCGCCATAGCGTGCCTGATTATCAGTAAAGGCATCATTGATAAGTGTTTCAAACTGTAAGGTTGTCGGTTCAGGCATCGCCAGTAAAGTGGTGGGATCAAGGTGCTGACTTTTGTTGTTGGCTTTAACAATAAGGTGCTCACCTAACACTGTTTTCACTACCCTAACTTCTTGCCAATTATCTTGAGGAATAATCGTTATAGGTTGACTCAGCGGGTAGGTTTTAACTGATAATTGCTCATAAGCACCTTGGTAACCAGGTTTAATAAAAAACACTAAGCCAGTGAATGTCCAGCCTAACATGGGTAACACTAAAATAAGACCGATCAATTTATGTAATTTTCTACTTTTCATTACTCTGCTTCTTCATTGATATATTTCTTCATTAATACTTTTATTAGTTACTGATTAATTAATCCGTACCATGCAAAGCACATTAATGCGTTTAATCGTTATGCTTTAAGGCGCTCATCAGCAATTTCTTGTAATAATACTGGGCTTGAAAAGTCGGCCTGCTTATCTAGGGCTAGCGGAATTAACCACTGTAAATTGGGGATGATATTACGCGGTAACTGAGTCAAATCAATAATATGCACTTGCTCTTGTTCAATGGTTTTTGCGCTAAAGGCAAGATCAGAGTATGCAAAATACAGTCTACATCATAGCCGTTAAGCCGATATATTTTCGCATAGCGGGTCCAATCGGTTTGTTGTGTGGTAACACCCGTTTCTTCAAAAAACTCGCGAACCATGGCAGCTATTGAGGTCTCGTTGGTTTCTATTTTTCCACCTACACCATTAAACAATCCGTTTTGCCATTGGGGGTTTATTTTTTTAATTAACACGACATGACTAGCATCTTTTGAAAACAAAAAGCCGGTAACATACTTTTTCATACACATCCTTATGTGTGAGTTAGCGCATTTCTGGATAGTTGTCGTGAATAACCCGTTCAATGGTTTTTTTAACATCTGCAATGCTAATTTGCATCATTAAGTCTTTGCCTTTAGCACGAGTGCCCCAAGGTAATTGCTCAATACTTTGCTTATATTGCAGCTGTATTGCGGCAGCGTAAGCACTAACCACATATTGAGGATACAAATACGGACCTGTGCGCTGAGGATTACTGTGAGCATATAAACCAACAACCGGTGTTTCTACTGTAACCGCCATATGAGCAGGCCCAGTGTCAGGAGCAATAACTATATGAGCGAGTTTTAATACGGCTAATAATTGTTTTAAACTGGTTTTGCCGACTAAATTTTGTATTTCATTATCACCATGACTAAATTCACTGCGACTAATGATAGCTTCAGCAAGCAGTTTTTCCATGGTGGTTGGTCCGCCACAGATAACCACTTTAAAACCACGCGCACTCAAATGTTCAGCCGTTTGAGAATAACCTTCAGCATGCCAATTACGCTCAGCTTTACTTGCTGCTGGGCATATCACCGCAATCGGTTTACCTGCAGCATTGCTAGCGCTGAGCTTTTCACTGGCCCATAACTGATCGCTATCTGCTAATGGCATATTCCATAATGGCGGTGAAACTTCTAAGCCTAAGGCTTTTGCAAAGCCCATAAAGCCATCTAATACATGCGGTTTTTTTTGCTTGGCTATTTTTTTATTACTGAATAACCATTGCCCTTCTTTTGCACGTTGAGTGTCAAAACCAATTTTTACTTTCGCCGAAATACATAAACTCGCGATACTGGCTCGCAAAGCCACTTGCATATGCAGTAAAACATCAAATTTACGGCCTTTAAGGGTTTGCCTTAAATCACGAAAGCCTTTTAAACCTGCACGTTTATCAAAAATAATAAACTCAACACCAGATAGATCCTGCAATAAGCTCGCTTCAATCTTACCAATTACCCAGGTAATTTTGGTATTTGGCCACTGTCGCTGAATATTTTGTACCATAGCAACCGCATGACACACATCACCAATGGCTGATAATCGTAATAAACATAAATTTTTCGGAGCAGATATTTGACCCAGCATAAAGGATTCACCACAATAGGAGCAGAAATATAATATAGGTCTATTATCTTGAACAAGCCCGCAATTGTAAAACCCTGTAATGAAAAAACTTTACAACTAGGCAATATTTATTGTCGATATAACAACGATGAAATTAGTGCTTTTGTGCCTGAAATGCTTGATGGTGATTATTGGCAAGAAAAAAAGGCCATTGTTGGCAGTGCACAAGGTCGCGGTACTACTTGGTTTGTAGCGACACCGAACAGCACTGGTATCATGCAAAACTGGGTTTTAAGGCACTATTATCGAGGCGGCCTTATTGGCAAGGTAATTAACGACCTATACATTTTTACCGGCATAAAAAATACTCGTGCGGCTCGCGAATTTGATTTATTAATATCAATGCGGGCATTAGGCCTACCTGCGCCTAAACCTATCGCTTTTCGAGTAAGTAAACATGGTTTGTTTTATCGTGCAGATTTATTGTCGTCACGCATTGAAAACGCCAGCGATTTGGTCGCTATCCTCAGTAATAATGAAGTTAACGACAACCTTTGGCAAAATATTGGCAAAGTAATAAAAGCTTTTCATCAACACGGCATTTATCATCATGACCTAAATGCACATAACATTTTAATTGATGATAAAGACAAAGTTTGGCTTATTGATTTTGATCAAGGCCAAACAAGAAATAATCAAATTAAGTGGCCAGAAGAGAATATGGCAAGATTACTTCGGTCATTTCGCAAAGAAAGTCATAAAATAGCGAATTTTCAATGGCGCGAAAAAAACTGGCAAGCGTTATTAAACGGTTACCAGTCTTAAAGTAGATTGCTGCTCTGCTTAACAGAGTTATTTTTAATCGTTACGCTGTATTTAATAAACTATCTTGGCAACGTTGACGGTACATAGCACGGGCTTCTAAGAATTCACTTTTAGCCTCGGTACTAATGTATGGATGAATAATAACTAATATTTTCAAAACGCCTTGATAGAAAACAGCATCATTAATTTCATTGTCATTATTTTGTGTTTGATAAAAGCTTAACCAAAAAGTATTTACTAAGCGTAAAATACTAACGATATCAGGTAAGTCTTCATCTGAAAAATCCATCATTTTCGCATCACGAAGCGAGAGTAACAACTCACTTACACGCTGAGCAATAAAGCCTTGTACTTCAACATATTTATCGTGTAATAAAGGGTTTTTTGCTAACAATACCGGTAAGTTACTGTAGAAAAAGCGAAACTTCATCATTGCCTGAAATACCACATCCATATACAAAAGAATAGCGTCTAAAGGCTTTACGTCAGGGCTCACTTCCGGCATCGTTTCTATTAACAGATTACGAGCATACTCCTCATAAATTGACAGTATAATGTCTTCTTTATTTCGGAAGTGGTAGTAGAGATTACCAGGGCTAATACCAAGATCAGCGGCAATGTGGTTGGTGGTAACATTACGCTCACCCTGTTCATTAAATAATACAATGCTAGCTTGAATTATTTTATCCCGAGTTTTCATGGATACTACTTCTTGTATTTGTGGTCAATTATTTTTCTATCATACTATCAAAAATCATCAAACTTAAAGTATTTCGAGTAAATACTTTAAGTAAATTTAATCTTGACAGATGTCAAATTTGATTGCACCTTATGTAAAATAGAATACAAACTAATCAAAAAGGACATAAACAATGCTTAGTAATTGGCATACACTGATAAAAAACAAGGCAGTTTCTCAGGTTTCTACCTTACTGGCTGACGACGTAACTTTATATTCACCCGTTATTCATACACCAATAAAAGGTAAAGAAATGGTTAGCATGTATCTAACGGCAGCCTTTCATACTTTTTTAAATGGTAGCTTTAATTACGACCGAGAGTTTTTAAGCAATAACGCCGCCGTACTAGAGTTTTCTTTAAAGATACAAGATATAGATATTAATGGTATCGATATGATCACATGGAATGAGCAAGGTAAAATTACTGAGTTTAAAGTCATGATCCGCCCATACAAGGCGCTAAATATGATAAATGATCAGATGACTGCGATGTTAGATCAGCTAAAAAATAGTTAAGCGTGTATTTTATAGCGTACTGATTTTTTTGAAATTAGCCGCATCAACACTTACAATAGATTTTTATTCAGATAACATCATCGAAAATTATGGCCATTAAAGCAATTTATCCAGGTACGTTTGACCCTGTAACCAACGGACATGCCGATTTAATAGAACGGGCAAGTCGTTTATTCAGTGAAGTTATTGTTGGTATTGCTGCGAGTCCTAGCAAGCAACCACTCTTTGATTTAGACCAACGCGTGGCTTTACTTCAAGCAGTTACACAACATTTACCCAATGTGACGGTAGTCGGTTTTAGCGGTTTATTAATAGACTTTGCCGAAAGCTATCAAGCGAAGGTACTTATTCGTGGTCTACGCGCCGTTTCTGATTTCGAATATGAATTTCAATTAGCCAACATGAACCGACGCTTAGCCCCTGACTTAGAGTCGGTATTTTTGACACCAGCTGAAAAAAATTCTTTTATATCATCAACTTTAGTAAAAGAAGTTGCGCTACACAATGGAGATGTTAGCCAGTTTGTTCATCCTGCTGTTAAACAGGCGCTTGATAACATTATGCTTAAAAATAAATAAGTAGAAAAGAAAACCCTAGCTATCTTGCTTGAAAGTTTAGGCCTATTGTTGATATAAGTAAGCTAATTTATACAATTACTCTTACTTTTATCAGCTTACGCTTAATCAACAATTTTATTTTCTAACGACATTATGATTGGTTTACAAATACATGTTTGCCGTTGTATTAAAAAATGCTAAAACCTTCACCGATCTAAAGCTAAAGTCGACTTTACTTACTGGCGTTGCTTACCATTTTTATTTTTCATATTAGTTATCTTACGCGCAATATCGAGCAGATCAGGTGAAATATCTTCGCTTCCAGCTTTAATTAATTTACTAACATCACCCGAAGAAAATAGTGAACCACGTTCAGACTTAACGCCTAGAGAACGAACAAAATCTTTTGTTTTTCCTGTGCTGCCCGTTTCAATATATTTAAACACAACTTGTTCATTAAAACTTTGCGGCTCTGTTTTTAGGGTCGTTATTTCGGCATTAATTGCTTGAATTTCTGACTCTAGATTAGCGATTAACTCAGCAATATTTTCGTAAGGTTTCATTCAACTATTTAACTCTTGTTGGGTGTATGACCAGGTTAATTGCGCTTATTTTACCAATGTCAGCATTGCGCATAACCGTTTCGTTTAAACATCATTATAACGTGAATAAAAGTTAGGAAGTAGCTTTAGCGTTAACTACTTTTCAAAGGCTAAAAAACGTTAGCAGTCAAAAACCTTCAACACAACATAAAGCAATATACTGCATGACTACTTAGCTGATTTAGTTGTTTTTTTCGGCTTTTTATTCACTACTTTCTTTGGTATTACTTGTACTTGGCAAGAAGGACAAAAAACAGAACTACGGTTCGATTGTCGAATTTCTTCTAATATGGTTTGGCACCCATCACATTTTTCACCTGCTCGTCCGTAAACAAAAAGTTTTTGAGCAAAGTAGCCAGGCTTACCATCCGCCTGCGTAAAATCTTTTAAAGTTGTTCCTCCTTGCTCGATAGCAGCGGCTAATACTTGCTTAATAATGTCGGTTAGTTCATTAAATTTTTCTTCACTAATACTATTAACCAAAGTGGCAGGATGAATACTGGCGATAAATAAAGCTTCGTTCGCATAAATGTTACCTACGCCGACCACTACATGATTATCCATCAAGAAGGTTTTAACGGGTACTTTGCGATTACCTGCCTTGTTAAATAAGTGCCCGTAAGTAAAATCTTCCGTTAACGGTTCGGGTCCTAACTTAGTGAGCAACCCTTGCAGATCGTGATGTTCAGGAAACCATAATACCGCGCCAAAACGACGAGGATCATTCAACCTCAACATTTTGTCGTTATCAAATAACATTTCAAAATGGTCATGTTTAGCGGCAGGAACATGCTCTTCTAAAATTCGCACCGAACCCGACATGCCTAAATGCAATAATAAAGTACCTGTAGAAAACCTTAATAATAAATATTTTGAACGCCGTTCTATTTTTTCTAAAGTTTGGCCAACAACACTATGTACTTCATCAGGTATAGGCCAGCGAAGTTTAGGATTACGTATTATCACTTGGGTAACTTTTTGATTAGCAATATGGGGTGTTATTCCTAATCGGCAGACTTCTACCTCTGGTAATTCAGGCATATTAGACTTTCCCTAATGACGTTTTTTTATCGTCAGCTTTAGCGTTTGCAAAATCCGGTTTACTGTTAGCCATTCGAGCAACAAAAGCATCAGCAAAACGCTGCGGTGAGGCATCATCCATATTAAAATAAAGTGATGGTTCAATTAGCTCAGCTTCCATTAGAGCAAAGGTGTCTTGATGACGAACAAAATCAATACGGGCATAAAGTAAATCACCATGAAGCTTGCTGATAGCGAGCATCGTTTTATTAGCCGCCTTAATCAATGCTGCTTCAGGCGTTACCGTTAACAACCCACCGCCATGCTCTTCTTGTACTCGAAAATCACCCTTAGCTGGCGTTTTTAAAATTGTATGACTGTACTCGCCATTAAAATAAAACAATGAAAATTCACCTTCTTGGCATATATCGGCCATAAAAGGTTGCACCATTAACTCTCGGCTAGCAAATGCTTGATTTAACACAGTAACTTTATCTTGATAGTGCGATTTTTTTAGCCAAAATGTATTGTCGGCATTGGCGCTGACTCTGGGTTTTAATACGATTTGGTCAGTATCAAAATGTGTAAAGTATTCTGCTAAATTGTCCGCGTCAAAAGTATCAGGCCAAAGTGTAGGCACGATAGTAACATTGTCAGCTTCTAGGCTTTTTAAGTAGCTTTTATTAATATTCCACTGAACCACATTCAAACTATTTTCTAACCGCGCCGTAGATTGTTCAATACGTGATAAAACATTAAGAAAGCTTTCCATGTCATCTTGATAATCCCATGGGCTTCGAATAATAACCGCGTCAAAATCAGCCCAATTTACCTTGGTACAGCGCCATGAAACCACTTCTGTTTGCCACCCTAACGCCAACAACGGTTGTTCAATCAAGCAATCATAGGCTTCAAATTCTTCTAAGCTGTCCATGGATAAAATTGCACATTTTTTCATTCAGTTATTACCTTCTAATTCGAGCCAATGGAAATTATAACGATTAAAGTTATCCGGCAAATATTTCTTGTGGGAATAGTTGCCCATACATAGCAATTGGCATTACAAGCCATTGTTTTGATGTTTGATTAAAGATCAAAAGTTGTTGTTCTGTGGCATAAAAATTTAATGCTAGAGGCTGTTCTTGGCCAGCAATATCAAGCTTTACCTCTAACGAAAACTGTCGGTCAACCTCTGGGGCTTGAGCCATTGCTTCGCCAATACTTTGCTGCCAAGACATCATCATTTGGGCTAAAGCTTGTCCTGAGATATTGGCCGGTGTTGCCCGCCATGTGCGACCTATTCGCTCTATAGCGACAATATCATTAATACTTAACGTTAAAATAATGTTTTGCGAGCCAATTAAAGCAATTTCATGCTCGTTATTAAGATTTTCATCCGCAGAGAAAATTTTTTTATTGGTTAGATTAATGACCAGAATAAAGCCCATAACCGCAAAAATGATGACATTATTCCAACCCGTCTTCGATAATTTCACCATAATACATCCCTTACATTGCCACGCACTGCATGATACGAAAAAATTGAGCTTATTAGTACATAGCTTTACACTATAAACAAATAATAAAGCATTCACTTACTGCTTTCAAAAATCAAGGTTTTCCTATGAAAATAAAAAAACTCAGTATTGCCATTATCATGTTCAGTGGCTTATTCGGCACCGCTAGTGCGTTTGCAAACCAATCAAGTGAGCAATTTCAACAGTTACTTGATGACCATTGGCAAAACGCTAATAAAGAACAAATATTTTTCAGAAAAGATCCTGATGCCTTTCGTATGAAAGGTAAACTACCTGAAATGTCGTCAAAAGGGCGTGAACGCCGTTCAAAATATAACGATGAATTATTAGTACGCATTGATAAAATTGACGTTAATCTGCTAACAGCGGCTGATCAGGTAAGTTATCGCTTATTCAAATATGAACGCCAAGCAGAAGCAAAAAGTTACCAATTTCAAGACCACCTTTATCCATTGACCTATTATTCGGGCTTTCATAGTTATTTTGCGGGCGCACCAGCGAATATGTCGTTTTTAACCGAGCAAGACTACCGCAATTATTTGATCAGCCTTGCTGATTACCCTCGATACAGTCAAGAGCATATTGTTGATTTAAAACAGGCGGTGGCTTTAGGTCATACTCATTATTGTGAAAGCTTTAAAGGTTACGAGAAATCGATCAGTAAGCATTTAGTTAACCGTGTTGAAGACAGTGTTTTTTACGCGCCTATGCTAAACATGCCAACCGTTATCGATTCAGCACAACAAACCAAATATCGCCAACAGGTAAAAACGCTGATCAAAAATACCGTGTTACCTGAATACCAAGCCTTTTATGATTTTTTTACTAAAGAGTATATGACGAACTGTCGAACAACTGCCGGCATTAATAGTGTTGAAGGTGGCGCAGATTATTATCAATACTTAATCGAGTATTACACCACAACCAACCTAACCGCTGATGAAATTCACCAAACAGGTCTGGAAGAAGTTAGTCGTATTCGACAACAAATGCAGGAAATTATCAAAGAGGTGGGCTTTAAAGGTGAATTCAAAGACTTTATTAAGTTCTTGCGCACCGACAAGCAGTTTTACACCGACAGTGCGATGGATATGCTAGAAAAAGCCAGTTACATCACACGTAAAATGGCTGCCCAATTACCTAAATGGTTTTCGGTATTACCGCGCTCTACCTTTGATATTAAATCAAGCCCAAATGGCGGGGCTTATTATGTAGCCTCAGATGGCAGTGGAACAACATCAGGCACTTACTTTCTCGAAACTAAAAATTTAGACAGTCAACCCTTGTATACCTTAGAGGCATTAACATTTCATGAGGCTGAACCCGGTCATCACTTTCAAAGTGCTATTGCGCAAGAAGTTGATATGGCAGAGTTTCGTAAAACGCTATATCACGCAGCGTATGGTGAAGGTTGGGGTTTATATTCTGAACGCTTAGGTAAAGAGATGGGCTTTTATCAATCCCCTTATAGTGACTTTGGTCGCTTAACTTACGAAGCATGGCGTGCTTGTCGCTTAGTGGTCGATACAGGCATTCATTCTATGGGGTGGACTCGTCAACAAGCGATCGACTATTTAGCCGAAAATACCGCATTAAGCATGCCTGACGTTATTGGTCAAATAGATCGATACATTAGCTGGCCAGCCCAAGCGTTATCATACAAAATTGGCGAAATTAAAATTCGCCAATTACGCACGACAGCCGAAAAAATGCTTGGTCGTAAGTTCGATGTTAGGGCCTTTCATGACCAAATGCTTAAAAATGGTAGCTTACCTATGGCATTGCTTGAAGAGTTAACCATGGACTGGATTAAACAGCAGCAAATATAATAAAAAGCTTATTTGCACAAGAGCCTTAAAGTAAAAAGGAGAAACCGCGTTAAGGGGTTTCTCCTTTTTTGTAACCAATGCTTTTCAGGCTGAATGAAATTAATCATATCAACGCCTCAAACAGCTAGGTGTGTGCGTTTATCTTGGTCGGTAATATGCTAAGCAACATGTCAGAATAAATAAGGACAGAAGCTAGCTGTAGGCTGTTAGTGAATTTAGCTGGGTACTTTTCTTTAGGCAATAAAAAACCCGGTATAAACCGGGTTTTTAAATAAGCAGTAATCAATTACTTGATTTTAGCTTCTTTGTACATAACATGCTGACGAATGCGAGGATCAAACTTTTTGATCTCCATTTTTTCAGGCATTGTTTTTTTGTTCTTGTCTGTAGTGTAAAAATGGCCAGTGCCAGCACTAGAAACTAAACGAATTTTAT
>TARA_B110000438_G_scaffold33744_1_pt1 | contig 36058 bp, 21 predicted proteins | sample TARA_B110000438 | Tara Oceans TARA_B110000438 (sample SAMEA4398413) | marine metagenome | biome: Polar Biome; feature: [MES] marine water layer (ENVO:01000295) within the mesopelagic zone...; material: water (ENVO:00002006), including particulate matter (ENVO:01000060) such as...... | reverse complement strand
CTAAAACAAGTAGCCGATGATACCGGGCTATCAATTGCCACTGTATCTCGAGCGCTTAGGCGTAAAAAGCGAAGATACACAACGAATGAAGAATTAATCTATGCCTCGGCTAGAAAGCTCTCATATCCATTTATAGGGGATAATCATGACGATGAGCAGCTAACGATCGCACTAGTAACCGAAGTGTACCGAGGTGAATTCTATTCTGCTCTATTCAATGGGTTTTATAACTCAAGTAAAGACTCTGAGTCTGATATTGTTTTCGTTAACCTCGCCAAGCATAGTCATGACCCTGTCCAACACATTATAAATCTTAGCAAAAAATATAGTGGCATATGTCTTTTCCTTCCAAATCTAGAGAAAAAAGACTACAAACGTATCCGAGAAGGAGTTGGCAAATATCCAATTATTTCTTTAACTCCAATGAAAAACCCAACAATCGATACTGTCTCGTTTGACTCATACAGCGGAGGCTATATGGTCGCTAAACATTTTGAAGAACAGGGTTACAAGAGATTTGGTATAATACCTGGGCCAAATAATAGAGTAGATGCAGTATTCAGGAAAAATGGTTTTGTTGATCATATTAATGAAAAAAATGATTTAGAATTAGCTTGGTCCTTCGAAGGAGGGATTAGTTTTGAATCAGGTAGAAATGCATTTGAAAATTTCAAGAGTTCTAAGATAAAAGATATCGCTATTTTCGGCTTTAATGACCACACATGTTTTGGATTTATGAAATCCGCTATTGAATCTGGCTTAAAAATCCCGAATGATTTTATTATAGCCGGATACGACAACTTATCATTCTGTGATGCATTCACCCCTGAACTAACATCGATTGCAACAAACTTTGATATTTTAGGAAAAAGAGCAATCAGAACTATTGAGGGAATGATAAAAGATAGTAATGAAATTATTAGACAATTTTCAATGGTTCCTGTAGATATTGTCATCAGAAATAGTACGCAACCTGCTCAGTAAATAAAGACAACATGAATAGGAACCCTCGTATAAGCTTACTGTTTCTCTCTTTATTTTTGATGGGAATCTCATGTAATCGCCAATCAAACTCCCCGAATAAAAGAGGATGGGATCTCGTCTGGAATGATGAATTTGATAATCAAGCTATTGATTTATCAAGCTGGACGTTTGATATTGGAACAGGTGCACCAGCTTTTGATTCATATGGCGTTAGCTCTCCATACTTTGTACCAAACAACTTTCCAAATGACAACTTTTCCGTACGCTGGGAGGGTCAGATCATAATAGACCATACATCCAATTATACTTTTTATACTGTATCCGATGATGGGGTAAGGTTATATGTTGATGATAAAATTATCATTAACCAATGGGAGCCTCAACCTGCGACAGAAAATAAAGGAGACATACTTCTAAAAAAGGGTGCTAAATATTCAATAAAAATTGAATATTTTGAACAAGACGGTGGTGAGGCAATGATACTTGGATGGGAGTCTCAGAAATTATCAAAACAAATTATTTCAAGTAATTACTTGAAAACAAATGATGGGAAGCCTGGCCTAAGAGGTACTTATTTTAAAAATAAAGATCTAATAATATCAAAAAGTGAACCTCCATTTGTTAGAGTTGACAAAGAACTCAATTGGGTCACTGGTGGAGGATGGGGAAATAATGAACTCCAGTATTATACGAATAACCCTACAAATATCAGAATTCAGGATGGAAAATTAGTGATTGAAGCCAGAAAAGAATCGCTTCGTGGCTCTGAATTTACAAGTGCCCGAATTAAGACGAAAAACAGCTGGAAGTATGGTCGTTTTGAAATACGAGCTAAGCTCCCACCAGGCAGAGGTACCTGGAGCGCCTTATGGGCTCTCCCTACAGATTGGGCCTATGGAGCATGGCCACTCAGCGGTGAAATCGATATTATGGAACACGTTGGGTATAACGAAAATGAGATCGTGACCTCGCTCCACACCGCTGCGCATGCTGGTAATCTAGCTGGCACAGATCAACATGGTACCATAGAGACTCCAAAATCTTGCTCTGAATTCAATAATTATATTCTGGAATGGGATGAAGAAAAAATTACTATAAAAGTAAATGAAAAGACGTCTTTAGAATATCTAAAAAATGAAAAGAATTGGGCAGAGTGGCCATTTGATAAAAAGTTCCATCTAATATTCAATATAGCGGTTGGTGGCTCGTGGGGTGGAACCAAGGGCATAGATGATAATGCATTCCCATCTAAAATGGAGATTGACTATATAAGGGTCTATTCTAAAAAACCCCAAGTAAATACATAAATGATCCTTAAGAAAATTTTACATCTTCTGCTTGTAAGCCTTTTTATTTTTTTTAGCTGCAGTAAAGAAAAAAGCACTAAAAAACGAGATGGCCTTACAATCTATCAAGAAGCTCAATTGTCGTGGGTAAGGAACTTTAACCCACTAAGCCCTGCTGGTTCTGCTCGATGGCCAACTTCTGCAGGTATATATGAACCACTATTTATTTATAACTCAATGACTGCTAAATACGTGCCATGGCTTGCCACCCAATATACCTGGGCCAAAGAGAATACGGTATTAACCATCTCAATACGAAAAGGAGTAAGCTGGTCTGATGGCGAACCTTTTACAGCTGAGGATGTAGCCTTTACATTCAATTTAAAGAAAAAACATCGCGCCTTAGATACCAGAGATTCCTGGGGATACTTAGAAGAAGTTATCTCTACCTCTGACACCACAGTCCAATTCAAATTTAAAAGAGTATTCGTCCCCGGATTTGATGCAATTGCTACTCAATCCATCGTTGCTGAGCATCAATGGAGTAAAGTTGAAGACCCTGTGAAATTTTCAAACCCAGACCCTATTGGGACTGGCCCATACACAGAAATCATACGCTTTGGAAGTCAGCTTTGGGAATTAGGAAAAAATCCAAATTACTGGCAATCGGGAAGACCTTTTGTGAAAAAATTGATTTTCCCCACCTATCCCAGTAATGAACAAGTTACTCTTGCCCTACTCAGTGGCGAACTAGATTGGGCAGGCGCATTTATTCCTGCAGTTGAGCGTGTCTTTGTAAATAAAGATCCCGAACATCATCGTTATTGGTTTCCAATCACAGGGCATACAACTTTCTTACACACTAATACAAAAGATCCAATACTTAAAGATGTCCGAGTTCGTAAGGCGATCAGCTATGCTATTGACCGAGAACTTGTTGTAAAAGTTGGGATGTATAATTATACTGAACCCGCACACATATCAGGTGTCTCAGGACAAATGTCTAAGTGGCATTCACCATCAATAAAAAATATAGATGATTGGACGATTTATAATATTGAAAAATCAAACCGTCTTTTGGATGAAGCTGGATTTTTAAAAGATTCAAATAACCAACGTTATAAAAAAGATGGCTCCCCGCTCGAGTTTGATATAATTATAGTTTCTGGCTGGAGTGATTGGATTCGATCCGCACAAGTGGTGAGTGAGAATCTGAAAAAAGTAGGTATTAAAGCAAAAGTAAAAACCTATGATTTTGGAGCTTGGATAAGTCGCATGCAAAAAGGTGAGTTTGAAATGGCAATCGGTTGGGCAGAAAAAGGGCCAACCCCCTACCCTTTATATAAAGGTATGATGTCCTCTGAATACTTACAACCAGTAGGTGTCACTGCTGATGTAAACTGGCACCGATTTAGCCTAGCTTCAGCGGATTCTCTTTTTAAAGAATTTGAACGAACCTCAGATAAAGAAGAAATAAAAGATATAATTTATAATCTTCAGAGTCTTTTTATTGAACATGCACCGTCTATTCCGCTTTTTGCTGAAGTATCCTGGGCTGAGTGTAATACTAAATTTTTTACGAACTTCCCAAGTGCAGAAAACCCTTACGCTACTCTTTCACCCAATTATTCTCCAGAAAACTTATTTGTATTGGTCAATGTAAAAAGTCGATGAACAGTTCTTTAAACTATTTATTCAGACGATTAGGATTTTATGCTGTAGCCGCATGGGCTGCGCTAACGCTCAATTTTTTTATTCCACGATTGATGCCTGGTGATCCTGCCGCTATTATATTTGCACGATTTAGAGGAAAACTAAAACCTGAAGCGATCAATGCATTAAGAGAGACCTTCGGTCTAACCGATGCGCCGCTATTAGGACAATACTGGTCATATTTAAAAAGTATTTTAAGTGGTGATCTAGGTACCTCAATTGCCTACTTCCCAGAGCCTGTTATAAATATTATTTCAAGTGGGCTGCTTTGGACAATATTCCTGGCTGGCTTTTCTCTTATCATCGCATTCTCTATAGGAACATTATTAGGAATAATAATTGCTTGGAACAGGAATGGTAAGCTCGATTCATTTCTTCCTCCTGCATTAGCATTTTTAGGAGCATTTCCTTACTTCTGGTTAGCAATGGTTGCTCTATACATTTTTGGGTTTAAATTAAATTGGTTCCCACTTGGGCATGCTTATGGTAATGAAGTAACGCCGGGCTTGAACCTGCCCTTTATACTCAGTGCACTAAATCATGCTGCCCTACCTGCATTAACAATGATATTTGTAAGTCTTGGAGGCTGGATGCTTTCCATGCGTAACACCATGATAACGACACTGGGAACAGACTATATCACTTTTGCACATGCAAAAGGTCTTTCTTCTCGACTTATTATGCTACGTTATGCTGCTCGTAATGCAATCATCCCAAACTTTACTGGTTTTGGGATGGCTCTAGGATTTATTCTAAGTGGGGCTCTACTAACAGAAATTATTTTTTCTTACCCAGGGCAAGGATACCTATTACTTCAAGCTGTAAGAGCTCAAGACTTTCCACTTATGCAAGGTTTATTCATGACCATTACCTTTGCAGTTCTTGCTGCAAACTGGTTAGTTGATATAGCAATCTTGTTTTTTGACCCTAGGACTAGACGATGAAAAAACATATCAACCAAAATAGTATCCTACTCCGTTGGGTCACGGGAATTTTTAGTAATAAAAAAGCCGTTTTAGGAGTAAGTATTATTTCATTTTTTATATTAATTGCAATTTTAGGACCTCTTGGGACATACGACCCAACCGCTTTTATTGGGACCCCATTATCTCCTCCTTCATTAGAACATTGGCTAGGCACGAACGGGCAAGGACAGGATGTGTTCTCGCAAACCTTATCAGGAGCGCGACAAACTCTATTTGTAGGCTTTAGCACTGGTATTTTAGTTGTATTAATTGGCGCACTGATCGGGGGGATATCCGGATATTATGGTGGAAGAATCGATGACCTACTATCTATGACAATTAATATATTTCTAGTAATGCCCGGCTTACCTTTAATGGTTATACTCGCTAGTTGGCTCCCCCCTGGTCCCGGCACCTTAATGGGAGTACTAGTTCTTACTGGTTGGGCTTGGAATGCTCGTGTAATTCGCTCTCAAATGATGACATTTAGAAGTCGGGATTTTGTATCAGCCGCAATAGTAAGTGGAGAACAAAATATTAGAATAATTGTAGTTGAGATAATGCCTCGAATGCTCTCTCTCCTGGCATCTTCTTTTATTGGCGCTTCTATATATGCTATTGGTGCACAGGTTGGTCTAGAATTTTTAGGTCTAGGTGATATTAGTACTGTTACCTGGGGTACTAATCTTTATTGGGCAAGTAATGATATGGCCCTTCTTACTGAATCCTGGTGGACTTTTGTCCCAACCGGGTTAAGTATTGCAATTGTGAGTTTTGCTCTTACACTAATCAATTTTGGGATCGATGAAGTCACCAATCCTAGATTGATCTCAGAAAGGATCTGGCGTGAAAGTATCCCCCCGAGTATGATAAAAAATGGAATAACTCCGGTTTTTAAGAAAGATGAGTAAACCTATAATTTCTATTCAAAATTTATCTGTGAATTATATCACGGAGCAAAAGCCTGTTAAAGCCGTTGATAATGTTTCATTTGAAATTATCCCAGGAGAAATTTTTGGACTTGTCGGAGAATCCGGAAGCGGAAAAAGTACAGTTGTACAAGCCATTCTACGAATCTTGCCACCACCAGCCATCATTAATAATGGGAAGGTCTTAATCAATAATAGAGATATTTTAGCTTCTTCAAGTTCTGAAGTTCTAAAATATCGATGGAAACAAATTTCAATTGTAATGCAAAGCGCATTAAACGCATTAAATCCTGTCCTAACAGTAAGTGAACAAATCAAGGATGTCTTGAAAATACATAATGGCATCGAGGGCATTGAAGCCAATGATCGCATCAAAGAGCTATTATCTCTTGTAGAAATAAACCATGATCGAATAGATAGCTATCCTCACCAATTATCTGGAGGTATGAAACAGAGAGTTGTGATTGCTATAGCACTTGCACTTATGCCGCCAATAATTATTATGGATGAACCTACAACTGCTCTTGATGTTATTGTAGAGCGTGAAATTCTTGCAAAGATCATTGAGCTAAGGAAAGAGTTAGGCTTTACAATTTTGTTCATAACTCATGATCTAAACCTCCTGCTCGAGTTCGCAGATCGATTAGCAGTTATGAAAGATGGGAAAGTAATAGAGATCGGTGACTCGCAACATATCCGAGATGGAGGGGAACATCCTTACACTAAAAAGTTAATCGGGGCACTACCTTCAGCAACTGGTCCGCGTCAAAAAGGATTACTCCCAAAACCAAAGGTTCTAGATTTTGGAGATAAACCAATACTCGAAGTTCAAAACCTTACAAAAAGTTTTCAGGATTCAGGATTTTTCCAAAAAAAAATAGTGAAAGCAGTGGACAATGTTTCTTTTCAAGTATTCCCTGGAGAAATAATAGGCCTAGTTGGTGAGTCTGGAAGCGGGAAAAGTACTATCGCAAAACTAATCACGCGTTTAATTCGCCCAAATTCTGGAGAAATTATTCTAAATGGTCAAAATAAAAAAGTTTCTGAAGCACGTAGAGTCCCACTTGAATATCGGAAACTTGTTCAAATGGTTTTTCAAGACCCCTTCGGGTCACTTAATGCAGTACATACCGTATATCACCATCTTGCGAGACCTTTGCTGAGGCACCAACTAAAAAATCAAAATGAACTTTTTCCATATGTTGTTGAAATGTTAGAAACGGTAGGCTTAACTCCAGGATCTAAATTTGCTGAAAAATTCCCACATGAAATGTCTGGTGGTGAACGCCAGCGAGTTGCAATTGCAAGGGCACTAAGCCTTGATCCTGATCTGATTATTGCAGATGAACCAACATCTATGTTAGATGTATCAATCAGAATGGAGATCTTAGAAATTTTTGCTAAAATGCGAATTGAAAAAAACTTAACAATTATTTTTATAACACATGACCTAGCATCAGCAAGGTATTTAGCAGATAGGATTATTGTTTTACAGAATGGTTCTATAATTGAACAAGGCCCAGCAGAAGACCTAATACAGTCACCAAAAAAAGATTATACAAAACAATTAGTGAGAGCAGCTTCCCCTGGTTGGCTTCAAAAGGGGAATAATAAAGGAGTAAATAATGGCTGACAAGAATATTTTTCCAAAAGATTTTAAATGGGGCACCGCCACATCGAGCTACCAAATTGAAGGTGCTCCGAATGCGGATGGAAAAGGACCTTCAGTATGGGATACCTTTAGTCACGTTGATGGAAACATTAAAAATAATGACACCGGAGATACTGCCTGTGATCATTATCATTTATGGCCTAAAGATTTTAAGATAATCAAGGATCTAGGTGTCAATGCCTATCGACTTTCATTGAGCTGGCCTAGAATATTTGCAACGGGGAAAGAAACAAGTCCCAATCAAAAAGGATTAGATTTTTATAGTCGATTGATTGATGCTCTACTTGAAAATCGGATTACCCCTTTTATTACCTTAAATCATTGGGATATTCCACAAGGCTTAGAGGATGATGGAGGTTGGACTGATCGATCGATGGTTGATGCATTTGTTAAATATAGCTTCCACGTCAGTAAACATCTTGGAGACAGAGTAACCAACTGGATAACACATAATGAACCTTGGTGTATTAGCTACATCGGTTATATCGCTGGACATAAACCTCCTGGATTAAAAAATGACTGGGCAAAAAGCCTAGCAGCAGCACATCACCTATTACTTTCACACGGTCTGGCCATACCAGAGATACGAAATAACTCAAAACAATCTGAAGTCGGAATCACACTAAATCTTAATACTGCAATACCTGCATCAGAAAGCACATACGATAAAGATGCTTGCAATTTCTATGATGGTCAGTTCAATCGCCTTTTTCTAGAACCGTTATATAAACAGAGATATCCCGATGATGTCTTTGAACATCTCAAGACTACCGGTCGTATAACAGACCAAAATCTTGAGTTCATTAAAGATGGTGATTTAAATGCTATTGCAACAAAAACTGATTTTTTAGGAGTGAATTACTACAGCAGAGCAGTTATTCGAAATGAAGAAATTGATGAAGATAAAAATCTGCCTAAGAAGGTAGTCATGGGGCCGAAAACAGATTTTGGCTGGGAGATTCATCCACCTGGATTATATGATTTACTTGTAAAGCTAAAAACAAAATATAAAGTAGGCAATATATATATAACTGAAAATGGTTGCTCTTATGGAGATGCACCTAATTCAGAAAAAAAGATTAATGATCAGAGGAGAATAGACTATCACAGATCACATCTTCTCGAAGTAAAAAGAGCAATCGTTGACGGTGTTCAATGCAAAGGATATTTTGCTTGGTCATTATTAGATAATTTTGAATGGGCTCAAGGATTCACCCAGCGCTTTGGACTTGTTTGGGTAGATTTTGAGACTCTTGAAAGAATTCCAAAAGAGAGTTTCTACTGGTATAAAAATTATATCACTAACAATAAAACGGGAGAATAGATAGGTGAACTATTTTGATGATCAAAATCTATCCGTTTTCATTACCTCTAAAGATTCTAAAATGAGGATTAATAAGATTGGACTAAATGAGATCAGTTCCGAAAAAAAAGATGGATTAAAAACTATACAGACAAAAAAAAAGAATACTCGTCAAACTATTTTAGGATTTGGCGGCGCATTTACTGAAGCTTCAGCAAGCATCTACCACAAACTTTCCCTAGAAAGAAAAAAAGAAATTATTCAAGCTTATTTTGGTGAAAATGGAAATGCTTACAACATGGGTAGATCTCATATCAACAGTTGCGATTTCTCTTTGGGGAATTATGCGCATTGTGAGACTCCTAACGATAAAGAATTAAATGATTTTTCAATATCAAGGGATAAAGAAATGTTAATTCCCTTTATAAAGGATGCATTGCACGAATCTAAGCTACCAATACATATTATGGCTTCTCCTTGGAGTCCCCCACTCTGGATGAAAACAAATGGTCAGATGAACCACGGCGGAAAATTAAAGAAAGAGTACCGAGAATCTTGGGCAAATTATTATTGCAAGTATATCAACAGCTATGAAAAAGAAGGGATTCCTATCTGGGGTATTTCTGTCCAAAATGAACCTGAGGCAGTCCAGACCTGGGACTCCTGTATATATACTGGTGAAGAAGAAAGAGATTTCATTAAAGATTTTTTAGGTCCCGCCCTTGAAAAAAAAGAATTACTAAATAAAAAACTAATTATTTGGGATCATAATCGGGATATTATGGTAAAAAGAGCCCGAGATATCCTCTCTGACCCGGATGCCGCAAAATATGTTTGGGGTACCGGCTTTCATTGGTATAATGGTGATCATTTTGATGAAGTACAAAAAGTTCATGAGGAATTCCCCGATAAGGAATTGATTTTTACCGAAGGTTGTCAAGAAGGAGGGCCACACATTGGGTCTTGGGACCTCGGTGAACGATATGCAACTTCTATTATAAATGACCTAAATAGATGGACCGTTGCATGGATTGATTGGAATCTTATTCTTGATGAGAATGGGGGCCCAAATCATGTAGGTAATTTATGTAGTGCCCCTATAATAGTTGATACCCGTTCTCAAAATATTTTATATCAAAGCTCTTACTACTACCTTGGACATTTTTCACGGTTTTTAGACCGTGGTGATAAAATCATTGAATGTGAAAATAACACAGATGGTCTCTTAGCGCTTTCAGGAATTAATAATTCAAAAAAAACAACTACAATCATTATGAATAAAGAAAATAAGAGTGTCGACTTTTTATATAGTCATGATAAGAAAAACAAACCTCTATCTATCCCCCCTAGGTCTATTATCACACTAATCGATAACTAATACACGAGTTTACCGTCAAAAATGTTGAATAATTCCCTTTATAAAATTTCTGATTTCAAAAAGATCGACCCATTCCTCATGACACTCACTAGTGCTAGTAATCATTGGATGTATGTTTCTAGTTCTGGTTGCTTAACTGCAGGAAGACAAAAAGCCGAATATGCACTGTTCCCATATGTAACAGATGATCTATTGCATCGAAATGCTCATTTTACAGGCCCAGTAACAATTATCAAGGTTAAAAAAGATGATAAATATATTTTTTGGCAACCGTTCTCATCTCATGAGAGTCATTATGAAAAACAGCAAAACTTATATAAAAATAGTTTAGGGAATATTTTAGTATTTGAAGAAATCAATCATACACTGGGGCTTACGTTTATTTATGATTGGCAAACATCTGAAAAATATGGTTTTGTGAAAAAATCTTGTTTGACCAATAACTCTCATAATTCTCAAGAGGTAGAATTAATTGATGGTTTAAAAAATATTTTACCAGCCGGAATCGAGTTAAGAACACAGCAAGAGATGAGTAATCTTGCAAATGCTTATAAAATATCAGAATACAATCCAAATTCTCATATTGCGCTTTATTTTATGAATGCCTTACTAATGGATCGACCCGAACCCGGAGAATCATTATACACTAATATTGTATGGTCTTATTACAAAGATCAAAAAAATATTTCAGTAAATGAAAAGACCATTAATGAGTTTCTTGAAAATAAGCAATTCAAGAGTAATCATCTTTTAAAAGGGAAATCTGGAAGTTTTTTAACTCATATAGAAAAGAATCTGAGGCCAGAGAACGATATTTATTGGTATACTGTGGCAGATGTTCAAAAATCTCAAACAGATGTAACTCGTATTATTTCTGAGATAAGTGATACCACAAAAATTGAACAAGAGTTAGAAGAGAGCGTTCGAAAGAACCATTCAACCTTTGAACAGATTATTGGATCGGCTGATGGCTTTCAATGTACAAGGAACCGTATTAATGATCTACATCATACCGCAAACGTAACCTATAATGTTCTACGTGGTGGAATATTTTTTGATAATTACAACATAACTAAAAAAAGGTTTATTGATTTTATTCAGAACCGGAATACTAAAATATTTGAAAAATATAATAAACATATTAAGGCATTACCTGAAATTTTTGGGATCAAGGAATTAAAAGATTTTGGCGACAAAATCGAGGAGCCTTCTCTAAAGAGGCTTTGCAGAGAATATCTTCCCCTTACCCTTGGAAGAAGACATGGAGACCCTAGCCGCCCTTGGAACCATTTCAATATCAAAACAAAAGATAAAATGGGAGAACCAATTTTATACTATGAAGGAAATTGGCGAGATATTTTTCAAAACTGGGAAGCATTAGGGTTTAGCTACCCACAAGCCTGGGAATCTATGGTTTGTACTTTTCTAAATGCCACTTCCGTAGATGGTTATAACCCCTACCGTATCACCAGTAATGGAATTGATTGGGAAGTTAGTGACCTCGATGATCCCTGGAGCTTTATAGGATATTGGAACGATCATCAAATTATTTATCTTTTAAAATTATTAGAGCGTTTAAATAATTATGATCCAAAATTATTAACCCAACTTTTTAAGAAAAAAATATTTAGTTATGCAAACATTCCTTATAGGTTAAGAAGTTTTAAGAAAATAGCTGAGAACCCAAAAGAAACAATAGATTTTGATTTTAAAGAAGACTCTATCATTCAAAATTTAGTTGAACATTTAGGATCAGATGGGAAACTTGTTTTAAAGAGTGATAAAACAGTCTATCATGTAAACATGTGTGAAAAACTGCTAGTACTTTCATTAGCAAAAATATGTAACTATGTACCCGGCGCTGGTATTTGGCTCAATACCCAACGCCCAGAATGGAATGATGCAAATAATGCACTTGTTGGAAATGGTGCATCTATGGTTACAGTTTATTACCTTAGAAGATTTCTAGATTTTTTTCAAGGAATATTAAACCAAATAGATGAAGAAGATATAACTATTTCAACTGAAGTCTGGTGGTGGTTTGAGGCCGTTGAGAAAATAGTATTAGATAGGGGGAATAATAATCATGGCTCATTCTCTGATAAAGAAAGGATGTTATACGTTTCTAGTCTAGGTAAAATATTTGAAAAATATAGAAATAAAGTGTATCTCAACGGGTTTGATAGAACTATAAATGGATCGCTTAAGAAAATACGAAAATTTATTATTACAATAAAAATTAGCCTTGATCAAACCATCAAGATGAATAAGAGTAATAATATGTTATTTGAATCATATAACACGATTAAAGTTGATGTAAAAAATCAATCAATTGATATAAAGAAGCTAGATCTTATGCTTGAAGGACAAGTTGCGGCACTAAGTTCTAAAGTTTTAAACCCTGATGATACTGTAGAGCTATTGGATTCTCTTTTTTCTAGCGCATTATATCGTAATGATATGAATAGTTTTATATTATACCCAAAAAAGAAGACATCCTCTTTTTTACAAAAAAATATTATTAATTCTAACGATATTAAATGCAGTGAACTACTTACTCAAATGGTTAAAGCAAATGATTTTAGCATAATCGAAATAGATGTAAAAGGCGTTTCCCGATTTAAACCCCAGTTTCGAAATAAATTTGATCTTGGAAACCTTTTAGATGAGATGCTAAAACTAAAACTTCATAAAGATCTAGTTCTAAAGGATAAAGAACTGATTATGAGAATTTTTGAAGATGTATTTGACCATCGGAGTTTTACAGGTAGGTCTGGGACAATGTTTTCTTATGAAGGGATAGGCTCGATCTATTGGCATATGGTCTCTAAATTGCTTTTGGCAATTCAAGAAAACTTTTTCCAAGCAAACCATCAACAAACTAAAAATAGTAAAGTTATTAAATCCTTAGGTGCTCTTTATTATAGAGTACGAAATGGTCTCAGTGCGGCAAAAAGTCCAGAAGAGTATGGAGCCTTCCCTTTTGACCCATATTCTCATACTCCTTCTCATTCGGGAGCACAACAACCGGGCATGACTGGACAGGTAAAAGAAGAAATCTTAACTAGATTTGGAGAATTAGGATGTTTTGTAGAAAGTAATTGTATAAAACTTGATCCCTCTCTCCTACTACCGAATGAGTTTCTAACAAAAAATAAAACATTTACATATTTTGATGTTGCCCAGCACAAGAGAGAATTAAGAATTAAAAAAGATCAGCTGGCCTATACTTTTTGTCAGGTGCCTTTTCTATACTCATTATCTGATCAAGATACTCGAATCGAACTTTCTATTCAGGGAGAATCAAAAACGAATATAAATGGCAATAAAATAAACCAAACTCTTAGCAATTATATCTTTGACCGTCAGGGTAAGGTTGAACAGGTCGAACTATATATAAATAAAAAATATTTATTAAAAAACATACAATAGTCATCCGGAGATTAAAATGAAAAAAATATTATTATTGATAACTCTATCGTTTGGATTCTCAAAAGGAGATAATCTGCTCCAATTAAAAGAGGGTAAAATTCTAAATTCAAGCAATGAAATAGTAAATATGAAAGGTTGCAATACTGGTAACTGGTTAATGCTTGAAATGTGGATGCTTGACTATGCGGAAAAAGGCATCGCAGATCAATATGAATTCATTAAAACACTAGAAGATCGATTTGGTAAAAAAGAAGCTGAAAAGTTGATGGATATATATCGAGCTAATTGGATCCAAGAGAATGATTTTGATATTATTAAATCATTTGGGATGAACACCATTCGATTACCTTTCGACTATAAACTACTAATGGATTCAGACATTAAACCTTTTAATCTTAAAAAAGATTCTTGGTACTGGCTTGACCTTGCAATAAAAATGGCAAAAGAAAGAGACTTGTATATTATCCTTGATATGCATGGTGCTCCAGGAAGGCAGAGTGGAATGGATCATTCTGGAAGAGTGGGTTATAATAAGCTCTGGTCAAATAAAGATTATCAAGACCAAACGGTTTGGTTATGGGAGAAAATATCAAAACGTTATAAAAATGAACCAACTATTGCAGCATATGACCTACTTAATGAGCCCTGGGGTAGTAATGAACAAAAACTTAAAAAAATCGTACTAAAATGCTACAAAGCCATTCGAAATAATAACGACAAACATATTGTAATATTTCCGGGTCATACAAGTGGCCTAGATTTTTATAAAAATATTAAATCAGTAAATCTTAGTAATGTCATCTACACAATGCATTTCTACCCTGGATTTTTTGGATGGGGACCAGCGACACCATATGTACATACAGAGTTCTTGATGCATGGTCTGCCTGAATGGGCAGAAAAAATGGTAACTTTTCAAAGCCCATTATTAATTGGTGAATTCAATGTTGTTTTAAAACAAGCAGGTGGTGCTGAGATGATGCGTCGTTATTATGACTATTGTGAATCCTTAAATTGGCCTGCAACCATGTGGTCTTATAAAGTCCTAAATCCTACAGGGGGTATTGGCAAAGGATCTTGGGGAATGGTAACAAATGCAAAAGCATTATCTCATGCTGATATTAAAACTTCTAATATCAAAGATATCCGCAATTGGTTTAAATCTTTTGGGAAAATAGAATATGCAATTGATACAGATTTAAAATATTGGTTAACAACGAATGATCAACCATCAAAATTAGATTCTTTACCACCAAAACCACCCGCCATAATTCAAGCACCCAGTAAAGACCCTATTCCATCACCATGGAATGTAGTCGATATAGGTCGACCACTGAAAGGAGGACAAAAAATAACAGATGATATTTGGACGTTCTATGGAGCTGGAAATGATATTTGGAATTCAAATGATCAATTTAGATTTGCATATCAAAAAGTAGAAGATGACTTTATTTTAAGTATCAAAGTTGATTCACTTAAAAATACTCAACAGTATGCCAAAGCAGGGCTCATGATACGGAAAAGTCTAAATAAAAATTCAGCCCATGGAATTATAAACCTTTTTCCCAGTGGTAATACAGAATTTGGCCATCGGAAAAAAAATGGTGAAACCATGCAAGGAGTTTCAGGACCTCAATTGGATTGGAATAATGCAAGGTTGATGATAAAGAAATCTAGTAATACCGTATATTTCTTTGTGACCAAAAATAATTCATGGGAAAAGCTTGGTTCGCTTGATATCTCAAAATGGAGTAATTCACTTTATGTTGGAATTGCTACATTATCTCATGATAATTCTCAATTAACAAAAGCCCAGTACTCTGAGATAGAGCTGAAAAAAACAGAAATAAGTAATTAGTTAGCGGCCAAGATCAATAACAGATAGACTCCTATCGTAGTTGCAAAAGTTGTATATGTCGCGTTCTCAGACCTTTTCATCTTCCTAAGAATAATATAAATAGAAAGTGCAACGGCAGCGGTAAGTAAAATGAAGCTTATTATTGTAATAATTAAAGATTAATAATCACTCTAGTAAAACAGACATATTGTTAAATTTATTGTAGTATTTTTAATTACTCTACAATTTAAATTCTAAAAGCAATCAACTTGAAATCTAACATCATGCGATATAATATTATTTTATTTTGGGCTCTCTCTGTATATGGAACCGGGCAAACAATACAACTAAATGAAGTTGTATCAAGCAATGCGTCTATACTTTATGATGAAGATGGAGATACACCCGACTGGATCGAGTTATATAACAATTCAAATACATCAATCAACCTTGAAGGTTATGGAATAACCGATGACCCTGAAGATCTAACACAGTGGACATTCCCCGATCTCCAAATAGAACCAGAAGATTTTCTAATTCTATTCGCCTCTGATAAAGATCGAAAAGATATTGTAGCTCAATGGGATGGAGTTATTTTTTGGGGAGATCTATGGTCTTATTGGCTAGGATCAACCCCCCCTATTTCAAATTGGAATAATCCAGAATCTGATATCAGTGACTGGCCTACTGGACAAAGTGGGTTTGGGTATGGTGATAACGATGATAATACTGAAACATCACAGATTGTTTCAATTTTCGTTCGAAAAACATTCGAAATAGAAGATCCTTCTATTATAATAAAAGCTCTTTTTCATATTGACTATGATGATGGATATGTTGCGTATCTAAATGGAGAAGAATTCTCACGTAAAAACCTAGGGGCTCCAAATTCAGAGGTATCATATGATCAAACAACAACAGGCCTGCATGAAGCTGAAATATATCAAGGTGGATTTCCTGAAGAAATATCTATTGACCTAAGCCAGTTCCCTATAGTTGAAGGAGAAAATACTTTAGCAATTGAGGTTCATAACTATAGCAATACTTCTTCTGATCTAAGTTGTATCCCTTTTTTGACCTTAGGGTACAATACACAAATTGAAAACATATTAGAGCCTCACTCTTTGATGGCTTTACCAGAATCATATCTTCATACAAATTTCAAACTAAGCTCTAGCGGAGAGAGCCTAACTCTTTCTGACTCAGAAAGTATTATCCTTGATTCAATCTTTACAGGTGAGCTTGAAACAGATATGTCATTTGGTAGGTATCTTGAAGGCAGTGATTGGGTATTATTTTACCAACCAACGCCAGAGACTTCAAACTCAACCGATACATATTCTGGCGCACTTTCAATTCCTCAATTTTCTTTAAACTCAGGATTCTATGATCAAAACCAGGTCTCAGTTGAATTAAGCAGCCTAGAGGATTCAGCAACAATTTATTTTACCAACGATGGAACAAACCCAACACCAGAAGATCTACTATATGAATACCCGATTCCAATAACTGAAACTACTGTTCTTAGAGCAAGGGTATTCTTGGATGGCTGGCTACCATCTGATACACAATCAAAAACATACCTTATGGATGAAGAACTTCCAGATGATCTACCTGCAATTTTTGTAACGACTAATCCTAATAATTTTTTTGATAATGATACTGGTATCTATGCTGAAGGATCTGATGCAAGTTCAGACTTCCCATACTTTGGTGCAAATTTTTGGGAGGACTGGGAAACAACTGCACACTTTGAGATATTAGAATCAAATGGGTCAGGGTTTTCAGCGGATGCTGGGGTAAAAATATTTGGTGGCTGGAGCAGGGGGTTTCCACAGAAATCTTTGGCCTTCTATTCAAGAAGCTATTACGGGCCCAGTGTTTTTAATTATAACCTATTTCCAAATTCGCATATTAATAACTACGAAGCTTTTGTCCTTAGAAATTCAGGAAATGATTGGGAATCAACCATGTTAAGAGATGGATTTATAACGAGTCTGGCAAATGGAATAGATATTGACCACCAGCAGTATCGTCCTGCAGTGTTATATATCAATGGAGATTTTTGGGGAATCCAAAATATTCGGGAAAAGGTAAATGAACATTTTATTGCATCCCATCACTCTATTGGCTCCGAACACATTGATCTCCTTGATATCCAAGGGGTGAATGAAGAAAACATTGTTCATGGAACTAATACTGATTATATAAACCTTATTGATTACCTAGAAAATGCAGACTTGACCGAGCCAGATGTCCAAATTGCTCTAGAAAATTGGATAGATATTGAATCATATATGAGCTATCAAGCATTTCAGATTTTTATTGATAACCAAGACTGGCCAGGTAATAATATAAAATTTTGGAGAGACCACCGCGTTGGGGGCAAATGGCGATGGATTTTATATGATACTGATTTTGGTTTTAGTATCTGGAATTACAATGCATATACAAATAATACTTTAAGTTTTGCGCTTAACCCCAATGGCCCTGGCTGGCCAAATCCACCTTGGAGTACTTTTTTATTTAGAAAATTGACTGAAAATGAACATTTCAAAGATACCTTTATTAATATTTACTGTGATCTCTTGAATACCATCTTCACCCCTGAATATCTAACAACGCATCTTGACTCCATAGCTAGCCAGATCCAATCTATTATACCACGGCATAGAGAACGTTGGTATAATAACGGTAACTGGCCTAATTCTGCTTTGAACTGGGAAACAAAAATTAATGTAATGGAAAACTTCAGTAACAATAGACAGGCCTTTGCACGAAACCATCTAAAAAATGAATTTGATCTTCCAAATATTGCTCAAATGACTGTTAATATATCTCCGCAAACCACAGGGTCTATTACAATCAACAGTCTAAATAATTTAGCCTCTGGATGGAATGGATACTATTTCCCAACCGTGCCTGTAGAGGTAAAAGCAGTTGCAAATGATGGATACCAATTTAGCCATTGGTTAGAATTTCCAGACTCAAGTGAAATTTTACATGTAGAGATAACCGATCCGTTTGTTCTCACAGCAATATTTATTTCTTCTGAATTAGGAGAAGGAATTTCCGTAATTAATGAAATAAACTATAATTCAAATGATAATTCTAATTCTGGTGACTGGATAGAGCTTGTAAATATTGGAGAAACTGATCTAGATATATCAAATTGGATATTAAAAGACGATGATAACAGCCATAGTTTTTCGATACCTGAAGAAACTATCCTTGAAACTAATTCATATATTGTATTAGCAGAAGATCTAGAAAACTTTAATACTCTTTTCCCTGAAGTTAATAATGTTATTGGATCTTTTGATTTTGGTTTAAGTGGTGGAGGTGACCAGGTCCGATTATTTAATGATGTCGGTATCTTAATGGACTCATTAGAATATGATGATGGTGATCCATGGCCAACAGAACCGGACGGTAATGGGCCTACTCTTGAACTTATAAACCCATATTTAAATAATTCTTTAGCCGTATCATGGGCAAGCTCACAAGACATTGGATCTCCAGGTACTGTAAATACATCCTACTTATCTACTGACGTATTAGAAAATATATTACCTCAAAAAACAAACTTATTACCGGCATACCCAAACCCCTTTAATGGAGCTGTTACTATCCCTCTTCAATTAGCAAAACCTATAAATACATCTATATCTATTTACAGTTTACTGGGTAAACATATAAACGATATCCCAATCGGTCACCTAGGGGCTGGCAAGCATAAAATCATTTGGCATGGTGAGAACAAAATCGGGAATAGCTCAAGTACAGGTATCTACTTTGTTATACTTAAAATGGAAAATTCGCGAAGTGTACAAAAACTAATTTACTTGAAATAAGTATTTAATTATTTATAGCCTTACTTATATTTTTCTTTTTAGTCTACATTTATGACAGAAAAAAATGAAGAGACTTTTAACCAACTTATTATGCCTTAGCACACTCTATTCTGACATTACATATGAAAGTGGTGTCTTATCAAAATTTTTTGGTGGACAATCGCCAGAAACATCCTACGATAACTGGGTAAGTCACGTAACAGAAGGTATCGCTAATGATGGATTTAATGATTATGGTCCTGATTGGCTTGACATACAATCAAATGATTTTGGTTACTGCAAGGTATTGGATGACGACTCACCTATTATTAATTATTGGGGAAATATTTTTACCCATTTTATAGCCGGTGACACTAGTATAGTTGATTCCTTATTACAGGATTCTATTGAAACTTTTTTTTATGAGCTTGTTATTTTCGAAGATACAACCTCTGAAGAAGTATATCATATACTTCGGGAACAACTTGACACATCATTTGTAGATCTTAACCAAATTGAAAATGAATTTGATGATGTTGTTGGTAGCTTTCGAAATAGTTGGGGTCTTTATATAATCAATCCTGCTGCTACAAGAGATCAAGTAATTATTCAGGTCCCTCATCCATGTGATGATTTCATAGCTCCCTATATTGCTATTGATATTTTTCAACAAACCTCTGCCTATGGTTTTATGATCAATGGTGCTGGTAGAGAAGTTGAGTGGAGTGAAGTAGGAGACTACTCCAATAGTAAGTCATATTCAGACCCGTCTCGTTACCCGTCTTCTGTCTTCCAAAAATTTCAAGAAGTAATAACGGGCCCTCTGATCGGAGCGAATCCTCACTCGCCAATGGTCCTTGCAATTCATAGTTTTGATAATGAGTCACACGCACCAAGAAAATCAGTTATTCTAGCAGCTGGGGGTCAAAATTCTTTTACGACTAAACCAATCCGAGATATTACAAGTGACCACTTTGATATTATTAATTTTACGGACGAGTTCCCTATTCAACAGGGCCAATTCAATAATCCTAATCCCTTGCACGTGACTGATTTTTACGAAGTTTTTTATGATGACCATTGTGTGTATGATAATGGTACTGAAGAATTTGAAATCACCTTAGCAACAGAATTAAAAGGTCCATCTAATGGCATACAAATGGTAGACCTTCAATCTTATGTAGATCCATATTCAGTATATGAGCCATGGATCCATATTGAATTAGATGAAAAGCCCATGCTCTTTGATAGCAGTGGGATTTCAGATGAGGTAGCTTATTCAAATGGTCTTTATCCTACGGGAATCGAGAATTTTTCTATGATCAGAGAATATTACCAGCCATTAATTAATGCTCTTGATCAATATCTTACACATTGGGAATCTATACCTGACCAAACATCTCCAGATTCAATTGAACTTATATTGGCATATAATGTGGATGAAGCAGACCAAGTCTATCTGAATTGGAACCCTGTATTCGATACAAATTTTAAATCTTTCCAAATCCAAGTAGATCATGATTCTTTAAATGACAACTCAACTATTTTTGACCTATCAGACTATAACATGTTACAATATATGAGAAGAAATCATGAAACACTGATAGGTTTAGACAATATCGAATCTTGGGATTTTCGTATTCGGGCTACTGATTATTTTGATAACGTAGGTCCATGGTCTGAGTCCGTCTCAAATTTATTACCAGGGCATAGCGCTCCGGATACAATTTTATTCTATGAAAATGAAGATCAGATAGAAAGCATTACTGATGAAGATCAGGACCCTAACAGTTTTCAAATAGATACTATCAATACTATCCCAGGGAATAGCCAAACACTGGCCCTATATGGCAACACATGGAAATCTGTAGAGATCGAGCCATTTACGTTGGATACAGTAACCGTTTTCCAGGTCTTTGCTCGAATAGATAGCCTATCAGAAATACAAGGGATAGGTTTTTCAACAGGTGAAGAAACCATACGTTACTCATTAGCAGGACAAGAGAACTTAGATATTGAAAAATGGATCCCTGTATACCAGGGCTCGAATAATATCGGGACCTGGGCTTCTTATAAGTTTCCAATTGGCGATGACTGGTTGGCTTGGCATGATTCTCTTTCGGTCATAACCCAAATCCATTTTATTAATGATCACGATGACACCAGTACTACAGCCGGTGGTATTCATTTTAGTATGGTCCGAGACCAAACCACAGACCTTCCTATAGCCCCTGTTGTTTCTATTCAATATTCATTTGAAAATATTCGAAATGAAAACGATCTAGAAATAGTTTCTGTTTCCTTTACATCATCTATTCAAGATACGGATTCTTATTCATTCTCTTATTATTGGGAATTTGGCGATGGAGAATCTTCTGATGACCCCCACCCATCACACGACTATTTTGTTGAAGATGACCATACCTATACTGCAATCTTATCCGTTGAAGATGAAAGTGGACAGCGAGGTTGGGCTGCTGCAACTATCGAAGTTGATCAAGGAGCTTCTTCTTTCCCTCTAACATTCAATTTTGTAGGGGATATAATGATGGGCCGACGATTTGAGGATGATGATGGACTCATAAACACCATCGGCGTCGAGGGGCTTTTTGAGCCGACTTATGATATCCTTGGGGCTGCTGCAGATATAACAATTGCAAATTTAGAGATACCACTATCAGATCAAGGATATCCACACCCAACAAAAAGTATCATATTTCGCTGTGACCCTCAAAATGTTGGTGGCCTTCTCTATGGAGGTATCGATGTTGTTTCACTTGCAAATAATCATATCCTAGACTACATGGAACCGGCTATGGTACAAACCCAAAATATTTTAAGTGAAGCTGGTATTCTGTATTCTGGCGCAGGATTAAATAGTTATGAAGCATATCTACCAGCCATTAAATCTGTGAAAGGTCAAACAATTGCATTTCTTTCATCAAGTGATCGTACAGGTCAGTATAATAATTATCAACCCTACCTAAATGCCGGTGAAAATAAAGCTGGTTTTGCTTATATGACTCCATATTACTTAAGGCAACAGATCCAATCAGTTAATAATCTAGCAGACCTTGTGGTTATCGAAATGCATGCAGGTAGTGAATATTCATATTCACCCGGAGCTAGCTATGATTCATATACCCCTCCTGATGGATTTGAAACAATGCAAATCAATCCAGCAAGTGAAATTGGTTTTGCAAATATTCAGGAATTCGGACTTGAAGCAGAAGATTATTCTTGGAGGTTGGACCGACCACAAATGTGGGACCGGGCAATACGACATTTTGCAATTGACGAAGGAGCAGATGCAGTTATTGTACATCATCCTCATATAATTCAAGGTGTTGAAATATATAATGGGAAAATGATAGCACACTCTCTAGGTAATTTTATTTTTGACCTCAATTATCCGGAGACCTACCCAACGATGATACTGAATGCTGAGGCTGATGAGACTGGTTTTATTGGTTATAGTATCACCCCTGTTTATATTGATGATTATTTGCCAAGACCGGCTTTAGGCGAATTAGGTAATTATATTTTGGATTATATTGCTCTACGTTCAAAAGAACTAGATACGTATGTACATGTCAATCATGGGATCAATCATGCAGAGGTGATCATGGATACTATTGGTCTATTTATCAATGAACTTGAGTATTCCTTATCAGCTCTAATTTGGAAAGAGATTGAGTTAGAAGGTGAAGACTATTTTATTTCTAACCCAAAAGAGATTCCTATTTCTGGAAGCATCTCAAACATTAATGGTGGTTTTGAGCATATTACTCATTATCGACTAGGCCGTGAAAAGGTCTGGATGAAAAATTTTGAAAATGAAGGTAGTAGCCTCTGGAATTTTAATAGCAATGATGAATTCCTACAGGATTCCATTTTTCGAAGAGGTAGCACTGCAGCCTCTCATATTAGACGCGTTGACTCACCAGATAATATTGTAACAAATTTTGAAGAAAGGATGCCCTATAAAAAGGAACTAGAACATACAATTCATGGTTTTATTAAATCAAAGAATGGAAAAGACATTACCTTAGAGCTTCGTCTCTCTATTGGAAGAACTGGAGAAAGCCAGATAACTATTGCTATGGAAGATTCAATAAATGGCACTTATGATTGGGCACCATATTGGTTTGATATCCCTACACAAGATACTTCAAACTTTTTTGATATAAGAATGAATACATCTATCCCTGATTCCGGAATTTCTCAGGCCTGGTTTGATGATATTGGTTTGATTGAGTGGGACACTATTAAAACATTCGAAAATTTTCCTATTTCTATCGAATACCCAAATGATTATAATTATATCCAGGCTTTTTCTACACAATTGCCCCAGGCAACTGAGGGATTCCATTTAATGAATACGGTTATAGGTCAACTAGAAAATTTGAATTCCATCCCTCAATCAACTAGAAATACAGTTATAGTTCCCGGGCAATGTCACTTTTATGATGATTCTCAAGGAGCTATTGGTAGTTGGTCCTGGAATTTTGGTAATGGGTATACTTCTACTGATAGGCATCCTGACAGTCACTATTCTGAACCTGGTATATATAATGTTTCTTTGACCGTAACTGGGGTCAATGGCGAATCAGATACAGATTATTTGACAATTATTGCTCTGACAAGTGATAGTCAACAACACGAACTTGGTGATATAAATAATGATGGTAATATAACCATCGTAGATGTTCTACTATGTGCAAACTATATTTTAGAAATGTTTGAACTTCAACCCGAAGAATATATAGCCGCAGATGTGGATGCGAGTGGCTTTATTAATATCTATGACCTCCTCTTGATCTCAGATATGTCAAATTAATTGTTACATTATTTTATAAACTCAAATACTTGATCTAAATTATTTAAAACAACACGACCTGTCTCTTTTAATCTGTCATTACTCACATGTCCATGATCAACTAAAATACAGTCAATTCCCATAGTGGATGCAACATCGCTGTCATGCCCTGTATCTCCTATCATAACTACAGATTTAGAGTCATATAAGAGTTCATCGATCCAAGTTTTACCTATGTCGGTTTTACCTTTAGCATATTGATTATCAATACCTAATATCTTGATAAAATACTTTTCAAGATCATGCTCATTCACCCATTGATCTAAAAATTCTTGTTTACCTGCTGAGAGAATTGATTGTGTTGTTCCGCATAATAAAATTTTTTGTAAAATAGAAATAGAATTTTGATGTAATCTGACCTTACTAAAATGATTTGCGTAATAAGAAACAAATCTATCTCCAACTTTATTGAATGGCTCTTTATCAAAACTGAAGCCTATTTTTTTATAATACTCTTCAACTGGAAATGTGAAAACTGCTCTGTAACCCTCTTCTGTAAGAGGCGGAAGGTCTCTTTTTAATAATTCTAGATTAACTGATTTAACACAAAGCCACCGGTCATCCAATAGTGTTCCATTCCAATCCCAAATGACATGTTTATATTTCATAATAAATGTTACTTTAAACTTCGGGTAGAAGAATTAAAAATGGGATAATTTTTAATTGTATGACACCTTTATTTATAAAAAACTTATCACAAAAACTAAAAGCTCCACTTCCTGGCAAACAAGCACAGGAAATAATGATGGTAAAACCAAAACTTTCAAATTTTAATATGAATCAAAAAGCAGTGCCTGCTGCAGTATTAATACTTCTCTTTCCCACAAAAACTGGCTGGTACTTTTTCCTTACAAAAAGAACCGATACTCTTGGCCATCATAAAGGACAAATAGCATTTCCAGGAGGCATGGTTGAAAAAGGAGAAGACCTAGAACAAGCAGCAATAAGAGAGACCTATGAAGAGATCGGGGTAAATATTGACCGTGTAAAAATTATAGGATCACTTAGTTCTTTTTATATTCCCGTATCAGGTTTTGAAATATTTCCTTTTATTGGCTGGCTAGAAAGTGAACCAAAAACAACAATTCATGAAAAAGAAGTTCAAAGAGTTTTTTCACCATCTATAAATGATCTAATGTCTGAAAATACGCAAAAAAACAAAAAGAAAACTTTCTCAGGCCGACAAGTAAACGTACCCTATTTTGATCTTGAAGGAGAAGAGGTCTGGGGCGCAACATCCATAATTCTATCTGAATTTAAAGCGATTATCCGAGATATCTATGAATCTCGGTGAATGGCTTAATTCTTTGTCAGCGCTTGATCATGGCCTCTTGCTGGCTCTTTATATATTTGGAGTCTACCTAAGTAAAATTACAATCGAAGCGTTGATTGAATTTTATGATACAAAAAAACAGCACAGTAAATTCAGAGTTCAATTTCGAGTGACACCAGCTGTACTCCTTTCACTAGCTTTTATTTATAGTTTAATAATTTATAAGATTATCGACACAATGTTTGATTTTATGCCATAGGAATTACTACGGTAGAGAATCTTTCGATTATTTTTCATTTACCAAATAACTCCCCTACTTTATCCTCTATTTTATCCTCCACAATCTTTTTTGTTGATTCTTTTGCCTCATTAATTGATTCAAAAGCCGCTTCTTTTACTTTCCCTACACCTTCTGAAACACTTTTTTTCAATTCACCAAGATCCGCAGGAACATTTTCTCCTTTATAATTCAAATATAAAAGGTATATAACTAACATTAGGCCAACCATGAATACCATTTTTATTATTTTTTTTATAATCGCATATGTAAGAATAATAGCTAGTACACCTGCGATAGCTAGATATACAGGATTAGAGAATGTCGTATCAATAAAGTTTTCCATCGTACAATGAATATAAAAAAGGAACAGGTTTATCATTAACATTATTATAATTAATTTTTAATATGAAATTGCTAATTTATATTTTTTTATTAACATACTTAACTGCACAATCTAAATATCCTGCAGATAAACTTCTTTCTTCACCTGATGTTCCGATTATCCACAAGATTGGCTTATTGCCTATAGCCGGGTGGCAAAGGATATCATATAATTCAAATATTTTTAACTGTCAGTTTTATCCTAGCTGCTCAAACTATGGTGCACAAGCAGTTAAGCAATTTGGTATAATACGTGGTGGAATAATGGCTTCCGAACGAATAACCCGATGTAACCCTCGTGCATATCATTATCACTTAGAATTACAAAAACCATTCCATGAAAAAGATGGGCGAATAATCGATCCGGTCATTCAGAAAGAGATACGACAACAAAAGGTCTCACCTTTTCGCGCTGCGTTAATTTCTGCGATAGTACCCGGAGCAGGACGAATGTATTCTGGCCGCATATCCGATGGTATTTTTGGTTTATATAGCTTTTCTCTGTATGGCTCTGCCGCCTATAATTCAAATAAGAGTGGACGAAAAATTGCCGGACCAATATTAGGGATTATAGCAAGCTATGTATATCTAAGTGAAATATACGGCGCTTGGAGAACGGCCAAGTATTACCAAAAAGTTCCAAGCGAAATCTGAGCCACCGACTGGATTCGAACCAGCGACTTGTTCATTACGAATGAACTACTCTACCAGCTGAGTTACGGTGGCTTATATGTTTATCAGTACGTCTCTACTCCTAATAATTCAACTTCAAAGATCAAAGTTGCTCCTGGAGGTATAACCTTACCAGCTCCTTGGCTACCATAGCCCAAATCTGATGGTATAGTTAATTTTCGTTTACCTCCAACCTTCATCCCTTTTACTCCTAGGTCCCAACCTTTGATCACTGACCCAACTCCAAGAGTAAATGTAAATGGCTCTCTACCAGAATTCAATGAAGAATCAAAAATGGAACCATCCTCTAAGGAACCTGTATAATTAACAACAACTTTATTATGCTCCTGAGCTTCAGGTCCTTCACCAATAACTATGTTTTCTATAACCAATCCATTATCCATTTTTTCAAGACTCCTTTTAGTCGTATCTTTTTTCCAATACTATTTTAACTACCAAAACCTGTTACAATAAAAATCAATAGCGTTAATATAATTTTATGAGAAAATTTCACCTTATGTTCGTTTCTCGACTAATTAAAAAACGTGGTAAATTTAGCTTAGTGGTAATTTGACACAAACTTTATTCAAAAAAATGAATCCAATAAAAATATTTATATCAAAAAATAGATTTTTATTTTTATTATTTATCTATTTACTTTCTCTACCCACCCTATTATCAGGGAATGACCGATTAAGACTTAAAAAAGCAAATGTTCTTGAGAATAAAACAATAAATGGTGAGTCTGTTAAATTCATTTCTGGAAATGTCGTATTCACTAAAGGGACATTAACATTAAATTGCCAGCAAGGACGTCACTACGAGAAAAATGAACTTGCTTTGCTTTACCGTAATGTATCGGCACTCCAGGAAGGCAGAATGCTTACATGCGATACTCTGAAATTTTATTCTAAGGAAGATAAAATATTTAGTGTAGGCAGTCCACATGTCTGGGACCAAGACTATGACCTAAAAGCAGACTCTCTAACTATTTTTACAGAAAAAGATAGTGGAGTCGCTTTAGGGAATGTTACACTTATCCAAAAAGGACAAGTTATTATAGCCGATCGCATCGAATACAAAAATGCCCCAAACACAGATGGAATCTCATACACAGCAATTGGGAATGTTATAATAGAAGATTCTTCTCGTATTGCAACTTGCGGCATAGCAAGATATGATCGGAGCAGTGAAGTAACGGAGTTAGAAATTCAACCAGAGATAAAAGACAATGGTCGAATTTTATCTGGTGAAAAGATTATTCTAACATATGTTGACGAAAATATTAAAACTTTACTTATTCCAAGTAAAGCCTCAGCTATCACACCTATTAGCGGGTATCAAAAGTCAAAACTTGATTCTGCAAATTTGGGAGATAGTCTTGTTTTTTACGATAATATGGAAGGTTCAAAACTGACAAGTTTTTTTGAAGATGGAACCTTAAGGTCCCTAAGAATAGATGGAATGGCAAAAACACTATATCATGTATTTGATGATTCAATTTATCAAGGCAAAAATAATTCTTCGGGTGATACTGTTATTATGAATTTCAAAAATGGTGATTTAGATCGCTTACAGGTAATAGGTGGGGCTGAGGGAAGATACACTCCAGATTCCATAGCAAATGATATGGATTCCCCTGTTATTTACAATGCCGACAAAATACAATACCGTCTGAAAGAAGAAGAAACCGACTTTCAAGGAAATGCAATTATCAAGCATGATAAAACAAATCTTACTGCCGGATTTATTACTGTGAATTGGGAAACAAATATATTAGATGCGCTACCTAATCTAGTTGGCGATACATCGAATACTCCTCTCATGCCTGTGATAAAAGAAGAAGGTCGAGACCCAATGTCTGGGGATATAATGACGTATAACTTGAAGAATCGAAGAGGCAAGATAATTAAAGGCCAAACAACAGCTGATGATGGTTTCTATTATGGAAACCAGATTCGAAATGAGTCTCAAAAAGTTTTTTATATTCAAAATTCAACTTATACAACCTGCGATCTAGATACTGCTCATTTTCACTTTGAATCAAAAAAAATGAAGATCATACAAAATGATATCGTTGTTGCCCGACCAATTATTCTTCATATTGGACAAATTCCTATTTTTGGTATCCCTTTAGGTATTTTTCCTCATAAAGGAGGTCAGCGTCACTCAGGCTGGATCATGCCTTCCTACGGCGATAATAAAAATCGTGGCCAATACATCCAAGGACTTGGTTTCTATTGGGCACCCAGCGACTACTGGGATTCAAAGTTCACAATGGGTTTTGGAGATAAACAGGGAGCAACATTCAGACTAAATACGATGTACCGAATGCGATATAAATTCAATGGGAATATTAATTTTTTTAACCGGCAGTATTTAAGCGGCACAGATGATATCACAGATATTTCAGGAGATCGGAATACAAGCACTACTGTTAGATGGACTCATAAACAAGAATTACGAAATAACCAGTCTCTAAATGCAAATGTAACTTATTCTACCAGCGGAGATTATAATAAAAAATATGGTTTATCTGAGGCAGACCGAATGGATCAGAAAGCGATATCAAATATGTCCTACTCAAAACGATGGCCCAAAACAAAAAATTCATTCAGTACAACTTTTTATTCTAATCTAGATCTTCTAATTGATGAAAAAATAAACCCATCCACAAACTACTTTATAAGACCAACTCGATCCGGAACTCAAATCAACATACAAAATAGAACATTCCCAAAATTCTCATTTCGACATGGACAGAGTAACCTGATACCAACAAAAGCTATAGAAAAAAAATGGTATAATACTATTACCTGGAATTATGGTTTGAGCTTTACAAATACAGATAGAGATTATTATCAATCAACACTAATCGACAGCTCCACATCTACTTTTGGATGGGGTTCAGATACTTCAGGACTACCCGTAAAACAGAATGAACAAAATAATGGATGGATTCATACATCCAGAATTAATGCTCCTCAAAAGCTATTTAAGTATATTTCTATTAATCCCAGCCTTAATTTAAAGTCTGCCTGGGTAAATGAGACACAGGACGGCATTTGGAATGGAACATCATTTGATAAAAAACCAAATCTTGGGTTTGCTACTCGCACGACTGGATCTTTTTCTATAAACGCAAACACTCAGATCTATGGACTCTTACCCATACCATTAGGGCCGGTAAAAGCTATAAGACATGTATTATCACCATCAGTTGGTTATTCTTGGACTCCAGACTTTTCAGAGCCTCTTTTTGGAAAAAATCTTGGCTATGTTGTCTCTGAGTCTGACTCTGATGGTAATGAATATTTCCATGATAGATTTTCAGGAACAATGGCAGGTGCCACACCTCGATCAGAACAAAAAGCAATGACATTTGGGTTGAATAATATAATTCAAGCAAAGGTTATGAAAGGGGGAGAAGATAAAAAAATTGATATTCTGAGTTGGCGTATGAGTTCTAATTATAATTTTGCAGTTGACTCAATGAATCTAGCAAATTTACGTTCTTCTATTCGCTCTAAAATCGCTAGAAAACTGAATCTAGATCTAAGCATGACACATGATTTCTATGAGTATAGCTTTGAGAATAATCGGCGTATAAATAAGTTTATTAAAAATCCGGATAATATCATATCACCTCGCCTAACCAGTGCCCGTTTGTCAACTGGCTTTAGAATCTCTGGTAAAAAATGGGAGAATAAAGAAATTGAAAATGAAGGAGATGCTGATACTACGAATATTGAAGAAGACCTAGATGGACCAGGTTTAGGTAACCCATTAAAAAATATGCGTAATACACTTGGGAAGAAACAACTCTGGAACACCAATCTCAGTCTAAGCTATTCATATTCAGCGACTAACCCAGCTAACCCAAAAAAGACATTTTGGGCAAATACTACGTCTTCAATTAATATGAGTAAGGATTGGAGAGTCTCCTATCGTGCTCGATTTGATTTGGTCCAGCGAGACCTTGTTAATCATTCTTTCTCAATTCATCGAGACCTTCATTGCTGGGAACTCTCTTTAAACTGGACTCCTAGCGGCTTAGGACAAGGTATTAATTTTAAATTAAATGTGAAATCACCAACGCTGCAGGATATAAAAATTGAAAAAAAGGGAGGTGTTTATTCAGGTGCAGGACTTTAAATCTTCGATTGTACTCTCATTATCAATGTTGGAAATTCCCATAGGAAAAAAGGACCTTTAATGATCTGCCCCAAATGCCATGCTGAATACTTAGACCACATTAATGATTGTGGAGACTGTAAGGTCTCCCTTGTAGATGCGTGCTTAATTGATCTTCCTATTCCTGAAATGACATGGGCAGCGCTACCACCTTTTCAAGGTAAAATATATGCAGATATGGCCGCAGAGATCTTGGATAAAAACGATATCCCTTACTATGAGAAAATGGATTGGTCATCATCTGCCTATGCTGTCACAGCTGCAAGTTTACCAGGACAAGTAATTCGAATATTTGTTCCTGAAGAATATTTAAGCAGAGCATCTAAAATTGTATCATCTATCACTGGAGTAGAAAAATGAGCCAACTCCGGAGTATTAAAGGGACTCATGACATCTTACCAGAGCATTCAAATAAATGGCAAGATCTTGAAAAGATCATACATGAGACTTGTAAAAGGTCAGGTTATAGAGAAATCCGTACTCCGATCTTTGAAGATACGAGAGTATTTTCAAGGGGTGTAGGTGAAGACAGTGACATTGTTTCTAAAGAAATGTATAGCTGGGAAGATCGGGATGGAACAAGTCTTACCCTCCGTCCTGAATTAACAGCATCCGTTGTTCGTTCTTACATTCAACACAATCTAGGAATATTATCTCCTATTCAAAGAATGTATTATATGGGTCCACTCTTTCGTAGAGAACGTCCCCAAAAAGGGCGGCAACGTCAATTTAATCAGTTTGGCATTGAAGCATTTGGCTCTGAAAATCCGGAGTTAGATGCTGAAGTTATTTCCATAGCCTGGAATATTTTAGAGGGTTATGACCTTGGTGAAATCTCAACCCTGCAATTGAATAGTATCGGCTCCACTGAATGCCGAAATAACTATAAAGAGGCATTAAAAGATTTTCTTCGCCCTAATCTGAATCAGTTATCTGATACAAGTAAAAACCGTTTTGAAACCAACCCACTCAGAATCTTAGATACAAAGTCTGAAAATGAGAGACGACTATTAGAAAAGGCTCCTCTAATATCTGATTATTATACAGATGAGGACAGGGCTCATTTTGATTCTCTCCAGCAATTTCTTTCAGTAATGAATATATCTTTTATCATTAACCCAAAACTAGTTCGTGGATTAGATTATTATTCTAGAACAGTATTTGAATTCACTTCATCCGCTTTAGGATCACAGGATGCATTGCTAGGAGGTGGACGCTATGACAGGCTTGTAGAAATGTTAGGAGGCAAACCAACACCTGCAATTGGGTTTGCAGCAGGAATAGAACGATTCCTCATCGCTAGGGAATCCTTAGGGGAGACTATCAGACCTCTAAATAATAATGCTTATTTTGTTTGCTTGGGTGAAGCTGGAATTCCTGATGTATTATCATTATCAAACACACTACGTAAAGCTAAAATAAATGTAGTCTCTGACCCACTTCGAAGAAGTCTGAAATCCCAAATGCGAGAGGCAAATAAATCAGGTTCACGCTTTGCTATTATATTAGGAACAAATGAGATTGAAAATAAAACACTGGTCATTAAAGACCTAAAAAAAGGTGAACAAAAAATTATTTTACAATCAGATCTGACTAAATTTTTCAAAGATTTGACAAGTTAAATTCCACATCGTTATATTATACACGCGTACGCAATAAGTCATATTATAAAAGTAATTTAGGGAAGGAAGTCTCATTATGAGTAATAAACCATTAGTAATCGTAGAATCACCCACAAAGGTTAAAACTATACAGCAGTATCTAGGTAAAAATTATGATGTAATATCTTGCGTCGGACATGTAAAAGATCTCCCCACAAATGAACTAGGTATCGATGTGGAAAATAATTTTGAAATTAAATTAACTATTCATCCGGATAAGAAAAAATTCATCTCAGATCTACGTAAAAAATCCAAAACTGCTGATCGAGTTTTAATAGCAACTGACCCCGATCGGGAAGGTGAAGCAATTGCGGCACATCTGGCCACAGAAGTACCCGAAGAGAAAATGGAGCGTGTCCAATTTACTGAGATAACTAAAGCTGGAATTGCCGAGGGTTTAGAAAATGTACGAGAGATTGATAAAGATCTTGTTGATGCTCAAACAGCAAGGCGAGTTATAGATAGGCTTGTGGGTTATAAAGTATCACCTGTTCTGTGGGCAACTCTACAAAGTAATATGAAGTTTGTATCAACAGCTTTATCCGCTGGACGTGTCCAGTCAGCAGCTGTAAAACTGATAGTAGACAGAGATCGATTAAGAGCAAAATTTACTAGATCAACTTATTTTGACTTAAAAGCGGAGCTCAATAAGCTGAATGATAGCAAGCCATTTAATGCAACTCTGATACGTATTGATGGTACTAAAATTGCATCAAGTAATGATTTTGATTCTGAAACTGGAGACTTAAAAAATAAAGATGTTCTCCTTCTTTCAGAATCTCAAGCCGAGGAGCTTGTAAAGGAACTTGACGCAAGTAACTGGAAAGTTTCTAAAATTGAAGAGAAACCTCGTACATCTAATCCAAAGCCTCCATTTACAACAAGTACCCTCCAACAAGAAGCAGCTAGAAAACTCAAAAGTTCAGCTAGGCAAACAATGCGTACTGCTCAACAATTATATGAGAATGGTTTTATTACCTACATGCGTACAGATTCAACAAACTTATCTAAGGAGGCCGTTACAGGTTCAAGAAATATCATTAAAGACCTATACGGATCGGAGTACTTACCGGATGAAGCAAAACAGTATTCAACGAAAGTGAAAAATGCACAAGAAGCTCATGAAGCAATACGCCCAGCTCATCAAGTTTTTCCCTCAATTAATGAAGTTCAAAGCACGCTTGGTGAAGAGGCCTCTAAATTATATGATCTTATCTGGAAGAGAACCATTGCCAGTCAAATGAAATCAGCAAAGTTGAAACAAACTTCAGTTACAATTCAAAATCAAAAAACAGAGTTTCGGGCAAATGGGCAAGTTATTCTATTTCCTGGCTATATGCGCATTTATGTAGAAGGTCGAGATAATCCAGATAGGGACCTTGCGAATAAAGAGAGAATACTTCCTCAAATATCTGAAGGTGAAGGCTTAGGTTGTAGTTCCCTTGATACAGAATCCCATACAACTAAACCTCCCGCACGATTTACTGAAGCATCACTGGTAAAAGCATTAGAAGAAAATGGTATTGGACGCCCATCTACGTTCGCTTCTATTCTAGGCACAATAGTCCGAAGGAACTACGTTGTTCGTTCCTCTGGGAAATTATCACCTACCTTTTTAGGATTAGCGGTTACCCAATTATTGGAGAACCACTTTACTAATCTTGTAAGCAAAGAGTTCACAGCAAAAATGGAAAATGGATTAGATGAAGTCTCACGAGGAGAGCTTAAGGCTGTTCCCTTTATGACTAATTTTTATCGAGGTGGTGGACGTTTTGCTGGTCTAGAAAAAATGCTTAATGAAAAAGTTGATATTCCTGCTGCGTGCACTATTTCAATACCTGATGAAATATCTGAAACAACTGAAGGAAGAATTGGAAAATTTGGACCTTATCTTCGGCGTGGAGATGATTCAAGATCGATTCCTGAAGATATTTACCTAGGTGATCTAACTCTTGAGAAAATAGAAGAAATATTTAGTCAAGAGACAAAAGAAGATGAGGCGCTCGGCAGTGACCCCAAAACTGGTGAATCGATTTGGATCAAGAAAGGCCCCTATGGACACTATGTCCAACTAGGTGAAACAAAAACACGAAAAGGGATTCCAAAAAACTATTCTCTTTCTGATGTCGATCTCGAGTATGGGCTGAAGCTATTGTCCCTACCACGGGAGGTTGGAGCACACCCAGATTCTGGAGAAATCATTACGGCAGATTATGGTCGTTATGGCCCTTATATTAAATGTGGAAAACAAAATGCCAGCCTTCGAGGCTCAGAAACACCTTTAGATATTTCTGTTGAGAAATCAGTAGAGCTACTAGCGAATAGAAATAAAAAAAGTTCTGAACTTCGTACGCTTGGAGATCATACCGATACAGGCGAATCAATCGTTGTAAAAAATGGTCGTTATGGCCCATATATAAGTGATGGGAAAGTGAATGCGTCCTTGGGAGATATAACTCCCGAAGAAATAACTTTAGAACAAGCAATTGGATTGATAAATCAAAAACGATTAGCACCACCTAAGAAAAAACGAACTCGTAAAAAGAAAAAATGAAACTTCTTAATACTCTATTAAAAAAACTCAACGGATTTAATAATGGATAAAACAATCGAAAAAATAGTATCCTTATGTAAAAGACGAGGATTTATTTTCCAAAGTTCGGATATTTATGGTGGGTTTTCTGCAGTATATGATTACGGTCCTTTAGGAATAGAATTAAAAAATAATATTTCCCAACTTTGGTGGAAAGAGATGACCCGGGCTCACGAAAATATTGTAGGCCTTGACAGTGGAATCTTAATGCATCCAACTATCTGGGAAGCATCAGGGCATGTAGGAGCTTTTAACGATCCGCTTGTTGACTGTAAACAATGTAAATCTCGATACCGTGCTGACGAATTCTCGGATGATTTTCCCTCGTTGAATTGGACTGAAATACAATGCCCTAAGTGCGGGACAACTGGTGATCTAACTAATCCACGACAGTTTAATTTAATGTTTAAAACTCATGCTGGTCCCGTTGAAGAGACAGGAACAGAAGCCTTTTTAAGACCTGAGACGGCTCAGGGTATTTATGTGAACTATCAACTTGTTCAGGGAGCAATGCGCTTAAAAGTCCCTTTTGGAATTGCCCAAATTGGCAAGGCATTTAGAAACGAGATCGTTGCTAGAAATTTTATTTTCCGTACAAGAGAATTTGAACAAATGGAGATGCAGTATTTTGTGAAACCGGGAACAGATGATGATATTATTCAAGAGTGGAAAGAAAAACGCTTTCAGTTCTATATTAACTCTCTAGGAATTATTCCATCAAGGCTACGCTTTCATGAACATGGGGAAAATGAATTAGCTCATTATGCAAAAGAAGCTTGGGATATTGAATATG
>TARA_B110000438_G_scaffold24053_3_pt1 | contig 37036 bp, 35 predicted proteins | sample TARA_B110000438 | Tara Oceans TARA_B110000438 (sample SAMEA4398413) | marine metagenome | biome: Polar Biome; feature: [MES] marine water layer (ENVO:01000295) within the mesopelagic zone...; material: water (ENVO:00002006), including particulate matter (ENVO:01000060) such as...... | reverse complement strand
CCAAGCTAATCAAAGACGGCGATCTACTTGAGGTAGATGGGAGTAATGGTATTGTTAAAATCGTTGAGGCCGCATGAGAGAATATTGGGTCAGGTAAGGTGCCGCCTGAGCGAAGCCCGAGCACGCGGAATTAACCGGCGAGACGGTGGAGCAGGCTTGGATCGAACACAACGCGATCGAGTCGGGTGGCGAGTTGGTATTGGTGATGGGCGATTCTTCGGGGAGTTGGGGCAGCAAACTATTACCACCTTCTAAATCTACAGCGCTTGATTAATCTATAACTCTATCGGCTTACAGTTTCTGCACAATCTGGAAAAGGTTTCTTAAAACTACTGCATTTTTACTCTAACCCCTTTATTAATTATTAATCAAATTACTCTGACCCTTTTGATTTTTTTCTTTTTCTTTTTCTTTTTCTTTTTGAGTTTTGGTTTACGGCGCATTGGTCGATCGCCTGCGTCAGCGTCTTTGAACTCTTCTCTCTCCAAACCTTTTTCTGCTGAGTGGCGGGTAATGTTCAATTTCTTGTTGGTAACCCAGGTGTTTTTCAAATCCTTGAAAATATCGTCTGGCATATCAAGTGGCAAATCCACTGTGCTGTAGTTATCGAATATGTTTATGCGGCCAATGTCTTTGCTGGTCAGGCCAGATTCGTTTGCAATCGCGCCAACGATGTTGCCGGGCATTACACTGTCATTATGGCCGACTTCGATGCGAAAACGTTCGAGGCCTTTCTCTGGTGGTGAATCCTTCCTCTTTGGGAGCCGCTCTTCATCACTTCTTCTCCGGCTCGCTGTTGGTTTATCACGACCACGACCATCGCGTTGACCTTTGTCTTCTTTCATCCAGGAAATGTCTTTTCTCGGCGTCGGCTGATGTTTTAACAACAACGAAGAGCCACCCTGGGCTAATTGCGCCAGGGCTGCCGCAATCTCAATGGCCGGTACGTTGTGCTCCAATTGATACTGCTCAATGAGTCGGGTGTACATGCCCAGCTCTTCCGCCGCCAAGGTGTCGGTAATCGACTGTTTGAATTGGGAAATGCGTTTATCATTGATCACTTCCGTCGAGGGCAATTCCATCAATTCGATCTTGGCGCCGGCGGCGCGCTCGATTGCGCCGAACAAACGTTTTTCTCTTGGCGCCACGAACAGGATGGCGTCACCCTTGCGTCCGGCGCGGCCTGTTCTGCCAATTCGGTGAATATAGGCTTCAGTGTCATAGGGAATGTCATAGTTGACAACATGGCTAATGCGATCCACATCGAGACCACGCGCAGCAACGTCAGTGGCTACCAGAATATCCAACTTGCCCTTTTTGAGTTTTTCGATCGTGCGCTCGCGCTGTGCTTGGGCTATGTCGCCATTGAGTGCGGTTGCCGCGAATCCTCTGGCAGACAGTTTCTCTGCCAATTCAGTGGTGGCAATACGGGTACGCACAAACACGATCATGCCGTCGAAAGTTTCTGCTTCCAAAATTCGAGTTAAGGCATCCAGCTTGTGGGTGCCACTCACGGGCCAGACTCGCTGGCGAATTAAGTCGGTAGTGGCCTTCTTCGCCTTAATCGTAACCTGCTCGGGCTCATTGAGATGGCTATTCGCAATACGTCGCACCTCTGTTGGCATGGTTGCGGAGAACAGCGCAATCTGGCGTGTCGTTGGCGTCTGCTCCAGGATCCATTCGACATCATCGATAAAGCCCATGCGTAGCATCTCGTCCGCTTCGTCCAACACCAGGGTTTTTAGCTGCGCCAGCTTAAGCGTGCCCCGGCGCATGTGATCCATGACCCGTCCAGGCGTTCCCACCACTACATGCACGCCTCGCTTTAGCGCACGAATCTGGCCGCTGTAATCCTGGCCGCCATAGACAGGCAACACATGAAAGTTCTTTGTCTTGTTCGCATAAGTCTGAAAAGCCTCTGACACCTGGATCGCTAATTCCCGAGTCGGCGCCAATACGAGTGCCTGTGGGTCTTTCTGCTTTAGCTCTAAATTGGACAGGATCGGCAAGGCGAAGGCTGCTGTCTTTCCAGTACCTGTCTGTGCCTGACCGAGCACGTCTCTGCCTGCTAACAAAAGAGGTATTGTTTTTGCCTGGATTGGAGAGGGCGTCTCGTAGCCGATGTCTTTTAGGGTTTTGATCAGGGACGCAGCTAACTGCAGCTGGTCGAACGCCGTTACCGTGTCGGTAGTCATGTCAGGCTCTTTTCACTGTGGGTCGGGTAGATTTTTGCCAATCAGCTTCGGAGTGCTGAGCGGGCGCGGAGTTTACCATGCTTTAAATAAAGGGGTCAGAGTAAAAATACAGTAGTTTGGTGAATGGTGCCCAAGGGCGGAGTCTAAACATCAGTATTTATAGCTTTTTAGCGGTTTTTATCCTAATACCTGTCATAAAGCCAATTCTGCCCCCCCTTTCTGGCATTTGCAGGGGCAGTGCTATTATAAACCCTTTTCTATAACTATTTATTAGGTGGCTCACTAACCAGAGCCGCCATTAACTCTTGCACTAGTCGAACATCAGTTTCAGGGATAGTCAGATAGTAGTGATTCCCGTCTGAATCTGACTCAAAAATAGTTTCACCGTCTTCCAGGACGGTAACTGTGCCTGCATCAGACATTCCAAAATAGTTTCTGTCTTCTCTTATTGCCCATAAAATACTTGTTAGATCCCAGGTAGGTCTTTCATGGGGTGTCGGGATATAAGCCTGATAAGACTCTGGAATTGGATGACGATCCAGATAATTAAAGTCATTTTCAATACTAATGGCGGGATAGCGAATTTCTAATCCTACTTCAAAGCCACTCCAGTAAATTGGTGTCGGCCAGTTTTCCGCTAAATATTGAGCAGAAGGAATATCTTGCACAATGTTGTATTCAAGATGGGTTTCGCCGTCAATAGGCGCAAATGTTCCTGCCATGATTGAGATATGTTTTACCTTTTGCTCAACTAGTTCCATACCCGAAAGACCAGAAAAATTATCTCCATCTGTTTGCAATAGCTCGGCTAAATTTGTTGAGAAGCCAACCTGCACAATCACCACTGAATTATCAGGCTGCACCGCCAAGCTCTCTCTTAAAACTTGTACCGCCGAAGGCACAGGCTCCCCCATGTTTAAATCGTGGGGGTAAAGATACTCATCACCTTTTCTCTCTAGAGTAACACCGGTAAATCTGCTATCGGCAGGAGTAACACCACTATCGGTGATACCTATGGGAATTGAACCTCTTCCATAAAATGTATTGATAGCGTCCAGATAAGGGGCGACCTCATCGTGATCTTTCGTGGCCGTTACCGCCAACAACTCACTTTCGCCACGATTCTCTAACGAATGTAACATGGCCAATGCCAGGGCGTCGTCCACATCGTTTCCCATATCGGTGTCATAAATTATCTTTACTGGATCGGCTAAAGCTACGGCAGAGAAAATTAGCGGTGCAAAGACAAGGCAATTAGAAATTTTCTTCATTACTCAGATCCAATAATCAGTTTGATGCAAGCTCTTCGGTACCATAAATGGTAATGCCATCCAGTAACACATTAGCGTCTTCGGAAGGATTGAGAATTTTTACTTCCACACTGTGTTGTCCATCAGGAAGTTCGTACTTCCAGAACAAATAAAAGCGGCGCGTAACAAAATTAGTTGGCCAGGTTGCGGTTTCAACAAGCTCTCCGTCTACATGGAGTTCTGCTTCAAACACATAATCTTCATCATTAAGTGATTGCGCAGTTCCCATGACGGCGAAGCCAACACCGTCAAAGTCAAAACTGTAAGAATCATCCATTTCAAAAAATTGGCGATCCCTGCCACTGCCAGTGGCCAATTGTCTTCTTTCCTTGGCGAAATGACCGACAAAGGATTGCTCAAAAGGTACCACTTCCGGCGTTTGCACCGGTAGAGTCACACTTGCGTTACTCACCAAGCCGCCTTCTCTACGGATCATTTGCAATGCATGTTGAAAGGACATTTCATAAGCGTCATTGAGTGAAATAGTGGTATGCGCAAAGTCCATGCTTTCAATGTCATCTAGCCCTTGCATCCAGTAGTCCGGAATTCCCTCGTATCCATATATAGTGCCAAGAATACCTGCCGCTGAACCGGGATTACAATCTGCATCATCACCTGCTCTGGCAGCTATCTCCATGGTCTTTCCGAAATCACCATCACCATAGAGTAAACCTAAAACTACCCATGCCGCGTTAATCTTCGCGTCGATATTGAAGTCATTCATCAAACCCCGAGGACCTAAATCAGTAAAAGCCCATTCTTCGTTTATACCTTCCCAGGCATAGTTCCAGTCATCTGGGTTTTCATCATGTAGTGCAATTACATCATCAATGATTTTATGAAAGTCACTTTCTTCGGGGATCACGTTAATCGCTGTTTGGACAATTGTTTCGATATCATTTTCAATGAATGCCGTTGAATACATCGCAGCAATAAAAACGCCGCCGTACCAGCCATCACCATAATTCATGATATGACCAATCTTGTCGCTGACTTCAATTGAGGAATTCACCATGCCTGGTGCCATTAGTCCAGCGAAGTCAGCTTCAATCTGAAAATCGATATCGTCTGCGGCGGGGTTATTCAACCAGTGACCTGATTCAGGAGGAGTAAGTCCGTTTAGCACGTTGTATCGCGCCACTTGATTAGCGAACCAGAGACTGTATTCTGCTTCGGCAAATGAATTCGCAAATGATTGCACCGGTGCATCCAATCCCTCATCTTCAAAAATCTGCACGAATGCAAGATCCATATAGATATCATCATATGCACCAGGACTCTCAGTCATGGTTTTCAATAAGTAACCGTCGTACCAGGGAATCTCACGCTCCTCTGGGACACGGGCACTGTTGAACCGAAATTCCACTGGGAATCCATAAGTAACACCGATGGTTTGTGCAGCCCAGGCACCTTTGATTTTGTCGCGAAGCATGGCTGTCGACATTGTCATCGTTTCTTGACTTGTCGCGTTGATTGAGCAAACCAGTAAACCAATCGCTATAAACGAGTGGTATAAAATTCTTGCACCAGGCTTCTTCATTCTGGTTCTTCTCACTAGTCCAGTCGCTGAAAAATCAAAGGTCATTGTGTTCTCCTTTACTTAGTGTTTTTCTTGTTGTCGTTGAGCATTTCATGCAGTAGCTTTAGGTGAAAGTGAATACTAATTGGATGTGATCGATGAATTCAAGGGAACGAGCGCCTATTATTGTTATCGGAAGCGTTAATACCGACATGGTAGCTACCGCACCTACTCTTCCTGCTGCAGGTGAAACAGTTATGGGCACAGATTTCTTTGTCTCAGCAGGAGGCAAAGGTGGCAATCAGGCAGTGGCGGCAGCGAGACTTGGTGCCAATGTATTAATGGTTGGAAACCTTGGGACTGATGCGCTTGGAGATCAGGCTATTGAACGCCTGAAAAAAGAAAATATTGATTGCCAACAAGTCACGAGAGATTCTGAACAAGCTTCCGGCGTCGCGCTAATCAATGTGGATCAAACGGGAGAGAATCAGATTGTCGTCGTGCCAGGGGCAAACGCAACACTATCTGCCGAACTCGTAGAGAAAGCGTTTAGCAATATTGCAGAAGGTTCAATAATACTTTTGCAATTGGAAATCCCTCTTGCGTCGGTAGCAAGGGCTATCGAATTGGGAACTGAAAAAAACTGCCGGATAATTCTCGACCCAGCCCCGGCACAAGCACTTTCTCCCTCTTTACTAGAAAATGTATTTTTACTTACTCCCAATGAGACGGAAGCGGAAATACTTAGCGGCATTAAGGTTACGGGTGAAAACTCCGCAAAGGAGGCGGCCTCGGCCTTACTGCAGCTCGGAGTTGATAATTTAGCAATTACCCTCGGTAGCAGCGGTGTCTTGTTGGCCTCGAAAAATGAACATCGACTAATCCCAGCCATCGAAGTCGAAGCAATTGACACGACTGCGGCCGGGGACTGCTTTAATGGATCTCTCGCGGTTGCGCTTGCCAAGGGCAATGAGCTTTCTCAAAGCATTGAATTTGCCTGCAGAGTTGCGTCTATCTCAGTAACCCGAGCCGGGGCGCAAGACGCGATGCCGTTTGCCCATGAAGTAAAAATTTAGAAGGCGAGAAGAATTGCTGAGCAACATGTTACTCTTAACCTCTGCTTGCCAATGATGGAACTGAAAATGGGAAAAATAATTGCAGTATTTCTATTAGGCGGATTGCTATCCAGCTGCGGTTCTGATGATTCCAATACTGCGTCAAGTGATGGTGGGAGTGAAAGTGGCAACGAAACTCCCATAGTTGCGCTGGTAATGAAATCTTTAGCGAATGAATTTTTTGTCAATATGGCAGCAGGTGCGGAAGCCCATAACGCTGAGAACTCTCAAGATTATGAGTTAATTGTGAATGGTATTCGTAATGAAAGTGACCTGGCACAGCAAGTAGCACTGGTTGATCAGATGATTAGCTCTGGTGTGGACGCCATTGTCATCGCTCCAGCAGATTCCAGAGTGTTGGTTCCCGCATTGGCTCGGGCGGAATCTGCGGGAATTGTTGTTATCAATATCGATAATCGTCTCGAACCTGAAATACTGGCGGAATATGATTTGCAAATACCTTTTATAGGCCCAAGTAATTTGGCTGGCGCCAAAATGGTTGGTGACTTTGCGCTGGAAGGATTAGCAAGTGACAGCGAAGTTGCGATTCTCGAAGGTATTACTTCTGCTTTTAATTCCATTCAACGTCGCACGGGGTTTGAGCGGGCAGTAGCCGAAGCTGGCATGGAAGTTGTCACTTTACAAAGTGCCGAATGGGACCAAACTCGAGCAGCTCAAGTTACTGCAGGGATCCTCTCGCAATTTCCGGAACTCGATGTCATTCTCGCCGCGAATGACAATATGGCTTTAGGTGCTGCGTCCGCAGTAGGAGTAGCTGCCCTCGGGCGTGAAATTACAATTGCCGGTTTTGACAACATCTCTGCGATTCATCCTCTTATTGAATCTGGCACTGTGATTGCCACAGCAGATCAATTTGGTGATCAGCTGGCAGTCTTTGGAATCGAATATGCGCTTGAAGTACTGGCTACTGGCATAGTTCCCGAAGACAGAGAAACTTCGCTTGAACTGATCACCGTTGACTCACTGTAATTCAACTAAAGTAATAATCGAAAACGTGACTGCTCGAATTTCCGTTAAAGGCTTATGTAAAAGTTTCGCCGCTCCTGTATTGCAGGACGTTCGGCTTGAGATAGCTGATGGGAGTATTCATGGCATCGTCGGTGAAAACGGTGCTGGCAAATCGACTCTTATCAATATTATTTGTGGTCTGCTTACCGCTGACGCTGGCGTAATTAAGCTCGAGGGACACGACTATACGCCTGAATCGAGGAAGGAATCCATCAATCAGGGAGTTGCACTCGCATCCCAGGAGTTAAGTCTGATAGATACACTTTCAGTTGCAGAAAATATCCTGTTAACAGCGCTACCTCGAAAAACCATTACCATTGATCGCAACGGTGTTGAACAAAAAGCGAGAGAGCTCATGGATATGGTCGCTCTCGACTCAGCTACCTTGCACAGACGGGTGGCTGATCTTTCTCTGGCTCAAAAACAGCTCGTTGAATTGGCCAAAGCATTATCAATGGCGGATGAGCAAGCACGACTTCTAATTTTAGATGAGCCCACCTCTGCACTAACTAGTCCTCAAGCTGACGAGCTTCATAAAATCATTAGAGAGAAAGCGGAGAATGGTTTAAGTATCATATACGTATCACATCGCCTCGATGATGTTTTGGAAGTTTGTGATGTGGTGTCGGTATTGCGGGATGGAGAAATCCAGTTAACAGCACCTGCTAGTACTCTTGATAATGACGCTCTAATAAAAGCCATGTCTGGTGAAGAACTGCAAAGTCGTGGTGAGCAAAAAATAAGAGAGTATGGTGATGTCCGATTGGATGTTTTTCAATTGACCACGGCAGAACTTCCCAATGCAATCTCGCTGCAATGTCATGAAGGTGAAGTTCTGGGAATCGCTGGGCTGTCCGGCTCCGGCAGATCGGAACTACTTCATGGAATATTTGGTTTGGGAGTAGAGCGCCGAGGTCGGGTAACACTGCTTGGTAAAGAGAAGAATGACATTTATATCGATTCCGCCAGTACTGCTGTGAAGCATGGTGTGGCGCTAATCGCAGAAGATAGAAAGACGCAAGGAATTTTTGCCAGTAAATCTATATCACTAAATACAACCGTGGCGGGTTTGGGAAAATTTGGGAGTGGCTTATCAAGAGTGGTACCTATCCGTGAAATGCAAGTGAGTGAAGCGCTAATTGATAGATTAAAAGTTAAATGTGAAGGCCCGCTGCAATTAATCGATAGACTTAGCGGCGGCAATCAGCAAAAAGTACTCATTGCTCGCTGGCTTGAAACCAAGGCAGATGTTTGGCTACTAGACGAACCGACAAGAGGTGTAGATGTCGGCTCTAAAGCGGCGATCCATGAACACCTAAGGCAATTACGAGATAAGGGTGCTGCCATTGTCATCGCTTCCAGTGAGCTCGAAGAATTAACTACACTCTGTGATCGAATTCTGGTGCTCTCAAATCGGAAAGCTGTTAAAACTTTCAAACGGGGTGAGTGGAATAAAGAGCTGTTATTGGAAGCGGCTTTTAGTCAGCACAAAGGAGAAAGGCTCGATTCTTAACAACCGAGATTCGCATCTTTAACTAAAAACAATGAATACTGAATCGAACGAAATAAATATTTTGAACAAGTTGAGTCTAATGTTTGAAGAATTTTTTATCTTCACTGCTCTTCTCTTGTTAGTTGCATTTTTTAGTTTCACTGCTGACAACTTTTTTTCTACTGGTACGCTCACAGCAATACTCACCCAACTACCGGCTCTAACAGTTGTCACTATTGGCATGACTTTGGTGCTGATTACAGGCGGTATCGATTTATCAGTAGGCTCTGTGGTCGCATTGTCTAGCGCCGTAATAGGTATCGCGTTTACTGTATTCGAATTACCACTTCTTGTTTCTGCTCTGCTGGGAATTGCTGCAGGTGGATGCGCAGGTTTGATAAACGGCGTGCTAGGAGCTTATTTCCGCTTGCCTATTTTTATAGTTACCCTGGGAATGCTGGAAGCCGGCCGTGGTATGGCCTATTTAGTCACCAACTCGCAAACCGTATACATTGGACCCAGTATTCAGGGTTTGGCGTTACCCATATCTGGCATAGGGGTTTCTGCGTCATTTCTTACTTCTCTTGCTCTGGTGGTGCTCGCTCAACTGGCATTAACCCGAACTGTTTTTGGACGATACTTGATTGCCATTGGCACTAACGAAACAGCAGCGAAGATTTCCGGAATTCGCACCGAACCCTACCTGACCTGGGTATTGGTCATCTCCGGATTGCTTGCTGGCCTGGGTGGATTAATGAATGCGGCTTATCTGGGTGCTTCTGACCCTAATGCCGCTATCGGACTTGAACTCTCTGCAATCGCAGCAGCAGTTATTGGCGGTACGAGTCTAATGGGTGGACGTGGTTCAATTATTGGTGCATTTATAGGAGTACTAATAATTTCAGTCTTACAAAATGGTTTGGCTCAGCTCGGTGTTTCCGAACCTTTTAAACGACTCATCACTGGCTTGGTCATTATCCTCGCCGTACTAATCGATCGCTGGCGCAGTCGGTAATCAGCGCGGCTATTGGCCGCAGCGATATACTGGATCACGCTAACTCGAACGCCCTGCACCGGTCACCGTCACTGGAAAGATCTTGATAGAAAAATACACAACTAGAAAACCTTAAAGGGTAGGCTTAGAAAATCATGCAAACAAAAATAACCAGGATGTTGGAAATTGAGCATCCGATCATACAGGGTGGAATGCACTATGTGGGTTTCGCCGAATTGGCTGCAGCAGTCTCCAATGCTGGTGGGCTAGGAATAATTACTGCCTTGACTCAGGGAACCCCTGAGAAACTTGGTAATGAAATCGACAAATGCAAGGCGCTAACCAACAAGCCTTTTGGAGTAAATCTAACCTTCCTGCCATCGCTCACTCCGCCTGATTATCCGGGTCTTGTTGATACGCTTATAAGCAGGGGGGTATGCGTTGTCGAGACCGCAGGTAATAATCCGAAAGAATGGTTGCCTATTTTAAAAGAGAACAACATTAAGGTTATCCATAAATGCACCTCGGTTCGGCATGCTCTCAAGGCACAGGAAATTGGCTGCGATGCAGTTTCTGTTGATGGCTTTGAATGTGGCGGACATCCGGGTGAAGATGATATACCCAATTTTATTTTATTGCCTCGAGCTGCAGACGAATTAGAAATCCCATTTGTTTCTTCGGGTGGTATGGCTGACGGTCGGTCCCTAATTGCTTCTCTGGCCATGGGTGCTGAGGGAATGAACATGGGTACGCGCTTTATCGCCACAAAAGAAGCACCAGTTCATGACAACGTGAAGCAGGCATTACTTGCCGCCACAGAACTGGACACACGATTAGTAATGCGATCGCTGCGCAATACCGAGCGCGTACTCACTAACTCAACAGTAGAACGGCTGTTAGAAAAAGAAGCAGTTCTAGGAAAAGACATCAAGTTTGAAGATATTATGCCCGAGGTTGCCGGTGTCTATCCTAAAGTGATGCTGGATGGAGAGGTTGATAGTGGAGCTTGGTCCTGTGGCATGGTCGCTGGTTTGATCAATGACATTCCGACTGTTCAAGAGCTGGTGGGTCGAATCATGAGTGAAGCTTCATCGATCATTAATGATCGCTTCGCAGGGTTGCAAGAGTAGTTTTAGCGGAAATCGCGCCTACTGATTCGGGGCGGAATAATCCAAACAGCTTTTTGGGTGTTTGTCCCTTGCGGGCTTCGCGCTGGCGCGCTCGTAGCTAATTGCTTCGCAATTGGGCGAACCACATCGGTGGATCTCATCCAACCCCTAAGCTCCATACATAAAAAAGCCCCGCTACGCGAGGCTGTTTTATGTATGGTGCCCAGGGGCGGAATCGAACCACCGACACGAGGATTTTCAGTCCTCTGCTCTACCGACTGAGCTACCTGGGCTTCTAGATCTGCTGCGCTCATAGAGGAGAATTGATCCTTCGAACACGCCGCGTATTAAATAGAATACGGACACTTGAGTCAAGGGTGTAGAACGCTACTCCTCAGGCGGCACGTACCCTTCCGCTATGTCATGTGTTTCATTATCAAGAAATTTATCCATTTCTTCCTGCAAATACTTCCGAGCATCGGGATCCATCATATTTAGCTGTTTTTCATTGATCAGCATTGTTTGCAGGGATTGCCATTCCTGCCAAGCTTTTTGAGAGACAGTTTCATAGATTCCTTGCCCCTTTGAACCCGGGTAGGGTGGCACTAACAGGCCAGGTAATTCCTTATTGTACTTTTTACATTTCACCATGCGTGTCATGGTCTTTCCTCTTTATATAGGTTCTGTTTATACAGTTGATATTTATAAAGGCACCGCAAGTTTTGAAAGCAGCTTTTTTACCGGTGCAGCGAGTCCCACTTCCACAGAATGGTCAAGAGGGTACCAAAGCCAGTGATCGGTTTCAGCAATCTCAACACCATTTTGTTTAACAGCAACCATCCTTGGATTTATATCGAGATGATAATGAGAAAAAGTATGCCGCAGTGGCTGAAGTGACTTACCGCTTTTAAGTGGAAGAATATGTTGTGGGATATTCTCAATTGATTCATGGGCTAGAGTAGTATCAGCTTCTAATGCCTGTTCTGGAAAGGAATAAAGTGAACCCCAAATACCATTTGGTGGTCTTTTTTCTAAATAAACCTCGCCTGATTCATTTTGGAAGATATACATAACCACTGACTTCACCGGCAATTTCTTTTTGGGTTTCTTGCCGGGGTATTTCTTAATGGAATTAGTAGTAAAAGCTAGACAATTAGAATACAGCGGGCATCTATCACAGCTTGGATTGGAGCGTTTACAAACTGTTGCTCCCAGATCCATTATTGCCTGGGTGTATTCAGCAACATCTTTTACTGGAGTATATTGTTCAGCGATTTGCCACAGCGCGTTTTTGACTTTTGTCTGTTCGGGCCATCCCTCAATTGTATGAAAGCGAGCTAGTACGCGTTTTACATTTCCATCGAGAATGGGTGCTTGAATATTCATGCTTAGAGCGGCAATTGCACCCGCAGTGGAGCGCCCGATACCGGGTAAAGATTCTAATGCCTCAACTGATTTCGGAAACTCACTTGAAAACTTTTCAACAACTGTCTGTGCTGCTTTATGTAAATTTCTCGCTCTAGCGTAGTAGCCAAGGCCTGTCCATAGATGGAGTACTTGATCGATGTCGGCTTTGGCTAGTTCCGCTATGCTTGGAAACTTTTTCATGAAGCGTTGATAATAGGGAATAACCGTTGCAACTTGTGTTTGTTGCAGCATGATTTCTGATACCCATACTCGATAAGGTGTTGGGTTTTTTTGCCAAGGAAGGTCGCGACGACCATGTGATTTAAACCACTCGAGAACATTGTCAGAAAAATTATTCACAGCAACTTAGTCTAGAATACTACGAAGTATACTTCGCGCCGTATCTTGCAGTTCTTCGGGAACTTGATCAGTAAGTCTGTTCTGCAGTTGGTTGCGTAGGGCGTTTGTGCCAAGCTGGGTAAAAATTTCCCTGGCTCGTGAAAAGTCAGGACGACAATACTGACTTACTTCATCATTAAACCGCGCATTGCAATTCACTGGCCAGGGCACATTATGATAGAGCTCATTAATAGGAATAGTTTGCGCCACCGGAGGTCCAAGAAGGGCAAGTTCAAGATCGTAATCGAAAGTACCTGCTGCTAAATCTATTCCGCCAGTTCCGCTAATATCAAAATTATCCATACGCAATTTTATTTCTTGACTGTCAGTTATGCCACCCTCCATCAATATGTAGCCACCAAGTTCCCCAAACTGAATGACGTCTGGCCACTGTTGAATGGATTCACCGGTTGGGCTTAGTGCAGCAATTTCTGTGAATACTTGTTTTATGAGGCCAATATCAACTGTATTGTCACTAATCGCGAAAGTAGTAGAGCCATTTAATGTATCGAGCAGTTCGTTTGTCGATGATCCGGTCGCTGCAAAAGAAGCGTCAACTTCTATCCTGCCGGTAACGGTGTTTAAGCGCGAAATTGCTGGCAGGAATTCCATGATGCTTAATTGATCCAGTGCGAGTTGAGTGGTTAAAGTCGGTGCATTACCTCCACCATCAACTCTCAGCAAGCCCTGCATGCTTCCGCCGTAAAGACTTGTGGGCTGTAATTCAATATCCAAGACCCCATCTTCTAAGTTTGTAAAAAAATTCACATCTTGAATAATGAGATCGTTTGCTGTGATTGATTCGATGGCAACGCTACCGAGTACGTTAAAAGATTGTAGTGCTTCGAAAGGTAGCCTTATGTCATTTGTCCTTTGTGGTTGGGGGGCAGCAGCAGAGAGATCTGATGTTGCAGTTTCCGTGCCAGTGAATTCAGAGCCGGATAATGAATTGGAAGACGTGAAAGGCGAAAAATCGATACTGCTGGTTATCACTTCATATCTAACATTTCTCGGGGTGAAATCTGTGGCGAATCGAATATCACCATTGGCTTGAATTTCCGTTTGTCCCAAAGTCGCTTGGAATCGATCGAGCGTGATTTGAGTCGCATCGCCAGTGAGTCCTAATTCAAACCCAAAGTCTTGTGTTGCGGTAACTCCGCCAGAAAACATTTCTTCTCTCTCTGCATATCCCAATGTTTGCAATAATCCCATTACGTCGAAACTATTGGACGACACACTTCCTTCGTAGGACAAATTGTCATAAAGGTTTCGAACAACAATGTCGCCGGTCACCAGCATGGGTGTAATGCTGAAATTGATCCGAGAGATGTCAATATTGTTATTGTCAATGTCAGCATTAACGATGCTTCTCAACGCCATCGGGAACGGCTCACTCATTCCGTTGTTGAGGAAGTCAAACCTAAGGTTTATCTCAAATGGTCTCCCCTCAATATTTGTGTCACTGCTATCGATATCAAGATTGTTAATGCTGTAGCGAATTCCCCTGCTGACATCTTGTATATCAATGCTGGCATTGGCGATCCGAATATGTTCGAACGAAATAGTAAAAACGTCGTCATTTGATTGGGTATTTGGTGAATCAATAGATGAACTAAATGATGTTTCTGTCGATGCTGTCAGGACGTTGGTGTCTGTTTCTGTTGTGGCTTCTTCGATATTAATTAGACTTGGTTCAAAATCTTGAGACGTAGGCGATTGATCCATAGTCCAAATATTGACACCGTTGGCATCGGTATAAACATTGATATGAAAGTCATCAGCACTTAATTCACGAATGTAGAGGTCACCGCCCAACAGTGCGCGGACATCGACCAAAAGCACTGCCGCAGAAGTAGAAGCCAGCTCTTGATTATGGGTTGGGTTTCGAAAGCGAATATCATTCAAAGTCAGACTTAAGGAAGGAAATAAATCTACACTAATATCTCCAGCAACAGTGAGTTCATAGCCAGTACTGGAGAGTACTGCTTGTTGTATTGCTTGTTTGCTGCGCTCGGTATTTATGGAGTTGATTAGCAACACGCATGCTATGACGAGCACGACAGCAAATAAGGCGAAAACTTTAGAGAAATTCTTTAGGTTCATTTCGATTGCTGCGGATAGCTTGTAGCTAAACAAGTGTACCGGAATGGCTCTGCCTGTGCACCGTTGCAAGCTCGAATGCTGTTGAATGATCGACAATTCGGATGCTGTATAATTCCATTTGTTGGCGATCTACTACCTTTGCGGCTTTCACTTAAGCAATCTCGGCATTATAATGCGCACTTTCTTCTATCCGGGACTCGCCATGAGCGACGTAGCTCCTTCTGATAACTCACGCCAAGCGAGCGTTGAGCGTAATACCAAAGAAACTCAGATCTCAATTTCAGTCAACCTCGACGGTACGGGGAAGCTCGACGTTGAGACAGGTTTGCCTTTTCTCGACCATATGTTGGACCAAATCGCTCGGCATGGCCTAATTGATCTTTCGATTATAGCCAAAGGGGATTTAGAAATTGATGCCCACCATACCGTTGAAGATATTGGTATTACTTTGGGTCAAGCAGTGAATCAGGCCTTGGATAAAACCGGCATACGCCGGTATGGCCATGCCTATGTGCCTCTCGATGAAGCCTTGTCTCGAGTAGTCATTGATTTCTCTGGCCGACCGGGCCTTGATTATCATGTCGATTTTGTTAAAGGCATTGTCGGTAGTTTCGATGTGGATTTGTTCCATGAATTCTTTCAGGGGTTTGTTAATCACGCCTTGGTAACTTTGCATATTGATAATATTCGCGGCAAGAACAATCACCATCAGATTGAGACTATATTCAAAGCATTCGGTAGAGCATTGCGCATGGCTGTCGAACCAGACGCTAGACAACAAGGCGTAATTCCTTCAACGAAGGGTTCTCTGTAGTCCTTAATTTTTTCAGACACTATTTTCATGAATAAAGTTGCAGTCATCGATTACGGCATGGGTAATCTTCACTCTGTTGCGAAAGCAGTGGAGCAAGTTGGTTATGAGCTAGGTGAAGCAACTGAAGTTCATATTACATCGGATCCCAAAATCATTGCTGCAGCGGATCGAGTCATCTTTCCTGGAGTTGGTGCGATAAGAGATTGCATGGCAGAGATTAAAAGATTGAATGTTGGTCAAATTGTTGAAGAAGCCATGAAAACCAAGCCAGTTCTTGCAATTTGTGTTGGTATGCAAGCATTGATGCAGCATAGTGAAGAGAATGGCGGTGTAGATTGCCTTGGTTTTATGAAGGGGCAAGTCAAATATTTTGGTGACAATATAATTGATAAAAACAGTCAGCGCTTAAAAGTGCCACACATGGGTTGGAATGAAGTTAAGCAAACTCAACAACACTCGTTGTGGCGAGATGTTCCAGACAACAGCCGGTTCTACTTTGTCCATAGCTATTATGTGAAAGCTGATGACTCTGAAAAAATCACAGGCACTACAAACTACGGGACTGAAATTGTCGCAACCCTTGCAGCTGACAATATTTTTGCTACCCAGTTTCACCCAGAAAAATCTCAAACAGTAGGCCTTACTATGCTGCGCAATTTCTTGCAGTGGGGCGGGCAGAGCTAATGCTTGTTATTCCTGCGATTGATCTTAAAGATGGTCAATGTGTTCGTCTAAGGCAAGGGCGAATGGAAGATTCAACTGTGTTTTCTGATGACCCTGTGGAAATGGCTGTTCATTGGTTAGAGCGGGGGGCTAAGAGGCTTCATATCGTTGATCTGAATGGGGCTTTCGAAGGTACTCCAGTAAATGCTGAAATCGTAACTGCTATCGCTAAAACTTGTCCGCAATTACCTATTCAGATTGGCGGCGGTATCCGAAACTTAGAAAGCGTTCGCTTCTATATAGAGGCGGGAGTCAGCTTTGTCATTATCGGCACAGCGGCTGTCAAAGATCCGGATTTTGTGAAGCAAGCTTGTGAAGCGTTTCCTGAGAAAATTATTGTTGGTCTTGATGCCTTTAATGGAAAGGTAGCTACTGAAGGATGGTCGGATGTATCTGAAGTTTCAGTCGTAGAAGTTGCCAATAAGTTTGCGGACGTCGGCGTTTCTGCTCTTGTATACACAGATATTGCTCGTGATGGGATGATGCAAGGCTGCAATATAGAGGCTACTGTTAAACTTGCTGAGCAATCTCCAGTTCCCATAATTGCATCAGGTGGTATTGCGAAACTTGCAGATATCGTTGACTTAAGAGCATCAGCAAAGACTAAAACTGGCGCAGGCATTATTGGTGCGATAACTGGACGGGCTATTTACGAAGGGAAGCTTGATCTGACTGAAGCCCAAGCATATTGTAATGCAGAGGAAGCCTAGAAAATGGCGCTTGCCAAACGGATAATTCCTTGTCTTGATTGTGATAAAGGCAGGGTAGTAAAGGGCGTAAAGTTTGTCGACATCCGTGATGCTGGAGATCCTGTTGAAGTTGCAAAGCGCTACTGTGAAGAAGGCGCCGACGAGATCACCTTCCTCGATATCACCGCAAGTCATGAAGATCGTGCAACTACAGTAGATACGGTAAGAGCGATTGCAGGACAAGTGTTTATTCCACTAACTGTGGGCGGCGGTATTCGCAAGCTCGAGGATATTCGCACCATGCTCAATGCGGGTGCAGACAAAGTTGCCATCAATACAGCGGCAGTGTCGAACCCTGAGTTTGTGCGCGAAGCAGCTGCGAGATTTGGCTCTCAATGCACCGTTGTCGCCGTTGATGCAAAACAAGTGTCGTCGAAAGGTGAGTCTCTGAAATGGGAAATCTTTACTCATGGCGGCCGTAATTCGACCGGCCTTGATGCCATCGATTGGGTAAAGCGCATGGTGGACTGCGGCGCTGGAGAGATTTTGTTGACCAGCATGGACAGAGATGGAACTAAAATTGGGTTCGATCTCGCGCTAAATAAAACTGTGAGTCAAGCAGTGCAAGTCCCCATTATCGCATCTGGAGGTGTTGGTAATTTAGAACATCTGGCAGAGGGTATTTTAGTGGGTGAGGCAGATGCGGTATTAGCCGCATCGATTTTTCACTTTGGGGAGTATTCGATAGAAGAAGTCAAAAAGTATATGGCTTCTAAAGGAATCGAGATTAGACTTTAATCGTTGCGCTGAGCGAAAGTACCTGAACTATTAGTGCGTGGTTGAGGCTGAAAAGCGTTAATACCTTTCAAAACATTCAAGGCTTCATTTAGCGGGTAGTCTGTTACTAATACTTCTTCTGCAGAAATTAGTGCATTGGCCATTTCATCATTGGTTCCTGCCTCTTTATCTTGGCTATTGGCATTATCAAGTCGCCCTGGCAAATTCGATTCGCTTACTTGGGCAACGTTTCTCGAACGACGGGTCACGAAAGCATTTTCTACGACGATGTCAGGATCTATACCCTGAGCTTGAATCGATCGGCCACTGGGCGTGAAGTACAAAGAGGTAGTAAGTTTTATGGCCCGTTGTTCTCCTAAAGGCATGACGGTTTGTACCGAACCTTTTCCAAAACTTCGTGTTCCCATAACAATTGCACGGGCATGATCTTGTAAAGCTCCCGCAACGATTTCCGATGCCGAGGCTGAACCATTGTTTATTAAAATAACAAGAGGCACATCTGCGGCTACCGTGTTCGTGGTCGCCATGAACTCCATGTCATTCCCTTCAATTCGTCCCTCGGTATAGACAATGCGACCCTGATCGATAAAAGCATCCACAACACCGACCGAGGCTTGTAAAACTCCCCCAGGATTATTTCTTAGGTCTAGAACCAGACCTTTAATTTCATCATTCTCTGCATAAAGTTCTTCAATTTCTTCTTCGAGCTCGTTCGACGTGTTAACGCGAAATTGAGAAATCCGCAAATAGGCATAGCCAGGTTCTAACATACGACTGCGAACACTAGTAATAGCAATAATTTCGCGGGTGACAGTTAGATCGAATGGTTCCTGACCCTCTCGTGCAACGGTAATCGTAACCTCTGACCCTGGCTCGCCGCGCATTAGATCGGCAGCCTCCTGTGGCAGTATCTGCCGTGTCGGTCTGCCATCGATTTGTATAATTAGGTCACCGGCTTCAATGCCAGCTTTGTCTGCAGGGGTGTCATCAATTGGACTGATGACTTTGATGTAGCCATTTTCTCTACCTACTTCTATTCCCAGCCCGCCAAATTCACCTGTGGTATTTTCTTGTAAGGTATCGAAGTCATTCTCAATTACATAGGCTGAGTGTGGATCCAGGCCAGATAGCATGCCGCGAATTGCATTTTCCAGCAGAGTTTTATCATCCACTTCTTCAACATAGGCCATCCGAATGCGGTCCAAAGCTTCAGTAAACATCCTAACCTCTTCCAGTGGAAGGGGCAGGGGTTCTGATTGAAAATCCTGCGCAAATAGAGGAGATAGGCTAAACAGAGAAGAAAAGCTGCAAATAAATGCGCATGCCCTCAGTCTTCTCTTTGCACTTTGAAGCAATATCATAGGAAATTCCTGACTAGTGATATTCGTGTATACGTCGAACCTAATAGTTTCAGTTTATAAGCAAATTGGCAAATTATAGGAAAATAAGACCACCGATTGAGTGGATAGATTCCCCAAGAACCGGAATTCCTGGCTTTAAGTAAAGAGGAGTGTGAATTTAGCGGAGCCAAGAAGATGGGTTTTGTGCCTCTCCACGGTGACGAATTTCAAAATAGAGGCCTTGTCTATCAACGGTTCCGCCATCGCCAGCGGTTGCTATTACTTCTCCCTCATCGACCCATTCACCTGCCTGTTTCGCCAGGGATTGATTGGATCCATAAAGACTCATATAGCCATCACCATGATCGATGATTACCAGTAAACCAGAACCTCTGAGCCAGTCAGAAAATACAACTCTGCCAGCATGCACAGCTAGGATGGGAGAACCACTTTGAGTGCTAAACATTATGCCTTGTCTAATGAGGTTCCCATCACCGTAGCGACTTCCAAACTGGCTTGTGATCTGACCTGCAGTTGGTAATGGCAATTCTCCTCGCGCATCTTCGAAGGGAGGTACATCCGCAAAGCTCGTAACCCCTTCCATTGCTCGTCTAATTTCTTCTAGTAATGCCTCTATTTCCGCTTGGCTAACTTCTAGGTTTTCCAACGCACTGTTGCGCTCTGCAATTTCTCTATTCACGCTAGTTAAAGCAGACGCTCGATTCTCCCTAGCGGTGGTAAGCTCAGCAGTTTGAAAATTAAGTTGTGTTTGTTGCTCATTCAGGTGAGTAAGTGTTGTTGATAAATCGTCATTCACTACTGCGAGTTCTTTCAGACTTGCCTGATAATTTTCGATCTTTGCTGTTTGAGCTTCTGAAAATAATCGGGAGTAATAAAGCATGCGGGAACTTTCTGAAAAGTTTTCTTGATTAAATAGAATTTTTAGAAAGCTTTGATCATTGGTTATGTAAGCTAGGCGAATAGCTCGCTGCAATAATATTTGCTGCGTGGAAATTTCTTTAGAAATTGAGTTTTGGTGAGCTTGTAAGTCAATTAGCTCATCCTGTTTTTCTGCAATTACACTTTCAAGGGAAGACATTGCCTGTGTAACTTGAGCAACTTCACGGGTGGCTTCTTCTAGTTTATTTTCAGCGCCAGACTGGCGATTGCTTGCTGTCTCTAACCAATCGTCAATTTCAGCAATCGCGGAGTTAATAGAATCAAGATCCTGCAGTGCTTGCTTGGCGCTTTCTGCAGCTAGTACAAAAGAGGTTGTGGAAAAAATAAAGCTTAGTAAGAAAAATCTAGTCAGATGCATTGATGGCACCGCAGTGGTATTTACGCTTGTTTATTAGCCAGTAGATCAGTGTCAGTAGGCTGTAATAAAACTGATCCGGTCATTTCTTCAGGAATTGGAATTCCCAGCAACATAAGTAAAGTAGGCGCTATATCGCATAGACTACCTTCACCATTGAATTGGTAGTTGTTGCGGCCAACGTACACTAAAGGCACTGGTCCATTTGTGTGAGAAGTCAATGGTTGATTAGTTTTGGGGTCCACCATTTGTTCGACATTGCCATGATCTGCAGTAATTAATAAGTGACCATTAGATTCAGTAATCGCTTGAACAATTCTACCTAGGCATTGATCTACTGCTTCTACTGCTTTTACCGAAGCAGGAAAATCGCCGGTGTGACCGACCATATCTCCATTTGCATAATTACAAATGATCGCATCATACTTTCCTGAGGCGATTGCATTAACCAAATTGTCAGTTACCTCGAATGCAGACATCTCAGGTTTTAAGTCATAAGTTTTTACATCTGGCGAAGGAATTAATGTTCGATCCTCATTCTCAAAAGGCTCTTCTCGGCCACCATTAAAGAAGAAAGTTACATGTGCATATTTCTCCGTCTCTGCAATGCGTAGTTGGGTTTTTCCCAGGCTGGAGAGATAAGCGCCCATGACGTTGTCCAATTGCTGCGGTGGATAGGCGCAAGCAGCTTTTATATCCGCGGCATATTCTGTCAACATAACAAATTCTTGAATCGAAGGATGGCTGGCTCGCTTGAATCCATCAAAATCGTCTTGCACGAATGCGCGAGTAATTTCCCGGGCGCGGTCTGCACGAAAATTCATAAATACAACAACATCATCATTAGCAACAATCGCAGATTCGCTGCCCGCATCGCCGACTAAGCTCGCTTGTACAAATTCATCGTCTTCATCTCTAGCGTATGCAGCATTCAGGGCATCGGTGACATTGTTATATTGGAAATCTGCTTTGGCTTCGGTGAGTAATTCATAAGCCAGTTTTACCCTGTCCCATCTATTGTCTCTGTCCATGACAAAAAATCGGCCACATAAAGAGGCCACCCGACCTTTGCCTGAACTCTGTAAAGTTTGTTCTGCTCTCAATAAAGAAGAAATAGCACTTCTCGGTGGAGTATCACGTCCATCAAGAAATGCATGTAGGAATATTTTTTCAGCGCCGCGTTCTAATGCCAGTTTGATCATTGCCATTATGTGATCTTCGTGACTGTGTATCCCGCCCGGAGACATTAGCCCAAATAGATGTAGGGCGGATTCAGATTCAATCGCTTTATCGACAGCTTGTATGAGAGCTTCGTTACTGTAGAACGAGCCTTCTTCAATAGCTTTGTCGATTCGAGTAAGGCTTTGGTAAACCACTCTTCCAGCGCCAAGATTCATGTGCCCAACTTCGGAATTTCCCATTTGTCCTGCCGGGAGGCCGACATGTTCACCGGAGGTGTCAATCAAAGTGCGAGGTCTCGTAGCCCACAGATTATCCCAGTTAGGACTGTCAGCTGCATGAATAGCATTATGATCGGTTTTTTCGCGGTATCCCCAACCATCGAGAATGAGTAAAAGGGCAGTTTTCTTGGCACTCATTGCGTGACTTCAATCCTTCTGATTTAACGTAACAATGTAGGTAGTAGCAGTGTAGATATTATCCTTGAAAGAGCATTTGATAGCGAGCATATGGCAGTTAACACCTGCCCTCAGCTCTTCTTTCAGTGATACTTTTAGACCTTCTTTAGCAGCCATGACACGTGTATACTGCTCGCCTTTTTACTAATTGGCTTGCGCTTGAAATTGAAGGCCGATAACCCAATAACTTAAGCCTCCGTTCATATTAGCTGGAACGAAACTCGCAATCTCTTATGGCTCAATTTGTAGAATTCATTGGCAATCATTTACTTCTTTCCGCGATGTGGGTAATCACTCTTGGAGCGATTATGATGTACCACCAGCGGACCGGTGCCAGCAGTATAGGGCCGCAAAAAGCGGTGATGTTGATTAATCGGCAAGGTGCGGTGGTTGTCGATGTAAGGGAAAAGAAGGAGTTTGATACAGGACATATTGTTGACTCAATTAATATTCCCTTGGCGAAGCTCAAACAGCGATTATCTGAGTTGAGGAAACACAAAGAAAAACCGATAGTAGTGGTGTGCAAGCTAGGGCAACATTCGAGTGATGCGGCTAAGACTCTCCAAGAGTCGGATTATGCTGAAGTATTTCGACTTTCTGGTGGACTCACAGAATGGAAAGCCCAATCACTGCCACTTGTGCAAAAGTAGCTGCTAAGAGTTCATTTAAAGATTGACGCATCAAAAGATCGAAAAGAATTCACTGAATAAAAACAGATAGGAACTAACATGGCTGAAGACTATAACAATCCACAGGCAGCTGGAGCTGCAGACGAAACCCAGCAACCACAAGGCCCACAGTTCGCATTGCAGCGAATCTATTTAAAAGATTCGTCCTTTGAATCACCCCGCAGTCCGGCGATATTCCAGGGGCAATGGACACCAAAGATTAATTTCGATATTAAAACTCGCAGTAACAAGGTGCAGGATGATTTATACGAAGTTGTTCTCATACTCACTGCAGAAGCTCTTTTAGAGGAACAATCTGCTTTTCTGGTAGAAGTCCATCAGGCCGGCGTTTTTGCATGCAAGGATTTTGAAGACGAACAACTCGAGCAATTGCTTGCGACAGTCTGCCCTAATATTTTATTTCCCTACGCGAGAGAAGTGATTGATTCCTTAGCAATCAAGGGTAGCTTTCCAGCATTAATGCTCGCACCTATCAATTTTGAGTCGCTTTATCAGCAACAAAAGCAAGCTGGCGCGCAGCAAGCGACAGGTAACGGCAATGGTGCTATCACCGAAAGTACTGAGACGTCCACGCCGGAGGCATAATAAGAAGCTTTAAGGCTTCCTGCCTTTATAGATCTAGCGTTTTTTAAGAACCTTCTGCGAAGCCTAATTGTCGCCAGGCTTCGTAGACGATGATAGCAGTGGCGTTAGAAAGGTTTATACTGCGGCTGTTGGGAAGCATCGGGATACGAATTACTCTGCTTTCCCCTATCTCTCGCCGAATGTAATCAGGCAATCCTCGGGTTTCAGGACCAAATAATAAAAAGTCATCTTTCTCGTACTTTACGGTGTGATAAGACAGTTTCCCTTTAGTGCTGACGCCATATACGCTGGGAGAGTCGTGAGAATTTAGGAAATCTTCCCAGTTTTCGTAGATAAAAATCCCAGCATATTCATGATAATCCAGTCCAGCACGGCGCATTTTTTTGTCCTCCAGGTCGAAACCGAAAGGTTTTATCAAATGTAGCTGTGAACCCGTATTTGCAGCTAAACGGATAATATTTCCGGTATTTGGGGGTATTTCTGGCTCAAAAAGCACGATGTTGATCAAACTTTGATCACTTCATGCAGAATTATATATACACTGTTCATTTAATGGTTACTAAAAGCTTTTAGACTCATCTTTCTCAATTGATTGATCTCTTCTCACCTTCGCCTCGATTAATGCCGTAGCTTCGCGAGTTATTAACTTGCTGGAAATTATAGCTTCGCTTTGCATAGGCCAGCGGCAATATTTTTTTAGCGTTCGGCACTTGGGTCAAACATTTCCTTAGTATGTCCTTTCACAGCCATTCCAAACCTAATCTGACTCTTGAGAATCTGAATTAGACGCTCCAAATTCTTTAATCTTTCTAGTCAAGGTATTCCGCCCCCAACCAAGAAGGTTTGCCGCATCTCTCCGTCTTCCCGCAGTATGTTTTAGCGCGATATCTATCAAAGTTCGCTCAAACAATGGTGTCGCTTCATTAAGAATGCCAGTATTCCCCAAGCTAAGTTGTTTGTCTGCCCAAGTTTGAAGCTGTTGAGTCCAGTTGCCAGTCTTACCAACCTCCGCTTTTTGTTCATGGAACTCAGGAGGTAAGTCATTGATATGCACTTCACGGCTGGACGCCATTACCGTAATCCAGCGACAAAAGTTTTCTAATTGACGAACATTTCCAGGCCAACTTAAACCCACTAAATACTTTTCTGTTTCAGGTCGAAGCAATTTGGGTTCTACTTCAAGTTCTTCCGCTGCAGTTTTAAGAAAATGATTGGCGAGCTTAGGAATATCTTCCCGTCTATCACACAAACTCGGTATATGAATTCGTATTACATTGAGGCGATGAAATAAATCTTCTCGAAATAGGTGCTGCTCTAGAAGTTTCTCTAGATTTTGATGGGTCGCAGCAATAATACGAACATCGACTTTTATTGAAGTATGTCCTCCTACGCGATAGAACTCCCCATCAGATAAAACTCGTAGCAGTCGGGTCTGAGTATCTGCAGGCATGTCGCCAATTTCATCTAAGAATAGAGTGCCGCCATTAGCTTGCTCAAAACGACCAGTGCGTTGCTGGTTTGCACCCGTAAAGGCACCTTTCTCGTGGCCGAATAATTCGGATTCAATAAGTTCTTTGGGAATAGCAGCCACATTGAGTGGCACAAACGCTTTATCTTTGCGGGGGCTATGCTCATGTAGCGCACGCGCGACTAATTCTTTTCCAGTTCCTGACTCTCCATTAATAAGCACAGAGATATTTGAATTTGAAAGGCGCCCAATTGCGCGAAATACTTCCTGCATAGCAGGCGCTTCGCCAATAATTTCTTGAGAGTGATCGATGGTAACTTGATTATCTTCAGTTTCATTATCGCCAGCGTGTTCCAGTGCTCGCTGAGTCATAGCGACAGCTTCTTCGATATCGAAGGGTTTTGGCAGATATTCGAAGGCACCACGACTGTATGAGGAGACTGCGCTGTCAAGATCAGAGTGGGCGGTCATTATGATGATAGGAAGATCAGGATGTGATTTCTGAATAGTGGAAAGTAGATCTAATCCGCTAATACCCGGCATACGAATGTCGCTGATAATTGCGTCTGGCGATTCTTGCTCCAACCGATGGAGTAAGTCATCACCATTTTCGAATGATTCGGTGCTAACTCCCGTCTTGCTTAAAGACTTTTCTAACACCCAACGGATGGACCTATCATCATCAAGGATCCAAACTGAATTATGTGTGTTCATCATTTACAAAACCTTCGCTTTCAGAATTATTAGTTAGATTTTCCTATAGGTATAGAGACTGTAAACTTAGTAGTTCCCGGTTTGCTCTCGCACTCAATTAAGCCGCTGTGTTGATGGATAATCCCATGGGTAATTGGCAATCCCAATCCCGTGCCGTCAGGGCGCCCGCTGATCATCGGGTAAAAAATTGCATCTATCATATCCTCCGGTATGCCGGGGCCATTGTCGATTACTTCGATGGTTGCAGCCAGCCGATAAAATTTGGTTCCTATTGTTACATTGCGCACAATGCGGCTGCGTAAAATAATCTCTCCGAGGTTGTGATCAATATCGGGGCTGCTAAGAGATTGCATGGCATTGCGCACAATGTTGAGCATTGCTTGAATCAACTGCTCTGCATCGGCAACGATTGAAGGAATGCTTGGATCATAATCGTAAGCGAGCTTAATACCTTTTCCACTAATTTCTGCGCTTACTAGATTCCGAACTCGCTCTAGTACTTCATGAATATTTATTTCTCTAAGTTCAAGTGGCTTTCTGGAACCGGACAATCGATCTACCAGATTATGCAAACGATCTGCTTCTTCGATTATTACATTGGTATAATCGGTGAGCTCTCCAGCGGCAATCTCGTGAGCTAAAAGTTGTGCAGCACCGCGAATACCACCTAGTGGGTTTTTAATTTCATGTGCTAATCCTCTCACTAGCTCACGAGTTGTGGCGTGAGCAGAGTGTAAAGATGCTTCCCGGCTAATTCGCTGCGAATGCTCAAGGGAGTTGATTTCAAGCAGCGCCTGAGTCTCGCCATTTATCTCTATTGGATTGAGGGTGTAATCCACGAAGAGCATTTTGTTGTTAATGACCTGCAGCTCAGTTCTTCGTTTTGTAAAACTGCTTTTTTTAACGAGGGCTGTTTTCATTTCGCCGATGTCTTTCTCTGCATTAACAATAATGTCGCCAACAAAAAGTTGATTCACTTTCTTGTTACTGACTCCAAGCAAGGCTTCCGCAGCTATATTGATGTACAGCAGGCGCAAATTGCTATCAAGCAACACGACACCGGTTTTTAAAAAATCCAGTAAACGCTGATGTAAGTTGTCCAGGGTCACGCTGTTACTCTATTGCTAACTGATCTGTTGATATCTGAACTCGTTTAATGCCGGAGATGGCTTCCATCTATTGCACCACTGTTGCTAAGCAATAAGAGGACCAACTAGTTCAGGGGAGAACTTGCCTACAGCCCTATAGTTTGGGCGCAACTCAGTAGGGAATAGCCGTCGGCATGATTTAACGGCGATAATAGTGCACCAAAATAGTGCATAATTCAATATATGTTTAGGGATGGGTGGATACAGGTTTTAGACTAGAAAAAGCCCGGGACGAGCCCGGGCTTGATATCAGTCGATTAGCTAAGCTTACGCTAGACCTTCTTTCGTGGTTTTAATAATTACGCCAGCAACTTTATAAGGGTCTGCATTAGAAGCGGTTCGGCGGTCTTCAAGGCGACCCTTCCAGCCATCATCGACGGTTCCAACTGGGATACGAATTGAAGCACCGCGATCAGATACACCATAACTGAACATGTCAATCGATTGAGTTTCATGTTCTCCAGTCAAGCGTTGATCATTGTCTGCACCATAAACGCTTATATGGCGATCTATGTTTTTACCAAATTCTTCGCAGATTTTGGTGAAAACTGATTCGTCACCGGATTCGCGCATGAGAGCGTTAGAGAAGTTTGCGTGCATGCCGGACCCGTTCCAGTCCAGGTCTTTACCCAACGGCTTTGGTTCATAATTTATGGCTAGACCATACCGCTCTGCGGTTCTTTCGAGGAGGTAGCGAGCCACCCAAGTTTCATCACCTGCCCGCTTTGCGCCTTTGGCGAATACCTGAAATTCCCACTGACCCGCTGCTACTTCAGCATTAATTCCTTCAACGTTGATTCCTGCTTCGAGACAAAGGTCTAGGTGATCTTCAACGCAGTCGCGCCCATGGGCGTTAGAGGCACCAACCGAGCAGTAATAGGGGCCTTGGGGGCCAGGGTAGCCGCCAGGCGGAAAACCAGGTGGCAAACCGGTTTTAGTATCCCAGAGAAAGTACTCCTGCTCAAAACCAAACCAGAAATCTTCATCGTCATCATCGATAGTGGCACGACCGTTTGTTGCATGCGGTGTGCCGTCAGCATTAAGTACTTCGGTCATCACGAGGTAAGCATTCGCGCGATCGGGGTCTGGAAAGATCGCTACAGGTTTTAACAAGCAATCTGAATCATTGCCAGCTGCTTGCAAGGTGGAAGATCCATCGAATGACCACATCGGACATTCTTCTAAAGTCCCACCGAAGTCTGCTCGCACTTGCGTCTTACTTCGAAGGCTTTGGGTTGGCTTGAAGCCATCAAGCCAAATGTATTCCAATTTTGATTTCATTTTCTAACTTTCTCCTGATAGATTTCGACTACTCGATACTAAATGCCATTGGGTTACTTTCTTTTATTGTCAAACTTGATCTGCAATCCCCCAGCATATTGCTTGTAGCGCGCTGCAAAGAAGTCTTCGCGCCGGGGGCAAAAATCCCACGATATTCCACAGGATTGCCAATCTATTCAGATAAACTGCTTTCGAAGACTTGCCTTGTGTGCATGGGGAGGAGCAAAATGTATGCCAGCAGTAATGCCGCTACAAGGCCCGAATTTACTGGAGCTGAAAATAAACTTCAACTAAAAGAGCACCGATAGAGTGCGTTGGCGATATCTGTGCACCTTTAAGGTGCAAATTTTAGAATGAATACGAAATATTGCACCATCACAGCGCTAAACTTTTTTCCTAGCTCGCTGCTCACCTTATTTATCAGTTCATTTTTGGGGTCACCGTGCAGTACCTCGTAAAGCTATTTCCTGAGATTACCATTAAGAGTCGCCCGGTGCGCCGCAAGTTTATTCGCCAACTGCGGAAGAATTTGCGAGAAGTCCTTAAGGAATTCGACGAAGGTATCAAGGTAACGGGTAAGTGGGATGTACTGGAAGTGGAAACTTCCAATGACGAATCCATTATTACGAAACAAATTACAGAACGTTTAACTTGCACGCCTGGTATTGCCTCAATTCTAAAAGTGGATCGCCACCCATTGTGTGAGATGGAAGAGATCTTTCAACTTACCCTTAAAGCTTACGGTGAATTTATCATTGGCAAAACATTTGCCGTGCGTTGTAAGCGCAGCGGCAAGCATCAGTTTAGATCAGTTGACGTCGAACAGTATGTAGGCCGTGGATTAAAAAAACATCTGAAAACAGCAGGTGTTAAATTAAAAAAGCCTGATGTGACTGTGGCGCTGGAAATTAAGGATGAATGTCTTTACATAATCCGAGAACGAGTGAAAGGTCTTGGTGGTTATCCTTTAGGTTGCCAAGATGCGGTGCTGTCTTTGATTTCTGGAGGCTTTGATTCCTCTGTTTCAAGTTTCTTATCTATCAAACGAGGACTACAAACTCATTACTGTTTTTTTAATCTAGGTGGAAAAGCTCATGAACTTGCGGTGAAAGAAGTCGCATTGTTTCTGTGGATGAAATATCACAGCTCACATCGCGTTAAATTTGTCTCGGTACCTTTTGAGGGTGTCGTTGAAGAAATCCTTGATCAAGTCGAGGATTCGCAAATGGGTGTGGTTCTAAAAAGAATGATGCTGAGGGCGGGTGAACTTATCGCTGATGACCTATCGATTAAAGCGCTAGTGACTGGAGAAAGTGTTGCCCAAGTCTCTAGTCAGACTTTATCTAATTTAGCTGTTATCGATACCGCCATAGATAGCCTTGTGTTGCGTCCTCTTTGCACAGTTAATAAACAGGACATCATAGATATCTCCCGTGATATTGGTACAGAAGATTTTTCTAAAAATATACCCGAATATTGTGCTGTTATTTCAAAAAAGCCAAAAACGAAAGCAAATATTGAAAAAGTAAAAAGCGAAGAAAGTCGATTTAATTTTGATGTTTTAGAGAGCGCCGTTGAATCTGCACACTTTCAACTAATTACTGAGGTTATAGGTGATTTCAATGATGCAGCAATTGAAGTCGATGTGAAGAATACAATTTCCAATGGCAGCGTCGTCATTGATATTAGGCACCCCAGTGAATTGGAAATTAGCCCGCTAAATATTTCAGATGGAGCTGAAGTGCTGAATGTTCCATTTTACCAGTTGCGAACTCGATTCACTGAGCTCGATAGAGATACTCAATATATGCTTTATTGTGATAAGGGTATGATGAGTCGCCTGCATGCGGCCGATTTGTTCGATGAAGGTTACACCAATGTAGTGGTCCTCGAGTTAAAGGCTGGGGTTTGAAGCGCACCCTAGCCAATAAAGCCTTCACTCAGTCAGGCTAGTTACTTAATTTTGCAGAGAAAATACCGTTAGCTAGGGCTTAGCTAAGTAAACACGGGTCGTGTATACTCGCGCCCTTTTGCAGAAATCCCAGCAACCTCCTCTCAGAAATACATTCAATGATCGACAAAATTCGTAACATTGCCATTATTGCTCACGTAGACCACGGTAAAACTACTTTGGTCGATAAGCTATTGCAGCAATCCGGAACATTAGATAGCCGCGGCAAACAAGTCGAGCGCATTATGGACTCTAATGATCAGGAGCGTGAACGAGGTATCACTATTCTTGCAAAAAATACTGCTATCAATTGGCACAATTACCATATCAATATTGTGGATACGCCTGGGCATGCAGATTTTGGTGGCGAAGTAGAGCGGGTGTTATCGATGGTGGATAGTGTGCTCTTGCTCGTCGATGCGGTAGATGGGCCAATGCCACAAACTCGATTTGTGACTCAAAAAGCATTTGCTCAAGGTTTGAATCCTATTGTTGTGGTCAACAAAGTTGATCGCGATGGTGCCCGTCCTCATTGGGTAATCGATGAAGTATTCGATCTGTTTGACAAGCTTGGTGCTAACGATACACAGCTCGACTTCCCCGTCATTTATGCTTCAGCGTTGGAAGGGACTTCAGGCTTGGAGGTAGAAGAACTCTCGGAATCTATGGAGCCGCTGTTTGAAACAATTGTAGAAAAAGTTCCTTCACCTAAAGTGACTGTCGATGCACCCCTTCAAATGCAAATAAGTGCGCTCGACTACAGCAGCTACGTAGGTGTTATTGGTATTGGGAGAATTACTCGCGGCAGAGCTTCTTCAAATCAACAAGTGATAATAGTTGACCGAGAAGGTAGCGAAAGAAAGGGTAAAATTCTCCAAGTAAAAAGTCACTTGGGTTTAGAAAGAATCGAAGTGGAAGAAGCGATGGCAGGCGAGATCGTCTGTATTACGGGTATCGAAGGTTTAAAGATATCTGACACTCTTTGTGATCCGACATTGGTTGAGGCCATGCCCGCGCTTTCGGTCGATGAACCTACTATCAGTATGACTTTTCAGGTAAATGATTCCCCTTTCGCAGGCAAAGAAGGAAAATTCATTACTACACGTCACCTAAAAGAAAGGTTAGAGAGAGAGCTACTCTACAATGTTGCTCTGCGCGTTGAGCAGGGTTCTGAACCTGACAAGTACTCGGTTTCTGGGCGCGGTGAATTACACTTGGCCGTGTTAATAGAAACTATGCGACGAGAAGGTTTTGAGCTAGCAGTTTCCAAACCTGAGGTTATTATCCATGAAAAAAAGGGCAAGAAGCATGAACCATTTGAAACATTGGTTATAGACTGTGATGATCAACATCAAGGTGCAGTTATAGAGGAATTAGGGGAGCGTCGTGCGGAGATGCAGGAACTCCTCCCAGATGGTAAGGGACGAGTAAGATTGCAGTTTCTTATTCCTACTCGAGGGCTTATAGGGTTTCGGTCTCATTTTCTATCGATGACTTCGGGCTCAGGAGTAATGACCCACGTTTTTGATCACTACGGTGAATTCAAGGAAGTTGAATTAGCGGCACGAAACAATGGTGTATTGATTTCGATGGTTAAAGGAAAATCACTAGCCTTTGCTCTATTTAATCTTCAAGATCGCGGACGCCTATATATCAAACCGAATACTGAAGTTTATGAAGGCATGATTGTAGGTTTGCATAGTCGCGATAATGACTTGGCTGTAAATCCAACAAAGGCCAAACAGCTAACTAACGTTCGCGCGGCAGGAAACGACGAGAATATCTTGTTAACTCCGCCAGTCCTTCACAGTTTAGAGCAGGCGATGGAATTTATTGCTGCCGATGAGTTGGTAGAGGTCACTCCCAGTCACATTCGCCTGCGTAAAAGATACCTTACCGAGAATGAACGTAAAAGAATGAGCAGAGGCACGGCAGCGCGGGGTTAAGTTGATTTTCCATTTAGTCTGCCCTGGCGTAAATCCTGAAGCTGGCCTATTATTGATTACTTAATTCTATCCCGGGAGACAGAGCTTCTAGACAGTTGTTGTTAAAAAGAGCTCTTAATTCAAAATTGAGGTTAGTCTTTTGCAGGGAGTGATTAATGCTAGTGCTGTTTCCTGAAATAAAACCCTTCAAACGCCATCAAGTCAGGGTATCTGATAGCCATGAGCTATATGTGGATGAATCTGGAAACAGTGATGGTCTGCCGGTATTGTTTGTCCATGGTGGTCCAGGCGGAGCTTGCGATGCAAGTTCAAGACGATTCTTTGACCCTCAAAAATTTCATATCATTACCTTCGATCAGCGCGGTTGTGGAAGATCAATTCCCCATGGCTCTCTGGAAGAAAACACGACAGATCATCTCATCTCGGATATAGAGGTGATTCGAGAGTATCTAGGCGTTTCTAAATGGGTAATGTTTGGGGGCTCATGGGGATCAACTTTAAGTTTGCTTTATGCTCAAAACTTTCCTTCCCGTGTGTCGGCATTGATTTTGCGTGGGATTTTTCTTTGTCGTCAATGTGATTTGGATTGGGTATATAAAGACGGCACTAATCGCGTGTTCCCGGATTATTGGGAAGAATTCGTCAAGGCAGTTCCGGAAAGTGAGCGCAGCGACTTGATCAATGCCTATTATGACCGGTTAACCGGCGAAGATGAGTTGGCGCGAATGGCCGCTGCAAAATCATGGTCGGCATGGGAGGGCAACTGTTCGAAGCTGAGGCCAAGTGCTGAAGCTTTGGCTAAATTTACTAAGCCCCATTTTGCACTTGCCTTGTCCCGGATAGAAACACACTATTTTGTGAACAAAGGTTTTATTGAAGAAAATCAGATTGTAAAAAACATGTCCGCAATTTCAGACATTCCTGGCCGTATTGTGCATGGTCGCTATGATATTCTTTGTCCGCTCAACAATGCGAATACGCTTCATCATCATTGGCAAAATTCTGAATTACATATTGTAAGAGATGCTGGACATTCCGCATCAGAGCCGGGTACCGTTGATGCATTAATGCGCGCGACCCAGGACATAGCGAAAGAACTCCAACAAGCCGGATAGTTTACTTTAAAAATGATTGCTCTTATTCAGCGCGTCAATTACGCCAAAGTGGTAATTGAAGGCCAGCTATATTCAGAAATCGATAAAGGGGCGCTGGCATTAATCGGCATCGAGAAAAAAGATACAAACACTACTGCCGATAAGTTATTGGATAAAATTCTCGCTTATAGAATATTTGTAGATATCGAAGGGAAAATGAACTTAAGCCTAACGGATGTCGAAGGTGGGCTTATGCTTGTTTCCCAGTTCACCCTCGCTGCAACTACAGACAAAGGGCTAAGGCCTGGTTTTTCATCGGCAATGCCTCCTCAAGACGCGAAAGTGTTGTTCGAATACTTGGTGAGTTCGGCTAAGGAAAAATACGCAATCGTAGGTAGTGGCCAGTTTGCAGCAAATATGCAGGTCGCCTTGGAGAACGATGGCCCGGTGACTTTCAGTTTAAGAGCTTGAGTCAAGAGCTTCTTTATTGACTATCCTCTTCTTCGGCTTGACGCTTTTGAATTAGTCGCCCAGCAATTATTCCAACTTCAAACAATGCCCACATAGGCAAGGCCAACATAGATTGGGTGAAAGGATCGGGTGGTGTGAGCAGCATGGCAATAATAAAGCAACCAACTACGACATAGGGGCGTTTCTCAGCAAGAGAGTCTGGCTCAGCAAGCCCTGCCCAAATACAAAGAAATACAGCGATCGGAATTTCAAAAGCAAAGCCGAAGGCGAAAAATATCGTCAAGGCAAAACTTAAGAAGCTACTAATATCAGGAGCCACCTGTATACCGTCCGGTGCTACTGAGATAAAGAAACCGAATACAATTCCAAATAGTACATAACGTGCGAAAGCTATGCCTGTGTAAAAAAGTAAGACGCTGGATATAAAAAGTGGTATCGCTATCGCTTTTTCATTCTTATAAAGGCCTGGTGCAATAAATGACCAGAGCTGATACAAAATGTAAGGTGCTGCTACTAGAAAAGCGACATAAAAAGTTAGCTTAAAAGGGGCAAAAAACGGAGAGGTTGGATCGATCGCTATCATGCTTGACCCCTCTGGTAGTGCTTGAACAAGAGGTAGAGCTACATAATTGTAGATATCGTTGGCCCAGTAAAACATAGCCAGAAAAAGAACTACGATTGCGACAACACACTTTAAGATGCGATCACGCAATTCAACCAAATGATCAATAAGCGTTAGCTCTTTTTCGTCTTCAGCTGACGCTGTCATCTTGTTTCACTTCTTCGGTTGGCTCATTCTCTACAAGTCTTGGATTCTTGCCTGAGCTATAGATTTCTCTAGCAACTTCTTCAACTTCGTCAGAGACTTCTTGGATTTCTTCCTGTAGCGATTTTTCATCGGAAGATTGTTCGTCTGTTACTTTTGAAGCACCTGGATCAAAATTTTCTGAATTTACTAATTTGTTAACTGATGTCTCTGTTTCTTCTGCAACTGATTCCACTTTTGCTTTCGCTTCATCTATTTGTGCCAATACAGATTCATTGTGTAGTTGACGACGAATCTCATCGGTATTTAATTCCCTTTCTATTTCAGCTTTGACTTTATAAAAAGAGCGTCGGAATCGACCAATCCAAAGGCCAGCTGTTTTGACCGCAGTAGGGAGCCGCTCTGGTCCTATAATGATCAAAGCAATTATTAATATTAAAAGTATTTCAGTTGAATGAATGTTAAACATTACCGGCAGTCGCACTCACGTCTAGTGAGCACGGTGTTTGATGAGTGATATTGAAAGCTATTTAGTTTCTACTTTTTCGGCAGTTGCATCGATGGTCTCACCGGTGCCTTCTTCAGGTTCTTCAGATGCCTCTGAGTCGGACTCAGTTTCGTCATCTTTTACCGCAGTTTTAAATCCCTTTAAGGCGCCACCAAGATCAGAACCTAAGTTACGTAATTTTTTTGTTCCAAATAGCATTACTACAATTAGTAGAATAATTAGTAGTTGCCAAATGCCTATTCCACCTACACCCATAATAAACCTCCAATACCAGCAGTATTACCTGTCGGATTCCTAATTGCTGGTTTCAATTTTACGTGAAGCCTTTTCATCAAGGCCAGAAATATTAAAACGCTTTTCTAATTCAACCAATACTTGATCGGGCCCCATGTTGAGGTGGCTTAACATAACCATTGTGTGAAACCAAAGGTCTGCAGTTTCACTTATTACAGCAGCCTTGCTTTCGATAGAATTAGCATCGTACTCTTTTGCTGCAAGAATAGTTTCCGTTGCTTCTTCACTTACTTTTTCAAGAATCTTGTTCAGACCTTTTTCATGCAAGCTCGCAACGTAGGAAGCATCGCTATTCGCGGATTTTCTTTTTTCCAGAACTTCTGCTAATTCGAGTAACACTTTGCTCATTTTAACACTCAACTTGCACTGCAAACACTAAGAGTGCTTATGATTTTCCGTATAATTCCGATGGCTCTTTGAGAACTGGATCTAAAATTTCCCACTTGTCGTTACTGAATTTTTGGAAGAAGCAGCTCTCGCGCCCCGTATGGCAGGCTATTCCACCGATTTGTTCGACTTTATAGCACAAAGTATCATTGTCGCAGTCCAAATATACATCTACAAGCTTTTGAACATTTCCTGATTCTTCACCTTTCCGCCACAGCGCATTTCGGGAGCGGGACCAGTATACAGCTCGCCCTTCCTGAATCGCAGTCTGTAAAGCTTTTCGATTAGCCCAGGCTTGCATCAAAATTCGTCCTGATGTCGCATCCTGTGAGATGACTGGAACTAAGCCATCTTTGTTCCAATTTACTTCGTCCAAATAAGAAAGCATCAGGTTAGTATGCTCTTTCACCGTCTAAAATACAAAAGATAGAAACCGACAGCAGTTAGTCCTACGGTAGGGATTGGACTACTTACAATGACTGTGCTGGTTAATGGTACTAATGTTGCAGCCGCTAAGACAAGAGCAGCGATTCCGCCAGTGCGTGCGACTCGTTTTTGTTTCTTTTCCATCTCTTTTTGCCTTACTTCTTGATTTTTTAAAGAGTCGCTAATTTCACTGAATTGATTTGATTGCTCAATCGCCTTGAGTAATAAAAGTGGTAAATGTGGTAATTGTTCAACTAGGCTGGGAATATTTTCCTGTATTTTGGTTAATAAAATAAATGGATTTAATCGTTTGGTATTCCAATTTTCAAGATACGGCATAGCCGTTTGCCATAGATCTAGTTCAGGGTAAAGTTGGCGTCCAAGGCCTTCGATGTTCAAAAGTGTTTTTTGCAAAAGAACGAGTGAAGGTTGCACTTCCATATTAAAGCGACCGGCCGTTCTAAACAGTTGAACCAAAAGCTGGCCAAATGAAATATCCTTCAATGGCCTTTCAAAAATAGGTTCACAGACACTGCGTATAGCCGATTCAAATTCATGAGTTTTAGTATCTTTTGGTACCCATCCACTTTCCACATGAAGTTGCGCTACTTTGCGATAATCTCTCTTAAAGATCGCTAACAAGTTCTTAGCTAAGTATTCTTGATCATCATCGCTTAGCGTTCCTATGATTGCGCAATCGACGGCAATGTATTGGGGATTATTTGGGTTCTCTCGAGACACAAATATATTTCCAGGGTGCATATCAGCATGGAAAAAATTGTGTTCGAATACTTGTGTGAAGAAGATGTTGACTCCAGTCTCAGCGAGTTTTTTAAGATCGATTTTATGTGATTTAAGTTGTTTTAGATCGGAGACGGAAATACCGTGAATTCGTTCCATGACCAGCATATTTTTGCATGTGTAATCCCAATAAATTTTTGGGACGTAAAGTTCAGTGCTGTGCTCAAAATTCTTCCGCAGTACAGAGGTATTGGCAGCCTCAGCTTGCAAGTTTAATTCATCCCAAATGATTTTTTCATAGTCATTCACTACTTCTGATAGCCGTAATCGTTTGCCTATCGCAGTTCGAAACTCAATTAATTCTGCAACCCATTTAAGTAATCTAATATCTGCATCGACGATTTTCTCGATACCTGGTCTTAATACTTTAATGACGACGTCTTCACCAGATTGTAAAACGGCTTTGTATACTTGTGCGATCGAGGCGGATGCAAAAGGGTTTTCATCGAGTTGCTTGAAGATTTCCGTTGATTCAACTCCAAGAGAATCCTTGATAATGAAATCTATAGCGGGTGATTT
>TARA_B110000438_G_scaffold27292_2_pt1 | contig 37522 bp, 33 predicted proteins | sample TARA_B110000438 | Tara Oceans TARA_B110000438 (sample SAMEA4398413) | marine metagenome | biome: Polar Biome; feature: [MES] marine water layer (ENVO:01000295) within the mesopelagic zone...; material: water (ENVO:00002006), including particulate matter (ENVO:01000060) such as...... | reverse complement strand
ATTATATAAAATATTGTTACAACAAATGTAAATAAAGGGTCTGAAAATAATAAAATAATACCAAGCCAATTAAAATAATTACCAATATATAATGGGTTTCTCACTAAAGAATAAATCCCAGTAGTATTTAATTTATCAGCTACTTGTCCTTTAGTATTTCTTCCAGAAGTTTTTCTAAATGAATAACCAACAGAAAGGATTCTAATAAAAAGCCCAAAAATAGATATCAAAAAACAATACAAATAATAATCTATATTAATAGGTTCACTATTGGAAAAATAAAAAATACCTCCCCCTATAACAATAAATGGTATAGGAATAATTCCTCTGTTTTTAAAAAGAAAATTTCCTTGGCTAATAAATTTATTTTGCAACATAATAATATAATTTTAATTAAGCTAGATTAACTTTCTTTACACATATTTCCAAAAATATTATTAAGTTTAATATATGAATAATAAAAATATAAATTCAAGAAGAAAATTTCTTTATAAGTCTGGATTAATATCTGCTGGACTATTGTATTCAAATCCTCTAATATCAAAAGCATATCAAAAAATTAATCAAACTATTCTCAACTCAAAATTTTTTGGAGTTCAAATAGGCGTAATCACATATTCATTTAGAAGTATGAAACAAGATGTTAATAGCTTAATAAGATACTGCAAAGAATGCAATATAAACGCTATTGAGTTAATGGGGAATTCAATTGAGGAACATGCTGGAAAACCAAAAAATACTTCCAATTCTAAAAATCCTCTTACTAGTGTTCAATATAGAAAAGATGTAATTAATTGGAGGAGAAAAGTTTCAATGAAAGAGTTTAAAAAAATAAAAAAATTATTTAAGAATAATGGAATTACAATTTATGCTTTTAAACCTAATGCCCTTAGTGAAAATAATACCGATGAAGAAATTATATATGCATTAAAAGCAGGTAAAGCTTTAGGAGCTACACATGTAACTGTTGAAATTCCAAAAGAGGAAACCCATTCATTAAAACTTGGAAAACTTGCAGAAAAATACAAAATGCATATCGCATATCATGCTCATAAACAAGCATCCTATACGGCTTGGGACACTTTATTAAGTCAATCTAACTATAATGCTATAAATTTAGATTGCGGACATTATATAGCAGCTGGTGGAAATAATACACCTGAAACCCTTCTCAAGTTTATAGAAAAAAATAACAAAAGAATTATGAGTATGCATCTTAAAGATAGGTCTTCAAATAAAACAGGCAAAACTAATCACCCATGGGGAGAAGGAGAAACTCCAATACAAGAAATACTTACTCTTCTTAAAGAAAAACAATATGATATTCCTGTTTCTATAGAATTTGAGTATAGAACTTCTATAGCTTCAAATGCTATAAGTGAAGTAAAAAAATGTCTAGAGTATTCAAAAAAAATATTATCTCTTTAAAAGAGGTTCATGAAAAACTTTATTTATATACTTTACTTTTTTTTATCATTCAATTTATTCGCTCAAAGTTATGAGCCTTCAAAAGAAAATTTAAAATCAAGAGAGTGGTTTGAGAATGCAAAATTTGGATTATTTATTCATTGGGGTGTTTATAGTATTCTAGGAGATGGAGAATGGGTAATGGAACAACAAAAAATCTCTATAAAAGATTATGAAAAATTACCAAAATTTTTTAATCCAATAGATTTTAATCCTAAAGAATGGGTTCAGATAGCAAAAGATGCTGGAATGAAATACATTACCATTACAAGCAGACATCATGATGGATTCTCTATGTTTAAAACCAAAGCAAATAATTATAACATTGTAGATGGGACTCCTTTTAAAAAAGATATTCTTAAAATGCTAGCAGAAGAATGCCATAAAGAAGGAATAAAATTATTTTTTTATTATTCTCTTTTAGACTGGCATAATGATGATTATTTTCCAAGAGGAAGAACTGGAAATGAAATTCAAGGCAGAGGTGAAGGAAATTGGAATAATTATATTGATTTTATGAAAATACAATTAACAGAACTTCTTACAAACTATGGAAAAATAGCTGGAATATGGCTAGATGGTCACTGGGATCAAAAAGAATGGGATGGAAAAAAATTTGGAAATTTGAAAGTTGATTGGAAATATGATGAATTATATAAATTAATTCATGATTTGCAACCAGAATGTTTAATTGGAAATAATCATCATATTGGAATTATAGATGGAGAAGACTTTCAGATGTTTGAGAAGGACTTACCTGGAAATAATACTACAGGTTGGGGCAGCTCTAAAGAAGATATAAGTCAATTACCATTAGAGGTTTGCGAAACAATTAATAATTCATGGGGATTTAATTTACAAGACAATACTCATAAGTCTAATAAAGAATTAATTCAGTATTTAGTTAAATCTGCTGGATATGGAACAAATTTATTGTTGAATGTTGGACCAATGCCTAATGGAAAAATTCAACAAAATCATATCTCATCATTGCAAAATATAGGTAAATGGTTATTAAAAAATGGAGAAACAATTTATGGAACTACGAAAGGCCCTTTCCCTCCTACTGAAGAATATGTATCAACACAAAAAAATAATACTACATTCCTTCACATAATAAATATTAAAGGAGATACTTTATTTATAAAAAAAATTGATAAAAAAATAAAATCATTGATTAATTATCATACAAATCAAAAAATTCATTTTAAACAAAATAAAAATGGAATATCTATAGATCTTTCTAACCAAGATATAAATACAATAGATACTATTTTAAAAATAGAATTTTAATTATATTCAATAAGACTATTCAAGTTATTAGAAATATATGTCTCTATATTTCCTTCAGAATTCTCATAAATTAAAAGGACATCTATTAATCTATTATTTTTAGATATTTCTTTTGCTTTTTCATAACCTAAAACCATAAATGCAGTAGCATATGCATCTGAAATAAAACAATCTTTTGAGAAAACTGAAGCACTAAGTATATTAGATTTTGCAGGATACCCTGTTTTGGGATTTATTGTATGTGCTATAATTGTATCATTTTGCATATAATAATTCCTATAATTTCCAGATGTTGCCAAAGAAAGGTTATCTAATTTAACCGTAGCAATAAGTTGTCTAGAATTATTTAAAATGGATGGGGTTTCAATTCCTATCTTCCATATTTTATTTTTAGAATTTCTCCCTTTACACCTAACTTCACCTCCAATATCAATAAAATAATTTTCAATATTTTTATTATTAAAAAACCCTGAAATTAAATCTATAGCATAACCCTTAGCTATAGAACTAAAATCTAAATAAACATCCTCATGATGTTTTTCAATTATGTTCTCATCAAAATATAATTTATCGAATCCAACTAATTTATTTATTTTAAAAATTTCTTCCTTGGAAGGTATATCATCAATACTTTTAGGGCCAAATCCCCATGCATTTATCAAAGGACCTATAGTTGGATCAAAAGCTCCCTCGGTTATCCTATATATTTTTTTACTCTCTTTTAATAAAAAATAAAAATAAGGATTAATAGTATCTATAGACTTAGATTTATTTAAAACACTTATATAAGAATCTGGTATATATGTTGAAAAAATATTATTAAAAGAAATAAGCAAAGAATCAACCTCATTTTTATCAATGATTGAATCTTCAGATATATATTTTATATTATAGACTATTGAACCCATAGTTAATCCACTTAAAGATATTTCCTTGTCATTTTTAATATTTGCTTTTATTAATAAAAGCATTGTTATAAAAACAAAAAACAAAAACAATACTGAGCTACGCATAAAAAATATTTAAATTAGCAATAATAGAATGAGAGAAGATTATTTAAATTCAGAAGATAATTCAAGTAGTAAAGATAAAGAATTTGAAAATATATTAAGACCAAAATCTTTTAAGGATTTTTATGGTCAAAATCAAATACTTAAAAACATAAAAGTATTTGTTAAAGCAGCAAAAAATAGAAATGAACCTCTAGATCATGTTATTTTACATGGACCTCCAGGGCTAGGTAAAACAACACTTTCTCATATAATAGCAAATGAGCTTGATTCTAATTTAAAGATAACTTCAGGCCCTGTACTTGAAAAGGCTGGTGATTTAGCTGGCCTATTAACAAACTTGGAAGAGGGGGATGTTTTATTTATTGATGAGATTCATAGACTTAATAATGTAATAGAGGAGTATTTATACTCTGCTATGGAAGATTATAAAATAGATCTAATGATAGATTCGGGACCAAGCGCTAGATCTGTTCAAATCAAACTAAATGCATTTACATTAATTGGAGCAACAACAAGATCTGGATTATTATCATCTCCTCTAAGATCAAGGTTTGCTATAAATTTTAGATTAGAATATTATACCAAAAATATTCTTGAGAAAATAGTAAATAGATCTGCTGGTATTTTAAAAATACCTATTAATGAAACTGCAGCTAAAGAAATAGCCCTACGGAGTAGAGGTACACCAAGAATTTTAAATAATCTTCTTAGGAGAGTACGAGACTTTGCTGAAGTCGATGGTGATGGAAAAATTTCTCATGAAATTGCAAAAAAAGGATTAGATGCTTTAAAAATTGACAAAAAAGGTTTGGATGAAATGGATAATATAATTTTATCAACAATTATTAATAAATTCAATGGTGGTCCAGTAGGATTATCAACTATTTCTACTGCATGTGGTGAAGAATCCAATACAATAGAAGAAGTTTATGAACCATTTTTAATTCAAGAAGGATATATAAAAAGAACACAAAAAGGTAGAGTTGCTACAAAAATTGGATATAAACATTTAGGAATTGAACCTCAAGAAGGATATCAAAACTTAATTTTTGAATGAATAAGCAAAAATAGATTCTAATACTCAAATTGTAAAAAATATTAAAGCTTCCTCATAATTTTTTTAACTTTTTTTTAAAATTTAAGTTATTAATTGTACTAATCAATTATTTAATTTTGAATATGATAAAAAATATCATACATATAAGTTTTTTATTTTTATGTTTTAATATAAAAGCATTTGGTCAACAAATAAGTATTTCTATTACACCTAAAAATTTAAATGTTGGAGGAGGTGTACAAATTTCAATAATATCAAAAAATGATAAGATAAAAACATATGGAAATTTCCCAGAAATTAATGGATTTAGAAAAGCAGGGTTGTCTTCTTCTAGTTCAACAAATTTTATAAATGGTAAAGTCAGCTCATCGCAAGAAATTACACAAACATATATCGCATTAAAAGAAGGAGAATTCATTATTATGCCATTTGATATAAAAGTTAATGGAAGTAAAGTAAGATCAATAAAAAAAATGATTATAGTAAATAAAAAAAGACAAAAACAACAAAAACAACAACAAAACCCATTTAATAACTTTTTTGATCCTTTTGAAGATAATTTTTTTAATAGAAATCAAGACGAATTTATTAATGTTGAGGCCGATGCTTTTTTAAGTTTAAATACAAGTAAAAAAACTATATACGTTGGGGAAGGGTTTAATACAACTCTTTCATTTTTTGTAAGTGAAGATAATGTTGCGGATATGAGATTTTTTGATTTAGGCAAACAACTAACAAAAATTTTGAAGAAAATAAAACCATCGAATTGCTGGGAAGAAAATTTTAATATAGAAAATATTAATAGTGTTCCTGTTATAATAAACAAAAAAAAATATAATCAATATAAAATTTTTGAAGCAACATATTATCCTTTTAATAATCAGATTATATCATTTCCTATATTAGAATTAGAACTAATAAAATATAAAGTATCAAAGAGACCATCATTTTTTGGTAGAAATAAGATTGAAGATTATGAAACATTTTATTCTAAACCTATAAATATCAAAGTAATAGATTTACCCAGTCATCCATTAAAAGAAAATATTAGCGTTGGAAATTTTAGATTAAAAGAAAAAATAAATAAAAAAGAAATTAAAACTGGAGAAAACTTTAGTTATGAGTTTGAAATTATTGGTGAAGGTAATATAACTGCGATTAGTCCACCATCAACTAAAATCAATGGAATTGAATTCTATCCTCCAAACTCACAGCAATATATAAAAAGAGAAAAAGGTAAAGTTTTTGGATCAAAAAAGTTTCAATATTATGGAATACCTATTGATGCTGGTCGATATCAATTTGATAATATTAAATGGATATATTTTAATACTAAAAATCAAAAATATGATACATTAAAAAGTGAAATTAATATTTTAGCTACTGGTAACAGTGTAAAAAATAAAATGATTCAATCAAAAAATATTGATCCATTCTTCGATATAATAAATAGTGAAAAAAACATATTATTCTCAAATAAAAAACAAACAGACAATAGTATTTTTCTAAATTTTATTATTTTAACTTTAGTTATTATTTCATCTGTTTACCTAATAAAATATAATAAATGAGTAATTCATTTGGAAAAATTTTCACATTTTCAACTTTTGGAGAATCACATGGACCAGCTATTGGATTAATTATAGATGGATGCCCAGCAGGAGTATCAATTTCTTCTAAAGAAATACAAAAAGATTTAAATAGAAGAAAACCAGGACAATCAAGAATTACAACACAAAGAAAAGAATCTGATGATGTAGAAATATTATCAGGAGTATTTGATGGAATAAGTACTGGAATGCCTATTTCTCTTCAAATAAAAAATAAAGATCATAAGAGTAGTGATTACAATCATATATCTAAATCATTTAGGCCATCTCATGCAGACTTTACATATCAAAAAAAATATGGAGTAAGAGACTTTAGAGGGGGAGGAAGAAGCTCTGCAAGAGAAACTGCAAATTGGGTCGCTGCGGGTTCTGTAGCAAAAAAAATTTTAACTCCGTTAAAAATAACTATAAATGCTTATGTATCAAAAGTAGGTAAATGTGAGATAGATAAAAATTATGATTGTTTAGATCTTTCAAAAATTGAATCAAATATTGTAAGATGTCCTGATAAAGAATTTGCTAAAAAATTTATTAAAATTATAGATGATGCTCGAAAAAACCAAGATACTGTCGGTGGTATAATTACTTGTATAATAAAAGGATGCCCTATAGGAATTGGTGAGCCTATTTTTAATAAACTTAGTGCTGAACTTGGAAAAGCTATGCTATCGATAAATGCAGTTAAGGGGTTTGAATATGGAAGTGGTTTTTCTGGTGTAGAAATGTTTGGGTCTGAACATAACGATGAGTTTGAAATTAGTAAAGGTAAGGTCAAGACTAAATCTAATTTTTCAGGAGGTATTCAAGGAGGTATTAGTAATGGAGAAGATATATATTTTAAAGTTGCATTTAAACCTGTATCAACTATAATGAAAGAACAAAAAAGTATAAATAGTAATAATGAAGAAGTAACTGTCAAAGGAAAAGGAAGACATGATCCTTGTGTTGTACCAAGAGCGGTACCAATTGTAGAATCAATGGCAGCAAATGTAATTACTGACCTATATTTGCAGAGTAAAAAATAAATTAATGAGAAATACACCTCTTCATACTAAAATTATTCTTGGTTTAATACTGGGACTTATTGTTGGAATTACATCTGTATTTACTGGAATAGGTAATTTCATTAGTGACTGGGTAATGCCTTTTGGAACAATATTCGTTAAAATGTTAAAACTTGTAGCGGTTCCATTAATATTAGTTTCACTGATTTCTGGAATATCAAACCTAAGAGATACTGCAAAACTATCTAGAATAGGAAGTAAAACATTTGGAATATATATTTTAACAACAGTAATCGCTATAATTATCGCATTATTCTTAGCAAATTTTATTGAACCAGGTAAAGCTTTTCCAGAAGAAAAAACAGCAGAGTTGAGAAAAAAGTATGCTTCTGATGCATCAATGAAAATTAGTGATGCCAAAAAAGTAGAAAAATCTGGACCATTACAAATGATGATTGATGTTGTTCCTGATAACTTTTTTAATGCAGCTAGTAATAATAAAAATATGTTACAAGTTATTTTCTTTTCAATATTATTTGGTATAGCATTAATTCTCATTCCACCAAATAAAGGTGATCCTATTAAAAATATTTTTGATGGATTAAATGAAATAATAATAAAAATTGTAGAAATCATCATGGAATATGCTCCTATTGGAGTTTTTGCATTGCTTGCTGGTCTTATTGTAGATCTCGCTGGCGATGATCCAAATAATATAATTACCACTTTAAAACCATTATTAATTTATGCTTTAACTGTTATAATTGGACTTGGAACTATGGTTTTTATATTCTATCCATTTATTATTTATACATTTACAAAAGTTGGTTATAAAGATTTTTTTAAAGCAATATTTCCAGCACAAATGTTAGCTTTTTCAACTAGTTCTAGTGCTGCTACTTTACCCTTAACAATGAAAAGAGTTGAAAAAAATCTAAATGTATCAGAAGAAGTTACAAGTTTTGTTTGTCCATTAGGTGCAACCATAAATATGGATGGAACAAGCATTCATCAAGCAATTTCTGCTGTTTTTATAGCTCAAGCTTTTGGACAAGATCTTACAATTGCTGATCAACTTGTAATAGTTATTACGGCAACATTATCATCAATTGGAGCTGCAGCTGTTCCTGGAGCTGGATTAATTATGCTTGTAATTGTTTTGGGAGCTGTAGGAATTGATCCTCAAGGATTAGCTCTAATTATAGCAATAGATAGACCTCTTGATATGTTAAGAACAATTGTTAACGTAACAGGTGATGCAACAGTTGCTAGCTTTGTTGCATATACTGAAGGAGAAAATATAAAATTTAAAAAAGATGAGTAAAGTTATTAATATATACCTAGAAGCAAATCCAAATCCAAATTCATTAAAATTTGTCACGGATAAAATGTTAATTGACGATGGAATAGTTAAAGACTATCCAGATATTAAAAGTGCTTCAGAATCTCCTATAGCACAAGCCTTATTTAATTTTAGTTTTATTAAAAGAGTTTTTATTATGAGTAATTTCATTACACTAACAAAAGATGAAAATACAACGTGGGATGATATTAAAATGGAATTAAGAGATTTTATAAAAAAATATATTGAAGAAGATAAAATTATAATTAATAAAGAAATTAAAAATGAAAACAAAGAACCTACTGCGGATGTAGATAAAAAAATCATTGATGTTCTTGAAGAGTATATTAAACCAGCTGTAGAACAAGATGGTGGAGCAATACAATTTGAATCGTTTAATAAAGGAACGGTAACTGTATCCTTGCAAGGAGCATGTAGTGGGTGTCCGTCTTCTATGATTACACTTAAAGCGGGTATAGAAAAACTTTTAAAAAGATTTATACCTGAGGTCAATGAAGTTGTTGCTCAAGAAGTATGACTTTATATAAACTAATAATTTTTAACTTTTCTTAAAATCAACTTTAACAGACCACTGAGTAAGGCCATCTTGGGTATCTTTTATTTCAATGCCTAATTCTAAAATTTCATCTCTAATCTGATCAGATAATAAATAATCTTTTTCTTTACGTGCATTATTTCTTTTATCAATAAGCTTATTTAATTTAGAGACTGATACCTTTCTATTTTTCAATAAAAGAAGATTTAATTCAGATAAATACTTAGATACACTTTCATTAAATAAACCTAAAATATTTCCATATTTTTTAATTAAAGAAATAAATAGATTAGAAATATAAGCTAACTCAGAGTTTGATTTTTTATTAACAGCTAGTAAATTAAACTTTCTCACCAAATTAAATATTATTGAAAATACACCCGGCGTATTAAAATCATTATTCAAAAATTGAGAAATTTCTAAATCACAACTTTCTATATAATTTTTAAAATCTAAGACTTTTATTTCTTCCTTTTCTTTATAAAGAATAGACTCTGCTAACATTAAAGAAGAATATATCTTTAAAAGGTTAATAATTGCATTGTTAATTTGTGATTCATTAAAATTCAAGATAGATCTATAATGTACCCCTAAAATCAAAAATTTTAAAATTTCTGGATTATAATCCTTAATAAAATCTCTAGCTTTTATTATGTTTCCAAGAGATTTCGACATTTTTTGATTGTCAAAGTTGATAAGATTATTATGTACCCAAAAATTTGAAAAATTAGAATTATATCTACATTCTGACTGTGCAATTTCATTTTCATGATGAGGGAATAGGAGATCAACTCCTCCTCCATGAATATCAATTTGACTGCCTAATAATTTACTTGCCATAGCAGAACATTCTATATGCCATCCTGGCCTTCCATACCCCCAAGGAGAATCCCAACCTGGCTCACTCTTTTCAGATGGTTTCCATAAAACAAAATCCAAAGCATCTTTTTTATTATCATTAACCTGAACTCTATAACCAGCTAATAAATCCTCAATTTTTTTTCCTGAAAGTTTACCATAATTTTTAAACTTTTTTAAAGAAAAAAATACACTTCCATTATTAAAATAAGCAAACTGCTTTTCTATTAAATCAGAAATAAAATCAATAATGTCACCCATGTGCTCTGTGCACTTTGGATTATGAGTAGGTTTTGGAATTTTTAATGAAGCATAATCTTTTTCAAACTCACTAATATATTTTTCAGAAATTGTTTTAATATCTAAATTTTCACTTTTTGCTTTATTAATTATTTTATCATCAATATCTGTATAATTGTAAACATATTTTACTTTATAACCCAAATGCTCAAACCAATTCCTCAAAATATTAAAAAAAATAGGACCTCTAAAATTACCTATATGTAATAAATCATAAACTGTAGGCCCACATACATACATTGATATATGATCCTTTTTATTACTATAAAAAGTTTCTTTTTGTTTTGAAAGAGAATTAAAAAGTTTTGTTTCTTTATTCATAATTTATTTTAACCTTTTTTTATGCAAAATTTGTGAAATCTATAAAAAAAGTTAAGTTTGCGTACTAATTTAAATGGAAGCGGGGACATTTGTCCCCATTTTTTTTGAAAAAATAATTATGGACACAAAAGTATTAATACAATCATTTACTGAATTTGCTAAACAAAAAAATGTTGATAGACCAACAATGATAAGAATCTTGCAAGATGTTTTCCGAGCAATGATTAAAAAAAAGTATGAATACGATGAAAATTTTGACATTGTAATAAATGCTGATAAAGGTGATTTAGAAATTATGAGATTTAGAGAAATCGTTGATGATAACTCTGAAGATATATGGGATTTTGATAAAATAACTATTACTGATGCTAAAAAAATTGAAGAGGATTTTGAAATAGGTGATGAGGTATCTGAAGAAATTAAAATTGAAGATTTTGGAAGAAGAGCAATAATTCTAGCTAAACAAACTCTTATTCAAAGAGTAAAAGACCTTGAAAAAGAAGTTATTATGACAAAATATGATGACTTGATTGGTGAAATTATTACTGGTGAAATTTATCAAATTCTAAGTCGTGAAGTACTTCTAGTAGATGGTGAGGGAAATGAAATATCGCTTCCAAGGTCAGAACAAATATCAAAAGACCGATACAGAAAAGGTGATTCGTTAAGAGGTATAATATCTAGTGTAGAAATGTTTAGAGGTAACCCTAAAATTATACTTTCAAGAACAAATCCAAAATTTTTAGAAAAATTATTTGAACAAGAAGTTCCTGAAATTGCTGATGGACTTATAACCATTAAAAAAGTAGTTAGAGAACCAGGAGAAAGAGCAAAAATCTGTGTAGAATCTTATGATGATAGAATTGATCCAGTGGGTGCATGCGTTGGAATGAATGGATCAAGAATTCATTCAATAGTAAGAGAATTACAAAATGAAAATATAGATGTAATTAATTTTACTGATAATATTGACTTATATATCTCAAGAGCATTGAGTCCAGCTAAAATTACAAGTTTAAAAATTGATAAAGAAAACAAAAGAGTCTCTGTTTATTTAAAACCTGATCAAGTTTCGCTAGCCATTGGTAAAGGAGGTCAAAATATTAAGCTAGCAAGTAGACTTCTAGATTTAGAAATCGATGTTTTTAGAGAGCTTGATGGGCTTCAAGAAGAAGATGTCGATATAGAAGAATTTTCCGATGAAATAGAAGGATGGATAATTGATGAATTTAAAAGAATTGGATTGGATACCGCAAAAGCAGTACTCAATATAGAGAAAGATGATTTATTAAAAAGATCTGAATTGGAGGAAGAAACTATTGATAGTGTTAGAGCTACTCTTCAAAAAGAATTTGAATAATATATGAGCGAAAACAGAATACTTAGATTAGGTCAGGTTGCTAGAAAATTAAATGTTGGTAGAAATACTATTATAGATTTTCTAAAAGAGAAGGGATTCAATATAGACTCAAACCCTAATGCAAAAATTAATAACGATCAATACCTAATCCTTGAAAGTGCATTTCAAGATTCTGCAGTTGAAAAAAAAGTTGCATCAAACATTAAAATTGGGATAGAAGAAAAATTGAAAATAGTTGAAGAAAAACCAAAGGTTGAAGAAAAACCAAAGGTTGAAGAAAAACCAAAAAAAGAAATAAGAAATGATATAAAGATTATTGATAAAATAACTCTACCACCTGATCCTAAAAGAAAAAGAGTAGCATCTTCTGATCAATCTAAAAAGAAAAGAAGACCAAGAAGAAGAATCATAACTGAGAAAAAAAATACAGAAAATAAAAATTTAAAACTTGCAGAAAAAGATATTGCAGAAAAAAAGAATAAAGAAATACAAGAAAAAATTAAATCTACTCTTGCAAAACTAAGTAGTACCGGAAAATCAGATACTAAAAGGTCTAAATATAGAAAAGAAAAAAGATCACAACATGCCGAAGCTATTGAGGAAGGAATCATTAAACAAGAAGAAGAATCTAAACTCTTAAAAGTTACTGAATTTATTTCGGCAAATGATTTAGCAAAACTTATGGATGTAAATGCAAATGATGTAATTGCAAAATACCTGGAAATAGGAATGTTTGTTTCTATTAATCAAAGATTAGATGCTGAAACAATAAACATTATAGCTGAAGAATTTGGTTATAAAATTGAATTTACAACATCTAAAGAAGAAGAAATTATAATTGATGAAGTCCCTGACGAAGAGAAAGACTTAAAAGATAGAGCTCCTATAGTTACAATAATGGGTCATGTAGATCATGGAAAAACTTCACTATTAGATTATATTAGAAATTCAAATGTAACAGAAGATGAGGCAGGTGGTATAACTCAACATATAGGAGCATATGATGTAGAAACAAAAGCAGGTGAAAGAATCGCTTTTTTAGATACACCAGGTCATGAAGCATTTACTGCAATGAGAGCAAGAGGTGCAAAAATTACTGATATTGTAATTATTGTAATTGCAGCTGACTCTACTGTTATGCCTCAAACAAAAGAAGCAATAAATCATAGTAAGGTTGCAGAAGTTCCAATAGTTTTTGCTATTAATAAAATTGATACCCCTAATGCAAATGTTAATAAAATTAAAGAAGACTTATCAAAAATAGATATTCTTGTTGAAGACTGGGGTGGAAAATATCAATCTCAAGAAGTATCTGCAAAAACAGGGAAAGGTGTTGATCAATTACTTGAAAAAGTTTTACTTGAAGCTGAATTATTAGAATTAAAAGCAAACCCTAATAAAAAAGGAGTTGGAACTATTATTGAGTCTGAACTTGATAAAGGTAGAGGATATTTAACAACATTAATGGTACAAGGTGGAACTCTTAACAAAGGTGATATTGTTTTAGCGGGCTCTCAATATGGAAAAGTAAAAGCATTATTTGATCATAAAAACAAAGAAAAAGAAAAAGTTGGCCCAGCAACACCGATACTAATGCTAGGGCTCAATGGAGCACCTCAAGCAGGAGATATTTTTAACGTATTTGATACTGATAAAGAAGCTCGAGAGGTTGCAAATAAAAGAGAACAATTAATTAGAGAACAAAAATTAAGAACAAAAAAACATGTTACACTTGATGAGATTGGTAGAAGATTAGCATTAGGAAGTTTTAAAGAACTTAATATTGTTTTAAAAGGTGATGTTGATGGGTCCATTGAAGCATTATCTGATTCTATGGAAAAACTTTCTACAGATGAAATATCTGTAAATATTATTCACAGAGGAGTTGGTCAAATTACTGAATCTGATGTGCTTTTAGCATCAGCTTCTGAAGCCATAATTATTGGATTCCAGGTTAGGCCTTCTTCAAATGCAAGATTACTTGCAGAGAAAGAAGGAATTGACATCAGAATGTATTCAATAATATATGAGGCAATTAGTGAAGTAAAAGATGCAATGGAAGGTCTTCTAAAACCAACCGAAGAAGAAAAAATTATTGGAAATGTTGAAGTTAGAGAAATATATAAAATCTCAAAAGTTGGAACAATTGCAGGTTGTTATGTAACAAACGGTAGCATTATAAGAAAAAATAAAATTAGGTTAGTTAGAGATGGAATTGTTATATTCACAGGTAAAATAAAGCAACTTAAAAGGTTTAAAGAAGATGCAAATGAGATCAAAAATGGTTATGAATGTGGACTTAGTATAGAAGATTTTAATGATATAAAAGTAGGTGATATTGTTGAATCTTTTGAAATAAAAGAAATTAAAAGAAAACTTTAAATTATAAAAAATGGCTAAGAAAGAAAAAAATAAATATTCAGAAAAAGAGCTAAAACAATTTGAAAAACTAATAATTGGAAAAATTGATAAGGCTCAAAAAGAGCTTGATTTTATAAAAGAATCTTTATTAAGAAGACACCTTTCAGGTACAGACTCAACTCAAGGAGCTCTAAAAACTTTAGAAGATGGTGCGGATACAATGGAAAAAGAGAGCTTAAGTCAATTAGCAGGAAGGCAACAAACTTTTATTGCTAATTTGGAAAAAGCATTAATTAGAATTAAAAATGGCACTTATGGAATATGTAAAGATTCTGGAAAATTAATTGATAAAAATAGATTAAAAGCTGTCCCGCACGCGACACAAACAATAGAAGCTAAACTTAAAAGAGGATAATATTGAGTGCATTAGAGTCTAATTTAGAAGCATTAATATTTTGCTCACCAAAACCTATCAAAGTTGAAGATATTCAAAAAAGTATTTTTGAATATAATAAAACTAAATATAAATCATCAGAAATTGAAAATGGAATCCAAAATCTAAAAAATAGATATAATAACGACAATTATGCTATTGAAATTATTGAATCTGGTGGAGGTTATCAGTTTGTTTCAAAAAATAAATTTTCTAGACTAAATGAAATTTTACTAAAACAACAATCAAGAAGGAGACTTTCTATTTCTGCTTTAGAAACACTTTCAATAATTGCTTACAAACAACCTGTGACCAAATCTGATGTAGAAAAAATAAGAGGGGTTAATTGTGATTATACTATTCATAAATTATTAGATAAGGGATTAATTGAGATTAGAGGAAAATCTGATAAAGTAGGAAGACCATTAATATATGCAACTAGTCAAAAATTCATGGATTATTTTGGAATTAATAATCTGAGTCAATTACCAACACTTAAAGATTTTCAAAAAGAAGAAAATACAATTGGAGATGAACAAGAACTCTGATGAATTATCAATTCGGCTAAATAAATTTATTGCTAAATCAGGACTATGCTCAAGAAGAGAAGCAGATGTATTTATAAGTAACGGAAGAGTTTCTGTAAACGATAATAAAGTGATAAAAATGGGAATTTTAGTTAATAAAAATGATTTGGTTAAAGTTGACAACAAACGTATATTTCCTGAAAAAAAAATATATGTTCTTTTAAATAAACCAAAAGATTTTATAACTACAAATAAAGATACACACAATAGAAAAATTGTAATTAATCTAATTAAAGGAGTAAAAGAAAGAATTTTTCCAGTAGGAAGACTGGACAGAAAAACAACAGGACTTCTACTTTTAACAAATGATGGAGAGCTTGCAAAAAAATTAATTCACCCATCGCATAAAATTAAAAAAATTTATAGTATTGAATTAGATAAGCCAATAACTAAAACTGATTTCAATAAAATTAATGATGGAATAAAAATTGATAATGAAAAAATTAATTTTGATAAAATTACTTTAATAAATAATAAAAAAGAACTAGGAGTAGAAATCCATATTGGAAAAAATAGAATCATTAGAAAAATATTTGAAAGTTTAAATTATAAAGTTATTAAATTGGATAGAGTGATGTTTGGCCCATTAACAAAAAAAGACTTGCCAAGAGGAAAATGGAAGTTTCTAGATCAAAAAGAATTACGATTATTAAAAAACTTTACTAAATAACTTTTTTAGTAGTTTCCTTAATAAGAAGTCCTAAATAAGTAAGGTGATTTTTTGTGTTTTTATCTTTAGCCTGTTTTATTCCAGACTTAATTTTTTTCTCTAAATTAAGTAATTCATTTAAAATAATAGGTCTTATATCTGATTCATCAAACTTAACATTAGATCCATATCTTTTATACCAACTTAATTGAGTTTTATTTTCATTCATTAAATCAATAAGAATATTTACATATCCTTTTTGTAAATTTCTACTATACAAATTGATACTTTGATTAGAATTTAAATCTTTCCATATAGAAGTATTTAAATCAACTATCATTTCAGATATAGTATATGATAAATTCCCATTAGATTGTTCATTCTCAATCATTCTAGCAAGTCTGTTGTAATTAAAAAGTCTATTTAAAGTACTAGTTTGAATTGATCTTATTCTCTCAACTGATCCTATATTTTCTATTTTATCGAGAATATTATTATCAACCAACCAATCTAAAGAACCAAATACGTGAGTATTTAAAAAATCAACTGCAGATTTTTGTTGATCTTTCGATACATGAACATAAACAGATCCAGCCTGATCATTACTTTTAAGATCCTCAAAAATTCCCCCTACATTAGTTGAGACATGACCAATATATCTTCTAAATTGTGAATATATATTTAAATATAATTCTTTTAAATCATCATAATTTTTACCTTCATCATAAGACCACTTTAATAAATTAGGCATTATTCTCTTTAGATTTTTTAATCCATATAAGCTTGCCTTCATATTATCATCTCCAATAGATTCCGTTTGAGATCGAGGATCAATCCCATTAGAGTAACCAAACCAATATTCATAATCACCTGCATGACCCTTTATCCAATCATTTAAAATTTTTTGTTCTGAAATAGTGCTTTCACCATCAAAATAAGTATATCCCCATTTTACAGCCCATATATCATATTTACCAATCATAGGATAGAAATTAGAAACATTATCTCCAGGTTGAGCAACATAATTAAACCTTGCATAATCCATAATTGAAGGAGCTACTCCACGGGTAGAAGTAAATGTAGGTGATCTTAAGCTGTCAACTGGATATGCAGAACTTGAACCCATGTTATGTTGTAATCCTATTGTATGTCCAACCTCATGTGCTGAAACAAAACGCATCAATTCACCCATAACTTCATCCTCAAACTTAACATCACGTGAGTCTTCATTTACTGCAGAGGTTTGAATTAAATACCAATTTCTTAATAGGTTCATAATGTTATGATACCATCCTATGTCACTTTCTAATATTTCTCCTGTACGGGGATCTGCGGTATGTGGACCATATGCATTTTGAATATCTGATGCATAATATCTAATAACAGAATATCTAGCATCTTCTGGAGTCCAATTAGGATCTTCTTCCTTTGTAGGAGGATATTTACATATAATAGCATTTTTAAATCCTGCTGCTTCAAATGCAATTTGCCAATCTTCAACACCTTGTTTTAAATACTTTCTCCATTTTTCTGGAGTAGCTGGATCTAAATAATAAACAATAGGTTTTATTGGCTCAACGAGCTCTCCCCTATTATAAGCTTCAATATCTTTTGGAATTAATTTCCATCTACGTATATAAGTTGTAGATTTTGCTTTTTGTTCATCTAGCCCATAATCTGTCTGAGATTGCGAAAAGTATCCTACCCTCTGATCTCTTAGTCTTGATTGCATTTTATTTTCTGGAAGAATAAGCATAGAATTATTTATTTCTAAACTAATTGTCTGAGAGTTTCTTAATGATGGAGGTTCTGATGAATTATAAGTCATAACACTTCTAGCTTCAATATTTAATGGAAAGCTTTTAATTGACTCAATGAAAGATCTTTTTTTATCTAAAGAAGTTATTTTTAATGATTTCCTTCTAAACTGTGGAAAACCTAGTGACTTAACATCAGTATTAAATAATGGAGTTATATCAATTACTGCTGAACTATCTTTAGAATTATATGTTTTTATATCAAAGGCATATAAAATAGGTTCAAAATTTGAATTTTTTACAGAATTAGAAATAGGTAATGTATCTGAAGCAATATTTTCATAACTAACAACTCTCAAAAATATTTTATCATGTTTTTTTTGCCATCTTAAAACCTGAGAATTAATTTTTTGACCACCATAACCAATACCATTTGCTGTTTTAGAAATTCTAGTAACCATAAGCATTTCTTTTTCAAAAAGATTTGGGTGTATTTCATAGAAATATTTTTCTCCTTTTGAATGAACTTTAAAAAGACCTTCATTTGTATTATAGGTTGAATCAATAACCTTATCGTAAGATTTAATCTTTGAAGTATTTTCAGATTTTTTATCTTTTTCTTGAGCAAAAGAATAATTTAAAATTAATAATAATGATAGCGTAAGTATATTTTTCATAAGATGAATATACTTGAAAAAAATAAAATGAAAAAATTATAGTGCGAGACATTATTTGTAGCTATTTTTAAAAATAATTTATCTCATGAGACAGTATACAAAGCCTAAAATATATTTCAATTCAATAAGATCATTTTGTTACTTCAATTATAATGGTAAAAGAATAAGAATTTACAATGGAAAAACGATTGAAAAAGATATCTATCCAAACAAAACAAAAAATGATAAAAAAAAATCAAAACTTTTAAATAATCTGAGATATGAACTAGAAAAAAAATTAAAAAATAATTGGTCACCTGATTCTAAAGATATGATAGAGCATATATCAGATAATAAATATACCCAAAGTATATTTATGGAAAGAATTGACCTAATACCTTTTGAACACCCAAAATATGGATCAATTTATGTTGCAAACGAAATAGCAAACCTTATAAAAGAAAAACAATCTAAAAACGAGAAATGTGTTTTAGGGTTAGCTACTGGATCATCCCCTATCGGTATATACCAAGAACTAATTAAGATGCATAAAGAAGAAAAATTAAGTTTTAAAAATGTAATAACTTTTAATCTTGATGAATATTTAAATATGAATCCAAATTCTATTCATAGCTATAATAGATTCATGTATGATCATCTCTTTAACCATATAGATATTCAACAAAAAAATATTAACATACCAAAAGGAAATGTTTATGGGCCTAACATTGAAAAACATTGTATAAAATTTGAAAAAAAAATTGCTGAGAAAGGTGGAATTGATTTACAACTGCTTGGTATAGGAAGAAATGGGCATATTGGATTTAATGAACCTGGTTCTTTAGCATCATCTATTACTAGAAAAGTTAATATAGAATATAAAACAAGATTTGATGCTTCTGAAGAATTTGGTGGAATTGAAAAAGTTCCTAAAGAAGCAATATCTATGGGAATTAGAACAATTTTAAATTCAAAAAAAATTATTTTAGTTGCTTGGGGAGAAAGTAAAGGAAAAATCATTAAAAAAGCTGTTGAAGAGAAAGTGAATGATTCTGTTCCTGCATCAATTCTACAAAATCATTCAAACACAAAATTTATTTTAGATCTACAATCGGCATCATACTTAAATAGGATTGTTTGCCCATGGGTATATAAAGATATAAATCAAGCACCTAAAAAAATACTTTCAAATACGATACTTAAATGGGACGATAAATCAATAAAAAAAGCCGTTATATGGCTAGCGTTTAAATTAAAAAAACCCATTTTATTTTTAACTGATAAAGATTATACTGAAAACGGAATGAATAAGATTTTTGATTTATATAATACTGCATATGAGACAAATATCATAGTATTTAATATGCTTCAGCATACAATCACTGGATGGCCAGGAGGGAAGCCTAAAGTTGACGATTCACAAAGACCAGAAAGAGCTTATCCTTTAAAAAAAAGAGTGATTATATTTTCACCCCATCCAGATGATGATGTTATATCAATGGGAGGAACATTTGATAGACTCATTCAACAAGGTCATGATGTTCATGTTGCATACCAAACATCAGGAAATATTGCTGTTTCAAATGAAAACGTTCTTGAAATCACTGAATTAATAAAACGATTATCTAATAGTCTATCTTCAAATGAGTTAAATAAACTGTTAAATACATCAAATAAAAGTGTAAAATCCAAATATGTAAAATGGTCAAATAACTTTCATAAGAATATAAAAGAGTTAGCTCATAAAAAAGTTGGTGAAACAGAAGATAAACTTTTAAATAAAATAAAAGGCTTAATAAGAAATTCTGAAGCCTACCAAGCATGTAAGCATTTAAAATTAAAAAATGAAAATAAAATTCATTTCCTTAATCTACCATTTTACCAAACCGTACAAATTAAAAAAAATGACGTTTCATATAAAGATATTGAAATTATAAAAAACCTTATAGAAAACATAAAACCGCATCAAATATTTGCTGCTGGAGACTTAGGAGATCCTCATGGAACTCACAGACTGTGCCTTAGAACTATTTATAAAGCAATTGATGCACTTAAAAGAAAAAGATATATAAAAGATATGTATGTATGGTTATACAGAGGTGCTTGGAAAGAGTGGAAAATATCTGATATTGAAATGGCTGTGCCATTGAGTCCAGATCAAATTATTAAAAAAAGAAAAGCTATATTCAAGCATAAAAGTCAAAAGGATGGAGCAATATATCCAGGAAATGACATTAGAGAGTTTTGGCAAAGAGCAGAAGATAGAAATAAAAAAGCTGCAAAAGATTATACTGATTTGGGTTTTGCAAAATATGCAGCAATAGAAGGGTTTAAAAGATATTATTTTTAATCCAATTATAAATTCACAGATTTAGAAAAAAATCTTAATATAATAATACCTAAAGCTATAAAGCTCATTCCAATAATTGCAGGGGAGTCAAGTGATTGATTATACTTATAATATCCAATTAAAGAAATAAATAAAATACCTAATCCACTCCATATAGCATAAGTTATCCCAACAGACATTTGTTTTAATGTAAGAGATAAAAAATAAAAAGCAAATGAAAAGCCAATAAATACAAATAATGAAGGTAACAGCTTTGTAAAACCATTACTCTCTTTAAGAGCGGTGGTGGCAATCACCTCCGATATAATAGCAATTATGAGATATATCCACTTCATGAAAGGTAGTGGTGCTGGGTGGACTCGAACCACCGACTCACGGATTTTCAGTCCGATGCTCTACCACCTGAGCTACAGCACCTAAATAAAATCGATGCAAACCTACAGAAATATAAGATTCTTGCAAAATTATTATTTTTGAAATTGTAACATTGCTATAATGAATTTATTTTATCAATTAATTTTTATATTAATAATACTCTTATTTAGCTTCTTAATAAGAAAGAGAATATTGTTTATAAAAAGAAATATACTATTAGGGGAAAAGAAACATGAAGTAAATACAAATAAAAAAGAAAGAATAAAAAATTTGATTTTGATAGCTTTTGGTCAAAAAAAAATGTTTAAAAAATTTATTCCTGCTTTTTTGCATTTATTTCTTTACATAGGATTTGTAATAATAAATATTGAAATATTAGAAATTTTAGTTGATGGCATATTTGGAACACATAGAATTTTTGCATTATTAGGACTTCCGTACTATAATGTTTTTATATCATTTATTGAGTTTTTAGTTATTGCAGTATTAATTTCTTGCGTTATTCTTCTTTTAAGAAGAAATATTTTAGGAATTAAAAGGTTTTTAAAACCCGAATTAAAAGGCTGGCCAGCTTTGGATGCAAATATTATTCTCATTGTAGAAATTCTTTTAATGATTGCTATATTAACAATGAATACCACAGATTTAATTCTTCAGGATTTAAAAAATGAAAATTATATCCAAACTGGAAATTTTTATTTTTCTAATAAATTAAAATTTTTATTTTTAGACTTATCAATTAATAACTTAATATACATAGAAAGAATTAGCTGGTGGATTCATATAATTGGAATGTTTTGTTTTGCTCTTTATATAACTTATTCTAAGCATCTACATATATTTCTATCATTTCCAAATATTTATTATTCTAAAAATGATCCTTTATCTAAAATTGAAAATATGCCCTCTATAACTAATGAAATAAAATCAATGATGGGCATTGCAAATTCTACCAGTGAGATTCCTACTACTAGATTTGGGGCAAAAGATGTAACTGACTTATCATGGAAAAATATTATGGATGCCTATTCATGTTCAGAATGTGGGAGATGTACTTCTGAGTGTCCAGCAAATATTACAGGGAAAAAACTTTCACCAAGAAAAATTATGATGGATGTGAGGGACAGGGCAGATGAAATCGGAAAACAATTGGACGATAAAAAATTAATAAATGATAATACTTTGTTTTCAAACTATATTTCTAAAGAGGAAATATTTGCTTGTACCTCATGTAATGCTTGCGTTGAAGCATGTCCAATAAATATAAATCCTTTAGATATAATTCTTGAAGTAAGAAGATTTAGTGCTCTAGAAGAATCAAGCTCTCCAAATGAATGGAATTCTATGTTTCAAAACATAGAAACTAACTATTCTCCATGGAAATTTCCAATAGATGAAAGAACGAATTGGACAAAAGAATAAAAAATGAAAGTAAATACAATTCAAAATTTTATAGAATCAAATAAAAATCCTGAGATATTATTTTGGGTAGGATGTGCAGGATCATTTGATGAACGATACAAAAAAGTTACTAAATCATTTATAAAAATATTAAATAATTTAAAGATTGATTATGCTATTCTTGGAAACGAAGAAGGGTGTACTGGAGACCCTGCACGAAGAGCTGGAAATGAGTATTTATATCAAATGCAAGCATTAAATAATATCTCTACCTTAAAAAAATATAACATAAAAAAAATAGTAACAACATGTCCTCATTGTTTTAACACATTAAAAAATGAATATCCAGAATTAGGTGGCAATTATGATGTAATACATCATACTGAGTTTTTAAATGAACTAATTGAAAATGGAAAAATAATAACAAAAAAAATTAGTCAAAAAGTTACCTATCACGACTCTTGTTATTTAGGAAGAGGAAATAAAATTTATGAAGCTCCGAGAAAAATTATTCAATCCATATCAAATAACTTATTTGAAATGAAAAGAAGTAAAGAAAATGGACTTTGTTGTGGTGCTGGTGGCGCTCAAATTTTCAAAGAATCTGAAAATGGATCTGCTGAAATCAATATAGAAAGAATAAAAGAAGTTAAAGATTCAAATGCTAATACGGTTTTGTCCGCATGTCCATTTTGCTTAACAATGCTTAATGATGGAATCAAAGAAAAAGAATTAGATTCAAAGGTTGAAGTAAAGGATATAATAGAGTTTCTTGAAGAAAATATGAAGAATTAATATGTATACCCCATTTGAAGAAATGTCTGAAAAATCCAGAGCTTGGGTATATATTTTATCTAAAAATATTGATATGAATGTTGCTAGAGACTTAGAGAATATTTTAAAAAATATATGTGACGAATGGCAATCACATGGTCAAATTATTAAATCATCATACTTAATTTCATATAATAGATTTATTTTATTATTTGCTGAAGACAATAATTCTGTTAGTGGTTGTTCCATTGATCAATCAAATAATAAATTAAGAAAAATATTAAATCAACTCAAAATTGATTTACAACCTAACTCTAAAATTGGTATATTTAATAAGAGTAAAATTGAGTTTTTTAAAAAAAACGAATTAATCAATTTAATTAATAATAATAAAATAGATTTATTTCAAAAAATGATTAATACTACAATAAAAAATAAATTATCATTTGAAAAAGAATGGGTTCAACAAATAAAATACTCGTGGATTAATAAGTTATAATGAATAAAAATAAAAAAACTCTTTTCTTCTTTTGGTTATGTTTTCTATGGGTTGTTTCATCTTGCATTACAACAAAAACAGCTCAAAAAGATTTCAATAATGCTGAGTACAGTGATGCAATATTTAAATACAAAAAATTACTTAAAAAAGATGACAGTAAAACAAATTTTCTATTAGCTGAATCTTATAGAAAATCAAACCAAATATGGAAAGCAGAAAAATATTATGAAGATGCTATCATTAATGGATATAAAGATGAAATAGCCTACTACTATTATCTAATGACATTAAAAGCTAATAATAACTTTGATAAAGCTGATTCACTAATTAATAAATATATATCTATATCTCAAAATGAGGATGTATTAAGACTAATAAAAGTTGAGGCCCAAAACATAAAAAATCTAAGGTTATATCCAGATAGCAGTTACTATGCAGTTAAAAATTTAAAAGGTATAAATACTGAGTTTGCTGAATATTCACCCGCATATTCTAAAGGGAAGCTTTATTTTGTATCAAATAGGTCTTTAGATAAAATATATAAAGGAACAGGAACTCCATTTACAGACATATATGAAGTTAAGACAAAAGGAGCAAATGTTAATTTAGAAACTTTAAATAAACTTGACGAAAGCATTAATGAAAATGAAATAAATGAAGGGTCAATTACATTTTCAAATGATGGGATGTATATGATTTTTGCCAAAGGAAATGATGGTAAAAGTTCAGGAAGAAATAGTGTAGATTTATATTACTCAAGATTTAGGGGTAAAAAATGGACAAAACCTAGATTACTTAATGTTAGCACATCTAGAAGCTGGGACTCTACACCTTTTTTAACTAAAGATGGAAAAACATTATATTTTTCATCAAATAGAACTAAAGGAGGCTTAGGTGGAACTGATATTTATAAAGCTAATATAAATAGCCGAGGTAGATGGATAAATATTCAAAATTTAGGACCAGAAATCAATACTCCAGGAAATGAGCTTTTCCCTAGTATATCTCAAGATGGAAGACTCTTTTTTTCATCTGATAATCATGAAGGATTTGGAGGTTTAGATATTTTAGTAGCTACCAGACAAGGAGGTAAAATAACTATTAACAATCCAGGTAAACCATTAAACTCGAGAGGTGATGATTTTGGAATCAATCTTTTTAATCCAACAAGAGGTTTCTTTACTTCAAATAGAGATGGGGGTCAAGGTGACGATGATATATATACTTTTATTAATAATGATCCAAATCTAAAAATTGTAAATTATACCTTAAAGGGGACTACACTCACTCCAAAAGATCAAACTAATTTTTCAATACTTGGAAACAGTGTTGTTAAATTACTAGATAAAAATGAAAATATAATTGAAGAAACATTTACAGATGATAAAGGCACATTTTCATTTACTGTTTTTTCTGATGAAGAATATCTTTTAATTGGAGAAAAAGAAAATTTTTTTAGTGCTCGTTCAGGGTTTAGTACTATTGGAAAGGCAATAGATAAATCTGCTCTTAAAGAATTCATAACAAATGTAGACTTTGAAAAAAACATTGTTCTTAATCAAATAATTCTTGATAAATCAATATTATTAGATAATATATATTATGATTTAAATAAATCAGATATTAGACCTGATGCTGCAATTGAATTAAATAAACTAGTAATAATAATGAGAGATAATCCAACCATTTCTATAGAGTTAAGCTCCCATACCGATGATAGGTCAAGCCCAGAATATAATCAAGATCTTTCTCAAAGAAGAGCTGAATCTGCTGTTTTATATATTATTTCAAAAGGAATTGATAAAAAAAGGATTACCGCCAAAGGTTATGGAGAATCACAATTGATAATAGCAAATGCAAAAACAGAAGAAGAGCATCAAGTTAATCGAAGAACTGAATTTAAAGTTACGAGTTACGAATCAATTGTTGATGATGAAGATTCTCAAACTGAAGAAAGGTTCTTTAATAACAATTAATATTTATTTTTTTATATTATGTCTAATAGATATTTAGGAAGAGGTGTTTCGTCACAAAAAGAAGATGTTCATAATGCAATAAAAAATGTAGATAAGGGAATATTCCCTAATGCATTTTGTAAAATAATTCCAGATATAATTAGTGGCGATTCAGATTATTGTAATATTATGCATGCTGATGGAGCAGGAACAAAATCATCCCTTGCTTACATCTATTGGAAAGAAACTGGAGATATAAGTGTTTGGCGCGGCATTGCTCAAGATGCTTTAATAATGAATATTGATGATATTATTTGTGTTGGGGCAACTAATAATATTATTATATCTTCAACAATTGGAAGAAATAAACATATCATTCCTGGAGAAGTTATCTCAGAAATAATAAAAGGTACAAATGATATAATCAAACTATTAAAAGATAATAATATAGATATATATTCAAGTGGAGGAGAAACTGCTGATGTTGGTGATGTGGTAAAAACTATAATAGTAGATAGTACAGTTTCTTGCAGAGAAAAAAAAGAAAACATTATAAACATAAATATTAAAGATGGTGATGTAATAGTTGGTTTGTCTTCTTATGGTCAATCTACATATGAAAAAGAATATAATAGTGGTATCGGAAGTAATGGGCTTACTTCAGCTAGACATGATGTCTTACATAAATCATATGCAAAAAAATATCCTGAAAGCTATGATAACAAAACAGATAGTAAATTGATTTATAGTGGGAATAGATTATTAACGGATAAATCTAAAAACACAAAAAATATCGGAAAATTATTGCTTTCTCCCACTAGAACTTATGCTCCTTTAATTATTGAAATATTAAAAATTTATAAAAACAACATATCAGGGATAATCCATTGTACAGGTGGTGGGCAAAGTAAAATTTTACACTTTATTGATAATCTTAGAATAATTAAAAATAATATGATGAAGGTTCCTGAGGTATTTGATATTATACAAAAAGAATCAAAAACTAGTTTAAAAGAAATGTATGAAGTTTTCAATATGGGTCATAGAATGGAAATATACTGCAACAAAACGATTGCTAATGAAATAATTAATATTTCTAAAAATTTTAATATAGATGCACAAATTATAGGTAAAGCTGAGAAGAGCACTAAAAAAGAATTAATTATTGAATCAAAAGGAACAAAAATTGAATACTAAAACGTATAATCGTTTAAGCAAATATTCAATACCAAATAGCTTTAAAAAATCATGAAACATATAAAAGACAAGAATAAGCTGATTCAAGATTTAAAGGTTATTGCTGGAAATAAATATATACTTACTGCTAAATTAAGCAAACAACCTTATTCTAAAGGATGGCGATATGGTGCAGGAGAAGCAATTGCAGTTGCTAAACCGGGAACATTGATTGAAATTTGGAAAATTCTGCAGATTTGTGTGAATGCTGATATTATTGTTATTATGCAAGCTGCTAACACAGGCTTAACTGGTGGATCCACCCCTAATGGTAATGATTATGACCGACCTATTGTAATCATAAATACTATGCGTATCAATGATATTCAGATTATAAATGAAGGCAAACAAATAGTAGGTTTATCAGGAAGTACATTATTTGGACTTGAAAATAAATTAGCTCCTTACGGGAGGGAACCTCATTCAGTTATTGGTTCATCTTGCATAGGTGCATCAATTGTTGGGGGTATCTGCAATAACTCAGGCGGAGCATTAGTAAAAAGAGGGCCAGCATACACAGAACTTTCACTTTATGCACAAATTAATTCTAATGGAAAATTGTTGCTAGTCAATGACTTAGGTATTGATCTTGGAGATACGCCTGAAAAGATTTTAATCAATTTACAAACTCAAAATTATACGAAAGATCAAATGCAATTTCCTAATAAACTAGCCTGTGATAATGAATATGGAAAACGAGTAAGAGATATAGACGCTAGTACACCAGCCCGTTTTAATGCTGATGGAAGACGTTTGCATACCGCCTCAGGTTGTGCAGGTAAAATTGCTGTTTTTGCCGTACGTTTAGATACTTATCCAATACCCAAACGTCATCAAGTATTTTATATTGGTACCAACAACCCAGATATATTGGGTAAAATGCGTCGACATATTTTATCTCAGTTTCATCATCTTCCGATCTCTGGAGAATATTTACATAGAGAGTGTTATGATGCTACTAAAAAATATTGCAAAGACACCTTTGTGGTAATTGATAAAATGGGACCAAGTTTTATCCCAAAATTGTTTGAGCTCAAACGTAAAGTGGATTTATTAGCTGAAAGATTTAAATTCCTTCCTAATAAATTTTCCGATAGAATAATGCAATTTTTAAGTAATTTTTGGCCTAATCACCTCCCAAAACGAATGGAAAAGTATCGAAATAAGTATGAGCATCACTGGGTAGTTGAAATGTCTGATGAAGGAATAGATGAGGCAAAAGCATACTTTGAAAAATTCTTTACAAAAAATGAAGGGAGTTTTTTTGAATGCACAAAAAAAGAAGGTAAAAAAGCACTTTTACATCGATTTGTTGCTGGAGGTGCAATAGGACGTTATCATGCCATACATCAGAAAAAATCAGGAGAAATGATGTCCATGGACATTGCTTTCCCTCGCAATGAAAAAGACTGGTTTGAAAAATTATCACCAGAGATAGATGATTTATTGGAAATCAAACTGTATTATGGTCACTTATTTTGCCATGTATTACATCAAAATTACATTGTTAAAAAAGGCGTAGACTCCGAAGAACTAAAGCAAAAATTATTAAAAACATTTGATTCTAGAGGAGCTGAATATCCAGCTGAACATAATGTTGGGCACGAATACTTAGCCAAACCTTCTTTATTAAGCTTTTATAAAAAATTAGATCCAACCAATGGTTTTAATCCTGGAATTGGACGTACTAGTAAGCATAAATATTGGAAATAAAGCTATTTGTAAATATTAAATTTCTGATAGAACAAGAAAAAATCATTTTAATCAACTTATGATATGCTTATTTAATCCAATCATATAAATTTTGATAATATTAATGTTTTCTTATATTTGCACCACAAAAATAAAATATGATTAGAGTTAATATAAAAGATAAAGAAGATATAAATAGAGCACTTAAAAGATTTAAAAAGAAATTTGAAAAAGCTCAAGTAATAAAAGATTACAGAAGTAATGCTTTTTTTACTAAAAAATCTGTTAAGCTTAGAGAAGAAAAGTTAAAAGCAAGTTATATCCAAAGAATCCAGTCAAAAGAAGTTTAAATTTTATTGTATCTTTCATATAGTTAGCATTGCACTATGAAAGAAACTTTTATCAACTATCTAAAATTTGAAAAAAGAGTTAGTCATCATACAATAAAAAGCTATAATGTTGATTTAAACCAATTCCTTAAATTCTATAAAATTTATTCAAAAAACACAAATCTCAAAGATATTGATCATAGGTCAATTAGGTCTTGGATCGTAGACCTCTCACTTCAAAATTTATCAAATAGAAGTATTAATAGAAAAATTGCTACTTTAAAAGCATTTTTTAAATTTCTGATTAAAAAAGAATTTTTAATAAAAAACCCTACTATTAAAATTCCATCTTTAAAAACCGACAGTTTACTTCCAAAATTCATAAAAGAAAAAGACATGAAATTTTTTTTTGAAAACTTACAACTTAAAAAAAATTTTGAGGGACAAAGAGACCTACTTATTATTGAATTACTATATGGTACAGGAATACGTGTTTCAGAACTAATTAATCTTAAAACAAAAAATTTTAATCCAGAAAAAGGTGAAATTAAAGTTTTAGGAAAAAGAGGGAAAGAAAGAATTATACCTTTAAATCATCAATCCCTAAAACAAATAAAAAATTATATATCAATTAAAAAAAATAATATTAATTATGAAAATGAATTTTTAATATCTACAAAAAAAGGAGAAAAAGCATACCCCATGTTAATATCTAGAATTGTCAAAAAACATATATCTAAATTAATAGATAGTGAAAATTACAACCCTCATCTTCTAAGACATACTTTTGCTACTCATATTTTAAATAGAGGTGCTGACTTAAATTCAGTCAAAGATTTGCTTGGTCATTCAAGTCTAGCTGCGACTCAAATTTATACGCATAATTCAATAGAAAAATTAAAAAAAACATTTGAACAGTCACATCCAAAAGCTTAGTTTTTTAAAAATGAATTAACTTTTTCATAAAATGAACTTGGATTTTCCGCATGAATCCAATGACCACTATTTGATATAGTTATTAAATTAAAATTATCAAACTCATTGCTAATTATATTAACATCAGAGTCTATTATATAATCTGAAAACTCTCCTCTTAAAAATAGAGTATTTTGTGATATTTTATTATTTATTTCAATTCGAGATGAAATATGATTGATCGATGATGATATTATTCCAACATTTGGCTTCCACAAAAAAAACCCATCTTTATTTCTTTTAAGATTTTTCAGTAAAAAATTTCTTTCAGATAAATTATTTATATAATTAGAAGTGAGTTGATCTGCTTCTTTTCTAGATTTAATATTATTTATTTTTATATTCTTTAATGCATTAAAAATATGATTAAATCTATTGGTTGGGTATTCTTTATTGACTATATCCACAATTATTAATTTATCAATATAATTTTGATATATATCAGCAAATTTAATTGCAAGCTTTCCTCCCATTGAATGTCCTATCAAATGTGCCTTATTAATATTATTGGAAAGAAAAAAATTATATAAATCATCAGCCATTCTAGAATAATTAAATTCTTCTATATGAGGAGAATTTCCGTGATTTATTAAATCCACTAAATAAACATGAAAATTTTCAGAAAGATTTTTACCCATGGTAATCCAGTTATCTAAAGAGCCAAGCAGACCATGCAAAATGACAATTTTTGGGCCTGATCCTATTTCTTTAAAATGTAAATTTTCCATTATTTAAGCTTTGATAAATACATTTTTATAGTTTTTTTAAGACCATAATATAATGAGTCTGATATTAAGGCATGCCCTATAGAAACTTCAAATAAATCTGGCAAATGTTTTTTTAAATAATATAAATTATTTAGATCTAAATCGTGACCTGCATTAACTTGAAGTTCATTTAAAAGAGCATAATCATGAGCTTCATGATATCTATTAATAATAAATTTATTATTAAGAGCATACTGTTTTGCATATGTACCTGTATAAAACTCAACCCTATCCACACCTGACTCTTTTGCAAAATCTATCATAGTTTTATCTGGGTCTATAAATAGAGAAACTTTAACATTAGATTCATGAATTTTTTCTATAATATCTTTTAATGAAATAGAATTATCGGATAACCGCCATCCTATATTGGAAGTTACAACATTAGGTGAATCGGGAACCAAAGTGGCTTGTTCGGGTTTTATATCTTTAATTATTTTTAAATACCTATCATCGGGGTAACCTTCAATATTATAATTTTTGGTTACAATTTTAGATATTTCATAGACATCATTAATAGTTATATGTCTTTCATCAGGCCTAGGGTGAACTGTTATTCCCTGAGCTCCAAATAATTGACAATCCTTAACAATTTGAATTAAATTAGGGTTATTGCCTCCTCTTGCATTTCTTAGAGAAGCAACTTTATTTACATTTACACTTAATCTAGTCATGATTATATTAGTATTTCATAAATTTGCATAAATTAAAACAAATCCAATGAGTCTTAAAAACATAATTGATAAAGAAATTAAAGAATCTATGTTTAATAAAAATAAAATGAGACTAATTGCACTCAGAGCAATAAAAGCTGCCATTTTATTAGAAGAAAAAAGTGATTCAACATCTTCTCTTGATGAAAACTTACTCTTGATGAAACTAATCAAACAAAGAAAAGATTCACTTATATTTTATAAAGATCAAAATAGATCTGATCTGGCTGATAAAGAAAATTCTGAAATAAATATTATAAGTGAATTTTTGCCTGAACAAATTACAAATGAAAAATTAATTGAAGGTATTTTAAAAATAATAGAAAACGCAAATGCATCTAGCATGAAAGATATGGGGAAAGTTATGGGGATTGCAACAAAAAAATATAAAGGTCAAGCAGATAACAGCAGAATTGCTCAAATTATTAAAGAAAAATTGAATTGAATTTAATTGATATAGTTTTTGGTTTCTTATTATTATACTTTTCATATAGAGGTTATAAGAAAGGATTTATGATAAGTATTTTTGGTTTTTTTTCAATTTTTGTTAGCATCTTATTCGCACTAAACTATTCACATTTTATATCCATTTTAATAATTAAAATTATCCCTGGATCTGAAGAACTAATTGTGGGATTTGTATCTATAATAATAACTTTTATTCTTGCTACTTTAATCATAAATCAAATTTCTCAATTTCTAAAATATATAATAGATTTTACATTAATTGGGAAAGTTGATGATTTCGCTGGTGTATTTTTTGGTTTTATAACATCTGCATTGTTCATGAGTTTTTTTATTAATATAATCTTATATTTTGATATATCTATTTTTGAAGTAGAAATCAAACAATCAATTATTTGTGGTTATTTATTAGATTTTGCTCCTAAAGCATTTTCCTATTTTACAGAATTTTTTCCTTCTTTAGAGGTAATAATTAATAAAATAGAACATAAAGAAGTAATTGTATAATAATGAATAATAAAAAAACATATATAGAAAAGGGTAAAGGAGAACCCATACTGTTGCTTCATGGTTTATTTGGTGCTTTAAGTAACTGGAAAAGTACATTAACCTTTTTATCTAAAAACTATAGAGTTATTATCCCATTAATTCCAATTACTGAAGTAAATATAAAAATGGCTAACATTTCAGGGCTCACTAAATATATTGAAGATTTTGTTAAAAAATTAAACCTTAAAAAATTTTCGATAATAGGTAACTCTTTAGGTGGACATATTGGGCTAATGTATACTCTTTTAAATCAAGAAAAAGTAACTAAACTCGTGCTTACTGGAAGCTCAGGTTTATATGAAAATTCTTTTGGTAATTCGTATCCTAAAAGAGATGATTATGAATGGATAAATAATAGAGTTAACTACACATTTTATGATTCAAAAATAATATCAAAAAAATATATAGATCAAATTTTCAAAACATTAAATAATAATTTAAAATGTCTTAATATTATAACTGTTGCAAGGTCAGCTCAACGAGAAAACCTTTCGAATAGATTAAAAGAAATTAAATGTTCAACATTATTAATATGGGGGCTAAACGATACTGTCACCCCTCCTTATGTAGCACATCAATTTAATAATTTGATTAAAAATTCTGAACTTCAATTTATAGATAAGTGCTGTCATGCCCCAATGATGGAACACCCAAAATCTTTCAACAAAATAATAGGCCCATTTTTAAAAGCATAAAATGAAAATAGGAATTCATGGTATTAATTTAGATGACAGAAAAAAAAATGTTTTGTCTAATTTAATTAAAGTAATAAAAAAATATAAAATCAATATATTTTACTCAAAAAGACTTTCCAAGCAATTAAGCTATGAAAATATAAAAACATACAACAAAAAAAATATTAAAGAATTAGAATTTATAATAAGCTTTGGTGGAGATGGAACTTTATTAGATACCGTTACGCACATTGAAAATTCTGGCAAACATATTTTAGGAATAAATATTGGAAAATTAGGGTTCTTATCAAATGATGTATTTCAAAAGTTTGAAATATTATTAAAAGAAATTATAAATAAAAAATATACTATTGATAAAAGGTCTCTAGTTAGTCTTAATAAAATATCTAAAAAGATTAAAAAAAATTATGCCCTTAATGAAATTTCTATTATTAAAAAAGACTCTTCTTCGATGATTAAAATTCATTGCCATATAAACAATCAATTTCTTTGTACATATTGGTCTGATGGATTAATTATTTCAACTCCAACAGGATCAACTGGTTATTCTTTATCTTGTGGTGGACCAATACTTACACCAAATACAAATAATTTAATTATAACCCCTATAAGTCCTCATAATTTAGGATTAAGATCTTTAGTTATTTCAAACAACTCCAAAATTAAACTTATAGTAGAAAGTAAAGGTTTTGACTTTTTAATTTCTATGGATTCTAGATCCTTTACTTGTAAAAATAATCAGGAACTAATTATTAAAAAAGCTGATTTTGATATTAATCTTATTCAAACAAATGATTTTGATTTTTTTGAAACCTTAAGAAATAAGCTCAACTGGGGATATGATTTTAGAAATTAAAAATACAAAATTTTTAAATTTTTCGTTAAAAAACCATGAAAAGATTAAACTGTTTAATTATTCTATTGATTCTTTCTTGTTCATCTATAAAATGTCAATTTTTAGAGCCAGGACTTAGCCTTGGACTAAATAGTTATTCTGGGGATTTAAATAGAGGTTATTCTCCATTTCCAGGTGCATTTGGATATGAAATTTTTAATAGATTTAACATGAGTCCTCACCAATCTTATAAAATTTCTTATAAAAGAGGTTCAATTACTGGAAAAGATAATATAAATGATGCTCTTTCTAAAAATAGAGATATGTGGTTTAAATCAAATTTTTCTGAAATAACTGCCAAAATTGAATATAATTTTCTAGACTATTTTGATGAAATTAGCAGAGAAAATTTTACCCCGTATTTGTTTTTTGGAATAGGATCTACTTTTATTAAAAATACCGAGGAAAGAAATAATACTCTCAATAACAAAAATAAAATGATAGTTTCAATTCCTTTTGGAACAGGTCTTAAATATTTAATTAAAAATACCTTTTCTATAGCATTAGAATTTGAAATAAAAAAAACATTTTATGATGAAATAGATATAATAAGTGGACCAAAAACAGCGTCATCATCAATTAGTAATCTTAATAAAAATTATCAATATGGAAATTCAAATGATAAAGACTTTTACTACTTTACTGGTATTAGCATAAGTTATATTTTTTATAAAATTCCATGTCCAAGGGATGCGGCACCAAAAAATAGTATATATTAAAAATAAGAATGATTAATAGTAAAAAAAAACCTAAACATATTGCAATTATAATGGATGGGAATGGGCGATGGGCAAAACAAAGAAATCAGAAAAGAATATTTGGACACAATAAAGCAAAAAAAAGCGTAAAAGAGTCTATAGAGTATTGTGTTGAAAAAAAAATAAAATTTTTATCGCTTTTTACTTTTTCAACAGAAAATTGGAATAGACCAAAATTAGAAGTTAAGGCTTTAATGCATCTATTAAACTTAGTAATTGATGAAGAAATTAACAACCTAATAAATCAAAATATAAAATTAAAAGTAATAGGTGATTTAGATAAAATTCCAAAAAAAACTAAAATAAAACTGCAAGAAGCTGTAAATAAAACAAAATTAAATTCTGGCTTAACTTTAATTCTAGCAATAAATTATTCTGGAAAATGGGATATTTTAAATGCAACAAAACAAATAATTCAAGAAAAAGAAAAAATTGAATTAAAGAATTTTAACGAAAAAACTTTTGAAAAGTATTTAACAACAACTAATATTCCTGAGCCAGAACTAATAATAAGAACAAGTGGTGAACAAAGAATAAGTAACTTTTTTTTATGGCAAGCCGCTTACTCTGAATTATATTTTACTAATATTTTATGGCCAGATTTTACTAAAAAAGAATTAAATAATGCTATTTTCGAGTTTCAAAACAGAGATAGAAGGTTTGGAAAATTATAAAAAAATATGAAAACGAGATTATTTTTATTTTTATTATTCATTTTAATGGGATTAAACTTTAATTCTTTAGGTCAAATAAAGTATAATTATAATTCCGATCCTGAGAATCAAATAGTGATTAATTACTCTAATCCTAAAATTTATGAAATTGCTGAAATAAATATAATAGGGGCAAAGTATCTTGATGAAATAGCTTTAAAATCACTATCAGGCCTTAAAATTGGAGATGAAATTTCGATTCCTGGAGAATCCATATCAGGAGCTATAAAAAAATTATGGAAACAAGGTATAATTGGTGATATTAAAATATTAATTGATAAAATTGAAGAAAATAAAGTATACCTAACTATAGTATTAACAGAAAGACCTAGACTAAGTACTTTTACTTTAAGTGGGATTGGAAAAACACAGACTTCAGAACTAAATGAAAAAATAAACCTTATTCGAGGTAGAATTGTAACTGACGCAACAATTAAAAATACTCAAAATACAATTAAAAAATTCTATTATGAAAAAGGGTATTTAAATGTAAATGTTAATATTCAACAAGTAGTAGATACAATTATGTCTAACAGTATTCGATTACTAATAGATGTAGAAAAAAATAGAAAAGTCAAAATAAATAATATTTCATTTTATGGTAATGAAGCATTCTCAGATGCTAAACTTAAAAGTAAATTAAAAAAAACTGGAGAAAATGTAAGAATTCCTTTATTTAAAGAATTATTTAAAAAAAGCTTTTCTATTATAAAACCTAAAAACATCTTTGGTACAAAGAATGGAATTTCTAAAAATCAAATATTTGATTTTATTACTAAAAACTCAAAAATAAACTTTTTAAAGTCCAGTAAATTTATTGATAAAGAATTCATTAATGATAAAGATAATCTTATTGATTTTTATCAATCAAAGGGATATAGAGATATCAAAATCTTAAAAGATTCAATATTATCAAAAGGTGATTTTGTAGATATTAATATTTATTTAAATCCAGGAAATAGATATTATTTTAGAAATATAAAGTGGACAGGAAATTATATATATGAGCAAGAATTACTTAATGAAATTCTAGCAATTGAAAGTGGTGATATATATGATATTGAAACCCTTAATAAAAAAATAACCTATAATCCAAAAGGAACAGATGTTTCTTCATTATATCAAGATAATGGATATTTATTTTCAAATATTCAACCTATTGAAATTGGAGTAATTGGAGATTCCATAGATATAGAAATGAGAGTTTATGAGGGAGCCCAAGCAACAATTGATAAAGTGAGCGTTAGAGGAAACGATAGAACTAGTGACCATGTTATAATAAGAGAATTAAGAACAATTCCAGGACAAAAATATAATCGTTCTGAACTAATAAGAACACAAAGAGAATTATCTCAACTTGGGTATTTTGACCCTGAAAGTATTAATCCCATTCCTATTCCTAATCCACAAAAAGAAACTGTTGATATAACTTGGGAATTAGAGGAAAAACCAAGTGATCAAGTTGAACTATCTGGGGGATGGGGTGGTTACATGGGTTTTGTTGGAACGGTTGGATTAAGTTTCAGTAATTTTTCTGTTAAGAATATAAAAGATTTTAGTAAATGGAGACCACTTCCTGTTGGGGATGGTCAAAAATTATCTGTTAGGGTACAAGCCAATGGAAGACAGTTTCAAACGTATTCTTTTAGCTTTGCCGAACCTTGGCTTGGTGGAAGAAAAGCAAATAATTTTAGTATAAACTATAGTTATTCTATAAATCGTCAACTTGATTTCTATGGTACAGGGTATAGTCCATA
>TARA_B110000438_G_scaffold181955_1_pt1 | contig 37726 bp, 30 predicted proteins | sample TARA_B110000438 | Tara Oceans TARA_B110000438 (sample SAMEA4398413) | marine metagenome | biome: Polar Biome; feature: [MES] marine water layer (ENVO:01000295) within the mesopelagic zone...; material: water (ENVO:00002006), including particulate matter (ENVO:01000060) such... | reverse complement strand
TAGTTTTTTTAGGTGAAGTAGTTTTTTTAGGTGAAGTAGTTTTTTTCTTAGCTTCTGTTTTAGACTTAGTTACAGTTTTAAATTCTGAGTCACCCCATAAAGATTGTATTTTTTCTACTGCTTTTACAGGAATAACAATATTTTTAGGCTTTATCAAACTATATGCGTTAATAGAAGATGCTTCCATAACTTCAACTTTATTGATATTTTCACATGATTTTTGTAGTATCAAATCATTTTCTTCTGTAAGTAATAAAATAGACCCTTTTAGTTCTAATTTACTAATGTAATCAATCATAACTTTAGTTGATGGCGAATCTTTCAAAGGAAATTCATCAATTATATTAACCTCTGAGTCTTTAAATTTTGCAGAAAGTGCAATTTTCAAAGCTTTATTTTTCATTTTCTTATTTAATGATTTTCTAATATCTTTAGGATGAGGTCCATGAGCAACTCCTCCACCAACCATAATTGGCGATCTTTTTGAACCTACTCTAGCTCTACCACTTCCTTTTTGAGGTCGAAGTTTTTGGTTTGCATAATTTACATTAGCTCTAGTTTTTGTACCTTTTGTCCATTGCCTCTGGTTAGCTAAATAAATATAAATAGTTTGATGAAGTAAATCTTCATTTAATTCTAAATTCCAAATTGATGGATCAAGGCTTAAAGTTTTTTCAGCCTTTCCTAATTTATTTTTTATACTTGTTTCCAAAATTTACCTTTTCTTTAATAATTATGATTGTATTTCAACTCTTATTGTTGAACCATTATAACCAGGAATTGCACCTTTAATTAAAATAATATTATTCTCAGAATCTACTTTTACTACTTTTAATCCTTTTACTGTAGCTTTTGCATTACCGTAATGACCTGGCATTTTTTGACCCGGCCAGACTCTTCCAGGAGAAGAACCTGCACCAATAGAACCAATCGCTCTATGTCTGTCAGATTGACCGTGAGTTTTAGGCCCACCTTTGAAACCATGCCTTCTTACACCACCAGAAAATCCTCTTCCTTTACTTGTACCTGAGACCTTAACTTTTTGAAGGTCAGAAAATATTTCTGAAGTTATCTCTTGGCCTACCTCTATGTCACTTGAAAGATCTGATTTAAATTCTTGTAGAATAGAAAATTTTCCCCCTGACCTCTCTTGATGACCTAATTGTGGTTTATTGATATTTTTTGATTCAGAAAAACCAATTTGAACTGAATCATATCCATCTTTAGCTAAAGTCTTAACTTGTGTTACTGTGCATGGACCAGCTTGCACTACCGTAACAGGCAAAGCGGCTCCACTATCATCGTAAATGATTGACATGCCTAATTTTTTTGCGATTATACCTTTGATTGTCATAATTTCCTTTAAAGCTTAATTGCTATATCTACTCCTGCTGGAACACTCAAACTTGTTAATGAATCAATAGTTTTTGAGGATGGTTCCAAAATATCAATTAATCGTTTATGAGTTCTTAACTCAAAATATTCTCTTGAATCTTTATTTACATGAGGAGATCTGATTACTGTAAACATTCTCTTTGTTGTTGGCATTGGGACAGGGCCAGCTACTTTAGCACCTGTTCTTTCAGCAGTTTCTAAAATTTGTTGAGCAGAAACATCCAAAACCCTATGGTCAAAAGATTTCAATATTATTCTCATTTTTTGGGTTGATGGCATTAGTTTTCCTTTCCTTTGCCTGAAATTTCAGTTGCTATATGATTTGGAACTTTTGCATAATGATCTAATTCCATTGAAAAACTTGCTCTTCCTGTAGTAAGAGATCTTAATGTGGTTGCATATTGAAAGGTTTCACCTAAAGGAACGTGGGCTTTGACAGCTTGTGAATTGGCTTGTTGTTCCATAGATAAGATTTGAGCTCTTCTTGAATTTAAATCTCCAAGACAATCACCCAAAAATTCCTCTGGAGTAACAATATCTATTTTCATAATAGGCTCTAGTAAAGCTGGAGAGCCTGCAGTCATTGCAGACTTAAACGCCATAGATCCTGCTATTTTAAATGCCATTTCAGATGAATCAACATCATGATGAGACCCATCAGTTAAAACAGCTTTAATATCAACTACAGGATATCCTGCAATTACCCCGCTAGTTGCGGCTTCTCTAAATCCAGATTCTATAGGTCCATAATATTCTTTAGGAAGAGTAGCTCCTGTTATTTCTGATTCAAATAAAATACCAGAGCCTGGTTCTAAAGGTTCAATTCTTAGTGTGCAATCTCCATATTGGCCCCTACCTCCAGATTGTCTAATAAACTTACCTTGTTTTTCAGAAGCTACGGTTATAGTTTCTCTATATGCAACTTTAGGAGCTCCCTGAATAGCATCGACATCAAATTCACGTCTAAGTCTTTCTACAATTACATCTAAATGAAGTTCTCCCATTCCTGCTAATACAGTTTGTCCAGACTCTTCATCTGTCCATGTTTGTAAAGTTGGATCTTCTCCAACTAACCTAGCAAGTGATTCACCCATTTTGTCTTGATCTGAACGGGTTTTAGGCTCTACTGCTACAGATAAAACTGGAGCAGGAAAGTTTATAGATTCTAAAAGCAAAGGATTAGATTGATCACACAAAGTATGCCCAGTCACAGCATCCTTAAGACCAATGGCAGCGATTATTTCACCTGCAGTTGCTTGTTTTATTTCTTCTCTAGAATCTGCATGCATTTTCATTAATCTACCAGCTCTTTCTTTAGACCTAGTAGAAGAATTATAAATATTTGAACCTGATTGAAGAACTCCTGAATAAATCCTTAAATAAACTAATCTTCCTACATGTTGGTCTGTAACTGTTTTAAAAACCAATGCACTAAAAGGATCATTTACGTCAGGTTTTCTTTCAATTTCAATAGACTCATCTGAAGGATCGGTTCCTCTTATTGAAGGAACATCTACAGGAGATGGAAGATAATCAATAACAGCATCTAGTAAAGGATGGACACCCCTGTGCCGCAATGCAGAACCACATAAAACAGGAAATATTTCTAATTTTATAACAGCATTTCTTAGTGAAGCTTTTAATTCCATAACAGATATTTCTTCATCCCCTAAAAATTTATCCATCAATGTATCATCAGTTTCAGCTATTTTTTCAATGAGTTCATTTCTATATTTTTCTACTTCATCTTTATATTCATCTGGGACTTCTGTTTCTACATGTTGAACAGCATCTTCTGATTCATAAATAAAAGCTTTTCTATCTAACAGATCTATCATCCCTTTAAAGTTAGACTCTGCACCTATAGGTATTTGAATTGGGACTGCATTAGCACCTAATCTATCATGTACTGTTTTAACTGAATAATAAAAGTCAGCTCCTAAACGGTCCATTTTATTTACAAATATCATTCTAGGAACACCGTAGTCATTTGCTTGTCTCCAAACAGTTTCAGATTGAGGTTGAACTCCAGAAACAGATTCAAGAACTACTACCCCTCCGTCTAAAACCCTTAGAGATCTTTGAACTTCTGCAGTGAAGTCTACGTGACCTGGGGTATCAATGATATTTACTTGATAGTTATTCCAAGATGCATTTGTTGCAGCAGAACCTATAGTTATACCTCTTTCTCTTTCTAGAGACATAAAATCCATAACTGTAGTACCGTCATCAATATCACCAATTTTATATGTCTCTCCAGTAAAAAACAGTACTCGTTCAGTAACTGTTGTTTTACCTGCATCAATATGAGCTATAAAACCAATATTTCTTACTTTAGATAAATCTTTTGTTTCTACCATTTTTTTCTCTCTGTTTACCATCTATAATGTGCAAATGCTCTGTTAGCTTCTGCCATTCTATGTGAATCTTCTTTCTTCTTAATTGCATTACCAGTATTGTTTACTGCATTCATAAATTCTTGATAAAGTGCATCTGTAATAGTTGTTCCTTTATTTGCCCTAGCAGCTTCCACTACCCAACGATGAGCTAAAGCAACTCTTCTTTTAGGTCTTATTTCAACAGGAACTTGGTAAGTTGCACCACCAACTCTTCTAGGTTTAACTTCAAGAGTAGGCATAGTGTTTCTCATTGCTTCATCAAAAAGCTCAATTCCAGGTCTTTTAACTTCTTTCTCAAGCTTATCAATTGCTAAATAAACAGCTTTTCTTGCAACAGATTTTTTTCCACCTATCATAAGTCTATTAATAAATCTTGAAAGTTCTACACTTCCATATTTTGGGTCAGGGTTTATTTTTCTTACTATAGATTTTCTTCTTCTAGACATTTATAAAAACTTTCTTATTTTTTACTTTCTCTAATTGCACCGTATTTACTTCTACCTCTTTTACGTCCTTCAACTCCAGATGTATCTAGTGCTCCTCTTATAACGTGATATCTAACTCCAGGTAAGTCTCTTACCCTTCCTCCTCTAATTAGAACAACTGAATGTTCCTGAAGGTTATGCCCTTCACCTGGTATATAAGCTGTAACTTCCATACCATTAGTTAGCTTTACTCTTGCTACTTTTCTTAAAGCTGAGTTAGGTTTTTTAGGAGTAACTGTTCTAACTTGTAGACAGACACCTCTTTTTTGAGGACTCCCATCAGCATCATTCGTCATTTTTTTTGTTAAAGAATTGTATCTAAATCTCAAAGCTGGAGATTTAGCTTTTTTTCTTCCAGATGACCTAGGTTTTTTTATTAATTGATTTACTGTAGGCATTATTTATAATCCTCTATATTTTTTTACAAGCCTTTATTTCATAAAATTTATGAATAATAAAAGGTTATTGTTACCACAAACTACTAGTATACGAATTTTATTTACAAAACGTCAATGAAAAAATGTTAAATTTATAACTATTTTTTTTTGATTTTGATTTTACTAACTTCTTTTTAGATGTAAAATTAGTTTCATATAAAAAATATTTATAAATTATTATGTTTGATAGAATTTTTTTAGTTGGTTTTAATATTAGATCAGAAGACCGTTTAATAAAAATTCTTGACGAAAGTTTTCATTCGTCAAGAATAATTTCTATTAATGGTTTTAAAATTGATAAAAAGTCATCTAATGAAATTACTTACAGTATTAATAAAGAACAAAGCCATCCTTTGCTTAGCCATGAAGAAGAAAAAGATTCAATAATCAATGTTGAAATGGAAGATCTATCAATAATAAATCTTCCATATACGTACTCTAAGGAATACTCCAATCTTATCGAAACTTCAATAATTAAAATTTTATCAATCGAAAATTTTACAATTTACGAAAGCTATTTATCAAATAATGAGAACAATAATGATCAAATTATTTCAATACCTACAAATACTAATGACTTGGGAATGAGAATTCAAATAGCAAATAAAAATCTAAAATTAATTAAAAAAAATATTTCACAATCAGAAAAAATTATTGTATATAAAAACTTAAAAATTGACACCGAAAAATATCTTGTGACACTAGAGAATAAAAAGATAGACCTTACATTCAAAGAATTAGAATTATTAAAAGTATTAGCATCAAATCCAGGCAGAGTTTTTTCTAGAGAAAATTTACTGAAAAACATTTGGGATTATGACTATTATGGAGGAACAAGGACAGTAGATGTTCACGTTAGAAGATTAAGAAGAAAGATTGAAGATCATAAAAATAATTTTATTGAGACCATTTGGAATGTTGGTTACAAATTTAATGAAATAAAGTCAGGAAATATAAATGAATAATAATTCAGATACTAAGGAATTTATTTTAAAGCAGGCAAGTGAGCATGACGTAAAGTTTATTAGACTATGGTTTACAGATATATTGGGGAGATTAAAAGGATTTGCAATCAATGTTGAAGATTTAGAAGATTGTATTGATAAAGGGGTTATTTTTGATGGAGGAGCTATTGAAGGTCTTGCAAGAGCTGCTGAATCAGATACATTAGCCATTCCTGATCTAAGTACTTGGCAAATTTTACCTTGGAGACCAAATGAAAATTCTGTAGCTAGATTATTTTGTAACTTAAAAAGCTTTGATAATAATGACTCTATAGTAGACAGTAGAAAAATCCTTCAAGATAAGTTGTTGGAGGCAAATCAATCAGGTTACAAATTTTATGTAGGCCCAGAAATAGAATATTATTTTCTTGATAATAATAAAACAATTTTAGAAGGTGACGATGCTGGATATTTTGATCAAACATCTGCTGATAATAAGGGGGCAAACTTAAGAAGAGAATGTGTACTAAACTTAGAGCAAATGGGAATACCTGTAAGAAGTTCTCATCATGAAGTTTCTTCAGGTCAGCATGAAATAGGGCTTAAACATACTGATGCTTTAACTATGGCTGATTCTATAGTAACAACCAGACTAGTTGTTAAGCAAACAGCTATAAAACACGGTGGGTTTGCTACATTTATGCCTAGACCATTTGAAAACTTAAATGGTAGTGGTTTGCATTTTCATTTATCTTTATATGAGGGTGAAAATAATGCTTTTGCTTCAAGTAAAAATAATGAACTATCAAAAATTGGCAAAGGTTTTTTAGCAGGGCTACTTCATTATTCATCTGAAATGGCTTTAGTTACAAACCAATGGTTAAACTCTTATAAAAGATTAATCCCAAACCTAGAAGCTCCTATAGCAGGAATGGGAAAAGAGGGTGACATGTCAAATATTGTAAGGGTGCCACAAATATACAAAGGAGACTTAGATAATTCTAGAATAGAATTTAGATTGCCAGATTCAGCATGTAATCCTTATTTAGCACTATCATCAATTCTTCACGCTGGAATGGAAGGAATTAAGAAGAATTTAATAGTTCCAAAAAATTGGGAGTCAAATATTCCAAATACTTTGTATGATGCAATTAAAGAATCTCAAAAAGGTAATTTTTTACAGGACGCTATTGGGATAGATGCATATAATAGTATACTAATTAACAAAGAAAAAGAGTGGATAGAACACAATCTAGTTGTTACAGATTACGAGAGAGATTTCTATATGAAATTTTTATAATTTCATTGATTTTTGAGTAATATTTTATTTCTTAAAAATTTCACAATTTAAAAATAAAAATGAAAAAAAAAGAAGAACTGCTTACTAATTTAAAAAACCTTCAGAATAAAGGGTTATGCACATATCATATGGATAAAGATGCGTGTGGAGTTGGTGTTGTTGCAAACATTAAAGGAATAAAATCTAATACTATAGTAAAAAATTCTCTAAAAGTATTAATCAATCTTGAACATAGGGGAGCATGTGGGTGTGACCCTGAAACAGGTGACGGAGCAGGTATAACATTACAAATTCCAGATAAGTTTTTCAGAAAAGATCTTGCTAAAAAAGGAATCAAACTACCAAAAGAAGGAAATTATGCAACAGGTATAATATTCCTCCCAAATGACAAGAAAATTCAAAATCAAATTATTAATATAATATCTGAAGTTTTAGACCAAAAACCTACAAAGATATTTTATATAAGAGATGTGCCTAATAATCCAAATTCTATTGGTAATTGGTCAAAAGATGCTATGCCTGAAATTAAACAGATTTTTATTGAAAATGTTGGAAAGCTTAATGATGAAGATTTTTCAAGGCAGTTATATATATCAAGAAAAAAAATTGAAAATAAAATAAGTAAGTTAAAAGATGAAAAAAACAATCTAATAATAGATAATGAGTTTTACATATGTTCTCTATCAAATAAAATTATAATTTACAAAGGATTATTAAAAACTGAACAAGTATCTAATTTTTATTTAGATCTTCAATCGACAGATATCGAAAGTTGCTTTGGACTTGTTCACTCTAGGTTTTCTACCAACACATTAGGTTCTTGGAAGTTAGCTCATCCATACAGAATGTTAGCTCATAATGGAGAAATAAATACTGTTAGGGGAAATAGAAACTGGATGAAAGCAAAAGAGCGTAATCTTATTAGTAAAAAATTCCCTAATAACTCTGATATTTTACCTATTTGCGAAGAAAATGCTTCTGATACTGCTTCTTTAGATAATGTATTCGAACTTTTGTTTCATGGAGGAAGGCCAATCGAACATGTAGCTTCAATGATGATTCCTGCTGCATGGGATCATAATGAACAAATGGATCAAAAAACTAAAGATTTTTATCAATACCATGCAGGGCTTATGGAACCATGGGATGGGCCAGCAATGGTCGCATTTACTGATGGTAATAAACTTGGCGCTTGCTTAGACAGAAACGGGTTTAGACCTTTTAGATATACAGTAACTAAAGATGACATTTTAGTTATGTCATCAGAAACTGGTGTTTTAGAATTAGATTCCAAAAATATAAAATTAAAATCTAGGATGACACCAGGTAAAGGATTTCTAGTGGATTTTGAAGAAGGAAGAATAATTGATTCAGAAGAAATAATGAATAGACTGATCAATCAAAAACCTTATTCAGAATGGTTAGATAAAAATTCAATAAACTTAGATGATATTGAAGAAACTGAAAAATCTTTATCTTACAAAGGAGTAAGTCTTTTAGAGCAACAAGTGGCTTATGGGTACTCTAATGAAGATATAAATTTAATAATAAAGCCTATGAGTGATACTGCAGCGCAACCAAATGGATCTATGGGTAATGATGCTCCATTAGCAGTTTTATCAGACAAGCCTCAAAATTTATACTCATATTTCAAGCAATTGTTTGCACAAGTATCTAATCCTCCATTAGATCCAATTAGAGAAAAAATGGTTACTCAAACTAGTATTCTTGTAGGGAAAAGAGAAAATTTACTTTCAGAAACTCCTAAGCATGCAGAGTTACTAAAAATTGAACGTCCAATCATATTAAATGAAGAGCTCATAAAGCTTTTAAGTATCAATTCAAAAGGAATAAACGCAAAAAAAATCTCTACTCTTTTTGATGTAAGCAAAGGTAAAAAAGGATTCAATGAAGCACTAGAAAATATTAAATTAGAAGCAGAATTATTAATAAAAAAAGGTGTTTCAATAATTATTCTTTCTGACAGAGGTGTTGATGAAAATAATGCAACTTTACCCTCTCTACTAGTATCTGGAACATTACATCATCACTTAATTAGAAAAAACTTGAGAGATAAAGTAGACCTAATATATGAAACTGGTGAACCAAGAGAAGTTCATCATTTTGCTCTGTTGTTTGGATATGGAATATCAGCAATTAACCCATTTATAGCGCTTGATACAATTAGAGATTTCTCAGATGAAAAGTCAATTAAAAAAAACCTTGAAAATTTTTGCAAAGCATCCATTGCAGGAGTATTGAAAACTATGTCAAAAATGGGTATATCTACATTGCAAGGATACATGGGAGCTCAACAATTTGAAGCATTAGGTATTGCTGAAAGTTTAATTGAAACATCTTTTACATGGACTTCATCAAGAATAGAAGGTATTGGTAAAGAAGAAATTTGTGATGATTATCTTCTTTTTCATAATAATGCTTTTTCTCAATCTAAAATTCCTTCAAACTTAAAGCTTGATTTAGGAGGGCTTTATTTATGGAGAGGTACGGGAGAAAGACACATGTGGTCTCCTGAAACTATTTCTTTATTACAAAAAGCTTCTACTCAAAATGACCAAGAAACATATAAAGAATTTGAAGAAGTTGCTAATAAAGATTATTACGGAGATATAAGTATAAGAAACCTTCTGGAAATAGATTATGAAAAATCTAAAGCTATAAGCATAGATGAAGTTGAAAATGAAATGGAAGTTCTTAAAAGGTTTGCAACTGGAGCTATTTCTTTAGGATCTATTTCTAGAGAAGCCCATGAAACTTTAGCAATTGCAATGAATAGAATAGGCGCTAGATCAAATACTGGTGAAGGAGGTGAAGATGAAATTAGATTCAAACCAGATTCAAATGGTGACTCAAGGAATTCAGCTGTAAAACAAGTTGCATCTGGAAGATTTGGAGTCACAACCAACTATTTAGTTAACTCTAAAGATATTCAGATAAAAATGGCTCAAGGAGCTAAACCTGGCGAAGGCGGAGAAATACCTGGCCACAAAATTTCAGAATATATTGCCTCTATAAGAAAAACTACTCCTGGGGTAGAGCTAATATCTCCACCTCCTCATCATGATATATATTCTATTGAAGATATGGCTCAATTAATTCATGATTTAAAAAACGTAAATGAAGATGCTAGAATTCATGTCAAACTTGTTTCTGAGGTTGGAGTTGGAATTATTGCTGCAGGAGTATCAAAAGGAAAAGCTGATGTAGTTTTAATTTCTGGATTTTCAGGAGGTACAGGTGCATCTCCATTATCTTCTATTAGACACGCTGGTCTTCCTTGGGAATTAGGAGTTGCTGAGACTCAACAAATTCTTGTTGAACAAGGCCTTAGAGATAGAATTACTCTTCAAACAGACGGACAATTAAAAACCGGAAAAGATGTAGCTATAGCTACTATGCTTGGTGCAGAAGAATGGGGAATAGCAACAGCATCATTAATTACAATGGGTTGTATTATGCTTAGAAAATGTCATTTAAATACATGTTCTGTAGGAGTAGCGACTCAAGATCCAGAGTTAAGAAAATTATTTAAAGGAACTCCAGAAGCTGTAGTAAATTATTTCAAATTTATTGCTCAAAGTCTTAGAGAAGAAATGGCTAAATTAGGATTTAAAACAGTGGATGAAATGGTTGGAAGAGTTGATAGATTAAAGCAAAGAACAGACATAGACCATTGGAAAGCAAAAAAAATAGATCTTTCAAGGATGTTATATAAGCCAAAAGGAATTGAAGGACAAAAAAATTATCGTACAACTTCACAAGATCATCAACTTGATATTGCACTAGACAATAAAATGTTGAAAGAAATTGATTTAGAAAATATATCTTCAACAAAGCAAGAGCTTGATTTTAAAATAAATAACATAAACAGAACTGTCGGTGCATTAATCTCTGGAAAAATTACAAAAAAATATGGAGAAAAAGGGATACCTTATGACAATCTTAAAATAAATTTTGATGGTTCTGCAGGGCAAAGCTTTGGAGCATTTTTATCTCATGGAGTTTTCTTTAATCTTAGAGGTGATGCTAATGATTATTTTGGCAAAGGACTTTCTGGAGGAAAAATCGTAATAAGCCCAGATAGTAAAAATCCTGATTTTATCCCAGAAGAAAATATTATCATTGGTAATGTAGCTCTTTATGGCTCTACCGGAGGAGAAGTATATATAAACGGCAAAGCAGGGGAAAGATTCTGTGTTAGAAATTCAGCCGCAGAAGCTGTAGTTGAAGGAATTGGGAATCATGGTTGTGAATACATGACAGGAGGCACTGTTGTGGTTTTAGGAGAAGTGGGAAGTAATTTTGGGGCTGGTATGAGTGGTGGAATAGCATATGTTTATGACCCAAAATCAACTTTTTTGCAAAATTTTAATTCTGAACTTTCTAACCTTGAAGATGTTTTAGAAAAATCTAAAGACGAAAAAAAATTAATAAAACTAATTAAAAATCATATTGATTACACTAAATCTAGTGTAGCAATTAGAATAATTGACAATTGGGATGTTGAAATTAAAAATTTCAAAAAAATAATCCCAAGAGACTACGCTAAAATATTAGAAAAAGAAATTAATAAGCAAAGAGAAAAAATTAATGGGTAGCTTTTCAGGTTTTAAAAATCACAGAAGAAAAACCGAACAAAGAAAACCAGTTGAAAATAGGGTGCAAAACTGGAAAGAAATTTATGTACCTTGGACAAAGAAGGAAGCTTCTCTCCAAGCATCAAGGTGTATGGATTGCGGAGTTCCATTTTGTAACAATGGATGTCCTTTAGGTAATTTAATTCCAGAATTTAATGACCTTGTTTATAATCAAGATTGGAAATCTGCATATGAAACGTTAGCTGCTACTAATAACTTCCCAGAATTTACTGGAAGGATATGCCCTGCCCCTTGTGAAGCTTCTTGTACTTTATCTATAAATAATGATCCAGTATCAATTGAAATGATTGAGAAAAATATAATTGAGAAAGCATGGGAATCAGGATATGTTAAACCTGAAATTCCACTTATAAAAACAAATAAAAAAATAGCGATTATAGGATCTGGCCCTGCTGGATTAGCAGCATCTCAACAATTAAATAGAGCTGGTCATAGCGTTACAGTATATGAGAGAAGCGAAAATCCTGGAGGTCTTTTAAGATACGGCATCCCTGAATTTAAATTAGAAAAAAATATCGTTCAAAGAAGAATAGATTTATTAATAGCAGAAGGAATAGAATTCAAATGTTCAGTTAATGTAGGAATAGATATTTTAGCTAAAGAATTAATCAATGAATTTGATGCTATATGTCTTGCTGGAGGTTCAACAGTCCCAAGAGATTTACCTATAAATGGCAGAGAATTAGAAGGCATTCACTTCGCAATGGATTTTCTTTCTGAACAAAACAGATGGAATGATAACCCTAAAGATAGATCTATAACTGCAAAAAATAAAAATGTAGTAATTATTGGTGGCGGAGATACCGGGGCAGATTGCTTAGGAACCTCTATTAGACAGGGAGCTAAAAGTATTACTCAAATTGAAATAATGCCAGAACCTCCCGAATTTAGAATAAATAGTAATCCTTGGCCAGAATGGCCAATGATAATTAGGACTTCTTCAGCTCACGAAGAAGGAGGAAATAGGCAATATAGTATATTAACTGATAAATTTTCAGGTAAAGATAAACTTGAAAAGCTAATTTGCGAGAAAGTTGAATGGGAAAAAGATATTACTACCGGTAGGTTTAATATGAAAAAAATTGAAAATAGTAAATTTGAAATAAAATCTGAATTAGTGCTATTAGCTATGGGCTTTGTTCATCCTCTTCAAGAAGGATTGCTCTCGGATATAAAAGTGGAATTTGATGATAGAGGAAATGTTAAAACTGACAGTAATATGATGACGAATGTCTCTAAAGTATTTTCTTGTGGCGATATGGAAAAAGGTCAATCACTAGTAGTACATGCAATAGCAAGTGGTAGATCATGTGCAAAAAAAATTGATACTTTTTTAGAAGGGTCATCAAATTTGCCTGATGTTAGAGGATACTTTAGAAAATTAAATACAAAATAAGTTTATGGAATTAAGATGTCTAATATTAAGATATCAATGAACCAGATAAATACTAAAGTTGGCGCTTTAGATTATAATTCTAATAAAATAATTGAATCTATAAATGAAGCAAAATCCAAAAATTGCGATATAGTCTGTTTTCCTGAGCTTACAATTACAGGATACCCTCCAGAAGACTTAGTATTAAGTAATTTATTTGTTAAAAATAACATTTTAGCTTTAAAAAATATCATTAAATTTACTAATAATATTACTGTAATCTTAGGCTTTATTGATCAAGATGAAATTGGTACTTACAATGCTGCAGCGATAATTTCTAATAAAAAAATCATTGCAACCTATAGAAAAAATAAATTGCCAAATTATGGCGTATTTGATGAAAAAAGATATTTCAAACAAGGTAATGAAATTGTAATTTTGAAAAACAAAGGAATTAAAATAGGAATTAGTATTTGTGAAGATATATGGGAAGATTATGAAGTATGCAAGCTAGAATCAGATTTAGGTTGCAATATTTTAATAAATATAAACGGTTCCCCATTCGACATAAATAAAAAAAACACAAGAGATTCACATTTATCTAATGTATCAAAAAATTGTAATTCTCATTTAGTATATGTAAACTGTGTTGGAGGTCAAGACGACCTTGTTTTTGATGGAAGTTCATCGGTATATGATAATCATGGGGAAAAAATAATTTCTCTGCCAAGTTTTAAAGAAAAAAATCAAATTATAAACATTGATATTACAGAAAAAAAATATCAAAAATATAATTTAAATTCAAAAAATGGATATAAGATTATAGAAAAAAATATAGCTCTAAATAATACAAAAGGTGAATTTAAACAAAATAATATAACTTTTTCTTCTGAAGGCTTAGAAGATATATTAAATGCTTTGATTTTAGGGACAAAAGACTATGCTCAAAAAAATGGTTTTTCAAAATGTTTAGTTAGTTTATCTGGGGGAATTGATTCAGCACTTGTAACCGTAATAGCCACAAAAGCATTAGGTCCAGAAAATATAAAAGTAGTTAATCTTCCTTCAAGATATTCTTCCGATCACTCAATTTCAGACTCAAAAAAACTTTGTGATAATTTAGGTTTAGATCTCATAAATATACCTATTAAAAATACTCATGAAGAATTCTTAAAAAGTCTTAAATTTATATTTAAAAATACAGAAGAGAATAATGCTGAAGAAAATTTACAAGCAAGAATAAGAGGAAATTTTATAATGGCTATTTCAAATAAGTTTTCATGGTTAGTTTTATCTACCGGCAACAAGTCAGAAATGGCTACAGGTTATGCTACTTTATATGGAGATATGGCTGGAGGGTTTTCAGTATTAAAAGATGTACCAAAGACTTTAGTTTATCAGTTATCTAATTATATAAATAAAGTTTCAGAAAAAGAACTTATTCCTAAAAATATTATTACTAAATTACCATCTGCAGAGCTAAAATCTAACCAATTTGATAAAGATACATTACCTGATTATGACGTATTGGATCAAATTATCGAATCCTATATAGAAGAGAAACATAGTGTAAAAGAGATTTTAAAGAATAAGAAAATTACAAAAAAAATTTCAGAAGATAAAATTTTAGAAATTTTAGAAATGATTGACAGAAATGAATATAAAAGACGACAATCTCCTCCAGGTATAAAAATAACTCCTCTTGCATTTGGAAGAGATAGAAGGTATCCAATAGCATCTCAATATAAATATACTTATAGGAATTTTCCTTCTTCATAAAAAATTAACATTCTTAATATAAAATTATTATATGAAGAAGAAAAAATATTTATTAATAATTTTAATTGTAATGCTTTTAGGTTGTGATAATCAAAATTGGGAAGATAATTTAATTACAGAATTATCAAGTACAGAAATCACAAACAGCCTTGAAAAACATTATAGAAATATTTTCAATTCAACTACGAAATCTATAGTTCAAATAAATATATTTTCAATAGATTCTTATGGGGTTCCTTTAAATAAAATTGGTTCAGGTTCAGGATTTATGTGGGATGATCAAGGGCATATTCTAACTAATTATCATGTAATACAAAACACTTTATCTAGTCAATCTCCAATTATTGTTAGAACTATAGATAATGATGAATTTCCAGCAAAAGTTATTGGCTGGGATTCTTACTCTGATTTAGCAATAATAAAAATTAATGAAAATTCATTAGATAATGCTTTAGCGGTGCTTAGTCCATTGGAATTGTATGATTCAAATTTAATCAATACAGGAGATATTACTATTGCGATAGGAAATCCATTTGATCAAGAATTTACTATGACTTCAGGTATTGTTAGTGCAATAGGTAGAACTTTAGATTCAACTTTTACTCCATATAAAATACCTAGTGTAATTCAAACTGATGCAGCTATTAATCCTGGTAATTCTGGTGGACCTTTATTAAACAAAGAAGGATTGGTTATTGGAATTAATACACAAATCAAAAGTGATTCAAGGCAAAATTCTGGAGTTAGTTTTGCAGTCCCAATAAATTTAGCTAAAAGAGTAGTTCCAAGCATTATTTCAGGAGAAAAACATGAGTATTCATATTTAGGTATAAACGCTCTAAATTTAGATTATGGAACAAGAATAAGGGCCAATATAGAAAAAAATTTTAAAGGTGTATTAATTTTAAATATTCAAGGTGACGGTCCAGCTGAAAAGGCAGGAATAAAAGGTGATTCATCAGCAAGGCAAATTGGATTTAAATTTGACGGAGACATATTGACTAAAATTAATAATTATAAAATAAATAGTTTTGAAGATTTAATATCTTATTTAGCACTTAACACATCACCTGGGGAAATAGTAGAAATAGAATTAGTAAGAAATTACAATTATAAAATTTTGGAAGTTGAATTAGAAGCAAGACCTGATTAAAACTAATAAGACACGTGCATTGCATGTTTTAGAACATTTGTGCTATATTATTGATATAGAAATATTTTGGAGAAAAAAGTGGCAAAGAAAAAAAATACAAAAATTGAAAATGGAACATTAGATTTAACTATAGCGCAAATAGAAAAAAATTTTGGTAAGGGCGCAGTTATGCGGATGAGTGAAACTTCTGAAGTTGATAAAACAATTGATTCAATTTCTACAGGATCACTTGGTCTAGATATTGCATTAGGCATAGGAGGTTTACCCAGAGGAAGAATAGTAGAAATTTTTGGTGCAGAAAGTGCTGGTAAAAGTACTTTGGCACTTTCATGCTTAGCACAAGCTCAAAAAAATGGTGGACAAGCGGCTTATATAGACGTAGAACATGCTATGGATCCAAATTATGCAATGAAAATTGGAGTTAACAACCAAGAATTATTAATATCACAACCAAACTCAGCAGAAGAAGCACTAGAAATAACAGATCATTTAGTAAGTTCTGGAGCTTTGGACATAATAGTAATTGACTCAGTTGCTGCTCTTGTCCCTAGATCTGAATTAGAAGGTGAAATGGGTGATTATCATATAGGTGCACAGGCAAGATTAATGTCTCAAGCTTTACGAAAACTAACAGCTACCGTTCACAAAACAAACACAACTTGTGTATTTATAAATCAATTAAGAGAAAAGGTAGGAGTAATATTTGGCTCACCAGAAGTAACTCCAGGTGGACGAGCATTGAAATTTTATAGTTCTGTAAGAATTGATTTAAGAAGAGGGGAATCTATAAAAATAGGAGAAGAATTAGTTGGGAACAAAATTAGAGTTAGGGTAGTTAAAAATAAAGTAGCAGCACCATTTAAAAAAGCTGAAATAGAAATACTTTATAACGAAGGGATTTCTAAAGAAGGAGAACTGTTAGACATTGGAGTATCAAGCAATGTAGTAGAAAAAAATGGTTCATTTTACTCTTTTGAAGGAGAAAGACTGGGACAAGGAAGAGAATCAGTAAGAAAATTTCTTAAAAATAATCCAGAAATTTGTAAAAAAATAGAAAATTTAATAATGAACCCTATAGATATTGAGATAACAGACAATCTAGATAATTCAGAAGCTTTGGGGTAGAAAAATTCGAAATATAAGATTTTCATGTAAAATCTTAATGTGGGAATTTTAATAATAATTATAGTCTTTGCCTTATTAGGTAGCGCATTTATTAGTGCTTCTGAAGCTTCTATCATAAGTGTAAACAAGGTGAGAATAAAACATCTATCTGATCAAGGTAATAAAAAAGCTAAAGCAATTGAAAAAACTCTTAATGAAAATGAGAAGTTTTTTGGTACTTTGCTTTTGTTTGGGAATTTACTGAATATTTTAATCGCAACTCTAGTAAGTGCTTTAATAATAAATTTTCTTGGTAAGGGGTCTGTAAATGGAGTAATAATTTCTACAGTTATTTCTACCATACTTATAGTTACTTTTGGTGAGTTAACTCCAAAATCTATTTCTACTAGAGTAGCTGACAAATGGTCTCTATTAGTAATAAATATTATCAGGGGATTGATGTATGCTTCCGGTCCAGCTGTTTGGACATTCACACTTATTCCTAAGATAATAACTAAAACTTTTCTTAAGTCATCTTTAGATGAAAATCCAGCCGTAACCACTGGAGAATTAAGAAAGTTAATTGATATAGGTGAAGAAGAAGGAACTGTAGAATCATCACAAGGTGAAATGTTAGAAAATATTTTTAGATTCAGTGAAACAGAAATCAAAGATATAATGACTCCTAGACCAGAAATTATCTGGGTAGAAGAAAATATCACTATAAGTAGTTTTCTAAAAGTCTATAAAAAAAGTCCTCACACAAGATTCCCAGTCTATAAAAAAACTTTTGATGAAATCGTCGGTATAATCAGCGTAAAAGATGTAATGTTGTACCTAGCAAATGGTAATATTGATCAATCAAAATCTATAAATAACTTAATTAGAGAACCAATGTTTTCTCCAGAGATGAAGATTCTTGATGAATTATTAGAAGAATTTCAAAATACAGGAAATAAAATGACATTAGCAATTGATGAATTTGGAGATATTTCAGGAATATTAACACTTTCAAGATGTATAGAAAAAATCGTAGGTGATGCTGGAGAAGAAGGGGAAAGACCTATAAAAAAAATAGTTAAATCAGGTTCAGATACTTACTTAATTGACGCTAGTATTTCAATTGATGAAATTAACGATGAGATAAAAATCAATATTCCTGAAGGCCGATATGAAACTTTAGCAGGATTTATTATTGATATGTTACAAACAATTCCAGAAATTAATACTAGAACTAATTTTAGAGGATATAGATTTACAATTATGGAATTACAAAAGAATAAAATTTCTAAAGTTCAAATAAGAGTCCCTTCAGGACAAGTGAAGAAAAATGTTGCTAAATCCTGATCTAATAAATCATTTAAAAACACAAATTCCTAGGAAAATTGTTAAAGGTGAACAAAAAATTATTCTAGGTTACTCTGGAGGTCCAGACTCTAGATTTTTGTTAGAAGTCTTATTTAAAAATATAAAGAATCCAGAAAAAAATATTATTGTTTGCCATCTAAACCACAAACTTAGAGGTTCTGAATCAGATCTAGACGAGAAGTTAGTTAAAAAAACCTGTAAGGATATGAATTTAATTGTTGAAAATTATATTTATGATCTAAGTAATCAGAAAAAAGGAATTCAGGAAAAAGCTAGAGATTTAAGATTTGAAGTATTTTTCAAGCTATCCAAAAAATACTCAACTAATTATATATTTTTAGGGCATAATCTTGATGATAACGTAGAAACAATATTATTAAATATTATCAGAGGAACAAATATAAATGGATTATCTGGTATTAGAAAAAAATCAACTATAAAGTCTTTAGATAAAAAAATTCATATTATTAGGCCATTATTAAATTTAAAAAAAATAAACATTACAAAGTATTGTGAAAATAACAATCTCAACTTCAGAGTAGATGAGTCAAATAATTTAAGCGGTTATTCTAGAAATTTAATTAGAAATAAAGTTATTCCTGAATTTGAAAAAATCAATCCTAAGGTTTTAGAATCGATTAATTCATTATCAAAAGGGATTAAAAAAAAATCTGAAGAAAAAATGGTAAAATTTGGAGAGTTTAACGGTTTATCTCTTTCAGCAGCTAAAAATATTATAATAGACAGATTAAAATCAAACTTTGAAAATGACGTTTTTTTAAACAAAAATCATCATACAATGATTGAAAATGTTTTATTAAAAAAATCAAACTCTGAGAATTTACCTCAAGATATGATTCTTTATGAAAATAAAGGAGAGTTTTTATTTAAGGAAAAATTAAAAATTCAAAAAAAATCATATATAAACTTAGAAATTACTATTCCTTGTATAGTCAATTTACCAGGTGGAGAAATTTTAAAAACAAAAATTATAAATCAACCAAAAGATATCAAAACTAACAATTCAAAAAAAATATACATCAGTGAAAAATATTTAAGTCAAAACCTTTTTGTAAGAAGCAGGAAAGAAGGGGATAAAATTTTTCAAATTGACGATAAAACTAAAACTAGAGTAAAAAAAATTTTATCAAATCATAAAAATAAAAAAGAAAAAGAAAATATTCTTATTTTTTCTACAGAATCAGAAGTTATATGGATATTAGGGATTCGTCAATCAGTCAATTCTTACGTCAATAAAAATGACAAAAAAGTAATAGAATTATCTTTATTAAAAAATTCTATTTAGTCTAGAAGATATATTTATTCCTGATTTTCTACCTCTTCTGGCTATTGCAGAGCCATCTATTTCTTTTATGTCGGCTCTAAAATTTATTTTTGAGCCTCTAGCTATATAGTTATCAATAGCAAAACCAGCAACTTTAGATTTTTTAGATACAAAATTAGCAATATCTTCAGGGTTCATATCTCCACTTACATATATATCTATGTCATTAATACCTTCAGCTTCGAGTTTTTGAGATATTTCATCTACTAAGTTTGGCGTAATACCACCTCTTTCAATAGGAGTTTCAATTCTTATTCCTCTTAATTCTTTTAATGCTTTAGCTACTTGGATTGCTTCTTCTACTTCATCTTTAAAAGTATCGATTAAAACTACTCTAGGAACATTTTTCTCCATATGTCTGTCAAAGGCTAATGCAGCTCTCACAGTTTCTCCCATAATAAGTACTAAAGAATGAGGCATAGTTCCAGATGGTGTAGTTTGAGTTAGTTTACCCCCAATTATAGAGCTCACCGCAGAGCATCCTCCTATATAGGCAGAGTAGTCAACTTGACCTGCAACCGATGGGTGTACTGATCTTGAAGCAAAGCTAACTACAGGTATGCCTGTAGCCGCTAATACACAATTATGGGCAGCTGTAGCCCATGATGAACAAGAAGTTAGAGTCCCTAGCATCGAAGTTTCATATAGCCCAAAATTTGCAAATCTTGATTTTATCCTCAGTATAACTTCATTTTCAGAAACTTCATTTCCTTCTTGTAAACTCCACACCTCTCTATCTGATTCAGGTAAAACATGTTCAAGTAAATCTATTATTTGGTTAACTCCACAAACAATTCCTTTAGTAGTAGCCTCTATTTCATAAGTAACAAATGGGTTTAATCCTTCATTTCTTAAGATATTTAAAGTTCTGTGATGATATATCTCAGAAGTATCTCCGACAATTACAGATCTATTTATAGGTTGCTTTTCATTATTAGTCATAAGTACTTTAGTATACTATTTTTTTTAATAATTTCATTCTAAGTTTTATTAATCCTATTATATCTTCAATAGCAGTTGATATAATATTTACACTTGTATTTGGATCATCTGTCCATTTTACAGGAAGTTGATAAATACTTAAGTTTAAATGTCTAGAAATGATGATAATTTCAGTATCAAAAAACCATTTAGTATTTGTAACTAAATTTAACGCTTTTAAAATTTTTAGTCTTGAAAAAGCTTTAAACCCACATTGCATATCATCAATTCGACTAAATGGAAAAAAGAATTTTATTAATAAATTATAAGATCTAGATGTAAATTCTCTAATTTTTTTTCTCCCAATAACATTAGATCCCTTTGATAATCTTGATCCAATTGCAATATCATGATTTTCTTTAGTTATTGATTCAATTAAAGGTAATAATGAATTTAAATCAGTTGATAAATCAATATCCATATAGCTTACTATGTCGGCATTTGATTTTGATATAGCAAGTTTTATTGCCCTTCCTCTTCCTTTTTGAGGAAGGTATAAGTATTTATTTACCATTTTTTGTTTAATTAATTTGTTAGAGATTACTTTAGTTTGATCTGTTGAACCATTATCTACAATTGTAATAAGAAAATCATATGCATCAATTTTTGATATATGATTTTTCACTTTATTTATTTGAGCTTCTAAAGTTTTTGATTCATTTAATACAGGAAAAATTAATTCTATTTTCATATTTAGTGAGAAAAATGTCTTCTATTTGTAAATATCATACTTATTTTATATTTATCTGCTCTTTCAATTACTTCTTTATCTTTAATAGATCCACCAGGTTGAATAATAGTTTTAATATTGTTTTCTGCAGCTATATCTATACTATCTGGGAAGGGGAAAAAGGCATCAGAAGCAAGAATAGATTTATCAGATATATAATCTTTAGCACGATTAAGAGCTAAATTCACACTATTGATTCTATTAGGCTGACCTGATCCAATTCCTAAAATTGAAGTTCCTTCTGTTATAACTATTGCATTTGATTTAATAAATTTTGTAGATTGATATGCAAAACTTAAATTATCAATTAAATCATTTGAAGGTTTGATTTTAGTTACAAAGTTCCAATTTGAAGATTTATCTAAATCGATGTCTTTTTCTTGAAAGAGTAAACCTCCATTAATTGTTCTATATTCATATTTTTCATTTATAAAATCAGAAGAAAGTAATCTTATATTTTTTTTCTTTTTTAATATTTCAAAGGCAGAATTTGAAAACGAAGGAGCTATAACTACATCATAAAAAGTTTTTGATATTTCATTAGCAGTTTCTACTTCTACTTCTGAATTTAAACCTACTATTCCTCCAAATGCAGAAACAGGATCACCTCTTAATGCCAATTTATAAGCTTCTAATTGATTACTTTGATAAGATAATCCACAAGAATTTGTATGTTTTACAATACTCACACATTTCTTAGGAAAAGAATTAGATGTAGTAAATGCTGCATCAGCATCTAAATAATTCAAATAAGACATTTCTTTACCATGTAGTAATTTAGCATTTGCTACCCCTTTATCATTACTAGTAAATATTCCTGATAATTGATGAGGGTTTTCTCCATATCTTAAATCTTTGACCTTATATTGTTTTATAAAAATAGTATCTGGAATAATCTGATCAATACTATAATTATTAAAATAATCAAAAATTTTTAAATCATACTCAGAAGTTATTTTAAAAACTTTTTTTGCTAATTTTTTTCTATAATTTCTATCTATTTTTCTTTTTATAAATTTCTCGGAAAATTCTTCATAGTCATTTGGATCAATAAGTACAGTTACTCTTGAAAAATTTTTAGCAGCGGCTCTTAGCATAGAAGGTCCACCTATATCAATATTTTCTATAATTTCTTCAGGTGAAGAATTAGGATTACTTAAAATTTCCTCAAAAGGATAAAGATTATTAATTACAAAATCAAAAGGAGTTATGTTAAATGTTTTCAAATCAGATATATGATCAGAGTTATCAGTATCTGCAAGTATAGCTCCGTGAATTTTAGGGTGAAGAGTTTTTACCCTTCCTCCAAGAAATTCTTTTTGGTTTGTCAATTCTTCAACTGAATTAACATTTATTCCTAAATTTTTTATATATGACAATGTCCCTCCTGTGGAATAAATTTCGCATCCACTAGAAGATAAAGTTTTACATAATTTATCTAGTCCATCTTTATTATAGACACTAATTAATGCTCTCATCTAATCTCCTGTTTATTCTATGACTACGCTAGAGTTTTGATTTAAACTTTTTTCATTAATTTCACCTAAAATCCACGAGTTTTTACATGTACTTAATATTTTTTTTGAATGAATTGGATCAACTACAAGTACTAAGCCTACACCCATGTTATATACATCAAACATTTCTCTTTCATCAACATTTCCACTTTGCATAATATGTTTAAATAAATTTGGAATTTCCCAAGAGTTTTTAAATATTTTTGCAGAAAGATTATCATTAAATATTCTAGGTAAATTTTTATACAAACCACCACCAGTTATATGTGAAATCCCTGATATTAAATTAAAGACTGGTTTTATAGTTGTAAGGTATTCTCTGTGAGGTTCAGCTAAAAGTTCTCCAAAATTCTTTTCTTCATCAAAAACTTTAGAATTTAATATTTTTTGATTTTCATCTATTTTAAAAATAGATCTAACTAAAGAGAATCCATTAGTATGTAAACCACTAGATGGAAGAGCAATTAAAATATCTCCTTGTTTAATATCATCTTTTTTCTTTAAATTTTCTTGTAAAACATTTCCTACCATAAATCCTACAACATCATAATCTTCATCGTTATAAACTCCAGGTAAAGTAGCAGTTTCTCCACCTATAATTGCACAGTTTACATTTAAGCAAGCTTCTGAAATTCCATCGATTATTTTCAGAACAATATTTTCATCTAGTTTACCGAAAGCCAAATAATCCAAGAAATACAAAGGGTGTGCTCCTTGAGGGATCAAATCATTTATACAGTGATTTACTATATCTATTCCTAAATTTTTGTGAAGTCCAATTTTTGCCGATACCTTAACTTTAGTACCAACAGAGTCTGTTGTAGAAACCATTATTGAATTTTTATTAAAGTTTTTTGTGGAAAATAATCCTCCAAATCCATCTGAGTTATTTATAACATTAGAGTTATGAGTAACATTTATTTTTTCAACAAGCCTTTCTTTAATCACATCAGACTTATCGAGATCAACGCCTGAGCTCTTATAGGTAAATTTTTCTGACATAATTAGTTTTTTTCTTTTATTTTCTCTAAATGAAATTTATCAAAATTTAGTTGTACCGGAATTGGATATTCTCCCGTAAAACAAGCTCTACAATAATCGTTATTATTAGATTTTACTGAATCTAATAAATTCTTCATACTCAAAAAGCCTAATGAATCTGCTCCAATTATCTTTCTTATTGATTCTAATTTGAAGTTATTAGCAATAAGCTCTGAAGATGTTGCCAGATCTACACCAAAAAAGCATGGTGAAATAATTGGTGGAGAAGAAACTCTCATATGAACTTCAGATGCACCAGAATCTTTTAATAATTCAATAACCCTTGAGGTAGTTGTCCCTCTAACTATAGAATCATCTATAAGAACTATTTTCTTATTTCTAATAATTTTTTTCAAAACATTAAATTTAGCCTTTACTCCAAGTTCTCTTATTTTCTGATTAGGAGATATAAATGTTCTTCCAACATATCGATTTCTAATTAATCCTTCGGTATAAGAAATTCCACTTTGATTAGCATAACCAATTGCAGCTGGTATTGCTGAATCAGGAACTCCAACTACTATATCTGCATCAACTGGGTGCTCTATTGCAAGACTTTCTCCCATTTTGACTCTAGATTCATAAACTAGTTGACCATTTATTATAGAATCAGGTCGAGAAAAGTATATTTGTTCAAATATACACATTTTATGGTTTTTAGGTTTAGATGAAAAAGTTGAACTTTCCAATCCATTTTTATTTATAACTATTGTTTCTCCGTTTTCTATTTCTCTGACGAATTCAGCTCCTATATGATCAAGTGCTGCAGATTCTGAAGCTAGAACCCACGCTTTACCCATTTTCCCTAAGCACAGTGGTCTAATTCCAAGAGGATCTCTAACTCCAATAAGTTCATCTTTCGTCATAAAAACTAATGAAAAAGCCCCTTTAATGAACCTCATACAATAATTTGATCTTTCTATCCAATTTTTTCCAACAGCATTTGCATACATATATGCAATAATTTCTGAATCAGTAGTTGTTTTGTAATTTATATCAAAATGGTCTAAATGAGATTTTTTAAGCTCATCAGAATTAATCACATTACCATTATGACCTAACGAAATTTGTCCATTAATACCTTCAACTATTAGTGGTTGAGCATTTTCTAAGGAATCAAGACCAGTGGTGGAATATCTGGTATGTCCAACACCTAAATCTCCTTGTAATTCTGACATTTCAAAATGGTCAAAAACATTAGCAATTAATCCAAGACCTGTTTTTTTGAAAATTTTTATATGATCAGTGGTAGAAATCCCTGCACTTTCTTGACCTCTATGTTGTAGAGCAAATAAACCTAAGTAAATAGATTCAGCGACTTGTTCATCAGGATTAAAAATCCCAAAAACTCCGCATTCTTCCTTTGGAGATTCAATAGCCATTAATTATTATTATTATTTGTGTTGTAACACCTAATACAATGGTTACATTTTCATTAAGATTTATAAAGTGTATATATAGTAATTTTTAATTTTTTTTATCAAAAATAATCATATTTATTTATTTTGATAAATTATAATAAAACTAAATATTATGAAAAAATTTTTTATATCATCAAGACCAAAACAAATATTAAAGAACACTGTATTATTTATTCCTCTCTTTTTTACTTTAAATAGCTGGATAAATTTAGATATAAATAAAATTCAAGTCTTATTTATAAATAGTTTCTTTGCATTTTTAGTGTTTATTTGTTGTTCTATTATTGGTTATCAAATAAATGATTTGATAGATAAGAATTACGATAAAAAACATGAAATAAAAAAAAATAGACCTATTGCAAATGGAGAAATCAATAAAATAGAGATATTTTTTTTTATTTCAATTTTATTTATTTTAGGAATTCTATTTTCAATTATAGTAAATAAAAATATATTTTTACTTTTTTTGGTTTATATTTTTATTAGCATAATTTATTCAAAATTTCTAAAAAATATAATTATTTTGGATGTTATTACTATAACTTTTTTTTACATAATAAGAATGATCGCAGGAACTTTCGCCATTGGTTATGAGGTTTCAATATGGTTATTTATTCTTACTTTTTTTGTTGCTCTATTCATAATAATAATCAAAAGAATAAGAGAGTCTCAAAAAGGGTCAATTTTTAGAAATAAAAATATTAGTAAGTATTACACAAAGCCTATATTTTTAAAAATTATCTTTTTTCTATATATAACTAACATAATTGTATATTTTATATATTCAATTTCAGAAATTTTAAGTGCCCAAAGAAATTTATTATTCATTATTTCAAGTTTATTTTTTGCTCTTGGAATAAGTCGTTATTATTTTATTGTTCAAAGAAAAAAAGTTGGTGATTTCCCAGAAGAAATAATAATTAAAGATTTTTATATTATGATGTTTATAATTTTATTCATTTTATCTTTATTTATAAGTAAAATCCTAAACTAATATATTAGGATTTACTCCTTTAAGTCCTTTGTATTCTGTGCTTTTAGAAGCAATTTTAGAGGCTTGTTCTCCAGCAATTATTAAGTTTTTAGTTTTATAATAAACAGAAGAAAAAACTGCCGCATAAATATCGCCTGCACCAATTGAATCTATTGTATTAGTTAGGTAAGGATTTATTTTAATTGTTTTATTTTTACAAAAAACAGTAGATCCATTTTCTCCATTAGTTATAACTAGAACTTTAGCTAAGTTCAATAAGTCATATTTAGTGATTTTAGCTGAAATAATTTCTTCTTCTGAGAAAAAAATTATATCCAAAAAAGGTAAAGACTTAATGGATGAAAATTCATGAAATATTTTCTTACCATTAAGTTTTCTAATCCAGCCTTGAGGTAAAGATACAAAAAAAATATTATTATTATTTTCTACAATTTTAACAGTATCTGAAATTTTTATTTCGTCAAAAGATGGAGTAAAAAAAACCATATCTGAAAGTATCTTTTTATCCATTATAGATTTCAAGTTCAATTTTGAAGATTTTGAGTTCAAAATCTGATGTCTTACTGATTTTTTATAATATGTATTAAATTTTGTTGTTAATTGAGAATTTTGTTTTATAAAAATAATTTTAGAATTAAAAGATTTTATTAGATAATCCTCAGCAAAAGAAGAAATAATTTTTATTCTTTTATGCCCCATTAAAGCCAGAGTATTAGCAACATAAGTTACAGGGCCTCCAGGCTGATTAATATTACCATCTAAAATATCTATTGAAGGGTTTCCTATAACTAAAGAGTTGATCATTTCTAATCATTAGGATTTATAACTACTTTTCTCTGCAATCCTTCTCCTCTACTCTGAGTGTTAATTTGATTATTATCAGCAAGGGTCATATGAATTATTCTTCTATCAGAAGCAGACATTGGTTCTAAGCTTATCCTTTTTCCTGTATTAATAACTTTTTCTGCAGTGCTATTTGCTATTGAAGATAATTTTTCTTTTCTTCTTAACCTATAATCTTCAACATCTATCATTACATTGGCTCTTTTGTCTAAATTTTTACTAGCAATCAATCTAACAAGATATTCTATAGAAGATAAAGTTTCTCCTCTTCTTCCTATCAGTAAGCCAGAATCTTTTCCTTCTAATTCAAAAACTATAGAGCCTTCTTCCATTTGGTCTCTAACATAAACGTCAGTATCTAATCCTGCAGAATTTATTATATTACTTAAAATTTTTCCAACAGCTTCTTCTACTTCAGGGTCTTTTTCTGTTGGAATGTTTTCAATAACTTTTTTTTCTATATTTTTTTTAGGAAAAGTTTTTTTAGGAAAAGTTTTTTTTACAGTTTCTTTTTTCTGCTGAGGCTTTCTTATATTTTTAGTTATAGAAGGCCTAGGTTTAGTTATTTTTCTTGAAGGAGATTCATCTTGATCATCACTAATAGCATCAATAGGCTCTCCTATTATATAAACTTCTATTTCAGCAGGATGCCCTCCTAGACCTAAAATACCTGTTCTTCCAGTATCTATTATTTTAATTTCTAGGTTTTCTAGATCTTTTTTTAGAGTTTTTAAGGCTTCTTCTGTTGCTTCTTCTACCGTTTTCCCCTTGAATATCCTTGGATTCATTATTGTTCTCCTTGTTATTTGTTTCTTCTATTTGTGTTTCTTTACTAAGTTTTTGATTCTTAAGTTTTTCTAAGTATTCTTCTCTTGATTGATCTGTACCAAAATATAATTTTCCAAACAGCATAAGTGGCTGTTTCCCACCTACAAAATATTGAATTATTATTCCCATGAGATTAGAAAAAAATATATATACTGCTAGTCCGGCAGGAAATTGCCATGTAAAAATACCAAACATTATAGGCATCATCCATAACATCATTTGTTGTGTTTGTTGTTGCCTAGGGTCTGTAGATGGAGAAGTTGTAAATTTTTGTTGTATAAACATTGAAGAACCAACTATTATAGGTAAAGCAAATTGCCATGGTGTAGGAGCAAATTGAACAAAGTCTACTAAATCAATTCCCAAAAAATTACTATCAAAAGGTACTTTAGAAACAGAAAAATTCCAAGAATAAAAATATTTAGAAAGATCAACAAATCCTTCAGGAGAAGAAGGAGCACTTTTCAAAATTGCTCTATATAATCCAATCCAAATTGGCATTTGGATTATTAATGGGCCAAGACAACCTATAGGATTTACTCCTGCTTCTTTATATAAAGCCATAGTTTCTTTTTGGATTTTTTGTTTAGTTTGAGGAGTTTTATTTTTATATTTTTTTTGGATGGCTTGCAATTGAGGTTGTAATTCCTGCATTTTTTTCATTTGCTTAGTTTGCCTTACAGTAAGAGGTATTAAAACAAATCTAACTAAAATTGTAAATGAAATTATTGAAAGACCTAGATTGTCTCCAAGTAAATCATAAAGTAATGAAAGACTATTTATCATAGGCTTCATAATTACGTTATTCCAAAATAAACTAAATATGTTCAAAATTATCCTTTTATTTTAATCGCAAATTTTTTCTTCATTTAAATCTAAACAATAGTACAAATCTCTATTTTTTAATTTAAAAAATAACAACTCACTTTTTTGAGTGTGAATAATTAAATTATTATCATTTATAAGCGGTGAGCTATATAATTTTTTATCTGTAGGATACTTGCCTAAACTTGTACCGAAATCAAAAGGATCGTTATTAATTATTTCTATTCCATTTTTTTCAGTCGGTATCAAAATATAATTATCACTATCAATTTCTAATTTTTTAGGATCACCTACGATAATTTTTTTAGTAGAAAAACTTTTTATTATCTCATGTTTTTTAGAATCAATTAAAAAAACATCTCCGTTAATTGTAAATACGTATAAATTATCACCATAAAATAATGGGGTAGAAAGCATCCAATTTTTAATATTTAAACTTTTATTTTCTTGAATATTACTTACGTTTAATGAGTAAAATTCACCTGAAACATCAGAAAAATATATATTGTTAGAAGAAAAATGTAATTTTGAATTTATAGCATAAGGAAATTGTAATGAATCTATTAAGATATCATCAAAGGAATTATTAGAAAAATCTCTCATTTTATTTCCATCAAAGACATATAACCATCCACTTAAAGTCGTTACAAAAATCATTTCATTATGTAAATATGCTCCACTCCATATTTCTCCAGAAACAGGAATTTTCCCTAAAATAGCTCCCTTACTTTCATCATTTAAAGAAATTAAGTATATTTCACTAGTAGTCAAATCTTGATTATTTTCTTGTTTTTTTAGAGAACTAACAAGTAATAAATCTTTATAAATTTGAATTTTAGGACTAATTTTAGATGGAATGTTTTTTTGCCATATTAGTTCTCCATCAGTTTTTTGTAATTCATAAATCTTTCCTTCACAGTTTTTACCCTTACAGTCAAAGCTAGAACTTATTACAGAATTTTCATAAAGAATTGGGTCAGAATACGAAGTTCCCTTAGAATCTTTAGGATATGACCAATTAATGCTTGGGACGCCTTCATTGGTAATTATATTATAAAGTTTACCTTCATTAGAAGAAACGTATAAACTCTGATTTTCAGAATCTAATATTACATTTGACCATCCTCCTTGATGAGAAAAGTTTGTACAAGAAATAAAGGCAAACATAAGAATTAGAATTATAAAAATATTACCTTTTTTTTTCTTATTCAAAGGGAAGAAATAAGCTTTATAATCAAAAAAAGTTTTCAAGGGAAGTAACGAGCATTTAATAACTCTAATCGTAGATGAAATAATTCCTAGAAATACTCCTTTTTCTTCTATAGAATTTTTAGCATAATCTGAACAGGTGATAGAGTACGAACACTGGCTAGTTATATAAGGTGAAATTGATCCTTTGTAAATAAAAAATAAAAATATTACAGCCTTTCTTATAAAAAGCTCAAATATACTTAATGGAGAATTTAGTTTTCTCAAATTTTTTTCCTATAAATCAAATTTTTTTTCTAAAAAAGATTTATATTCAGAAAAATCAAAATTTTCTATTTTAGGGTTTATGTATATTAATACCCATAAACCATTATTATCAGAATTACTTAAGTACTTATTAAATACTTCAGAAAACAAATGCCTTAGCTGTCTTCTAATTTTATTTCTAAAAACAGCCTTTCCTACTTTTTTATTAATTTGAAATCCAATTCTAAAGTCATTTTTAGTTTTGTTCAAAGTAGTAATGGTTATTAAATTAAAACTAACTCTTTTACCAAATCTTTTAATTTCTACAAATTCAGTTTTTGAATTTAGGCTTTTAACTTCCAATAGCTTTTTAAACTGTAAGTCTTGTTCGACCTTTGTTTCTTCTTCTGGCCAAAACTCTTCTTCCAGTAGCGGATCTCATTCTTGATCTAAAACCATGTACTCTAGCTCTTCGTCTGTTTTTAGGTTGATAAGTTCTTTTTGGCATTTTTCTAAATTTTTTCTATTTCTTCGATATTATCTTTTATTACTTAATATTACCAAAAATAATCAATAAAAAAATTGTTTCTTCATAAAAACATCAAATTTAAGAAAGCAATTTATTAAAATTGGAGTTAAAATAGAGTGATACTAATTTTCTGGGGGCGTAACATTGGCTATAGAATCTGGTACTAACTTAAACGATCAGTCAGACGAACTTAACTCTGATCTGGACCATCTAGGTGCAGCTTTTCAACATTATGTTCAAAGCTCTTCAAGAAAGCTAACCAATACTACACAGCAAGAAATTGGACGAATGGTTCGCTGGCTTGGTTCAGAAAGAAAAGTAGAAACCATAACACCTTCTGAAATAGGAATATATTCTGATGAGTTTGCTAAAAGATCAAGTACTGATTCTGGAGCAAAAAAAGTTGCTGACATTAAAAAATTTCTTTCATTTCTAAGATCAACAGAATTAACGCAAACTAACTTAGCTTCTCATCTTAGAATGAAGAAGTCTAACGTTGGAAAAATAACCAAAAAACTAGAGTCAACTAGAGTTGAGGAAATCAATTTAACTGAAGCTGGTTACAAAGACTATGAGAAAAAATTGAAAGATTTCAAATCTGAAAGACCTTTTCTTGCTGATGAAGTAAGAAGGGCGGCAGCTGATGGAGATATAAGAGAAAATGCCCCATTAGACGCAGCAAGAGAAAAAATTGAAATGGTTAATTCTAAAATTTTTGAAATTCAAGCTATTTTGAAAGTTGCCAATATTATAGATAATAAGGCAACTGGCGATAAAATAGTAATAGGATCAAAAGTGATAGTTAAAAATCACCAAAGCGATAATAACTATGAATATCAATTAGTTGAAGCAAATGAAGCTAATCCTTTAATTGGTAAAATATCTAGCGTTTCTCCTGTAGGGTCTGCTATTCTAGGCAGAAGACTTGGAGATGAAGTAACTGTTAGTACTCCTAGAGGAGAGCAAGTTTACACCATAGATAATATAAAATAAAATTGAATGACCTCTTCAAAAGAAAAAACTAAAATTCAAATCAAATCTGATTTAGAAAATGAGCTTATAAAAAATATTCAAGGTGAGGTAAAATTTGACGATATTTATCGTCAAATGTATAGTACTGATGGATCAATATATAGTATGACTCCCGTTGGTGTAACTCTTCCAAAAAATTCAGATGATGTATCTGCAATTATTGATATTTGTAATAAAAATAATACTGCAATTCTTCCAAGAGGAGGAGGTACAAGTCTTTCCGGTCAAACAGTTAATTCTGCAGTAGTTATAGATTTCTCAAAATACATGAATAATGTTATCGAAATAAACCCTGAAGAAAAATATGTCATAACTCAACCTGGAATCACTATAGATAACTTAAACCAAAAACTTAAGTATCTAAACCTTCACTTTACTCCTGACCCTTCAACAAAATCTAGGGCAAATGTAGGAGGTGCTATGGGAAATAATTCTTGTGGCGCTCATTCAATAATATATGGAAAGACTGTTGACCAAGTAAAAGAAATGGAAGTCATATTATCTGATAGTTCTAAGGCATATTTTAAAGAAATTTCAGGAAAAGTTCTTGAAGATAAGATATCACTTTCAAATCTTGAAGGGAAAATTTATAGAGATGTGATGAGTTTATCTTCAAAATATTATGACGAGATAAAAAATAAGTATTCAAAAGTTAATAGAAGAGTAGGTGGGTATAATTTAGACTTATTTAATCCAAATTCAAATAAGATAAACCTAGTAAATATTATGGTAGGTTCTGAAGGAACTTTATCAGCTGTTACTAAAGCAAAGTTAAATCTAGAACCTATCCCTGAATTTGTCGGTTTAGCAATTCTACATTTTAAAGATTTAATAGAGTCTATGGAAGCCACAGTAGCTACATTAGAAGAAGGGCCCGCAGCAGTAGAACATATTGGGCAGATGATTATTACTCAAGCAAAGCAATCTCTAGGATTTTCTAGAAATCTTGATTTCCTCCAAGGTGATCCTACAGATATTTTAGTTGTTGAAATGAATGGTATTTCAACTGATGATGTAAAAGATAAAATAGAAAAGCTAACAAAAAAAATGAAAAGATTAAATCTTTCTTATGCTATTACAGAAATTTTTGATCCAGTACAGCAATCTAAAGTTTGGGCAATGAGACAAGCAGGTTTAGGACTTATGATGAATATCCCAGGAGATTCTAAGCCGATACCTTTTGTTGAAGATACGGCAGTATCTCCAGAAAAATTACCTGAATATGTAAAAAGATTTGATGAAATAGTAAGAGCTAACGGAACAGAAGCTGGTTATTATGGACATGCTGCAGAAGGATGTCTTCACATCAGACCCACCATTAATTTAAAGAACAATGAAGGCATTGAAAGAATGATTAAGATATCTGAGGAAATATCAGATTTAGTAAAAGAATTTGATGGTACATTAAGTGGTGAGCACGGTGATGGTATTGTTAGGGGTGCTTGGGCTGAAAAAATGTATGGATCTAAGATAATAAACTCTTTCAGAGAATTGAAAAATGCATTTGATCCAAAAAGTATTATGAATCCTGGTAAAATTTTTGATACTCCTAAAATGGGAGAAAATCTAAGATATGGAACAGCATATAAATTAAAAAAAATAGATACTATTCTTGATTTTTCAGTTGAAGGAGGTTTTGAAGGCGCTGTTGAAAAATGTATTGGAGTTGGCGCCTGTAGAAAATTAAATGCAGGAGCAATGTGTCCTTCATACATGGCTACACGTGAAGAAGTTCATTCAACAAGAGGTAGAGCTAACGCTCTTAGAGGAGTTTTATCAGGATCTCTGAATGAAGATTTCTTAACAAATAAAAAAATGCTTGAAGTTCTAGATCTATGTATAGAATGTAAATCTTGTAAATCTGAATGTCCTGCTAATGTAGATATGGCAAAAATAAAATATGAATTCTTAAATAATTATTACAAAAAAAACAAAGTACCATTAAGGTCTAAATTAGTGGGTAGTGTTCCCAAATTATATAAACTAATATGTGGTCCACAAGCAACCTTGTTTAATTTGGGTAACAAACTTCCTTTTTCTAAACTTATTACTGAAAAGATATTTGGTATTGATAGAAAAAGAAAAATGCCTAATATCAGCACATATTCTTTTGAATCTTGGTTCAAAAAAAGAGATAATAAATCATCAAAATCAAGAGGAAAAATACTTTTTTTTCACGATACTCATATAAATTATATTCATCCCGAAGTTGGTAAATCTGCTGTAAAAGTCTTGGAAGCTGCAGGATATGAAGTTGAGATAGCTGATAGAAAATGTTGCGGAAGAACAATGATTTCAAAAGGCTTATTAGATGAGGCAAAAAAAAATGTAGATTATAATACTGAACTTTTGTACAAATATGTAGAGAAAGGTATAAAAATAGTTGGAGTGGAATCAAGTTGTGTATCTGCTATGCAAGATGAATTCCCAGATCTAGCTGATGATAGAGCAAAAGCAAAAATGATTGCAGAAAATACTATAACTATTCAGAGTTTATTAGTACAAATACAAAATGATGGAGAACAACAAATAAAATGGAAGTCATTAACTAAAGATTTATTACTTTTCGTCCATTGCCACGAAAGAGCATTAGATGGATCTGATAATTCATTAGAATCATTAAATTTACCTAATAAATTTCAAGCTAAACTTATTGACGCAGGATGCTGCGGAATGGCTGGTTCTTTTGGGATGGAAAAGGAACATTATGATATTTCAAAAAAAATGGCTAGTGATAGGCTTATACCTGCAATAAATAATTCAGAAAAAAATCAAGAAATTATAGTTACGGGTATTTCATGTTATGACCAAATTAAAGATTTATCAAATAAAAATCCTAAATATCTTATTGAAGTATTAGCTGAAGCAATTGAGAACTAATAATTATTTGTGTTTGCTAATTGCCCACATCCAGCACTAACTTCAATTCCTTTTTCCATCCTTAATGTTGAAGGAACTTCAAAATTTTTTAAAATTCTTTGGAAATCCAATATTACATCTTTTTGAGATCTTTTATAATTAGAGTCTACGGTAGGATTAACTGGGATTAGATTTACATGACAAAGCATATTCTTAAGTAATTCTCCCAATTTTTTTGCATGATCGATTGAATCATTTTGTCCTTCAAGTAAAACATATTCAAAGAAAATTTTTCTATTAGTTTTTTCTATATATTTTTTACATGCGCCTATTAACATTTCTATAGGATATCTTTTATTAATAGGAACTGTTTCAGTTCTAGTTTTATTATCAGGAGCATGAATAGAAACTGCTAAATTTATCTGAATTTCTTCATCAGCAAGTTTTAATATTTGAGGAACCAATCCAACTGTTGAAATAGTTATATTTCTTGCTCCAAAATTAGCTCCTAAATTATCATTTAAAGATTTTACAGCCTTAATTGTATTGTCATAATTAGCCAATGGCTCTCCCATACCCATAAAAACTATATTTTTTAGACCCTTATAAGATTTTTCTGGGTTCTTTAGTTTTAAATCAAAAAAACCTTCTTTTTCTAAGTTTTTATAATACATAACTTGAGAGATAATTTCTCCAGATGATAATTGTCTAGTAAATCCTTGTTGTCCGGTTGCACAAAAGGTACAACCTAAAGCACATCCAACTTGAGTAGAAATACATATTGTCTTTCTAGGTTTTCTATGATTATCAGAAGGATAATTCATTAATACAGTTTCAATTACTTTTCCATCAGGTAACTTAAAAAGGCTTTTATAAGTTGATCTATCTTTAGAAACTACGTTATTAATTTCAACTAAACTACCTATATAAAAATTAAGGGATAAAAAAGAAATTAAATCTGATGATATATTACTCATTTCTTTGAAGTTTTTTACTTGATTCTTATAAAGATATCTCCAAATTTGAGAAGTTCTATAAGTAGGAAAATTATTTTTTTCTAAAAGTGAGTTAATTTCTAGTTTAGATAAATTATAAATATCATTCATTTTTAGATCAATTAATGTTTGTTTAACATTTATAAATTATCATATGTTAATATATATAAAAAGAAATAAAACTTCAAAATATGTCAAATAAATTAATTGCTCAAATAGATTCAAAGGAAGTAATATTAAATACAGTTGATTTAAGTGTTTTTTATGGCCAAACAAAAGCAGTAAGTAATGTCACCTTTAGTATTCCAAAAAATAAAATCGTTGCACTTATAGGACCTTCAGGTTGTGGTAAAAGTACTTTGATAAGATGCTTTAATCGAATGAATGATTTAATTCCTACCGCAAAAATATCAGGTTTAGTTGAATATAACGGAAATTCTATTTATTCTGACCAAGCAGATCCTACTGATATAAGATTTAAAATTGGAATGGTTTTTCAAAAGCCTAACCCATTCCCAAAAACAATTTTTGAAAATGTAGCTTTTGGCCCAAAAATTAATGGGTTCGCTAAAAAAGATATTGAAGCTATAGTTTTTAACTCTTTAAAAAAGGCTGCTCTTTGGGATGAAGTAAAAGATAGGTTAAATGTTAACGGGCTAGAACTATCAGGTGGTCAGCAGCAAAGATTATGTATAGCCAGAGCATTAGCAGTTAATCCTGATATTATATTAATGGACGAACCTGCATCTGCTTTAGACCCAGTTTCCACATCAAAATTAGAGGATTTGATACAAAATCTGTCTAAAAATGTCACAATAATTATAGTAACTCATAATATGCAACAAGCAACTAGAATTTGTGATTATGCTGCAGTAATGATGGCTGGACAAGAAAGGATTGGAGAACTTATAGAATACGGTACTAATGATTCGGTTTTTGGAAATCCAAAAGATAAAAGAACTGAAGATTACGTTACAGGGAGGATAGGATAATAATGGTAAGGAAAGAATTTTCAAGTGAATTAGAAAGACTTGAAATTGAAATTAAATTAATGGCTTCACATGTAGAGAACGCTATAGAAAAATCAATATATTCACTTCTTGAACAAGATATGGATCTTGCAGATAAAGTTATTGCAGGAGATGACATAATAGATGATATGGGTGCTGATCTTGAGATGCTTTGTATAAATTTAATAAGAAGGCAAGCCCCTTTAGCAGGAGATTTAAGAGAGATAGTTTCATGTATGTATGTTATTGAAGAATTAGAACGTATAGGAGATTACGCAGAAGGTATAGCTATATTAACAAAAAGAATGGGAATAGTACCACTTCCAACAGATTTAGTAATTATTCCTCAAATGAGTATAAAATCTATAGAAATGCTTAGACTTAGCACAGAAACTTTCTTAATTAAGAATCCAGAAGATGTTAAATCAAGGTACAAACTAATCAAAACAGATCACAAAAAAATTGGAAATTTGAGTAAAGATGTGCGATCTGCATTAATTGAACTAATGAAAAGAAAACCTGAAGAAATAGAGCGTGCAACTTATTTACTATGGGTAGCTCATAATCTAGAAAGAATAACAGATAGATCAATTAATATTGCCGAAAGATCTATGTTCTTAGTAGGAAATTAATTCTACATAGAAACTAATATAGTAGTAGTTTTTGAACTGAAAAACTAGAATTTATTGTCATTTAAGTAAATATTAAGCCACTTTTTACATTAAAAGCCAAATAATTGAAAAATTTACTCTTTCTAAAAGAAATCTTTATAAGGTTCAGATTCAATAGGTGTATACTCAGATGCTGGGAATTCTTTCATAGCCTCTTCATTTATGTCTGTACCTAATCCAGGTCCAATAGGAGGAGCTGTAAATCCATCTTCAATTTTTATATTATTAGTAA
>TARA_B110000438_G_scaffold20597_1_pt1 | contig 37995 bp, 34 predicted proteins | sample TARA_B110000438 | Tara Oceans TARA_B110000438 (sample SAMEA4398413) | marine metagenome | biome: Polar Biome; feature: [MES] marine water layer (ENVO:01000295) within the mesopelagic zone...; material: water (ENVO:00002006), including particulate matter (ENVO:01000060) such as...... | reverse complement strand
GCTTAAGCCGTTATTCAACGGCTTTTACGAGGATATGACGATGAGAAACTTTGATTTTGCCCCACTTTACCGATCCACCGTTGGATTTGACCATCTCAGGCCTCTGCTCAACGCAGTGTCCAGATCTGAATCGAACGCATCAAGTTACCCTCCTTACAACATTGAACTAATTGATAAAGACCAGTACAGAATCTCTATGGCCGTTGCTGGATTTGTTGAGAACGAACTAGATATTAATATAGAAAAACAGTTCCTTACCGTGAAATCCAAGAAGCCAGATGCAGAATCGAACCGAAACTATCTGCATCAAGGGATCGCAGCGCGCAATTTCGAAAGACGATTTCAATTAGCAGAGCATGTGGAGGTATCGGGAGCCCAATTGACGAGTGGATTATTGCATATTGAGTTATCCAGGGAGGTTCCTGAAGCAATGAAACCTAAGTCAATTCCAATTACTAGAGGAGATAGCAAGCTAATTGACGTCAATCAAAAAGACGCCGCTTAATCCGCCTAAAAAAGTATTACCTAAAGCGAATTAATGTCGTCTGCCAGTTCCTGTTGCTAAATCAGGAACTGGCATCATTTGAGGCGTTGCAACGTTATTAGTAAACCGGATCTCTAAGCAAGAAGATCTCTTAAATCTATTTATCTCCAATATCTTTTGGGTAGAGAAGAAAATACTAATCCAGCATATGCACCACTAGCCCACTTTTCAATTTCGGTTCAAACCAAGTCGACTTAGGCGGCATTACTTCATTGGCATCAGCAATCGCCATCAAGCTTTCGATAGAAGTGGCAAACAACGTAATTGCAGCTTTCCAATCACCTGATTCAACTCTTTTTTCTAGTTCTGCCAGGCCTCGTATCCCGCCAACAAAATCTATACGTTTATCAGTTCGTTGGTCGCGAATATTTAATAAGGGGGTTAAGATAAATTCTTGCATGATACTGACATCTAGATTCTTGACAGGGTCATTTTCATCGATCTCTGTAAGAAGTTGTGCATTAGCTGTCAAACAGTACCAATTGCCGTTAATGTAAAGTCCAAACTCTCTTTCTTTTGCTGGCTTTGCTTCAATGTTACTAGTTACTAGTCTGACCTCAAATTTCTCCTTCAATGCGGAGACAAATTCATCTTCACTTAAGCCATTCAAATCTTTAATGATGCGGTTATAGTCTAAGATTTGCATTTGATTATGAGGAAATAAAACAACCAGAAAAAAGTTGTATGATTCTGAGCCTAGGTGATTATCATTTCTGTCTTCATAGAGGTGTTTAACCCTTGATGCTGCTGCTGAGCGGTGATGGCCATCTGCCACATATAAACACTCTACCTTTTCAAACGCAGCTTCAATTGCCGCTGAAAGGTTGGCATCTTCAATAACCCAGAAAATATGTTGAGTACCATCGTCTGCTATAAAGTCATATTCTGGCGCTGAAATAATGACTCGATTTAATAAATCATTCACATCAGTGTCAGCCCTATAAGTTAGAAATACAGGGCCTACTTGAGCGCCTAATGCGTCCATATGATTGACACGGTCATCTTCTTTATCAGGGCGAGTGAACTCATGCTTTTTTATAAAGCCTTTTTCGTAAGCCTCGACTGAAGCGACCGCAACCAACCCAATCTGTTCGTGGGACCCCATTATTTGTTTATACACATAAAATCTGTCTTTACCATCTTGCTGCAAAGTTCCATCGCTAATAAAATTTTGAAGATTTTCACTACCTTTTTGATAGACAGCCGGGTCAAACGGGTCGATACTTTTATCAACATCAATTTCAGGCTTATTGATATGCAAAAAACTTAGAGGGTTCCCTTTAGCTATGACTGTAGCCTCTTCCCGGTTGATTACGTCATACGGATGAGAGGCAACGCTAGGTGCTTTTTCTCTGGTTGGCCGGAGCCCACGGAATGGTTTAATCAATTTCATTTTTATATCCAAAATGACAGCTAAATTTTTTTATGGATGTGAATGTTCTAATCGAGCTCTCTTTTAGAGGGCTGTCTATTACGCAGGTACTACTATCTAGATTTGCCAATTATTAGGCAATTGGAATCAGTAAATCCGAATTATAAACCATTTAAATAATCAAATGTTTTATTGGAGAACTTGTATTAGGTTGAAATGAACTTGAGGTTTCTATAGACCGCTTTTTGAATCTCACATAGCAGAAAACCTCGTGATTCTAAAAATCGAACCAGCCTACGATGCTGTTTGGATCCATAAACCATTTCAGTACCATTGGAGATTTTTTTATCGATGAGGGAGTTTGCCATTACTTGCCAATCTGGATCTTCGCTGAAAAGATAATCGTTAACGATATCAGTGTGTACCCCGCGTGAAAATAGATCTGCTCTGATGTGCTTATAGGCAAAACCTTTGCTTTTCCTGTACCGCACATAACACTCAGCAAAACGGTGATCACTTTGTAGGTTTTCCTGACGAAGTTCGTCCAATGTATTTTCCAAGTCCCCTAAAGTTGAGTCTGGGTATTTAATGAACAGTTTTTGTTTTAGTTCATAAACAGAATGTTCTCGGCGAGCTAGGAAATCCATGGCAGCTCGCCTGAGAACAGGGACATTAGAGGTTCGATTTTTATGGTTGTTGACTGACATCAATTTCAGTCCATAACCGTTATCGGTAGCAAATTACAGAGTTACGCTAAGATGCACTCTTTGACTTTGCATCAGCTAACAGAACAACATCTTCACTAGCTGCGATTGCTTTATCTTCGCTCTGCTTAGCATCATCACCAAGTAGTTGTTCCCGAATCTGGCTTTCAATTTCGTCCGCAATTTGTGGATTTTCTTCTAGATAAATCCCAGCGTTTTTCTTGCCTTGTCCTATTTTCTCTCCTTTGTAGGCATACCAAGCGCCAGATTTCTCGATCAAGTTCTGCTTCACACCAAGATCGATGACTTCGCCTAAATGATGTATACCTAGACCATACATAATCTGAAATTCTGTCTGCCGAAATGGTGGTGCAACCTTATTCTTAACTACTTTAACGCGAGTTTCGTTGCCAACCACTTCATCCCCTTCTTTAATCGAGCCAATACGTCGAATATCGAGTCTGACAGAGGAATAGAATTTTAGGGCATTGCCGCCAGTTGTCGTTTCAGGAGAGCCGAACATAACACCGATCTTCATACGTATTTGGTTGATGAAAATCACTAGGGTATTAGAATTCTTGATATTTCCAGTCATCTTGCGAAGGGCCTGAGACATTAGCCTAGCCTGTAGGCCCATATGGCTATCTCCCATATCCCCCTCTATTTCAGCCTTTGGAGTGAGTGCAGCAACAGAGTCGATTACCACGACGTCCAAGGCGCCAGAACGCACTACCATGTCACAGATTTCGAGCGCCTGCTCACCAGTATCGGGCTGGCTTACCAGTAAATTATCCACATCGACACCTAGGTTCTGAGCATAAATTGGATCTAGCGCGTGCTCTGCATCGATGAAAGCGCAGCTACCGCCAGCTTTCTGTGCTTCTGCGATTACTTGCAATGTCAGTGTTGTTTTCCCAGAGGATTCAGGACCATAAATTTCTACAACACGGCCTCTCGGTAGCCCACCTATGCCTAGCGCAATATCCAAGCCTAACGAACCAGTAGAAACGGCAGGAATCGCTTCACGCTCAGTGTCACCGAGGCGCATCATTGACCCTTTACCAAATTGTCTTTCGATTTGTGACAGCGCTGCTGCCAATGCTTTTTCTTTATTACCGTTATTGCTGTTATCTTCAATCATAGTTGTTTCCTTGGTATTCCTTACACAACTGATGCTGGATCCTTGAGTAATGCAGTTGTTACTTGGCTCAGCAAACTGAGCGCTATATAGCAGTCTGTCCCCGGCTGCTTGTTAAATTTTTCAGTGATTTACTGCTTATTGGTCGGCTAAGTTGGATATTGATCTCTGCTTACACCACCCTGATCAAAAACTATCCTTTTTTGACCAAGCCCCCCAGGGCTGTTGGCAGCGGGCTGTAAGGCACAAAGGGCAATATCCAACCTAGCTACGTTCATTTTTCGCTCTAATTACTGTATGTTTGAACAGTATTAATTAAATCAAAATAATACTGTATATACAACCAGTATATTGGCCAATTCTAAAATTCCTTTAGAAAAATTGCATAGACAATTAACCCAGCAATAAACGGCACTACTAGGTTACTAATTTCAACAACCCTGTGAGCCCTGCCTCAACAGAAGCAAGTCGCACTGCCTCTCGGTCACCGCCAAAGGAAAAACACTGAGCGATAGCCTTATCTTCCCATTGCCAAGCAATCCAAACCGTTCCAACCTGCTTTTCAGGGCTGCCGCCCCCTGGACCTGCAATGCCACTTACCGCAACAGCAATATTTGCTTGACTATTATCGATGGCACCCTGAGTCATGGCGAGCACGGTTTCTTGACTAACCGCACCGGGACCATCAATAGCGAAAAACTCGCTTGGCACTTGAAGTAAGCGCTGCTTTGCTTCATTTGAATAAGTTACAAAGCCGGTGTCAAACCATACTGAACTCCCGGCAAGCGCGGTTAAAAATTGAGCGATCCAACCACCGGTGCAAGATTCGGCGGTTGCCATGATTAACTTTTTGGCGACAAGTCGCTTTGCTAGTTGTTCAGCTAATTTGTTTGCTGTGGAAGTTTTAATATTCACTGTGTTATGGATGTTAACGGCAACCTTAACGGAAACCAACAGCTGCGATCTAACTAATTTAAAATACTAGAAATAACTTTTATCACAGCATAATTTAAGTCCAAGTAGTCAGTTAAACCATGTAGAATTACTCGCCTGTACTAAAAAGAATTTAACTCCACTTCACACTTAAATACCTTGGTCGACGCTCAAAAACATACTCCGATGATGCAGCAATACCTGCGCATCAAGGCTCATAACAAAGACAACTTATTGTTTTATCGCATGGGCGATTTCTATGAGCTCTTCTTTGATGATGCGAGAACTGCTGCTGAACTCCTCGATATAACTCTAACCGCCAGAGGTAAATCTTCCGGTCAGCCTATTCCCATGTGTGGCATTCCATTTCACGCTGCGGATCGATACTTGGTTAAGCTAGTGGAAGCAGGAGTTTCCATAGCCATCTGCGAACAGATTGGTGATCCGGCAACGAGCAAAGGGCCAGTCGACCGAGAAGTCGTGCGGGTAATTACCCCAGGCACAGTCAGCGACGAAGCCTTATTGGATGAACGGCGAGATAATTGCCTGCTCGCGATTTGCGGAACAGGACTCTCTAAAACTAAAGAGCCGACGCTTCATTACGGCATTGCACACATGAATATTAGTAGCGGTCGCTTCGTGTTAACTGAGGTTACCGGGATCGAGGCTCTGCTTACCGAGATTGAGCGCGTAAAGCCCGCTGAGCTCCTCATCAGTGATGATCTTTTAGAGGCAAACTCAAGACTAGAACATCCATCAAAACGCAAACGTCCTGTATGGGAATTTGAAATCGATAATGCAACTCAGACTCTTTGTGATCATTTCAACACCAAAGACCTCTCTGCCTTCGATTGCACCAATTTAAGCGTTGCCATAGGGGCGGCTGGTTGTCTTATTCAGTATGCTCGGGAAACTCAAAAATCAGAACTAACTCATATTCAAGGCATTCAAGTTGAACATCTTGCAGACAGCGTCATCTTAGATGCAGCCAGTCGCCGGAATCTAGAGATAGATATAAACTTAACTGGCGGTCGCCAACACACGTTACTATCAGTCCTAGATGTAAGCTCCACTGCCATGGGAAGCCGGCTACTCTCCCGTTGGCTTAATCGCCCATTACGGGACAAAGCGCAGCTAAAATCCAGACAACAAGCCGTTACTAATCTCATAGCAAATTATCAGTTTGAGCCTATAGCTGAAATCTTAAAAGGAATTGGCGATCTCGAACGCATACTCGCGAGACTTGGACTGCGTTCGGCTAGACCGCGCGATCTTGCTAAGATGCGCGATAGTTTGTTACGTCTCCCACAGCTGCAGGAGGCGCTTAAAAAGATTCAGCATGAATCTATTGATAAGCTCGCCAAGCGCATTAATTCATTTCCTGAACAAACTTCACTTTTACAAAAAGCGATAGAAGAAAATCCACCTGTCGTGATACGAGAAGGCGGTGTTATCGCCAAAGATTACGATAACGAACTGGATGAGCTCCGAAATTTAAGCAGCAATGCAGGACAGTATTTAATCGACCTTGAAATTAGAGAAAAAGAAAAAACTGGGCTAAGTACATTAAAAGTAGGTTTTAATCGTGTCCATGGGTATTACATTGAAGTAAGCAAGGGGCAGGCGGGCACCGAATTACCTCACGAGTATATGAGAAGACAGACCCTGAAGAATGCAGAACGATTTATCACTCCTGAGTTAAAAGAATTTGAAGAGAAAGTACTAAGCGCCAGAAGCAAAGCGCTCACACGAGAAAAAGCACTCTATGACGAATTACTAGAAAAGCTAGTAGCTAATTTAACAGAACTGCTTGTCAGCGCGGCAGCCCTCGCCGAACTAGATGTCTTTACATGCTTTGCCGACAGCGCAACAAACCTAAATTATTGTTTGCCCGAGTTAGTCGATGTGCCGGGCTTGATTATCGAAAACGGAAGACATCCGGTGGTAGAAACAGTTACTGAGGAAGGTTTCGTTGCCAATGATCTTTGCCTTAATAATCAGCAGAAAATGATGATCATCACTGGGCCAAATATGGGTGGAAAATCGACTTATATGCGACAAACAGCTCTTATTGTATTAATGGCACTTTGTGGTAGTTATGTTCCTGCGAGCGCGGCCAAGGTTGGACCCATCGATAGGATTTTTACCCGCATCGGCTCATCAGATGATCTCGCTGGTGGTCGGTCCACATTTATGGTGGAGATGACTGAAACGGCTAACATACTGCACAACGCGACATCCAACAGCCTAGTATTAATGGACGAAATTGGGAGAGGTACCAGCACGTTTGACGGCCTCTCTTTAGCTTGGGCCGCCGCTGCATATATAGCAGAGCGCCTGACAGCATTTACTTTATTCGCAACACATTACTTCGAATTGACGAGTTTGCCCGACAATTATGAGTCCATAATTAATGTGCATCTTGACGCAACTGAACATGACAATGGCATTGTATTTTTACACGCAGTAAGGTCCGGTCCTGCTAATCAAAGCTATGGCTTACAAGTTGCGCAATTAGCAGGGATTCCTGCTTCAGTAATTGACAAAGCGCGCGATAAATTAAAACAGTTAGAGTCGGAGAGTAATGATTTGACGAGTGCTGAAAATGGTAAACCGTTTCCGGATCAAGGGGATCTATTTACTTCGTCCCCGCATCCTGCGATAGAGTATCTGGAAAAGCTCAATCCGGATGAGGTTACTGCCAAGGAAGCGCTAGCGATTCTTTACGAATTAAAAAACAAAACGCAATAGCGGACCGAAATGGGCTGCAGGCAATCCGATGACTGATCGAGAAAAGTCATTGAAAAACTGTTAGAATGCGCACCGTTTCGGGATAGATAGCACAATATTGTGCAATCATACGGAGTAAAAATGACTTTTGTTGTTGGTGATAATTGCATTCGCTGCAAGCACACAGACTGTGTTGAGGTATGCCCAGTGGACTGCTTCTATGAAGGCCCAAATTTTCTAGTCATTCATCCTGATGAATGCATTGATTGCGCATTGTGTGAGCCAGAATGCCCCGTTGATGCTATTTACGCCGAAGATGAACTTCCCGAAGAGCAACAAGAGTATCTTGCCCTAAATGCTGAACTCGCTGAAAATTGGCCGAATATTACTGAGAAAAAAGATCCACTTCCTGATGCTGAGGAATGGACTGACAAACCCAACAAGCGCGAATTTTTAGAACGCTCCGATTCGAACTGATCGGGGCATCTTTAGAATTTTTTAAGATATGTTGCGAGTCGATCGATTATCCGCATTGTTTTAAAACCCCAAAATGTGCTGCACTAATCCCATCATCGCTTTTCTAAACAACTATTTAAAGATACATATTTAAGAAGCGTGTGTTCTTAACAGAAGGCATATAATTACAGACACATGCTTAGATCCCGTAAGCACATTGGTCAACGACATGGGTTGATTCAATTGGAAAAAACAGTAAGAAGCGTTAGATTAGCGACCGGGTAGTAACCCTATAGGGTCTACGGAACTACCATCTACCCTAATTTCAAAATGCAGCATGGCAATTCCGCTAGAATTTTGACCAATTTCTGCGATTTTTTCCCCTGCTCGAACTCTTGACCCTTCCCCTACCAGCATGGCGCTGTTGTGGGCATAAGCACTTAAATATTTATCGCTGTGTCTGATAATGATTAAATTGCCACTGCCCTGCACGCCTCGCCCAGAATAAACAACATCACCGCTACTCGCCGCAAGGACTGGATCACCCATTTTGCCGCTGATATCTATCCCTTTATTGACATCGCCTTGAAAACCACGAACTACCCTCCCTTGGTAAGGCCATTGCCATTCTGGCTCTCTGTTCGACCCTATGGTCTGTCGAATTAATCCTCCAGCACGTGTGAGAGTTCCCTGGGCGCGTGCCACAGAATTATTTGTGACTGCAGTACCCAGGCTGCTATTGCGATTAGCCTGGCCATCAATAATCCTGCTTGTATCTAGATTGATTTCCTGGTCCAAAAATATTGTGTAAGGAGGGCCTAATCCATTAGCCGTAGCCAAAGCGCGAAAATCTAAATCGTATTGAAACGCGATCGACATTAAATTGTCACCAGTTCTTACGCGATGTGTTTGCCCAGATAATACATTTGGAATCAGAACATCATCCACAGCTGGACTCCTCATTGAAGCTGCCGATGCCCGTATAGGGCGGTTGAGCTCAGAATTAACTACGGTTCCACGACTTTCTTGAACGCGAAAGATGTCATCGTTAGAGCTACTATTAACGATAATCGGGACTCTGACTATTTGCCGTTCCCCTTGCTCAGAAACAGGGGCCTGATAATTACCACAGGCAATTAGCATTAAACCTGCTGGAATCAAACTTAGTAATCGCAAGCGTTTGTAGTGCATCTACTCCATTCCACCATTGCAAAGCATAACGTCTTAATAGTCGTCGTGAGCAGCCTCTTTGTTAGCAACAGAATGCAAGGCGATCACAATTCCAACTCCACATAAAAATGTGCCTAGAGAAAGCGCTAACCAAGGTGAACTTCCAGTCGACGCTGTATAGTTTAGCGGCCAGATGTTCACAGTTTGAAGTGCATGCCGCATGCCCGAGCTATCAGTATAAAAGCTAACCATTTGTTGCCAAGGCCAGAGCACAGAAATTGACCCACACAGCAATCCGGCAATCATGGCAAAACTAAACTCATGATATCTCTTTAGCAACCACGACAAAGCTCTGGAAAAGAGTAACAGCCCTAAGATACAGCCACTGAAAAAGACTGAAATATACAGCAAATCAAAACCCACCAAGGCACTAAGCATAAACTCATAAATCCCCAACAACAGTAAAATAAAGGCCCCTGATAAGCCAGGTACTAGCATTGCACTGATGCCAATAGAACCACAGATAAACACATAAAGAATATTAATCTCAACAATTCGAGGCTCTAGAGATCCAATCATAACTGCCAGGACCGCGCCGACGCAGATAGCTAGCCAGTTATTAATCCTGCGCAATTGAAATTGTGATCTCAGAACCCAAACCGACCCGAGCACTAGACCAATAAAAAAAGCCATAAGCGGCTCTGGAAAGTTATCGAGCAAATACAAAACTGTATTGGCAGATATTAGTAGTCCTGTTAGCGCACCGAGAGCTAGAAGGGACAGGAAGCTTCCATCGATATGTTGCCAGGTTTTTGTTAATTGTTTGGCACGAAGTAAATTAAGAGCTGTAGAATCAATAGAACAAACCGCAAAAATAAATCGGTCATAAATATTAGTGATTACAGCAACAGTGGCTCCAGATACTCCAGGGACCGAGTCACCCAAACCCATTGCAATTCCTTTAAGAAAAAAAACAATATAGCGCAACTTAACACCTTCAAGCAGGCCTGAATTTGAGGAGTTTTCAGCCATTTTCTTCTCGTAGCTTTTAATCGTAAAGCAGTTAGTGTTGCACCTGCCCCATAAGTAAGGGGACGAATCGGACTGTATCTAAAATAGATTCTGAGTATTCATCAGCATTACGTGTTACAAGTTTAAGTTCTTGGTGATTATCCACACCTACAGGAATAATAAGTCGTCCTCCTAACGGATTGAGTTGTGCAAGTAATTCCGCAGGGATCCTTTGCGGTGCCGCGGTAGTCATTATGGCATCGAATGGCGCCTTTTGTTCCCAACCCAAACTACCATCATCGTGTTTGTAATCAATATTGCGCAACTTCAAAAGTTTGAGGCTTTTTTTTGCACGATCCAGCAATGGTTTAATTCTCTCCACTGTAAATACTTTTTTGGCTAACTGTGCAATCACTGCAGTCTGATAACCAGAGCCAGTTCCGATTTCCAAGATAGTTTCTATGGGACCAGAATGAATTATCGCTTCTGTCATCTTGGCAACAATATAAGGCTGGGAAATAGTCTGATTGTGGCCTATAGGCAGCGCAACATCTTCATAGGCGCGGTGCGCTAGCGCTTCGTCGAGAAAAATATGTCGAGGCGTAGATCGCATCACATCTAGCACTTCCATACTGCCTATCCCCTGGTCCATTAGTCGGCCCAACAAACGCTCACGGGTCCGCTGAGAAGTCATCCCTATTCCATTAAGATTCTGCATTTTATTCAATCTTTCACCCGTTATTGATCAGTTTTACAAACTTCCCTTAAGAGACTAGTGGCATAAGCCCCGGGCCTTAAGGCAAAACTGAGGTTCAATGTGCAATCATCTGACCATGCCCAGCGAAGTTCCTCCGGCAGGAAACGCAATGGACGCCTAGCAGATTTAGCACCTATTCTTTGTAAATATTCGAGAATCTTTGGATATTTGTCCAACTCTGCCTTTTCAATATCGGCCGCTATGCCGCTGCTTATATACTTGTCTTTAGAATCAACTTGACCGAGCAATGGACCGGTTACATGGATATCAAAGTTATCCAGGCGTTTTTGCAGTGTCGCATCCCAGGCACCTTCCTCTACTGTAAAATTCCTGGCAGTTCCATCAAGATTAATGACATCGCCTACCAAAAATTGTGACCAATTATTACTAGTGACACGGCTGGATAAGAGCTGATTAAACACATAGGCCCTAGCTGCAGAGATTAACATGCCTTTTTTAAAAGATTTTTGTCGCCGTTTTATGTTTTTTTGTGGATCGTGAATAAATTTATCAACTTGTTTCAAGTTGCTGAGTTTACGACCAAAGCGCTGAAACCCGTAATAGTTTGGAACCCCAAACTGTTTTATTTTTTCAAGATTGGCTTCAAATTCCTCTCTCCCCTCGAGACAGTTCCGCAAGGTGATATCAAATAAATTACGCTTGTGACTACCAATTTTTAGTTTACGATTATTTCTTACAGTAGAAATAACCCTGACATTCTCATCCTCTAATCGAGAAACAATACTTTGATTTTCACTTCCCTTGACAGCTCCTTTTTCTTTCTGCAAAGGCACGCTGAACCATTGCGTGCACTCTGCTTTTTTGTCCTTCATTCCCGCATAGCCAACCATGGAAATTCTTGCCTCGGCAACAGCAGCAATTTTTCTGGCAACCTCTACTGTCGATAAATTTTGTTTTTTAATATGTAAGAAAAGATGTTCGCCGTTACCGCTTATCTCAAAGCCTAACTCCTCGCTTACCTTAAAATCTGAACATTGTTGTTTAAGCATACCCCGCACGGTTGGCTCACCTTGAAGATAAGCTAGCTTATCCAAGCCCAGCCATTCGGTAGGTATCTGCTCCACAGTATTAAGCCTTGGAATCCATTAACACAATAGCATGGCACGCGATGCCTTCCTCCCTGCCAATAGAGCCCAAACTTTCCGTCGTTGTAGCTTTCACGTTAACTCGATCCAAATCCAGGTTGAGCAATCCGCATAGATTAGCGACCATGTTTTGTTTGTAAGGGGACAGCTTTGGTACTTGCGCGATAATGGTTACATCAATATTAATAATATAGAATTGCTTCTTGTCGGCAGTTCGCAATACTTGCTCTAACAATTGAGCACTATCTATATTTGCATATGCTTCGTCAGTGTCTGGAAAATGATCGCCTATGTCCCCAGCTGCGCACGCTCCCAGAATGGCATCGCAAATTCCATGCAGCACAACGTCACCATCTGAGTGAGCCTCTAAACTGTATTTTTCAGAAATAATAATGCCACCCAATTTTAACGGTTTGCCCTCTTTGTAAGAATTCGCAAATCGATGTACATCGATGCCATGACCTACTCTCAAATTCCCATTCATTACTCAATACCCTCAGAAGATAGAAATGACTCTGCAATTATTAAGTCTGCCTCATGAGTTATTTTTAAATTGGATTTCTCGCCCATTACAATTTTTGGCTTAAGCCCTAAATTTTCAACGGCGCCCGCTTCATCCGTCACGGATATTCCTTTAGTGACTGCGTTTGATAGCGCTTTATATAGCAACTCAAATCGAAACATTTGTGGGGTTAATGCCGACCACAAACCATTGCGATCCAATGTTCTAATAACGTGTTCATCAACTCCTGCATGTTTAACTGTGTCGACGATTGGTGTTGCGAGCAGGCCGCCCACGCCGTGATCACTTAATTCTAAAATTAATTTCCTTATATCAGCTTGAGTCACACAGGGTCTAACAGCATCATGAACTAAAACCCAATCATCTGCCTCTGCTCGTTCAAGTATTGCCTCTAAACCATTTAGTACCGAATTAAACCTTTCGTCACCACCCCAGGTAGTCGACATCCTCGGATCATAAAAATTTAATTCAGACCACCAAGTATCATCTTCTTGTAGAACGACGACAAGTTGCTCAATCTCCTCAACAGCGAGAAGGCGCTTAATTGAATGAACAAGCACGGGAGTGCCACAGACGGATATGTACTGTTTGGGTGTAATCGATCCCATGCGGCGACCGATGCCAGCGGCTGGCAGAATAGCCCAAATTGTCATAATAAATTCAAAGACGATCTACTTTTTAGTAGACCAATTGTTAGTGAATTGAAAAGAACCTAGCTAGTCAATAAGCAAATAATATTTCTCACCTTCTTCAATCATGCCTAGTTCAGATCTAGCTCGTTCTTCGATAGCTTCGGTGCCGGTTTTTAGATCAACCACTTCGATCTCCAGCAGGCGGTTTCGCTCTTCCAGACTGGCGTTAATTTCTCGTTGCGCATCCAACTCTGATTCTAATAAATTAAGCGCGCGCGCACTATCCTCACCAAGCCATAACTGGAATTGAAAAGTCAGGAACGTCACGATCAAAAAGCCGAACAATAATTTCATAATTTATGAACCATCATATAATTCGCGAAAATTCCTTAAGGCCGTTGTAGATTGAAGCTGGCCCTAGCTCTTCTTCAATTCGTAGCAACCTATTGTATTTAGCTACGCGATCCGATCGACACAATGAACCTGTTTTAATCTGACCTGCTGAGGTTGCTACAGCTAAATCAGCAATGGTAGTGTCCTCAGTCTCACCAGATCGGTGTGATATTACCGCAGTATAGGCCGCAGTCTTGGCCATATTGATCGCGGCGAGGGTCTCAGTTAACGAACCAATCTGATTAAACTTAATTAAGATAGAATTCGCAATATCTTCATCAATGCCTCTTTTTAGTATATTCGTGTTGGTAACAAACAAATCATCACCAACTAATTGAACTTTATCGCCTATTTGAGCTGATAATTTAGCCCACCCGTCCCAATCAGACTCGTCCATACCGTCTTCAATAGACAAAATTGGGTAGTTTTCGACTAATCCTGCAAGATAGTCTGAAAATTCAGCAGAATCGAAGCTTTTATTTTCTCCGCTTAAGTTGTATTTCCCATCTTCATAGAATTCTGAGGCAGCGCAATCCAGGGCCAGATGAATGTCCTCGCCTGGCTTGAAACCAACTTTCTCAATCGCTGCCATAATTGAATCCAATGCCGCAGCATTTGAAGGTAAATTAGGCGCAAACCCGCCTTCGTCGCCTACTGCTGTGCTCAACCCTTGGGCCTTAAGGACAGCCTTCAGCGCGTGAAAAATCTCTGCACCATAACGGAGGGCCTCTCTGAAGGAGCACGCCCCTGTTGGCTGAATCATGAATTCCTGAATATCAACATTGTTATCGGCATGCTCACCACCATTTACGATATTCATCATGGGCACAGGTAGAGTCAAATTCCCCTCATTACCATTAATACGCGCAATGTGCTTATAAAGCGGAACTCCGGAATCTTTTGCTGCTGCTTTTGCTGCCGCCAGCGAGACAGCAAGAATCGCATTCGCCCCTAATTTTGATTTATTGTCGGTGCCATCCAGATCTAACATAGTCTGATCAAGAAGCTGTTGATCATCGACCGATTTACCTATCAATGCATCCCTGATAAAAGTATTCACATTGTTTACAGCAGTCAGAACGCCTTTGCCCAGATATCTATCTGGGTCTTTATCACGAAGCTCTAGGGCTTCCCGTGAGCCGGTAGATGCACCTGACGGCACACAGGCGGAACCAAGCACACCGTTGCTTAGCAATACATCAGCTTCAATAGTTGGATTGCCTCGCGAATCCAACACTTCACGCGATTTGATATGCTTTATCTCTGACATGTGAATACCTTAGTAAAACGAATTTAATAAATAAGAAGACAAGCTTAGGCGGTATCGATATCCGGCTGGGATTTGATAAGCGTATCGAGTGCCTGCATCTGCTCTAGAAATGGGTGGAGCTGATCTAGCTTTAGCGCACAAGGTCCATCACATAATGCTTGGTCGGGCTTAGGATGGGCCTCAAGGAAGAGTCCAGCAATCCCTTGGGATATGCCAGCTTTCGCAAGTGCTGTTACCTGATTACGGCGACCGTCCGCGCTAGCCGCTAAGGCGCCTGGTTTCTGCAATGCATGAGTAACATCAAAGATGACTGGATACTGAAACTGCTTCATGACCGCAAACCCCAGCATATCCACGACTAGGTTATTGTAGCCGAAGCTGCTGCCACGCTCACATAGCATAAGCCGTTCATTTCCGGCAGCTTCAAACTTCCTTAGTATGTGGCTCATTTCCTGAGGGGCTAGAAACTGCGCTTTTTTTATATTAATTGCTAATCCCGTTTCCGCCATTGCAACCACTAAATCAGTTTGTCGGGACAGAAATGCGGGCAATTGCAATACGTCAGCAACACAACTTGCTACCGCTGCCTGATCTGGCTCGTGGATATCTGTGATAATAGGTAACCCGTACCTCTCTTTGACTTCCCCGAGCCAAGCTAACCCTTTCTCAATACCTGGGCCTCGAAAGGAATCTACTGAGGAGCGATTTGCTTTATCGAAAGACGCTTTAAAGACCAGAGGGATAGAAAGTTCCGAGCAGACCCCTGCGAATTGCTCCGCAACTGCGAGTGTTAACTCTCGAGACTCTAAAACATTTAACCCTCCAAAAAGAACCAAAGGCTGATTATTAGCAACAGGAATGTCTGCAATTTCGATTTGCTTATGATTCATGATTTTTGATTTGGCTCAGTCAGCTTAATCTTATGCAGTCTTTACGGTTGCTAATGCAGCCTGAGGGGAAGTTGGTGTTTCACTATTTCCCATGACCACTTTATTCCGAGCAACTGCCGCCTGAATAAACCCTGTAAACAGTGGATGTCCTTCCCGTGGAGTCGAAGTGAATTCAGGATGAAATTGACAGCCAACAAACCAAGGATGATCTTCGACCTCGATAACCTCAACCAACATATTATCAGCAGATTTACCAACAAGTTTTAGTCCAGCGTCACTAAGCGTCTGCAGATAATCATTGTTAAATTCAAAGCGATGGCGGTGACGCTCAACAATTTCCTGCGAACCATAACAACGGTAGATATGCGAATCCTTCTGCAGCAAGCATTTTTGTGCACCTAAACGCATGGTTCCACCTAGGTCTGAATTCTCATCACGAAATTCCCTAGCGCCAGTGTCAGTTGTCCATTCACTGATCAAGGCAATTACAGGATGAGGTGATTCACGGTCAAATTCTGTACTGTTCGCACCTTCTAGCCCAGCCACGTTGCGCGCGAAGTCTATGACTGCGGCTTGCAAGCCCAGACAAATGCCCAGAAAAGGAATTTTGTTTTCTCGCGCATATTGAGTTGCCAATATTTTACCCTCAAATCCTCTCTCTCCAAAGCCACCTGGGATGAGAACAGCATCATGCCCCTTTAACAGTTCCACTCCTTGTTCCATTACATCAGTGGAATCTAAATAGCTGATATTTACCTTGGTCCGAGTCTGTATACCGGCATGAATGATTGCCTCATTCAAGGATTTGTAGGCGTCCAATAATTCCATATACTTGCCAACCATCGCCAGTTTAATTTCTCTTTCTGGATTTAGTTGAGCATCTACTACGCGCTCCCATTCTGAAAAATCAGCCTTTGGACAATCAAGGTGTAATTTATTCACCACAATTTCATCCAGACCAGCTGCTCCTAATATTGAGGGAATTCGGTAGATAGAATCAGTATCCGGCAAAGAGACTACTGAAGGGAATTCAACGTTAGTAAAAAGTGCGATCTTTTTACGTGCAGATTCTTCCAGTTCCGATTCCGATCTGCACACTAAAATGTCTGGCTGGATACCGATCGACCGTAATTCTTTAACCGAGTGTTGCGTCGGCTTGGTTTTAGTCTCCCCAGCGGTGCTGATATAAGGCACTAACGTTAGGTGTAAATAGAGCGCTTTATCAAAGCCCAACTCGACTCGCAGCTGTCTTACGGCTTCCAAGAAAGGCTGTGATTCGATATCGCCAACGGTACCTCCAATTTCTACTAGAGCGACGTCGGCATCACCAGCTCCAGCTATGACCCTCTTTTTGATTTCATCGGTAATGTGAGGAATCACTTGAATCGTAGCACCAAGATAGTCCCCGCGCCGCTCACGTTTTAATACTTCTTCGTAGACTCGACCGGTAGTGAAATTGTTATTCTGATTCATAGTGACACGGCTGAAGCGCTCGTAGTGACCAAGATCTAAATCTGTTTCTGCGCCATCTGCAGTAACAAACACTTCGCCATGCTGAAAGGGGCTCATAGTTCCTGGATCAACATTGATATATGGATCCAGCTTGAGCATGGTGATTCTGAGACCTCTAGCCTCAAGAATTGCGGCTAGGGAAGCGGAAGTAATACCTTTTCCCAGCGAAGAGACTACACCGCCGGTAATGAAGATAAAACGAGTCATTGGGGCCCCATCTAAGTGAAACAAGTCAGTAAGGTACTGGCGCTTGCAGATGGATTTACAGCCTACCAGAAGCCACCTTTAACCACAATCTCAACCTGAAAAAGTGCAAAAACCATCGGCTTACCTTAAGTTCTTTGCCTTTGGCCGGTGCCAAATCACTTCAAAGCCAGGTTCACCAGGCTTTACTTCGCTACCTTCACCGATGCCGACTCCTGGGATGCAGACGAGCTCTTCATCTTGATACAAAAGTGGCACTCGATCGCGAAGCCAAGGTTCTATTCGAGACTCCTGGAGAACTTTTTTAAGTGATTTTTTTGGTCGTCTGGACAAGTGACAACTCTCGCCGCCTTGTCTGAATCGAACCTCAACCTTCTCTAAACAAGTTGGCGCAATACCTCCACTAGGTAATTCTTTCAAGAGCAGCTTCCCATTATTAACTAGCTTCACCTGCCGGTTTCTATTTGCTTGCCAGACAATACCCTTCCCTGGTGCATCCAGCGTTGGTAACAAATATAAAAAATTCTGATAACAAGCGAAGTTACTCCCCTCGATAGAGAAAGTACTTTCAGACTTTTTATCAGCAACAATAAATTTCTCAACAAAATTATGTAGACGATTCCAACCTATTTCCGGCAAATCAATTTTTTCTAGCCATCTTCTTATTAAATTTCTTTGTCTGGAAGAACTCAAAAGCTGGAGATGCTTGATTGAGATACTTGTTGACTCATTAGATTCTAGCTTTTCCAAGTCCAGGTCTGCCAATTCATCTAACATTTCACTCGCTTCAACAATCAGCTGTAAAGATTTACTCCAACTCGACCTGTAGGAAGGCCAGCGAGACTCAATAGCCGGTAATATTTTATTCCGAATATAATTACGATCGAATTCAAGCGCTTGATTAGATAGGTCTTCAACCCACCATAATTCATGCTCCTCAGCAAATCTTGTTAAGGCTAAACGGTCAAATTTTAATAGCGGTCTAAAAATAAACCCTTTACCAAAAACTCGGCTTTGAGGAACAGCAGATAACCCTTTAACACTGGAACCTCGATTAAGTCGAAAAAGCATTGTTTCTAACTGGTCGTCTAGGTGGTGAGCCAAGAGCAAAGTTTCATTAACTTCTATTTGTTCTTTAAACACTTTGTAGCGAACCGCTCGCGCTTTGTTTTCACTTGCTGAAGTGTTTTCGCCTGTCTCACTAATTAGCACTTTTTCACAATAGAGTTCGACCCCTAATTTTGCACATGCTTTTTCACAAAATTTCTGCCAATTATCCGCATCCGCTTGGAGATTGTGATTGACATGCAAGGCTCTAATCGAAAAACTGACCTCACCTTTTTTTTGCAGCTGACGCAAACTGTAAAGCAGCACCATAGAATCCATCCCGCCACTAAATCCAACTACGACAGATTGGCAGCTTTGGAGCGGCGCAAGCATTTGCTTCAATGCAACGAAATCAAAATTCATCAATGAATCAAAAAAGAAAAAATTACTGGGAAATTTAAATGTAGACGCATGGGGTTGCCAAAGTCAGTGATTGCACAAAGTAAGCTTAGGCGGTGATACCATAATTCATCAGTCGCTGATAACGCCTATCTACTAGTTCGTTGACATCCATAGCAATAAGTCTATCCAGTTGGTCGATTAATGTTCTTTTGATGTTTTCCGAAGTTATTTCAATATCTCGATGAGCTCCACCCAATGGCTCGGCAATAGTTCGATCCACTATACCTAGCTCCTCAAGACGTTCTGAGGTGACCCCCATAGCTTCTGCAGCAGCCGCAGCATATTCAGATGATTTCCACAGAATTGTGGCGCAACCCTCAGGAGTTATAACGGTATAGGTTGAGTATTGCAGCATATTTAGCTGATCCGCAACTCCAATAGCAATTGCCCCTCCTGAATTTGCCTCTCCGGTAACGGTAGCAATTAACGGAGTTTGTATCCTCGACATTATTGCCATATTTTCAGCGATCGCTTCATTAATTCCGCGCTCCTCAGAATCCATTCCAGGGTATGCGCCAGGTGTATCTATAAAACTTAACACTGGTAATTTGTATTGTTCGGCCAGCTTAATCAGACGGCGTGCTTTTCTGTATCCTTCTGGTCTTGGCATACCAAAATTGTGTCGAACTTTTTCTTTTGTGCCACGCCCCTTCTGATGCCCAATTATCATTACGGGACGCCCGGCAAGTCGTGCCATACCTCCAACAATTGCTTGATCATCTCCGAAAAGCCGGTCACCATGGAGTTCATCAAACTCAGTAAATATGTGTTCGATATAATCCAGTGTGTAGGGCCGCAACGGATGTCGAGCTACTTGAGAAATCTGCCATGGAGAAAGGTTCGAGTAGATCTTCTCTGTGAGGTTTTTGCTTTTGCCTTTTAAATTCTGAATTTCTTGAGAAATATTGATTTCATTATCTGAGCCCACCAGCCGTAGCTCGCTGATTTTGGCTTCTAACTCAGCAATAGGTTGTTCAAATTCGAGGTAATTCGGGTCCATTATTCCAACAAGAAGCTAAAGCGGCTCCCGTCTTCTCCAGTAAAAATAGCTAATTGAGGGATGTCGTTTGTTTGTAGTCTAATTCCACCTGATCTTTCCCATACTCCATTCGTAAGAGCTGCAAAAGATCATCTGTTGGTAAAATAATCCAATCGTGGCCCAACATTATACACCCTCTTGAGCCCGGTCGTTGATAGTTAACTACAACTGAGCAGCCTTCTTGGGCTAGATTCTGCTCACCCTCTAAGGTCTCGCTTGGGCCAGGAAAACTTTTGATAGCTGTACTTGTTTCCTGTTCCACAGAGCTTTTTTTGTAAGGAGCCAATATACTAGCCAGATGCTCACAAAATCCTGTTTCTAAACCCTCAGATTTGAGGCTTAGCGCAAGACGATGCGCAAATCTTTTACGCGCCTGCCCAAGCGTCATAATCTGTTTCGCCCTGCCCCGCACCCTGCCGGTGTAATCATCAACAGTTATAGTACATTCAACGATCAGGATCAGATCTTTTTGGATAAGTTCACGGTATTTTTCATATTCTTTGGCAAACAAGGACACTTCAAACCGAGCGCTTCGATCATCTAATGTGAGAAAAGCAATCGTATCTCCTGTCTTATTCTTCATGGTGCGAAATCCATGAAGCAGTCCAGCCACAACTTGAGCACCTCTCTCCGGTCGCAAATTGCTCAGTCTGTCCTTTGTTATATGTGAAAGCTCAGGCAGAAATTCATCGATCGGATGTCCAGACAAATAAAGCCCAAGAGTTTCTTTTTCTGCTAGTAAACGCTCTTGCTCAGCCCAGGGCTTGAATTTTCTGCGCCCGGTGAGGCTAGGTTCTAAGCCTCGCTCAGAAGGTGCTATTCCACCAAACAAATCTTCGACACCACTCGCTTGATTTCGACTGCTTTGCTCTGCGGCTTGCATTGCTTCCGGAAGAGTGACACAAAGGAGAGCTCGGGAATGGTCACAATCACCTTCTGTGAGATTATCCAGAGCTCCAGAGCGAATGAGCGCCTCCATTGTACGTTTATTTACTGTTTGTGAATCTACTCTTTGGCATAGGTCTAAGAGGCTCGAAAACGGTGCTCCTTCCCGAGCCTTTAAAATACTTTCTACTGGCCCTTCTCCCAGGCCTCTGATTGCGCCCAGGCCATAAACAATTTCACCTTGATCATTCACGGTGAAATTAAACTGACCGACATTGACATCCGGAGACACCAGGACCAACTCCATTGCTCGACATTCATCAATAAGCGTTACAATCTTATCGGTATTTTGCATGTCAGCGGACAATACAGCGGCCATAAAGAATGCGGGATAGTGCGTTTTAAGCCAGGCTGTTTGATAAGATACAAGAGCATAAGCCGCCGAGTGTGATTTGTTGAATCCATAACCCGCGAATTTTTCCATTAAATCGAAGATCGGCTCTGCTATGTTTTCATCGATACCTTTGGCCACAGCGCCTTTCATAAAGGCCTCGCGCTGTTTCGCCATTTCTACTGGATCTTTCTTACCCATTGCTTTACGCAAAATATCAGCACCGCCCAATGTGTAGCTAGCCAAGACTTGCGCAATCTGCATCACTTGTTCCTGATATAGAATGACACCATAAGTGTTAGCCAAAACATGCTCGAGGTCACTATGGGGATAAACCACTCGCGTTCTTCCATGTTTTCGATCAATAAAATCATCGACCATGCCGGACTGCAAAGGCCCAGGACGGAACAAAGCAACTAAGGCAATAATGTCATCAAAGCAATTCGGAACTAGGCGTTTAATCAACTCCTTCATACCGCGAGACTCTAACTGGAATACGGCAGTGGTTTCACCTTTTTGCAAAAGCCTATAAACCGACTCGTCATTTAGTGGTAATGAATTTATATCAATTGCCTTAGCATCAGTTGATAGTTGTTCGTTGATCATCTTTACTGCCCAGTCAATGATCGTAAGTGTGCGCAGCCCAAGAAAGTCGAATTTAACTAGACCAGCAGTTTCAACATCATTCTTATCAAATTGGGTAACTAAACTCTGACCTGACTCAACGCAATAAAGAGGCGTAAAGTCTGTTAGCTTGGTAGGCGCTATTACAACGCCACCTGCATGTTTACCAACATTGCGAGTAATACCCTCGAGCTTATAGGCCATCTCCATAATTTCCTGAGCATCGTCATCACCCGCAACGAATTCCCCTAACAAAGGTTCTTCTTCGAAGGCTTTCTTTAGGGTCATACCAGGCACAAATGGAATCAGTTTTGAAAGTTTATCCGCTAGCGCATAAGGTTTTCCCTGTACCCGGGCAACATCTCTAACTACAGCTTTTGCCGCCATGGTGCCAAAAGTAATAATCTGGGAAACTGCGTCCTTGCCATATAATTCTGCGACATGCTGGATAACTCTATCCCTTCCTTCCATGCAGAAATCCACATCAAAATCGGGCATCGACACTCTTTCTGGATTTAGGAAGCGTTCAAAAAGCAAGTCATAGCGAAGTGGATCCAAATCGGTAATATTTAGCGAATAGGCAACAATAGAGCCTGCACCAGAACCACGGCCAGGACCCACAGGGATATCTGAATCTTTTGCCCATTGGATGAATTCCATAACAATTAAGAAGTAACCGGCAAAACCCATTTGATTAATGATGTCTAATTCAATTTTCAGGCGATTGTAATAGGGTTCAGATACAGATTTGCTTTGAGCTTCATCATCAAAGAGCTGCTCTAGTCGTTTCTGCAGCCCTTCCTCACTGAGCTTGCATAGATAATCTTCCAGAGCTACACCTTCTGGCACAGGGTAATTAGGCAAGTGAGGAGTCCCTAATTCCAAACCTAAATTACAGCGTTTGACTATTTGATGGACATTGGCGATAGCTTCGGGAATGTCCACGAACAAGGCTTCCATTTCCTCACTATCTTTTAAGTACTGTTGATCAGTGTAATTATGAGAGCGCCTAGGATCGTCCAAGGAGCGTCGTTCGTTAATGCAGACTCTCACCTCATGGGCGTCGAAATCTTCTTGGTCAAGAAAGCGCACGTCATTGCTTGCAACGACAGGGCACTGAACCGCAATCGCAAGGTTGACTGCCGCTTCGATGTAATTCTCTTCGTCAACTTTGCCAACTCTTTGCAACTCCAGGTAAAAAGAATCTGGGAATAATTGCTGCCATGTTTGCAGCAAAGACTTCGCAAGCGCATTCTCGTTATTAATCAGCGCACTACCAATGTCGCTCTTTTGTGCGCCAGATAAAGCAATAAGACCTTCCGTACGTCCCGCTAATTTACCAATCTTTAAGAGCGGGTCCCCATGTGATTCAGCCTCGGTATAAAGATCTGAAATGATATTGGTTAGGTTGAGATAGCCCATCTGATTTTTAACCAGTAAGACGAGCTGTGTATGCACTCCGTCATCATTGACCACTGGCACATCACAACCACAAATTGGTTTTATGCCAGACTTGATCGCGCTGCTGTAGAATTTTATTAAACCGAATAGGTTGGAGGCATCCGTAATTGCCGCAGCTGGCATTTTAAAATCCTGCAGGCGTTCGATTAGGGGCTGGATGGTGACCAAACCATCACTGATAGAAAACTCTGTGTGCAATCGGAGGTGGGTAAAAGGCGGTGATGATGGATGACTAGTTGATATATCAGGCATTCGTCATGTTCTATTGCTATAAAGGCTTGGTATTGACCAAGAATCCAAGTACTTAATATACCTTCTTTTGGTCGATTTTTCTGCCCGCAAATTTACTTTAATAAATTTGCGACTGGAGCAAAAGAACGACGATGCAACACACAAGGACCTAAGGCCTTTAAAGCCGCTATATGGGTTGGAGTTGGGTAGCCTTTATGTTTGGCAAATCCATAACCTGGGTAAGTTCTTTCCAACGCTATCATCTCTCGGTCACGAGTTACTTTTGCCACAATCGACGCCGCTGCAATGCCTGCGATCCTTGTATCACCCTTCACGACCGCTTCAGACGCATATTTCCATTTTGGCAACTGATTCCCATCAACATAAACAAATTCAGGTTGTGTTGAAAGCGCGCTGACAGCTCTGGCCATGGCTATCAAACTCGCGCGCAAAATATTAATTTGATCGATTTCTGCGACACTGGCTCTGGCAACGGCAAAACAAATGGCGTCTTCTTCAATTCTCGACAAGCATTCGAGTCTTTGTTTCTCACTAAGCTTCTTCGAATCACCTAAACCTTTTATAGGTTTAGTTGGATCTAAAATTACTGCCGCGGCCACCACATCACCTGCTAAGGGACCGCGCCCGACTTCGTCGACGCCTGCAATAAGTCGATATTGCGACTGACCAAATTCTAGCTCTTCTTGCATAAGTCGTTGACTCTACGGGTCTTTCGATCACATCAGCTCAATAACTGTGTAATAGCCTCCGCCGCTTTCTCTGAAGCACCGGTACGAAGCCCTCTATGTATTTGCTCAAATTCATTTAAGACATCCGTGAAAGATGCAGGCTTTGTCATGAAATTTTCTATTTCTTTCGTTAACGCAGAAACAGTCAAGTCTGCCTGCAAATACTCAGGGACCAACTTTCTCCCCGCTAATAAATTTGGCAACCCGACGTAGGGCACTTTCAATAAACGAGAGCCGATTTCATAAGTGATAGGAGCCACTTTATAACAAATCAGCATTGGCCTTCTCAATAACAAAGCTTCGAGGGTTGCAGTACCTGAAGCCATTACAATCAAATCTGCAGCACTGATGGCTCGATGAGAATTATCAACAAGCTTAAACTGATCGCTTTTGAATATTTTTTCCTTTGCTATTAAAGAGTCAATCTGAGCTTTTGCCTCCACCCCACTATAAGGAATGACAAACTTAAGCTGTGGAAATTTTTGCATCGAGGCGATCGCCGTCTCCAAAAACAAAGGCGCGAGGCGTTTTATTTCTCCTGCACGGGATCCAGGCATAAGTGCTATGACATGAGCATCACTTTTTATTCCTAGCTCTTGCCTATGAGTTGCTTTGTGATCTTCAAAACCGATTTTATCTGCCAGTGGATGTCCCACACAAATAGCTCTTACGTTATGCTCTTCGTAGATTGCGGTCTCGAAAGGGAAAAGGGTCAGCATTAAATCAATGGACTGCTTGATCTTAAGTATTCTTTTTTGTCGATAAGCCCAAATACTAGGACTAACATAGTGCACAGTCTTGATGCCCTGCTTGTGAAGATTAGCCGCCAGTCTGAGATTAAAATCAGGGGAGTCGATACCTATGAAAGCAGCAGGCTTCTCTTTAATTAAGCGCTGCTCCAATCGTTTCTTTAATTTTAAAAGCTCAGGAAGTCGACCAAGGGGCTCGACGAAACCCATAACCGATAGACGGTCCATAGGGGTCAAGGATTCACATCCCAATGCTTTCATCGCTGGGCCACCAACACCCACGAATTCGCAATTAAGATAATGAGATCGCAACGCGGTAATTAGAGAGGCACCAAGAATATCGCCTGACTTTTCCCCTGCAACAATTCCGAAGCGTAGTGGTTTGGTCATTCTTTATTGGTGGATGTAAAGGAGCTTATCTGTGAATACCTTTTTCAGATGACTCTAAGGAATCAATTAGAACCTGCATGGTTTCGCACCCTTCGCGCATAGCCTTAAGCTGGTCAATAGCTTCCTGCAGGCTATAGTTTCTTTTATAGATAATTTTGTAGGCTTCCCGCAGATCCACAATCGTTTCTTTATCTAAACCACGTCGCTCTAGACCGATAGCATTAATACTGCGCACTGTCGCAGGTCGTCCACTCACGATCATAAACGCTGGGATATCGTTGGTAATATGAGTCATCGCCCCGACCATAGCATGTGCTCCAATTTTCAGGAATTGATTGACTCCAGCATAACCGCCAAGAATAGCCCAATCGCCTACTTGTACATGTCCAGAAATACCAACATTGTTTGCAAACACCGTGTTATCACCAACGATACAATCATGGGCAATATGGACATAAGGCATCTGTAAATTATTACTTCCGATTTTGGTGATTCCTCCTCCTACTGCAGTCCCTCGATGAGCGGTTACCCCTTCGCGAAAGACGTTGTTGTCACCAATTTCTAACCAGGATTCTTCACCCTCAAATTTTTTATCTGCGGGGTCTTCGCCAATTGAACTAAATTGAAAGATTCGATTACCCTCACCCATTCTGGTATTGGCGCGAATCACCACGTGGGAATCAAGCACAGTTCCAGCACCAATTGAGACATTCTCTCCAACCAAACACCATGGACCGATGCGAACACCCTCTGCGATTTTCGCGCTCGGATGAATACGTGCAGAAGAATCAATTAAATCACTCAACATCGACTTTTCTCTCTGCACACAAAATAGTCATGGTGCCAACCAACTCATCATCCACTGACGCTTCAGCGGAAAACTTATAAATCCCACGGCGATTTGTGATTACTGTCGCCTTAAGCTTTAATTGATCGCCAGGCACAACTGGTCGTCGCAAGCGCACATCGTCCGCACCAACAAAGTAATATAAATACCCGTCCTTAGGCTTTTTTTCTTGGCTTTTAAAGCCTAGGACACCAGCTACTTGAGCTAGTGCTTCAATTATTAGTACCCCCGGCATGATTGGCTGGCCTGGAAAATGCCCCTGAAAAAAAGGCTCGTTTACTGTGATATTCTTATAACCGACAATGGACTTACCCAAATCCATTTCTACTATTCGGTCCACCAATAAAAATGGATAGCGCTGCGGTAGATATTCTTTAATTTCTTCAACATTCAATAGCATAATTAAACTCTGGATTATTATCTTTGTTCGAGCTCTGCTCTACTCCTGCCTCTAATTCGAACTCTTATCAGGCTTTTTTTCTAACTTCTTTAGTCTCTTAACAATACTGTCCAACTGCTTGAAATGAATATTACTCCGTTTCCATTCAGATGTTTTCATATGCCAGGTTCCTGAAGAGTATACCCCAGGCTCACTAATCGATTCGCTAACCAAGGTCCTGGCGCTAACGTGGACTTTGTCGGCAATCGATATGTGTCCCACAGCACCTGATCCTCCTCCCAAAACACAGTGCTTACCGATCGTTACACTACCAGCAATGCCGGTACAGCCGCAGATAATAGAATTCTCTCCAATTTTACAGTTATGTCCAATTTGTACTTGGTTATCAATCTTTACCCCATCACAGATTACGGTGTCTTCTAATGCTCCTCGATCTATCGAGGAACAGGAACCTATCTCTACATCATTGCCAATATCTACACCTCCGAGCTGACGAATTTTGACAGATTTTTCTCCATCAAATGCAAACCCAAACCCGTCGGCACCAATTACTGATCCAGAATGAATAATGGCGTTATCGCCGACCGTTACTCGATGATAAATTGAGACATTACTATGAAGGTAGCAATTGCGTCCAAGCTCAACGTTTTCTCCAAGAAAACAGCCACTACCAATACTGCAGGTTTCACCTATTTTAACATTTGCCTCTATAACTACGTTTGGCCCTATATAGATGGAACCTGCCAGATCAGCTGTCTCATGAATGGTTGCAGATGGATGCACAAAAGCTTCACGAATGGGAGCATCATCAAAAAGAGCTGTAGCTTCCGCAAAACTAACATAAGGCGCCTTGGAAATAAGTGCATTATATTTACAACTTTCTGCGTACTTAGCTTCTACAATAACTGCTGAAGCGTTACAGGATTTTAATTGATTTATATAGGAAGGGTTGCTTAAAAAACTTAACTGACCAGCGGCTGCATTTTTGAGTGTTCCAAGACTGGATATAATACATTGGCCGTCACCGACCAATTGCAAATTTAAAAGAGTTGCAATTTCGCCAAGGGTAAAGCTTTTATTGTGTACCACCTAACACTATCCGTAGTTTAATGTACGCTTCATTAATTTTCTGAGGTTTCTACAGGTTGTGATTTTTCATTTAATTTTGCAGTTACTCTAGCAGTAATATCCAAAACTGGCGCGAAATAAGGTGCTGAATCAACATTAAGAATTAAGTCGAAACCACCTTCTGCAACTACATCAGTAACAGCTGCCGCTAATTCTTCTTGCATACTTTGCAAAAATTCTTGGTTCTTTTCTTGCAAAGCTGCTTGCACCCGCTCTTGAATCAATTGCAGTTGCACCTGCAAGTCTTGGGCATTGGAATTCATCCGACGAACTTCATCTTCAGTCATCACAGCCTCGTTCTGCTGATACTCTTCTTGCAAGGTTTGAAGCTGATCAGTGAGATCATTTGCTCTTGTTTGGTCTTGATTAAATTCTTGCTCAAGCTCTTCTTGGACAATCCTAGCCGCATCGGAATTAAAAAGCGCCTGCAGAGCGTTAAGCACTCCGATTTTTGTATCCTGAGCATAAATACCTTGAGAGAACAGAGCCAGACTCAAGACGACAATTAAATTCTTTACCGTTTTCACAATTATTCTCCAATTCAAGCCAATAGCTGCTTTATTTTATTCAGCCTGTTTGCTTTAAACTTTAATACTTTAGACTTATTAACCCGAACTTATTTTGTTTAAAATCCCGTCCCGACCGTGAAATCAAATTGTTTCGTATCATCACCTTCTCTGTCCCCGAATGGCGCAGCGACATAAAATGTCAGAGGTCCAAAAGGTGAGAGATACGTAACACTAAGCCCAGCCGCGTACCTCAACTCACCAACATCAAAATCGCTACAGTTATTTAGCAAGCTTTGGCGCTTCGTACAACTGGTCGAAAATACATTCCCAGCGTCAATAAAAAGAGTTGATCTCACTCGACTTGAATCAGGCACGAATGGCAGTGGAAACAACAATTCCAATGACGCAGTGGTGAGTATATTACCACCAAAACTGTCATAATCGTCATCCAGATAGAAATTTTGTACAGCAAGCGCTACTTGTGGATCTCCGTTTGTATCTAAGATCAGATTTCCCATGGAATCTACAAGCGGCTGAGTCTCATAACCAAAATCATTGTTAATTTGAGCAGTGCCGTCAGGGTTACGCAAAATATTACCTTGTTCATCGCGAGCTAAGGTAATACCGTTTTGCGTCAAATAGCGCCCTCCCGCAGTGCTGCGAGGCCCCAAACTATTTTCTTCATAGCCACGCAATTGGCCACCACCTCGAATCAGACCGCCAGCGAAAAAGTTATTAAAAAACGGTAATTCGTCAGATTCACCGTAACCTATCCCATAACCTATATTCATACGCAATCCGATAGCCCATTCACGATCTTGACTAATAGGCCAATAGATCTGATTAGAGTAATTCAAACGGGCATACTGTAGGTCAGAACCGGGCAAGGTGACTTCAAGGTTTAATTGATGCAGCGCTCCATCATTCGCTAATTGACCACGATTTAATGTATTGCGAAACCAGTTACCTGTAATAGTAAAGTTATTGAATGTATCACCGAACTTATCAACGAAACCGAGGTCTGGGCTTTTCTGCAACTGCAAGTCAGTTAAGTCACGCACATCACCTAGGATCGAATCCACCACGGGACCATCAAACGGGTTTGCGTTGAATGGAGTAATTACATAATTGTTAGCGTTTTCAAAGAGGACTGGACTAGATTCAATCTCTTGCACAGAGCCATAGCCTGAACTTAATTCTGTATGGGTAACTCCCAAATCAAATCCAATAACTTGTATCTCGCTTAATGGATAGCTGAAACTTAAAGAACCACCCCAGGAAGTAGTGTTAAAGCTAGAGACATTAAATGGCGAATCCATTTCCTGCGCAAACAGATTAAACCCGCGACTTACGCCGTCCGGGGTAAAGTAAGGGTCGAGGTATTGAAAATTTAGACCTTTGATAAAGCGACTACGATTAACCCCTATCCCAATTGTTCTACCGGTGCCTAAAAAATTAGCGGCTTGTAGGTTTGAACTAAGAAAAAAATCTCCACCACCACCCGTGCCAACTGAGAAACTTATAGCACCGAAATTTTGTTCCAACACATCGTAACTCACGTCGATCTGATCTTCAGTGCCAGCTATTTCTTCTGTCTCAACTTCAACAGATTCAAAATATCCTAAACGTTCAAGCCGAACCTTTGATTGCTCTATGGCTTGGCTGGAAGCCGGCGCACTTTCTAATTGCCGCATCTCTCGCCGCATTACATCATCGGCAGTAGACACGTTTCCAGCAAAATTAATTCGATTCACATAAGTGCGATTACCAGGGTCAATAAAGAAGGTAACTTCGACAGTTTCTTCATCGTCACTCACTTCTGGAACGCCAGTCGCTTCAGCAAAGGCATAACCAAGATTCCCTAGGAACTGAACCATGATTTCTTCAGTTCCCGTCACCAATGCTTGGGAATAAATTTGACCAGGGCGCACAAATATTGCTGCCCGTAAGAGGTTCTCAGCATCTACCAAATCACCCGCTAGATCAACATTCGAAACTGTATATTGATCGCCTTCAGTGATATTGACAGTGATATAAACTTCCTCTCTATTAGGAGTAATCGCGATCGGCGTTGAATCAATATTGAATTCCACGAAGCCATTGTCTAAGTAGAACGATTCCAATCTTTCTAAATCACCTCCAAATTGCTCCCTAGAATAACGATCTCGCCTACTCAAAAACATATACCAAGGCTTCGTACCGAGCTCAAATAGCTCGAGTAGCTCTTCTTCCTCGAAGGTTTCATTACCTACAACGTTGATATGTCGAATGCGGGATTCTTCCCCTTCATTTATTTCTAAGCTAATAGCAACTCGATTACGGGGCAGCTCTTCAACATCAATTTCAACCGAAGCTCCGTAACGGCCCCTAGATGAGTAGACTTCTTGAATTCCCTGTTGAATAGCTTCCAATGCAGCCCGCGTAAAAATTTGTCCTTCTGCTATTTCAGCTTGTGCCATGTTATCAAGAATATCTTCGGTCTCAAGCACGCTATTGCCTTCAATCTCAATCTCAGCAACTGAAGGCCTCTCGAGAACTGTAATAACTAAAATATTTCCTTCGCGAGAGACTTCTATCTCATCGAAGTACTCGGACTGAGAAAGCTCACGGATAATTTGTGCGGGCGCTGTGGCAGTTACTTCATCACCTATACCTACTGGTAACAAATTATAAATAATTCCCGGAGAGATACGTTGATAACCATCAACAATAATATCCGCAATGACAAAATCTTGTGCTCTAGAAGTATTGGAAAATCCAAAAACCACCAGCAAACAAAAAACCACTTTTTTCATTTGTAACTCAAATTTAAGATTGTTTCTTCGCGGCGGGTTAATTTTAACTTACAACAAGCGACTAAAGTCATTGTAAATGGCCAATACCATGATCCCAGAAATCATTAAAAGCCCGAGCTGCAACCCCCAAGCCTGAATTCGCTCAGGGACCGGCCTCCTAATTACTGCTTCGATCGCGTAATACAACAAGTGTCCCCCATCCAATACTGGGATTGGTAATAAATTAAGCACTCCCAATGAAATACTCAGAAGTGCCAGGAATCCCAGATAAACATCCAAGCCGTACGTTGCTGTTTCTCCAGCAACTTGAGCAATCGTTATTGGCCCATTAATATTCTTTACAGAGATTAAACCAATGACCATTTTCTTGACTGAGTCGAGAACAAAGATCGATTTATCCCATGTCTCTTGTAACGCCGGCCGAATCGCTGCTAGAGGCCCATAACGGAACTCTCGTAGCATTTCCTGAGGTAGTATCTCGGACAAACGCCCCTGTTGTACTTCAGCGCCTATTCTTCCTACTTCCGCACCATCTTCAAGTCTTATAATTTCGGGCCGAATCTCTAACCCAGTCTCAGTTTCTCCTCGTTGGACCACCACATCCAATGCTAGTTCCGGGCTGTTTCTAATCACTTCTACCCAATGAGTCCATCCTCTGATGAATTCACCGTTTACACTCAGCACTTCGTCTCCACGCAGCAGTCCACCCTGCTCAGCGCGTCCGCCCGAGATTACTCCAGCTATTCTAGCTGGGATTTCAATTTGTATAATTCCAAGATCAGAAACCGGATTAGGTTCTGTGGAACCCCCCATCCAGGACTCAATAGGTATCTCAATTTCACGAACCAAATCTGAACCGGCAGGGTTAACAGTGAGCATCAAACCTCCCGTCTCCCCAAGTCGGCCTAACATTTGCAGCGTCACTTGCTGCCAAATGAGAGTTTCTTGCCCGTCAACGGCGAGAATTTCGTCTCCATCGCGCAAACCTGCCATCGCAGCTGGCGAACCATCAGTCACGCCGCTAACGATTGGCGCGATACCGTTTAATCCATATGAAATGTTGATTACCCAAAAAACAAAAATAGCTAGCAGGAAGTTTGCAACAGGACCCGCCGCAACAATTGCGGTGCGCTGCCAAAGAGGCTTATAGGCAAAAGACTCGCTGCGCTGATTCACTGAAGTCCCAGTTTGATCCGACACAGTTGTATCTTCTTGTCCCAGCATTTTCACATAACCACCCAAAGGAATTGGAGCGATTACATATTCGACACCATCTTTTCCAATCCAGGATTTGGCTGCCTTACCAAAACCAATAGAAAATCTAAGAACTTTCACGCCGCAGCGCCGTGCAACCCAAAAATGTCCAAATTCGTGAATCGTCACAAGTATTCCCAGCGTGACGAGCAGAGCAACAGCACTGATTAAAATATCTAATATCATGGTAAGTACTACAGAAAGGCGAACTATCAGCCTTTAGGATTGTTGAAATTCCTTCAAAATCATATCTTTAGATAAGCATCTAGCTCGCTTATCAATGTTTTGAATAATAGCGAGACTTGCCGCTTCTTCACAAGGTATTTTCGACATAACTTCCTCAATTACGAGAGAAATTTCCGAAAATTTGATTTTCTCATCCAAAAAGGCAGCCACAGCAATTTCATTTGCTGCGTTAAGCACAGTCGGGGCTGTGCCGCCGATATTAGCCGCATCAATACCAAGACGCAGACAGGGGAATTTATGCAGATCTGGCTGACTGAAAGACAATTCAGCAATCTCTATTAAATCCAGCACTTTGGCCTTGGTGTCTATGCGACGGGGATAAGCAAGACCATGAGCGATGGGAACTTGCATATCTGGGTTTGCCATTTGCGCTAATACCGAACCATCACGATAATAAACCAATGAATGAACAATGCTCTGCGGGTGAATCAGTACTTCGATTTGATTAACAGCCAATCGGAAGAGCTGTCGAGCTTCTATAAACTCCAATCCCTTATTCATCATAGTGGCAGAGTCAACAGAAATCTTTCTTCCCATCTTCCATTTTGGGTGTTTGCAGGCTTGTTCCGGCGTAAATCCGGCAAAATCTGCTAAAGGAGCATTCAGAAACGGGCCTCCAGACGCAGTTAAAACAACTTTACCGACGTTTTCGAACTGTGACCTAACCACACCTTTGGAAGAAATAGGCAGACATTGAAAAACAGCGTTATGTTCACTATCAATTGGAATCACTTCAGCGCCAGACTGGGTTGCCGTTTGCATAAAGAGATCGCCTGACATGACTAATGCTTCTTTGTTTGCAAGCAATAAGCGTTTACCAGCTATTACTGCAGCAAGTGATGCCGACAATCCGGCAGCCCCAACAATGGCCGCCATGACTATATCAACCGCTTCAGCTGAAGCAATCTCCTCAAGAGCTGCAGGCCCAATTCTCAATTCAGTATCACAATTGGCGTTTATTAATTGTCGAGAAAAGTCATTAGCGCAAGAGCTATCAGCTAAAACTGCTACAGAGGGATTAAACTCCATACATTGCTCAAGTAATAATTTGGTGTTGCGATGAGCGCTTAATGCAAAGACCTCGAATTCAGATGAATTTCGAATTACATCTAACGTACTCTCACCAATAGAGCCGGTAGAACCAAGAATTGAAACTTGCTTCGATGTCATTCTGAATACACTCTTTAACCTATAATCAAAAAGGTAATAACAAACAGTGGAGTCACCGCAAGCAGCCCATCAATCCGATCCAATATTCCGCCATGACCCGGCAGAATTGAACCACTATCTTTAATATTTTGGTTTCTCTTCAACATACTTTCTAGTAGATCTCCGATTACATCGAACAATGTAACGCAGAGACTAAGAACCATTAGTAATAAAATTTTTTGCGCGCTCAATTCAAGAACGTAGTTGTTCATTAGCGCTATCAATAAGAGGGCTAAAAGTAGACAAGCAACCAAGCTTCCCCATACTCCTTCCCAGGATTTGTTCGGACTTAATGCAGGGGCTAGCTTTCTCCTGCCAAATTTTTTGCCAGCGAAATAAGCCCCGATGTCAGCTGCGGCCACCATAATAACCAAAGCCAGCACTAAATACCCCGCTGGATCTAAATATTTGAGTTGAATAATGCCGACCCAAGCTGGAAGCAATGTCATCAACCCCATCGCAGCAATTTTAGACTTATCATTCCACCGTACAGCATTTTCGGGATAACCAAAAAGCATAAGCAAGGCTAGCGCCCAGAATAAGACCCCCAGACCTAATAATATTAAAGTGCGGCCGCTGCTTATCATTTTGGCTTCCGGATAAATACCCAAGAAGGGAAATAAAGCTATTGTCATGACAGCTAAAGTTGCAAGATATGAAACCTTTGAGCTTTGCCGAGACAAGCCGATTAATCCGGCCCATTCCCAAGCAGCAATTAATACTATAAGCGCAATAAACAGAGAAAAAACAAATGGACTAAAAAGTATAGTTACTATAATGAATGTAAGTGCTAATACAATTGCCGTTATTATCCGCTGTTTAAGCATTTTAAGAACCCATCTCATGGTGGTTTGCCTTATCTTCTACTTTGACGTCTGCCTCACCGTCATGACCACCATAGCGACGTTGTCGCGATGCGTAATCATCCAAAGCGATCTGTAATTGAGCATCATCAAAGTCAGGCCAATAGCAATCAGTAAAATATAATTCAGTGTAGGCAAACTGCCATAACAGAAAGTTACTGATGCGATGTTCGCCTCCAGTTCTTAAACAAAAATCAGGGTCTGGATAATTGCTTAAACTAGTGAAGCTATGAACTAGATCGATATCAATTTCATCAAGTTCTAGATCTCCATTTTTCACTTTCTTAGCGATTAATTTGCTGGCATTACTGAGATCCCATCTACCCCCATAATCAGCAGCTACGATTACAGTAGTTCCAGTATTTTTTCTAGTAAGTGCCTCGACTTCAGCCATCATTGCTAATAGCTTTGTAGGAAGTTCCAACCGATTACCAATGAACCTCAAACGCACATTATTTTTATTTAACTGGCCAATTTCTATGCGCTTTAAGACTGTCAGAAACAATGCCATGAGGCTTTGTACTTCTTTAGCGGGACGCATCCAATTCTCAGAGCTAAAAGCGAATAAGGTAAGATAGTTGATGCCGCGCCGAACACAAGAGTTAACAATTTCTCGTGCAGCTTCAGCACCATGGCGATAACCTGACTTAGGCTCTAACCCATTAAGTTTAGCCCAGCGTTTATTGCCATCCATGATTATTGCAATGTGGTTAGGTAACTTTTTTTTAGTGTCAGGTGTCATTTTTGAGGAAAGCTGAATTGAACACCTGTTTTACTCGATAAAATTGCAAAGAACTTTAATTAGAATCAAAACGATAATAGATCTGCTTCTTTCACCTGGTAGGTAGACTCAATGGCAGCGATATACTTATCAGTTAATTTCTGCACTTGATCTTCTGATCTGCGCTGATCATCTTCACTAATCTCTTTCTCCTTTTCCAGATCTTTGAAGTCAGTATTTGCATCCCTGCGTATATTACGAATAGCAACTCTAGCATTTTCCACTTCATTCTTTGCTTGTTTTGTATATTGGCGTCTAGTTTCTTCTGTTAACGGCGGCATAGGAACACGAATTGTATCGCCATTATTAGATGGATTAAGCCCAAGGTCAGATTTTAAAATTGCCTTTTCGATTTCTCCAATCTGATTTTTCTCCCAAGGAGAAATAATCAAAGAGCGACCCTCTTCCACATTTACATTCGCTAATTGGTTCAAGGGTGTTTCAGAGCCATAATAAGAAACCATAACGCTATCCAATATGCTCGGGTGCGCTCGGCCTGTGCGAATTTTTTTAAAGGCTTCTTCCAATGAAGCGACACTTTTTTGCATTCTTTCTTCTGTGTCCGCGATTATTTCATCGATCATGGTCGTTTCCTTTTGCTATTTACTATCACTCCCGTCAATCAATACGGAGTTCTTAATCTATTAATGTGCCGTCTAGCTTCCCCATAACATTGTCTAGCAATGCACCTGAACGATGCATATTGAATACTTTAATCGGAATCTGATGATCGCGACTCAAGCAGATAGCAGTCAGATCCATTACTCCTAGTTTCTTCTCTAGTACTTCATCATAGGTTAGCTTGTCAAATTTCACTGCCCCGGGATTAGTTTCTGGATCAGCGGAATAAACACCATCGACTTTTGTTGCTTTAAGAATTAAATCTGCATCAATCTCAATACCTCTCAAGCAAGCCGCAGAATCCGTAGTAAAGAATGGATTTCCAGTGCCAGCTGAGAATATAACAACATCCCCGGCATTGAGATGGCGGATCGCCGTTCGTCGATCATAGTGCTCAACCACACCACTCATTTGAATCGCGGACATAACCCGTGTAGGAATATTTGCCCGCTCCAAGGCATCTCGCATTGCCAGTGCATTCATAACGGTTGCTAGCATCCCCATATGATCGCCAGTAACCCGCTCCATGCCTGCTGCATTTAATTCGGCGCCGCGAAAAAGATTACCACCGCCGATGACCATACCTACTTGAACACCCAAGCCAACCAATTGACCAACTTCAACAGCCATACGATCAAGCACTTTCGGATCGATCCCAAAATCCACATCGCCCGTTAGGGCTTCGCCACTCAACTTAAGCAGTATGCGGTTATATTTTCGCTCTCTTTTTGGCATTACGTCATTATTTATCTGTTGAATAAAAGACCTATCATCCGTTTAGTTGAGCAGCGACTTCAGTAGCGAAATCTTCTTCTTCCTTCTCGATCCCTTCGCCAACTTCATAACGTACAAATTGCACAATATCAGCACCTGCCTCTTTCAGAAGTGCTCCTACTTTAATATCTGGGTCCTTAACGAAATCTTGCTCTAGCAAGCTGACTTCAGCAACAAATTTTCGCAAACGCCCACTAATCATTTTTTCGACAATTTCCTCAGGCTTACCACTTTCCCTTGCCTGAGAAGAATAAATCTCAGATTCTTTTGCCAGTATGTCTTCGGGTACATCTTCCGCTCTAACGACCATAGGATTTACAGCTGCCACGTGCATTGAAATATCCCTCGCAAGAGCTTCATCTCCACCTTTCAAGGAAATTAATACAGCAATCCTATTATTACTATGCACATAAGTCTCTACTATGCCTTGGTTTGCATCGTCAAAGCTCAATCTTTCTACGCGGCGGAGATTTATATTTTCACCAATCTTTTGCACCAATGCCTGGCGCGTATTTTCAATACCCGCATCTAACAATGCATTTACATCCGCTTCACTATTTGAATACGCCATTTCTAAACATTGCTTAGCGAAGGAAAGAAAATTCTCGTCTCGTGCCACAAAATCAGTTTCGCTATTGATTTCAACGACTACACCATAATTCCCATCTTCAGCGATCTTCGTCATCACAATACCTTCTGCCGCAACTCGACTCGCTTTCTTCGCTGCCTTTAATCCACTCGCTTTGCGTAAATCTTCGATGGCTTTCTCCATATCACCATCAGCTTCAGTTAGCGCCTTCTTGCAATCCATCATACCCAAGCCAGTACGCTCTCGTAATTCTTTAACCATACTCGCAGTAATTGTTGCCATTATTCCACCTCGTTCCATATCTAACGAAGTGCTTGAGACTTCGTAAAAAAATCATTTGTAAAAAGGGGGCTAACGCCCCCTTTCTGTTTAACTTGTCTAATCTACAAACTACTGCTTAACCTGCTATTAAGACGAGTTACTACCAGATCTTTAGTCCTTGTTAGCATCAGCCTTTTTCTTAGCTGGCACTTTCTTCTTGGCTGCTACCTTTTTCTTAGCCGGCGCTTTTTTCTTGGCAACGGCCTTCTTTTTAGCGGGCGCTTTTTTCTTAGCTGGCGCTTTAACTTCCTTAGCAGGCTCCTCGACGGCTTCAGCAGCAGGCTC
>TARA_B110000438_G_scaffold3908_1_pt1 | contig 39156 bp, 66 predicted proteins | sample TARA_B110000438 | Tara Oceans TARA_B110000438 (sample SAMEA4398413) | marine metagenome | biome: Polar Biome; feature: [MES] marine water layer (ENVO:01000295) within the mesopelagic zone...; material: water (ENVO:00002006), including particulate matter (ENVO:01000060) such as...... | reverse complement strand
ATCTCTAGTGCTGTCAGTGTACAAACCTTGAGAACCCCATCCGCCCATCTGTATGCTGTTGCTTCCGTCATAACTGGATGAAAATTCAGTAGGTATTCCAACATAGAATCCACTGTTATTGTGATCACCATGAATAATGAGATTTTCATTACCACCTGATGATCCTAAAGTATAACCGCCACTACCCATGAATGTATATTCTGTATATTGTTGTCCACTTGAATTACAGTTAATGCCCCCACCTGAACAAATATCAACAAGGTCGGCGATTGCCATTGTTCCCATGTCGTATAAAATTGAACTTGACGGTGCATCTCTGGTCCAAGAATCATTTACAATGTATGCGTGTATTGTTCCGCTAGCACCTGATGTTGTCTTGTATAGTTGAAATGTCACACCGTCAAAAACCAAACCGCTGAGTTCCGCACTGGTTGTGAATCTTTGTCCACAGGTATGTGCTTCGACATATCTTTCTACACCACAGGTTTGAGCATTACTTGTAGTTTCTGTATAACCACCAAGAACTGGACTTCCATCTGGGAATGACACTGCAACGCTGTTGGTTGACTTGTCTATAAGTCCAATAGTGCTATACAGTATTTCAAAATCTAAATCATTACCATTATTTGTCCAATTAAAAGCGTCTGTTTGTGACAGGTATGTATTAGTTCCGTCATAAGAATCTGCACTGCTTCCGGCAACTTTAATGAAATTACTTCCAGAACCTTGAGCATTATTTACAGAAATTTTATAATTAGCTCCTAATGTAACCGAATCAGAATTAAATGTCTGTTTCGTATATGACGAAGTTAGTTGACTGGCAGTTACACTTCCCATGTCTGCTACTATGGTGTTGGTATCATCATAGACAACAATATCGGCATTACCGCCTGAACCTGAGTTCTTCATCCAAAATGATACTTCTGTCATTTGTTTTCCCACCAATTCAGAATCGGCTGTTATGTAAATAGCCATTTTATGATTGACCCAATCTAGATAGCCATCCCAACCTTGATCAGTATGTGTTATTGGTGTTGATACAGTTTCAAGTCCATGCAACAAGAACTCGTTGTCTGAAAAGTCCAACCCTGCGTTTGTACCGGAGTTGTCAGGTAGTTCTGTCAATGAGGTTGTACTTTGTGTTCTTGCAACTTTGTAACCAGTTAGAGATGTAACTGCATTGCCATCTCCATCAGTACCAAAGTTTGTCGGAGCACTCCATGACATTCCAATCGGCATTCCGGCACTGGCTGTTAGACTTGTTGGTGGACTAGGCATGATTGCTGGGATTGAGTATGTTACAGTTAGTATGGCATCATTGGATCTAATATCAACTCCGATGATATTTGCTGTTCTTGTCATTGACTCACTTGTAGCACCAATGGAAAACACGCCATCCCCTGCAACGTCAGATTCAATCAGACTGTGAGATGCGGAATTAAACGTGTCAACATGTCCGTCAGCCGTTGCACTGGCAAAATTAGGTGTAGATGCCAAAATCGTAGTTACGTCACCAGTATCAAAAACCAATGAGTCGTAGGTTGCTTGATCAGCGCCACCAGTAAAATCCAGATGCTTCCATGCACCGTTGGCTTGTGTGTAAGTACCACCTGATCCAACCCATGTCGTGTCATATTCTATTGAAGCGGAGGTTACAGTTGTATCAGATGGTATTGAAGATACGTCATAGTTTAACCAAAAAACAGAACAACTGATGTTGGAAGTTGATACCCCACGATAAACTTCAAGTATTGAATCACCTGATGAAATTGTTGATGGACATGATGTTCCAGTTGCGTCACTTGAATAGACTCTACCCTCTGTGACACTTGTACCGCTTGTGAATGTAGGATCAATTTCCAGGTATCCAATGAATGAACCACTTGCGTAATCCAGGTTGACCTTGTAATCAGAATCGTAAATGATGTTAATTCCCGTGAGACTGTCTATGCCCTCATCAAAGTCGTATGAAACCGAATCTGTGATGGCAAGTATTTCTGCCTCGTTGCTAACAATGTACTGTCTGTCAAAAGACTGACCGTTGAGTGCCTCGATGTCTATGACCTGTCCAGCGATTTCAACTGATGGTCCAGTGTGTACAGTCTGCGAAATGCCTAATGGTGTGTTGTCATCATTGGTTACCTTCCATGTCTCTTTGATTCCAGAATTAGAATTGACATCTAAGACTTGAACAAATGTTGTTCCGGTGTTTGTTTTTGTTGAGGTGATTGTAATACCGTCTGCATCAGACGTTACACCGACCACACATGATTCGTTGTTAACATCAAGGTTGACCCACTCACCATTGACCAGACCAGTTGCAACTGCACTGACAGATGGTACCACGGTGTCACCGAAACCATTCTCTTGAATGGAGTAACTGCATGATGATTCATCATAAATAAGTCCACCGATGGAGTTTGAATTGAATATCACCTTGCTGCCAACTTCAGTTAAAACATAATTCTTCCAAGTCGGAACACCTGTTCCATCTGCTCTGGTTGTAAACCCGTCCTGAATTTTATCTATGGTTGATGTCCATGATGCCTCTCCAGTTACATAGTTTTCAACAAGGTTGAAGTTACTGCCAACGGTTGTTCTCTTTGCAAGTTGATTTATGAATCCGTCATAAAGAAAATACTCGTCGTCATAAGTTGGAAATACATACTGACCTGCAATTGGATTGCTCTGTATTATGACAGGTGCAGTTATGGTGGTTGACGTGGAAGTGCTGGTTGATGGTACAAATGGAGGAGGTGTCCAAGGTGCAACCCATTCAGATAGTAGATACGTTCCAGTGCTGTTTGTAAATGCAGGTTGATCAAAAGTTGTTCCATTTGAATATGTTATCGGTATTGTTCCATTAGATACCAACTGTGCTTCGGCTTGCATTGCAAACGGAACCAAAATAAGTAATGCTGCAACTGTTGCAATTCCAATTAATGCTATGGATGCGTAGTTCAATCAAACGACACCAACCCAAATGTGGCAACGATGAAGCTAGTAGCCATAGTCCCTCCTTGTAGTACTCATGTAAGCCCACAAAAACACGGCTCCTATCATGAAAAGGGGCAACGCCATGAATGTTGCATAGATGTTATCTCTTGTTGCCAACGCTTCCGCTGGTGCATCTTCCCAGAGTTCCTGGTTATAGTAAAGATCCCAGACCGCTGGCATGAATGCAACCATTGCAATTCCTATAGCGAAGACAGAAATGATTCCACGAAGAATAACATTTATTGCCAATTTAGGTACCTCCGATTAATTTTTTTAAATACTGCTCATAGGTTAAACCACGTTTTTTCTTTTTAATCTTATTTCTTAATACTTTAGATATCGGAATCTCAACTAACCTCTCTCCCATAAGTAATCCGTACGGTAGTTGCTATTTAAAATTAAATTTGAATTTATTCTATAATTTGCCCATAAACTCTCTTGATTTATTCACAATGTTGACACTGTCCTCTCCATAGTGATCCTTGACAAGTTGCTTGTTACCTGCCTGTCCCTTGAGATACTTGTAACCTGATTTGCCCACCTCGATTGCACCATACTCAAAGTTCGAACCTTTTGCATATGATGCAGTGTAGTTTAATTCCATCCATTTCTTGTTCTTGGACTTCATTGCTCCGATAGCCTGTCGTTTGGTAGGATATGTCTTGGTGTCCCTCATTGCGTTCTTGGTCCCATGCAGCTTACTAATTACGTATGGTCTCCAAGGCATGCAATACCTACACGCTTTATCTATTTGAAATTAAATTTGGTTACATGGTTGATACGTCAGAAAAATGGTCGCTTTGTTTTTTTGTAATGGCTAAAGCTATTATGCCATTCTGCTGAAACCACCAAAGATTGCAAATAATGCAAAGAACATTGAAATTGGAAGTATACTAATTACTGTCCAAGCAATACTCTTTGCTCTAGTACATGCATCATTGCCATCAGCATTTGTTGCTGCTGGAGGACAATCAATGGAGCCTTCAACCTCAGAATAAATCAAGATTCCAATTATGAGTCCTACTGCAACTCCGATGAAACCCATGATATACGAGATATCAATCATATCTAACTTCCAAAATTGAACTTATTTAAGCGAGGAATATCAAATTCAATTTTATATACTGACTTCCATTCGGTTTCTTCCTTGAGAGATATTTGAAAAAGTCTAAAGTGAACTAATTATTTTTTAATGACTTCACAATTATGCCATTCTGCTGAAACCACCAAAGATGGCAAACAATGCAAAGAACATTGAAATTGGAAGTATTGAGATAACTGTCCAAGCAATGGATTTTGCTCTTGTACATGCCTCATTGCCATCAGCGTTTGTTGCTGCTGGAGGACAATCTATGGCTGCTTCAACCTCTGAATATATCAGGATTCCGATGATGAGCCCTACGGCGACACCGATAAAACCCATGATATAGGAGATATCAATCATATCTAACTTCCAAGAATATACTTATTTAAGCGAAAATAATCAAATTCAATTTTATATACTGAATTTCTAATTTTTAATTTTAAATAAGTATTGATTTTAGGTTTTGGGATAAAATGTTTTCATGCTTGCTGATCATTCAATTCAGTAGTTAACTCATAATCACTAACGCCTTCATGAAATAAGTTAATTATCACTGTCTCTTGGTTATGGAATAATTGATGTGTCGACGATTCCTTTGCATTTGCACCACACTGTTCGCCGTACTGTGAATCAAGATAATTGATTTGTGACGGAGTGAATGGTGTTTCAAATGGATATTCGCCACGAGGTATATCTGAAACATATTTTTTCAGTTCATCGCAACTCATGTTTTCAAAGAAGTCAATCTCTCCAAAAACAAACATTATTGAAAATAAGGTGATGGATACTGCAATCACACTTAATGACAGTACAGTTGATTTCATTTACCACCATTTCTTTATTCTGTCTATGATGCTACAAATTATCATATAGTCACACATTAGAGACCGAAGCTCCTTCCGGTGGTTAGATACAATACTGCCATTCCAATTAGGAATCCAAAGATAACTGAAATTCCTACCTTAAAGTACTGCCAAACAGCAGTGTCTATTGCCTGTCCGAAAGTACTACTGTTAGGATCAAAGTCACAGTTCAATGTGATGTGATCCAAAATGCTTACAATGTAGCCACCAAGTAAGAAGTTCTTTATTGTCTCGCCAGCTTGATATGATGATTCTATTGCTTCAGTGATTGGATTGTATCCAGTAGCGTTAATGTTGGTTCCCAAGTTGAGAATGTTCTGACTGTTGGCAGCTGCCACGTAATGACCGTCAAAGTGACCTACTGATGTTGAACCTATTGGACCAACAAGACCGGAAGTCAGAACTACACCGTTTGTATCTGCAGTATCAGCAACATAGACCAGCATTCCATTCTCCTGAAAGTCATTGTAACAGTTCATGTTTGTTACATCATATGCATCACCAATTGACAACGGCGTACCAGGGATGTGAGCAAGACCCATGCCAAAGTTCAAACATATAATAAACAGAATCAAATGAATATACACCATTATTTTCTAGTCCTCCAAATTACAACAAAGTAAGCATTACGAGATGGAAACTCACTTGGTTTTCCTTCAACCAAGAATCGTATTCTGCCTGAAATTCTATGATACGTGGCATTGCCTTGATCAAGTATGTCATCAAAATAAGCAGCGCATATTGAATTGGCTGGAACCAACATCATTATGTCTATGTTGTTACGGTTCCATTCTCTATCTGCCTTTTTTACAAAGTCCTTTGTTTTACTGTGCGGCGGGTTACACCATACCGATTCAGTCCAGTTCTTGCTGGTGGCATCTTTAGAAAAGAACTTTTTACATTTGCTCATTTTACGTGTAGTGCAGACATCGAGTACTGGCTTCATACTGTACTTTTTACATAGTGTATCGAACACCTCGGTTGGCGTCTCATATTCATCAGATGACGAAGCAAGTGACCTGATGCGTTGATGTAGCATTAACTGTCCTGTCATCTAATATCTGCCTCCTATGTAAGAGGACAGGAAACTGAATGATACCAGTGCACCAGTGGCAATGAATATCCAGCCAACCCATTGTGAATTTTCATTAAATGTGGTTGCATCCGAATCACCTATCAGATAGAACGATTCTGTTGTTGTTGCCCCTCCTGTTACAACGGACTCTGTAACGAAGCCCACATCCATTCCAGACAGCAATACAGTACCTAAAGCGAAAAAGATGAAAACAGACATTAATTTAAAATGTATACCGAGACGAGGTAAAGCAAAGAGCAATCCCACACCAACCAACAGAATGAATAATCCACCATCAAACATACTTAATCACTAATTCCCAGATATTTGAAATTAAAATTGAGTACACAATGAAACAAGCGATCATTCCGGAGGTCTCACATATGTTGAATCATAATCAGGAAACTCGGTTACTGGTGCTGTTTCGGGTTCTGACGTATTATTTGCTTCAGATGTGTCTATTTCGTTCGGACTGACATAATCTTCAGGATTCTCCGTTTCATGTGCATGTAGCCGTTTACTGCGTTGTTGTTTGGTTAATGCAGGTCTACCTACTTTTTTGCCAGTTTGACCTGTTTCACCCCCTCCAAGTGTTGCTTTGAAGATATCAGCCTTTTTGTTCAAATGCTGACCAACCTTGGCTGTTCGCTTCTTTCCCTCCCTTATCTGCTCAAATACCTCGTTCCATGGAACCTTGACATCTTTGCTCAGTTTTTCAAAAAATCGCCAATATGACTTGTATGCGTTCTCTAACGGGTCGGGACCTAGATTATGCAGTTTAATCCAAAAACCAAGCGTTGTCATCAATGCACTCTGATTTTTATAACTTTTCAATAATGTGACCACTTCCTTGACAGACTTCTCTTTAAACTTGGGACCGGCACCTGGACGACATATCTCACAAGCTTGTCTGGGGTAGACAAAAAAGTGCAAGTCAGTAATTTCAGAAACCATCCCTATTCGGAAGGGTTCATTGATTTTGTACTTCACAGACTTTCCAGAGTAGAAGTCCATCGGGACAAAGAAATGCCCCAGTAAAGCCATTTGACGGTATTTCTTCGCAAACTGCCGTACTGGCTGCATCTTGTCTTGGAACAGGTCTTTTAGGTTTCCGAGCTCCTCAGTAGTCACGCTCGTTAGGAAAGTGAAATGTTGATTCCTAAAAAATTTTTTGGTTGCGCGACTGTAATGTATGTTAAAGATGATTATGACTCTCGACTTGACATGATGTCTGATTGTCGTTAATGCGTTCGCTAATACCGCCATTTGTGCTTTTGTTGCATTTTCCATAGTATATGACGCATCATCAAATATCATGACGTGGGGAACACCGACCTGCAGGTCTTGAATGTGCTTATCTAACTCAATCAGTTGGTGACCGTTAAACCACTTATACACATAGTTCTCACCGTATTCGTGTATTTTGTGCAAAATTGTATTGGTCAAAGTGGTCTTGCCAGATCCAGACATGCCAATCAGGACACATCCAGTATACCCGTGGGCTTTGTTGTGGTTGAGCATTCTTTTGACAATATTCCCCCAATACCATCTTTGAGGAACTGCAAGACGTTTGTCTCCGTGTTTGTATACTGTCATTTTTTCTGCGAAGGACTGATATCCTCCTGGTCCAGATCCTCCACCGGAATTATCGTCAATTACTTCATTGTCGAAGTCTTCCATCTGACCTTCTGAAAACTCATCTCCAAACTCATCAACATTGGTATTTAGCTTAGGGGTGTCCAAAAACGGTGCTGGCGGTAAATCGGGTAATTCACTCATTACATATTCATCCTTGCCAAGTTGGTGTGAATCCACTTAGAGATTGCTTCTTCTACAGAGAACGCAGCATCTGAGACCCAACGCCATTTGGCAGCCTTGTTATCTAAATCTGCTCTAATATCACCAGCTACTGGAATAGGAGGTAATTCGGGTCTGTGTACTTTCGGTAACATGGCGACCATCCCGCGGATGTAAACTATAGCTGCATCGAAGTCTCCGTACTGGACGGCATAGACCATACCCGAACGGTATTGCGAAAAAGCATTTGCCATAATTTCTATTAACGCCAATTACTGATGAACTAAGATCATAGTATATGAAATTAAAGTTAAAATTAAAAATTACTTATTCCACACACAGAAAGGGCATATTCACTTCTTTTCCTAACCCTTTATAACTAAAGTATCTAATTTTATAATATTTATTACTGAAGAAAAGAATAAAAAAAAATTTTTGGAACCTTGTGCCTAATCTACATAGTATTGGTTAATTTTTCAGTTTAATTATTTAGTAATACTGTATTAATTGGAATACACTCCTGTATAGCACCCAATACCAGGGATTACTTGGTGAAAAAAACGTAAAGTCCTAAGATCCTACATTACGACTTTAGAAATTTTTTGCAAAACGCTGGAATCGCTTGTTTTGAAACAGTCCGTCAGCGTTGCAGGGTCACGTCCTCCAAGGGATAACATCGTCCGTCAGCCATACCTGACGATATTATACTACAATAGTAAAAAATTCGTGAAAAACTCTGAGCCCCTTATAGGGTCACTATATGAAGTTAAAAAAATAAAGATATATGAAATTAACAAAAACTATTTCTTTGTCTTTTTCTTTGTTGTTTTCTTTACAACTTTTTTCTTTGCAACCTTAGACTTTGCCAATTTTGTTGGTTTCTTTTTGACAACTTTTCTTTTGGTTGTTTTCTTTGTGGCTTTCTTTTTAAGAACCATATGAAATTAACAAAAATAAAGATATATAAAATTAAAATTAATTGGTTATTTCTTTCATTGAACTAAGGTGACACATTGCCTTTGCTATCCAATGTTCAGAACAATGAGTGTATGGACAAGACACAAGTGTGTTACATGTACCATCCAACTTTTGACATTTCCTATACATGCCTGTGATGTTTGTTCCCTTTGGCGATATGTCCATTGGTTTAACTAATCAAATTTGATATATAAAATTAAAATTAGTACATTGAAGCCATGAAAGATTCCTTAGTCTTTGGTGGACTGTCGTCTATGTTGCGTTCTTCCGTGTATTTGATTTTTAGATATACCAGATAGTTTATCATATCCTCTATGGTGTCTTCAACCTTCTCGTCCTTCACTGCAGGCATTGCTGTCGGGTCTTTTGTCAATGAGATAAGTCTGCTAAACTTGTCACCTAGACGAACCAATAATCCCTGGCATACGGTGTCAGTGATACCCCAGTTCTTGCTGTTGCTAATGTTGGCTAGCGTGTCACCTGACTTGTGCTGTTCTCTGGCATAATCCAAACCCTTTGATTTTACTACTGCAAGTGCAGCTTGACATATTCGTTTATGCTCTGCCAATACCACTTCAATTGAAGTCATTTGATACTACCTCCAGGCATGGGTCCTTTTTTCTTTGACTTGTCATTTTGAACATCCTTTAATTCCTTCCATCTGCCTCGCCTACTGTACTTCTGTGCTCTTAGGTAATGGCACTCTCCACACTGTTTTTTGGTCCAACAGTGAGTAGTATTGATTACACGCATGCTTCGTTGACAGGTTCTGCATCTCAATCTTCAACTCCGTCAGGATGTAAACGACGACTGTAATGCTCAGTCTTCATATGGTCAGTTAGATCATGGGTTGTCTTCTTGCATAATTTACAAAAATTTCCTTCCCTCTGAGTCTTAAAATTCATTCTTTACCAACTCCGGTCTTCCATTTTTTAGCATAAAATACGAGATTTACAAGTAAAATTCCAATAGATACGATAAAAGTACCATAATCTACATCAAAATCAGTCAATACTGGTGTCATTCGTTACCGAAGAAATCTTCAATTGATTTGAGAGGTCTATCTGCTGGAACAATATCTTGTAAGAACTCATCCCAGTCTTCAGAGGTCATATCCTGTTTGCTTGGAGCACCAGTTTCATTTTGAATTGGTATGTCTACAGATGGAACAAACTGCATATCTGCTTGAGGCACTTCAGGAATAGGAACAATTACTTCAGGAACGATTGGAATTGGTTCAGGAATAGGAACTACTACTTCAGGAACGATTTGAATTGGTTCAGGAATAGGAACTACTACTTCAGGAACCACGACTACTTCAGGAATAGAGACTGGTTCAGGAACCACGACTGGTTCAGGAACAGATACTACTGAGATTATACTGTATTCTCTTTCAATTACTGGATATAACCCAGGATAAAGTGAAGCCAGTAAATCATAGGTTCTGTCTGCCTCATTTTGTATTTTAACATCTTTAATCTCTTGTGCAGTTAACTTTGCTGCAAGTGGTACATCTGCTAAATCTTGTGCTGCATGGGTTTGAATCACTAAACCAATACCTTGCACTTCAAGGTTCACGTCAATCACCTGAGGACTTGCTTTGACCCAGGATTTCTTACCGTTATCAAAGTGGTCGACATAATACTTTTCACCAGTAAGCAAATCCGTCTCATACCAAAACGGTACTTCCATTGCATAAGCAGATGATGATGTCATTGCTGAAATGACAGCGACCCCAACAATTGCTGTCATTAAGAGCTGGACCTTCATCAAATTATCAAAAAAGATCTTGGTATATAAAATTAAAATTAATCAATCAACAATATTTAAGATTTTAGCACATTCGTAATGATATCGTTTTGAATTTTTGGTTCTTGATTTGGCAATAACCCTGTCACCTACCTTCAGTTCTACATCACACTTCTTGCAAGTTGCTTTAGGATTCTTTTTGAATCTCTCATCGAATTTTTTTAGCTGATTTCTTTTTATTTGCATTGCCATGAGGTGAGCCAAGTTAGATGGAGACATAATGTAATCATTTGATGACATGAGATCTATTAAACCGACATCTACTATTAAAAGTGATATATATAAAATTAAATATGAATTATCTGCATTTAGGGTATTTTGAGAATTGCTCTAAATCACAGTAATCAAATGTTGATACGGGTGGCTCATAATAGATATGTGTAGGATCAAATACAATGTTTAGAATTTTTACCAGTGCATCATAGTGATATTGATTTGATATTGCTGGTTTGGAATGCCGTTCATTACTCCAATTAACGTCCTCATTCCATACCCAGTTGTACACAGGGTGACCGCTCAGGTCATACTCTTCTTGTGCAAAAACACTGCTTGCCGTGGTCACAATAATTAATGTGAACAGTACCGGTATTACACCAAAGTGCAATGCTTTCTGCTCCAATCTTTTAGTGCTGCTATCATGAGTCTAATGTAAAGAATATCGCCTGTATGCAACAGCATTCGTAGGTTCCAGAGCAACAATTAGTCTAAATCCCATTTTTTTGGAGTATGCCAAAATTTATGATGCAGTGGTTTGCCCACTATCGGATTGTTTATTTCAGGATGAACCTCTTTCTTGACTCTGTCCCTAATTTCATCTATAACTCGTACACACGTACCATCTAGCAGCGGTTTAATAGCATAATCAAAGCATTCTGTGCAGATATGACCGTCAAATGAAAACTCATTCTCCCAGTCTACTGAAATGTCAATATTAACAAGAACTGGCGATAGCTTGCAAATCTGACATACTGATTTGTCATACATGTAGTCAATCTCATCTTGAGTTGTATTCTTTCCACATGTCATGAATAATAAAAATAGATTTTAGTATATAAAATTAAAGTTAATTATCTTAACCTGCGTTGATGGCAATGGAAACATACTACCTTTTCATATTTGTATTTCAGATGTTTCTTGCAGTCTTTGCATTTGTGAATTACCCCTACCTTTTTTACTTTAGGCAGTCTCCCTATCGTCTTCTTCACTCCTTTCTTTACCATGGTATTTGGAGCACAACCCACATATATGAAATTGTTTCGTCATTTGTGACACCAACACATGCATGCTTCACCGTCACATAGATGATGCAATGCAGAACGACATCTATTGCTTTGATAATTTATAACGTCACTCATCGTTTGGCTCCATAAATCCAGGCTAAAGCATGAGGTGCTGAACAGAACACTGGCTGTGATGACGTAACACTTGGTGGTGAACAGTAATAGCAAATCCCTTTTTCCATAATGTTTGACGTAGAAATACGTGCATAGTACTTCGTCAAGGTGTCTGGTTTCTCCCAACCCATTGTTGCAACCAGGTTCACGTCAAAGGAAGTGCGGTTAATCCACTGAACAGCTGCACTGTGTCTGATGGAGTATATTGGCTTGTTGTACCATAGCCAGCCTTCTGTCCCCTTTGGATAGACCTGACCTTCAATGATCTTGCCAATCTCATAGTATGCTTTCTTTAGTACAGCAGAATAGTCAGTGATAAAATCTCTGAATGGTACATCGATGAGTCGTTTGCCCTGGTATTTGTTAATGATGTCTAATGCCTTTGGATGCAGAATCAGCTTGTTGTAATGCTTGTGCTGTTTCTTTTCGAACACAGATGTCTGACCAAACGGATAGGTCTGTCCATCAACATCAACATGTTTAATCTCAACAACCGGCATCCAGGAATGAAGTGTCTGTGGTCTGGGAAATGCCTCGTGGTGTATTCGGAATATGTCCTCAAACTGTTCTCCCTTCTCCCTGCCTACAATGCTTGCAACACGTTCAACCTCAGTTGGCGTGAGCTGTACGGTTGCATAATCGCCCTGGCTGTCTGACCCTCCGTGTAGTACAGGATCTTTGTTTGGAATTGTTATTCCGTTAAACTGTAAGAATGATCTTAACACTTTTCTGTATCTTTCGTTGGTAAGCGTGGAATCTGTCTTGTGGTAAAGATTGTCAAAATCCATGAATGCAGTCTTTGCTTCACTGATTGTTTCAACCATTTTTTCAGGATGCATGTTGGCTGCATTACAAATCCTAAACAAATGAGATAGATGCGGGTTCTTTTTGTTAATTCTGCATTCCTTTTCAAAGTTAATTATTATCGGTATGTGGATAAAATTGCCATAGATGTCGACAGGTGGCGAAGAATCATCTCTAAGAGGTGGGTAATTTCGTAATGTTTCAAGCTTGATATCCTCAGGTCTGTACTGAGCAATCTGTTCCTTCCAAGCATGGTAAGTTGATTTTGAAATGCCTACTTTCTTACACACATCTTGCACTGATCTAGATGATTCCAGGCTCAATTCAGCATGAAGTTGCTTGATTTTCTCACGTTTGATCTTATGCTTCAGCATACAGTAAATAGCGATTTCTATTATATGAAATTAAAGTTGGCTATTTTGCTCTCATTCTGCCCTTCGACATTCTTTTCAATTCATGCGGACATATCTTACCGGGTGATTTGTCTCTTCCAGAGTTGCAATTGAAACACAGGACCCTAAGACCCTTGGGGAACTTTCTGGTAATGAGATAATCATACAGATTGTTTTTAGATGCCTTTCTATGTTTTTGTCCATCATTGTTGATGTGGTCTATTGTTAAAAATGCCATCTCTTTTTCTTTGCAGCAGTCACATTCGTTTTTACCGTTTGAATAATGCGATATAACTTTTAACCGTCTTTCCAATCTTCTAGCTTTGCCATAAGCAAGGTAAGCTGCATTGTTTTTCTTTTTGTTGATTGCAAGTCTTGCCAAAATTGCTACCTTGTTTTTTTGATAGTATGCTCTGTTGGTTTTATCAATTCTCTTTTTATTTTTTTTATAAAATTCACTATTATATTTTTTAATTGATTCTTTATTCTTTTCAAGGTACTTTCTTCGTGTTTCCTTGTTTCGTGCTACCACAAATAAATCCAAAAATATATCTATATAAAATTAAAATTAAATTCCCCTAACCAGATTAGGCTAGGGGAGAACTGTGTTGAATCGTTGACTCACCAACACGCAGAATTGTTTCACTCTGACTCTCCCTAAACATACTCGATTTATTTTTTATTTAAAATTAGAATTATAGGGTACTAAGATGTCGGCAGTTGTCTATAGGATATTGTTAGAAGTCAATAGCACCCAAGATCAAATCCTATTTCGATCTACTAAAGTAAATAATATGTATTATTTAATTACGGACTGAGCATCGGAAAGCGAAATATCTCTCCAAGATTGGTATATCTGGATGTTACTATTATAACGATACCAGCAGCAATAAATGCGAAACCAGCATATAGTTTCCACATATTATATCTCCCCCTCTATCTCTTTTGGAACTTCATCAATAATATGGTATTTAACAGCACATGGCACGCAACGATTTCTTCCCCTGTTGCCAGACACAGTGTATGAATCATGCAGGTCTTCTTTGCAGCTGAAGCAAGATATATCCCGGGTATAGTTGAAAAAGATTTTACGATGGTTGGTAATTCTTTGTCTAAACATAACACTCATTGTTTACTTCCTTTTAGTGAATCAGCAATTTTCTTTTTAATTTTCTTCATGTCATCATCTGAAAATATATCTTGTATCTGTGGCAACTGACCATCTATCTTCTCATGATTGGTTTCAGATTCTTCGGACATTAACTATTTAAAATTAAATTTGAATTACTATATAAAATTACAATTTAGTTGTTTTAGTTCCTCTATTTCTAGAAATGACTTTTGGTTTTGGTTTTTCTGACGGTTCAGGTGTATCTTTCAAATTTCTAGTTCCGGTTCCTCTACCAGTTGACACGGTGACAGAACCAGCTTGTCTTTTTCTTTCTGCTTGAAGTAACTTAAATTCTAATCCCGAAAATTTTAGATCATCAACGTCAACCTTGATTGTTCCAGTTCCTCTACCAGTTCTAACCTTTACTTCCACTAAGGGAAATCACCAAACATGGTAGCTTCCTTATTTTTATTATTTTTATTTTTGTTGTTGTACATGTTTGCATAGCCACCCCATGATTCAGGTGCATTTGAAGAACCACCTTTGTTGTTGTAAGTATCCATTGAGGAACTAAAATTAGTAATCGAACCAGTTACGGGGTTCTGTTTGACTTTGTATAATTTTTTGTTGTTGGATGTCTTCAAGTCTTCAAAACTCAAATGTCTTCCAGGGTCAGTACCCATTGCACCTCTGGTTAGGGTCCATTGTGTCTCTGCTGAATAACCCAGCATAGGATCCTTTCTTGGAATTTCGTCTCCAAGTGTGCCTATGACTTGCTTTGCCCTTAATTTAATGTCCTTTTCATACTCCCTTTTCTCGGCTGCCGTAATGAGATTTTGAGATTTCCAAATGGATATCTGGTTCAATACTTTATTTTTATAGGTTTGAATGTGAGTCTTTGTCACGCCAGGATCTCTTATCAAAAACTTGCTTTGCCAATCAGCAATTATTTCGTTGTACTGTCTTCCAGTACGCTGACTGTTGATGATCTGCTGTACCTCTGTCGTCTCGACACCAGATCTGCCAGAAATATACATAGTAGATTCACGTTGTTCAGGAAATGCAAAATCTGCCTTGCCTTCATGGTGGGGTGTTTGTCCGCCATCAAACCCTTCAAACAGTTCGCCTTGTTTTACTCCAGTTTTAAATTCCTTGCCAGTAGGTTCTATGACCATTCCTTTGCCTCCATCTGCTGCAGGGTTCCATTTGAATCCCCTAGCTAGATCTTCGTCACTGACACGACGTTCCCATTTTCCTGTCTCTGGATTAAGTACAATAAACCTGCCATCCTTGTTTGTTATCAATGCAGTTGGAGATACACCTCTTTCTTGATATGCGATGTTGGTTGGGTCATTGTGCCAATTGGCAATGTTGTCAAACATATGCGATACAGGATCTATAACTGAATCTGCTTTTGTTTTTTGAATTTTACTTGTATAGCCTTGAGCTGCCCAATAATTATTACCTTCAAACTGAAAGTCGCCACCTTTGCCAAAGAATGTTTCTTGTTTTGATATGTTCCTGTCTGGATTAATAGTGTCTTGCCAAGATTCGTAAGCTGAGTCATTTGATTTGCTGGTTGAACCTGTTTCAGTTATTGCATTTGTCTGTTCTTCTGCATGTGCGACGGGGTTCGCGATGTTCAAATATCCTGTGATATCATCGAAGTAACTGTTACCAGATTTATCAGATACTGCAGCATCATTAGGTTGAGAATAGTCAATGTGTGTTGACGGTGTAGGACCTCCAACGTTTGGGTCACCTGAACCAATTTGCGAAACTCTTCCTCTATCAATCTCTTTCTCCGGTTCCTCATACTTGGGTGAGTCCTCCCTTGTCTTCCAAAAGTCAAGAATACCATTTGACTCACTTGTTCTCTCTTCAGAAAAAGTTCCATAAGGCACATTTCCTTCCTCATATGCACCAGATACTGGGACGTCTTGATTAGAATACTTGCCCATTAAAGGAGAGACTTGAGAACTTGTTGCACCAATGTTACCTGATGCTTTGTTTTGATCAATCATTGCGTTGATTTTAGAACTTGACGAACTTGTTTGTCCAGAACTCGAATGGATGTGTTTCCTTACACTGTTAGTTAAATCTACTACCATAGTGGAAGTAATGCTTCCATCTATTTGAAATTAAATTATTGTTCTGTCGGTACTCTTGGCATACAACCACAAAAGAAACAACATTCACCCGGTTCATAGAGTTCATTTTCTGGTCCCATTCCATGACAAGGACAGTTACAGTCTGGTCTGTGTCCTATGAAAGACATGATTATGTTTCCCAGAAAGCGTTTGCCATATCACTGTATAGCTGACCATCACCTGGTTTTTTATGAACATGTTTTCTACCTTTGCTTCCACAGCAACCTGAAGTACATCCACAACCCATGATTAGAAATAAACTATCTAGTATTTGAAATTAAAATTGGTATCATAAGATATGACGTATCGACGTTCTTTATCTTATGTTCTGCGTATCATACCGTCCAAGCCACCAAAGAATGATGCAAGTCCTTTACCTGCTGAACCAATCATTCCTCCAGTACCTTTGACAGAATTAACACATATTTCTGTGAAATCTCCGAGACCCATAGTATAACAATAATTACCCACCTATTTAAAATTAAAAGTTAAAACTAGGAGTAAGGAATTGAGCCTTACCTTTGTGATTGTGTGGCAATGATACAGTCTTGTTACATTTACTGCAGTACTTTGTCTTGTTTACATCGTTTACCATCTTTCCTATAATTCCTAATCCGATTCCGGCTATTCCCAAGCCAACGACTGCACCAAGTAAACCATCATCAATCATTAAAATAATATTATTTGTCTGCTATTTGAAATTAAATTAATCAGATGACGGAAACATCCAATCGTCCCAGAACTTTTTTAGTTTGCCAGGAGGGTTCGTCGAGGTTGAGGTTTTCTTTTTGTTTCCGATACCAAACCCAAAGTGTGCATATCCTCCAGTAACTGGATCCACTTCATTGAATTGTTTGTATTTGTTTTTAATTTTACCTGGTAGTTTGTTTGCCTTTAGTGATTTCTGATATTTGGTGGTTTTTGCACCAGACATTTTCACCTTCTTTTTCTTAATTGCATAAGTTTCAATTGTACCATCACTAAACGCAACAAAAGGTTCACCAGGTTTTGAGGCTCTGACAAATCCGGGGTTAGGTTGGTTTGGACCTATTCGTGCAATGGGTCCAGATAATCCTTGTACGTCATGTGCACCACCCCATAATGGTTCATTTGGTCGCAAAATACTTTGGTCATAAGTACCAAAGCGTTCAGGGTATCTATCCCATAATGTTTTTACCGGCATTGTTCCCTTACCTTTAATTTCTTTTCCTGTAACTGAATTTCTTGGTAGTATTTCAATTTTATTTGGACTTACAAATCGTTGATAAGATTCTTGGCTATTCAATGGGTCTTCACGACTTTTTCTAAGTTCTTTGGGTCCCTTTGCCTTGCCAAATTTCATATTGCTTGAGTGGTATTGTGCCAAGTTTGCTTTCTTTTTGGGAATTGTTGAATCAGTCGGGTCTGATGAACCCATTAAATGAGCTTCACGTTCAGTTTCACGCTTTTGAATTTCTAACCTTTTTGCATCAAGAATTTTTTTCTTTTTTAAAGCCGTTCCAGGAGAAAGCCTTCCCTCAATACCTGTATAGTCGTCTAGATCCTGAGAATGTATTGCATGTGGGTCGTCAGGATCAACTAACCTTCCTGTCATTCTATCAGCACGTGCTAATCCATCATGATGTCTATCCATATCATCAAGTTGAAACTCCTTATTGGATTTCACATGTTCATCTTGATCATATTTTTCCTTGATAACCTTATTATTTTGATTATATTTTTTCTTGGCATTATTATTAGCCTTATCTTTCAATGCTTGGACACGTTTTTTACTCAGCCCAGGATATTTCTTTTTCATCTTCTTGGCTGAGGCTTTTGCAATTGCTTTGGTGATTGCAGAGATGACCATGGTTTTAAATTATGTTTCTGGTATTTGAAATTAAATTATACTAGATCCTTGGATCATTGCTGGCTTTTTCCAGTGTTAGTTCCAGTTTCTTCATTTGATTTTCGTGTTCTCGTTTCTTTACTGCCTTGTAAATAATATATGAAGTTAAAAGCCCGAAGAAGCCGAACATACCATTGACCAACATGTCAATCTCACACATAGTTATTTTTGACTTTTCATCTATTTGAAATTAAATTTGTTTACCAATAACCCCATCTTTCGTCTTTTGACTTCTTTAGGTATTTTTTAGCGTTGATTTCTGTTTCTGGATGTGATCCCCATTGATATCCCACAGGCACACCTTTATTTTTTATACTCCATTGTTTTTGTGCTTTTCGATTTCTTCCTGATGGGTCATGAACTGGACGATCATTTCTATCTAAGAGTGTACCTTCTGCATGTGCCTGTTGGGGCTGTGTTCCGAGTGCAAACATGCCTGCTCCGCCTACACCCAGACCGAGACCTGTCACCTTGTCTTTCTTTTTCCAAGGATCAAGACTTGACAAATCTTTTTTAAATTTTATTTTTTTCTTTTCAGTGGAAATAACTTTGTTGGCTGCATCAAATGCAAATGGCTTGAGATCCTTTGCGGTTATTGTATTACTCACTGGTTTCCATGAAATATTATTGAGTCCGCTAGGTTTCACTGTTTTCCAGCCACTTGCCCATGTTGGTCCATTCATTGACTGGTATTTTTTGTCTGGTTTTGGCAATGGTGCGATGTTGACTCCAGATCCTTTAGGTGTCAAGGGCTGGTTTTTGTTTGTTGATTGTTTGTAATGTCCTGTTCGTTTGACTATTGGAAGTTTGTTTTTTAAAATTCGTATCTTGTCAGCCTTGAGAACCTTTGCCTTTTCTTTTACCGGCTGTTTTATTTTCTTGTCAATGGTCTTGTCGTTTTTTGTATTTCCTCCTTTTACTCCAGTGCCTTTTTGCTTTTGCTTGTTTGCCTTTTGCAGTATCGTCTTCAATGCTGCAACTTCATCTTGTCTCTTTTTGTCTGCAGCAGCTGACAGTGCTGTGTCTTTGATACGGTTCTGTTCTGCGTTCTGTAACATTTGACGTAACGCTGCAATTTCCTTTTCCTTTTGAGTTCCGCCTCCGGTATTGGCTTTGACCAGTGCCTGTGCTGTCTTGATGGTCTTTTCTGTCTGGATCTTTGAACCCTTTCCCACTGCCTTTATGATGTGACCTATGACCATGTTCTTGGTCTGTTTTTTTGGTATTTGAAATTAAATTTGAGTTATTTTTTCTTGATTATAGAATCTCCCTCATACCATGAGTGGTGGTTCTTTCTATGCTCTGTAACCTGTTCCTCGTTCTTTATGATTGTGCCACACAGCTTACACTGAATCAAACAGCATACGCCTTGTTCCATCTGTCAGGATCCTTGTTTGTGGTGCAGTTTGGTCTCGTTGCAAGTCTTCTTCCATTGCATTCCCTGTCATCACAGTATGTCAACTCCCATGACTTCCAATTGCCACATCCTCTGCAGTACTTTTTGGTTCCGTCATATTTCTTGCCAAACGTGCATGCCCTTGAGCAGAACACAGGGTTCTTTGTAGTCTTGCCACACTTTCTGCAATTGGTCATTTGTCCTCTTCAGCGACAACGTGTGCCTCTGGATTTTCCTGTTTACAGACATCGAGGTATGAGCAGTAGACCTCTTTTTTCTTGTTCTTTCCACTGCACAGCCAGCAAGGATTTGGCTTGGGATTGCCTGATCTTAGTTCCATCAGGATCTCTTTCATTTTCTGCTTTGTCTGTGATATCGGCTTTAGCTCAAATGCAATTGGCGTAGGATCTAGGTTTGATTTCTTGTCCATGTATAACAGGCATCCGTGACTGGCATCAATGCTGTAACTGGCTTCCAGAAGAACGCGATAGATGTTAATCTGCAGCTCGTAGCTTGCGTCTGGTGAGGTTTTCTTGTACCATCCTCCGCCGTTGTAAGTTTTTTTATCGGCAATTACAAAGTGTTCGCCCACCTTCATGAGGTCGTCCAGGGTACCGGTGATGATGGAACCAAGTTGATCATATGGGATGTTTTGAACTTGCTCAGGTGTGAGTGAAATGTCATTCTCTATGTCATAGCACATTGTCAGCTCGTTAATTTTTGAAAGCTGCGTGTGCTCGTGTACGATATGACCCAGGAAAAATATGCTTGACTTGTTGACATCAAACTTCTCGGGATAGAGTTTTCCGTAATGGGTTTTTCTAAGGCATTCTGAAACAAAGTCAGATACGTGCCAAGTGTTCAATCTCCTTCCGTTGGAATTTCTAAGGTAATCTTGTTGGGCTTTACGTAGTGCAGTCAAGACGTCTGCTTCGATATTTTTTAGATGGTAGTTTGCATCCAGTTTTAATTCGATGGGTTTATCCTGTGACAATATAGTATCAAAAAGATCTTAGTATATAAAATTAAAATTTACATTAGTGAAACTTGTCGCCATGATGTATGTAACAGTCATTACAAAACTCCATTTTGCATTTTGAGCAGACCAGTAACTTTTTCCATAGGAAGACAGCCTTTACGATTTTTATCCACAAGGAGGAAAATATATCCGACCTCAGCGTTGCACCGCAGTCGTCACATGACATGCCGTTCATGATTGCACCACGTCATGCTTGTAGACTTCCAGTATCATTTTGGCTCCGCACCACTTTTCCTGTTTTATCTGGTTGCCGTATGCGACCACTATCTTGCAGTCTTCCATTTCAAACTTGTCAGTTTCATACTCCGTGTCATTTTCCATGTCCCATACCACAAGCCTGTTTGGTGCTTCCAATGTCTTCTTGTAACGAAGCCTGAAAGCCAAAACCCATCCAGCCATTAGCACTTTTCCTTGCACTGGTTTATCGCATTGTTCAACCATTCAAAAAAGTTCCAAGCTGGCGAGTCTTCCCTGACATACGGTGTCGGCATTACCTCTATGGTTTCAATCAAGTCCAACTCTGTCTGACATTTGCTCATTACATGCTCGACGACTATTGCAATTGACTTCAAGTCAGGTGACACGATTGCATCCTTGCACGAGGTCACCTTCATGTTGGACCATACGTATCGTTCGGCGTCTTCTGCATTGTAACTTGGGTCTTTGTTAATGGACTGCATGTTCTCGAGGTATCTGAACTCGTTAGCCTGAACGACAATGTTTACTGCCCTGTTTTTTATTTCATGGTCAGGGTCTACAATGATTACCTTCCATTCCTTTACCTGCTCGTAGTACTTCCAATGGTTGTCGTACTGTGGACTGGCTCGCTTGATGTCATATCCTAGATCCTCCATCTCTCCTGAAATTAGCGGAATTGACGTGTCAAATGTGTGGTAAAGATCCCTGTATGTAGGGCACTTGGTGGGATAGTCGTTCTCAATCATCTTCATACATGTGTCAGAAAGCGTAATTGTCACAAACTGGTAGTTTCTATGTGAGAGATTGCTTTCCAGCCTTGCGTCGTTCAGCTCATCCAAAAGTTCCTGTAGATTGTCCTCCATCTTTATCAGGTTGTTTTTATTTTCGCGATGCAGTTGAAGTTCTTCGTCGTAAAGTCTCTGAGTAAACTCGTACTGTTTTTCTGTTATCTGCAGCTGTCTTGCGGCTACCTTAAACTCCTTGAGTGCCGTTTCCTGTGCGTCAATGTCTTCAGCAGTTCGTATCTTCATGTCCATTGCATGTCTGTAGTTCTTTTTTGCAATGTCAAACTCGTCTTCTGCATCCTCGAACGCTGACTCTGCAACGAAACGTTCCGTCTTCAATTTGGGTTCTTCAAAAACCCACTGCTGCACTTCCTTTTCCATATCGCTGTACTTTACCTCCAGGTCTGTCACGTCCTGTCGCAACTCCTGAACTGTCTTGTTTGTTTTTTCCGGTACAAGATCATCCAAAGCCTGCTGTTCTTCCGCAGTCAGACCCTGCTCCCTTGCCCACATGTTGTCCTCATTTACGGTGCTGCCCTCAGAGCGAGTCCACAGATTGTCATCGTCGCCGTCCTTGTCTGCCTCTCCCTTGTCCTTGCATGTGTAGCAGTCCGGTTCGTCAACTCCCCTTGCCTCTGCATACTGTAAGAATGGGAGATACGAACTTGGAGGTATCAGATAGTCTTCCGTTGGCGGTAGGAAGTCCTGTTCCTCCGGAGTATACTTGTTGCCAAGATCAGGAAGGTCTACAAACGGATCAAACTCCGCATACTCTGATATGGTTCCGCCGTCTGCGTATTCCCTTGTCCACTTAAAATCATAAATACAATACATGTCCTCAAAGTCTATCGCCTCACATTCTGCAAACGAGTAACGCTCGGGTTCAACATAGTTCGGATCCTCAAACACCGGAGATATGGCAAACAGTAAGGCAATGACTCCCATTGAGCCTAGAATATATGCTGATGTCTTGGATATTTTTATCGCGTTCCACAGTATTATGGAGCCATCCTTGTCCCTTCGTTTCCAAGGCTTTGGTGCTCTTGGTTTGCCTTTCTGACTTTCCTTTATTTCCTTTTCTCGAATCTTTTCCTTTTCCCTGTGGTCTTGTCGAGCTGCAGCTTGTCTTCGTTGTTTTCGATCAGCTCTGCGTTCTCCCTTGCTAGGAGAATTGCGACTACTTCCCATTACAGTTTAAAAAATAAAAAAATGGTATATAAAATTAAAATTATTTATTTAATCTTATCTACTAGAAAATCAAACTCGGAAATAAATGACTTGTCAAAGTTCTTTCTTTCCACCATTTCCATCTGGTCAGACCATTTCATTTTCTGCAGTTCCCACTGATTCTCAATGTACTTGTTTGCGATTGCCAGCCAGTTTACATTTTCGGGCTGCATTATCAAAGTTGCTTGCATTGTATAACAATAAAATACTATTTCATATTTAATCTATTTGCAAAGTTCAAGCTAGGGTTTTAATATATAAAATTAAATTAAGTAACATGGATTTTATTACTTGGAGAATTAAACAGCTGCTTGCACTTCAGAACGGCAACAAGAATTTTTACATTGCATTGCTGCTTTCGATTAAGTTTATGATGATGATTGCAACCGTTGCAACTTACCTTGCCATTCTTACACTGTCCGACATTGACAACTCGTGGAGCAACGGAGTGATGCCCTACATGGAACTGTACTGGCTCGGGGCTGTGGTGTCACTTGTCATATTTGCCGGAAAAGAAATAGTCATTTTTCACATGAAGATATTTGACTGGATTGATGAGAAGTTTAGAAAGGCAATGGATCAGTACTCGTTAAGATACTGGAAGAAGCACAAGAAAGATCCTCCTGTGATGAACTGGATTTCAAAGTATCAGGGCAAGGTCTTTGGCAAGTTCCTGAAAATGCCTGCCAAGAAAAGACGTGCAATGCTGATCTCAATGACAATATGTTACATATTCTACATGGGTCTGATGAGGTATCAGGACGAGCTAGCCATGTCAATAGACAGTATTCTCTAGGAGTTTATTTCCTGATGAAGTTCTCTAATCAGCCTTTTGTACTGTATTCTTGATTCCCTTATCTCGCCGGATATCCAGTTTACGGTGTCCTGATTCATTCGCCTTCGCCTTCTTTTTTCTTCTGATTGTACCTTCTCATGTATTCCTTCATGTAGGTGCGTATCTTCTCCTTGTTGTCCTGATAGTAGGATTTTTGTTTTTCTAAGAGTTCCATCTTGTTTTTCTGATAGTACTCCTTCATGTACTGAGAATGCTTCTCTTTGACGTCTGGTCGTGAATAGTATTCCTTGTGATATTCTTTGGTATCAGCTGTCATTTCTTTTCATCAAAATCCCTTTTGAGTTGTTTCATGGATAGCCAGTATTCACGAACCGAGGGGTCATCAGACTTGTCTGCAAGTTCCTTTAATTCATCAAAATTAATGTCATCAATTGTTTCCTTTACCGAGTTGTCAAGATCTGTAAATACCTTGTCTGACGTGGTAGATGGGTTGCTGATGCTCTTTTGAAATGCCTTCATCAGGATTTTCATAATCTCTTTTTTATGGTTGTTAATTCCGGTGGCTATCTCATGCCATTCTTCGTTGGTAATGGATGGGTAGCGTTCGTCACGGATGAATTTTAATACCGTCTCTCTGGTCTCTCTGGGTACTCCCTTGAGGGATTCAGATGAAATCATTAGAGTTGAAGCAACTATGAAGTTGTCTCTGTCACTGAAAGTCATCTATACTTCAGGAAATATTTTATATATTTAAAATTAAAATTTAATAACCTAGGTCAGACCGGCAGTATAAATACTGGGGAAACCTAAATTCCCCACTTCCGTCAGAACTTGGTCTGACCAAACTTTGACCCGGGGCTCCTGGACGGACCGTAAAAAATCGGTCTGACATCGATTGGTCTGACCTGTGGAGATCTACTTTTGTCGTCTAAAACACCTGAAATCTTGATCGAGTTAGATAGCCGTACAAGTGCCAAAAGTAAAGGCTAGTGTTAAACCACCAATTTGAAATTAAATTTAGAAATAAAATACTCCCAATATAGTCACGAAAAACGACGTCATTAAAAGAATATTGTTGACCATTTTCGTTATATTACTGACTTCCCTTTAGTCATTAAATGATTTCAATTGATAAAAACGTTACATTACAAAAAATGAATTATATAAAATTAAATATTAGTTTTTGGAGATATTCATATGAATAAAGGAAATGAAGTCAGAGGAGAAATTGGTTCTCTGCTGGATCCTCAAGACCTTCAAAGAGATTATGAAGGACAGTTGTTCTATAACAGTAAAAATATCCAGTCATGGGTTGATGAATCCGTAAATGTATCATTGCTTTTAGAAACTATCTCAATACAAACACAGAGTAATTATGCCATATCACTTAGGAATTTTCAAAAGTGGTTCAATGAATCCAGAGCAGATAAACTCGGTATTGATGACATAATGTTGTTGGATACAAAGGTGTTGACTCTGACAATAATGAAGTGGGTTAGCCATCTCAAAAAAATCAACAATCCAAACTCGATTCCAACAAAAATGGCAGCATTAAAATCACTTTGTGAGATGTCTGATGTGTTACTTAATTGGAAGAAGATCAACAAGATGTTTCCGCGTAAAACAAAACTGACAGGTCAGACAAAGTGGGAGACGGATGAAATACGTAAGATGTTGGACGTGACAAGTAAACTAGTTCAAAGGGCACTGATTCTGATATTCTGTTCTACAGGTTGCAGAATTGGCGGATTGGCAGGCATACAAGTGAAAGATATCAGTGACTGGGCACATACCAAAGGCAACAGCCCAGGAACTGGGATCAACGTGTTTGAAAAACATGGTTGTAAGACAGTGCATGTATACTCCGGTGATGATGAAGAGTATACCACATTCTTGACACCTGAAGCTGCTAATGCAGTTGACATATTTTTAGAATATCGTAAAACAAAAGGAGAGGTAATTTCACCAGAATCATATTTGTTCAATTCAAGATGGGATAAAAACAGACCACAAAGTAGGTCCTCAATTGACATGATGGTTCAAAGAATAGTGGAGAAGGCAGGTGTACGTGGAACAAAAAAAGACGGAAGATATCCCACACAACTAAATCATGGTTTTCGTAAAAGGTTTGACACTGTTTTAAAAGAAAACAACAATGTCAATGACAATGCAATTGAAAAGATGATGGGTCACAAGAAAGGACTTGACGGAACATATCTACAGTTTACAGATGAGGAATTGTTCAAGCATTTCATAAACGGTGTAACATCACTTACAATCTCCGATGACAGTCGTCTCAAGTCAGAGAAGGTAATTTTGGAAGATAAATTTGCCAAGACAATTGACGAGGTAGTGGCTGAAGAAAGATCAACAGATGATGATTTCAAATTAAGACAGATGATTAACAAAGAACAAAGAGATCAAATTAAGACAGATGATTAACAAAGAACAAAGAGATCATTCAATTTCTACTGGACTGACCAAATCCAATTCTGCATAAATCAATTCCCTGGAATTTTTCATTTCCTCCAACCGTTTTTTCATGTCACGGCTTTCCCAGTTGTTGTCAATCAGTTCCGCAACCATTTGGCATATGTCGAACTCCATCTCAATCACCTCGTTTCTTAACTGCGTGATATGCTTTGTCTTATCGTCCATTCTTTCTCTCCAAAAATGACTGCACTGCCTTCTTGCGTCTTATCTTGATGCACATGTCACACCATCTTTTTTTCTTTGTACGGGAACCCATGTCAATCGGTCTGCCACATCCCTGGCATGCTGCAAGCGACATCAAGATTCCAGCTCCAGATCCAAATCCCAGTAGACCTTGCATTCAAAACACCACAGCCTGTCTGAACCGATAATGCCTGAAATTTTGTCTCCACAGATAGGACACGTCGGTGAAACGAATACCTCCTTTGACAGTTGATCAGTCATCATCCAACGTCCTCTGATTCTCGTCAGTTTCCGGGTCATTCCTTGGCTTTAGTTTCATGTCTGACCAGTACTTTCTGACACTTTGATCCGTACGGACTGTCTGCTCGTCGAAGTGATTTGAAAACTCCTTGCCAAACGCACCAATCTTCATCGGGGTCATCTCGTTTCTTGTGCAGTAATCGTAATAGTCGGCATAGACATCCTTTTTGGTCACGAGACTGTCTGCAACCTCGTCCACCCTTGAGTTGACAAACTGCAAGATTGGATCTGCCATCTCATTCCAAAGCAGTCGGATGTCGTTGATTGATCTTGGATAACGAAAGTCACCACGTCTGTGGAGCTGTCTAGCCAAGGACACCATCGTTCCGAACACCATCTCCTTCTCCTCGGTGTTGTCTGCCAACCGCTTGCCAAGCGTCGTGTCCTTGTTCAGACCGGTAAACTGTCTGTCAAACCGTACAATCATAAATCTCCTCATGTTTCCGTCTGACTGATCATAGACTCGTGGAAACCTGTTTGCACTGAAAATAAACTTGCATGTGGGAACCATCGTGTACGGGTGCTCATGCTTTCGCTGAACCTCTATCGGTTCTCCGCCGATGATTGTCTTCAGCTGACCTGACTTGCGCATTTCAGTAGACTCCACGTCTGCAAATATGTTTACTCGTTTGCCATCAAGTCGTGCAATGATAAACTTGCCCTCGGCAAGATCCTGTATCGGTATGTGTGTGATGTTCCTGGATCCGATGATGTTGTCCAGATATTCCAACAGTACAGACTTTCCGTTTGAACCGGAACCGATGAACATGACGGATCTTTGAATGGTGTTGGTCTTGAGCAATGTGAATGCCATGGTTTCCAATACCGTGTAGATTTCGGTCTGGTTGACGGCACCTGTCTTTTCGTCTGTAAAGCAAGATACGATATACTTCCAAAACACGGTGTCCTTCAACTGTTTTTCAATTGCAGAATAGTTGATGTCGCCATCCGGTTCCTTGACCGTGTTTCCGTCACTGTCCAACGGATAGTTTGTCGGGATATACCAAGTGGAAAGATTGCGGTGGTCATGATCCCTAAACTCCATTGTCTTCAGATTCAGTATTCCGTTTTCCAAAGTGATTATGTTCGGGTATGCGTTAAAGTGATCACGTATGACGTAGCTTCGTCTCTTAATTTTTGCAATTACCTCGTTGCAGTGGCTCATCTGACAGCGTTCAATGTTCTGCTCACAGTACTCTCTGACTATGCTCTCCGCGTTCAGTCCCTCGTACACCTTGCCGTTAAAGACAAGCAGTTCTTCCGTGTCCTTGTAAGTCTTGAAATGATATTCTTGCAGCAGTTCGTCGGCAACTTCCGACAGTTCGTCATCCTTCTCTTGCTTTGCCTTTGCTGCAGCAGTGACCTTCAACGCAGTTCCCTTGAAGTACGTGCTGTCCGGATTGCTTGCGTTCTTCTTTGACATCGCATATCCGTCATTGACCCAGCGTGTCACCTCTGATTCGGTGTGAGGATTTTCTGCACAGCAAGTACTGTTTATCGCGTTTGCCTCGTCCATTACCTTCTCATACTCCCACCCTGCATGGAACCTGTGAAGTGCGACACGATACCCCATGTTGTGTCGTTCACCCTTGTTCCACTTTCGTTTGACCAGGTCAGCGATGCTTTCCTTCTCGATGTACGTTCCGTCCTCTCCGACCACGACATTGTCCTTGCCAATCCATCCCTTGTCCTTGATGATGTCAATCAACTCGGAACCTGTCTGAGACAACTCCAAGATCTCGCTTCTGTTTGAGACGACGGTGTATGTCTTGCCAGTCCGGAAGTAGCGTCCGTCTTCATCCTTGTCGTAATGGTCTGACGAAGCACCTATGACATAGCTGCCATGAGACTTGATTTCCAAATTAAACGAAACGTTTCCAAGCTTGCCAGACTCTGCACTTGCTTCCTGTTCCTTGTGCAGATACACAGTTGCACCCGGTGGCACCTCCTTGACTCGAAGATAGATATGGTAGCCGTTTCCACTTCGAACGACAAGTGTTCTGTTGATGCAGTTGCCCACCACGTCATTGAGTATGTCAATGTCGTTGCATTTGTCAAAGTCAAGTACTACCAAGTTGCCAGAAGCCTTTCCAAGCATCACTGCAAAGTCCTGATCAACCGGCACGTCGCCAATCCACATCTCATCACAGTACTTCTGCCATCCTTTCATAGTCAGACTCTTGCCTGCACCTTTTGGTATGGGTACCAGATTCACTCCGATTCGTTTGTAATTCTCTATTGTTCCTAAATCAGTCATAATTATTCACATTCACTTAATAAAAAAATTAAGCTAGGGGTTTTTCCTCCCCTGCTTTCATTCTGTTGACGTCACTTGTTAGTTCACCAAGTTCTCGTCTTATCTCGAGTACAGTTCCAAGAATCTTTGCAAGCATCGGATTGGCACTGGTAGTGTCAGTTCCACCACCTTGCAAATGGGAACCACCTTGTCGTGGCTGATCCCATCTAGTCTTCTCCAGTCCAAGCTTTTCTTGAATCGCATTGATTCTTTCCTTAGCTGCACCCTTTTCTACCTCAGTTGCATTTGAGCCACGTTTTAGGTGAGCCCATTCTGCCTTGAGGTCTTTCCAGTGTTGGTCTTTTTCTGACAAGTTAAATTTCTCCCTCGGTCTTGGTTTCATTGAGTATGCCGCCATGGTTTAGAACCAGGTCTACTCTCTGAACGTTCAACCGATAGAACGGTCCACGAATGGTCGTGTGCGAACCGGATTTTAGTTGCGATGACTTTGATACGAGGGGATCTCCAAATGCAGTGCCAGCACCGACCAACTCGCTTATTCTTCCGTTGAATGGCACACGGTTCTTGAATCCACCAAGTGCTGAGTTCCTAAAGTCATCATGGTTTGAAACCATTTCATACAAATCATTCTTGGTTATCCATTCGTTCTCAGGTGCTTCGGTTGTCTTGCCACATAGCTTCCTCCAAAGACCCAGAAATATGATGTGAGAATCAGGTAAGGCAGTCCAAGTCTTTGCATAGCTTGCACCTACGGAAGTGTTTTGCAATAGCTTGATAGTGACATCGCAATCAGGACACTTGATAAAATTTCCAAAGAATTGGGAATGTTCAACCTTGACTGTCTTGATCATACCGAATCCTCCTGGAATATCTTCTCATCGTTGCTTGAATTGTAAAGTTCCAAAAGATTCTCTTTTGATATTTTACTTTTAAAAAAATACAGTAATGACATCTTGACCAAGTCCGTCTTGTTAGGTCTTAGTTTGATGTCTCTGAGGACGTTGAGCTTGTCGTCATTCAGTATGGTCTGCTCCAATGCCTTTAACGAGTCATAGGGCATGCTAGCTCCTAAAACTACGGTATTTGATTTTGGAGTAGTTACTATCAATCTGTTATCATTGATAGTACCAACATCCTTGTTGGGTGTCTTCATATAGGTTCGCACTATGTGATAGTGTTGGCACTATTTAAATTGGTATATAAAATTCAAAATTAAAAATTATAAATTTATCTAGGAATCTGTCGGTTTGCTTATATACATACTTTACAAATATCACAACCATTAATAGTTATATGAAGTTAAATTAAATTGGGATGAGATATGTTCTTCATATGGTTCGCACTATTTGAAAAGTTGTAACTCATCCCTTTAGTTATTAAAAATATCCTGTTCTATAAGAAACCCGATCATTTGTATTTTTGTTCTCATTCTATGGTTTTAGAATAACTTATTCTATGTTTTTAGAATAACAGAATACAATTAGTACCCATATATTAGGAACCTGATATTATTTTCCTTCATGACTCTTGTTGTATCAGTGAATGCAAAGACTAACGGCGTAATTCCTTTGAGTGCTATTTTTAGTAGCCTAGTTAGAATTAGCCTAGTTAGAAGTGTGTTCACCTATACCTCACTTTTGATAGGCAAGTTTTGGTAGAACAGAACAAGGTAATTACACTTCGATTGCCTGCAGACCTTGAAAAAGTATTGCGTGACAAGGCACGAGACAACAGAACCACGCTAAGTTATGTGATAGTTGACTGCCTTCGAAGAAGGATGGATGTACCTGACCCAGATGACTTTGGAAACAACCTGGTCTAACTACTGTTTCTGACATGGTTTGCGATCATTTGTAACCGATGAACGTTTTTTTCTTTTTCTATGAGATTACATAAAAACAAATAATAAAATTTTCAAAATAAACTAATAATTGCTTATCGGTTACACTTTTAGACCATTAGTCGTAAAAAATGTCTGATATGTAATATTTTATAGCAGTTACTAAGGATTTCACATTATCTTAATAATATATGAAGTTAAACCACCATACTAAATTGGTAAAATGTGTAGTTGGATTTGGACTAAATTGGTATTTTGCGATCAGGTTTTTAGGTCAATCAGAAAAAAAATAACAAAAGTGTCACTGATGCCACTGCCTCGTCAGACCGATTTTTGTATCCGACGGCGGACCCTCCCCCGGTATGATTGGTCTGACAGACCGATTTTGGATGAGTTCTTCATTGAACCAACCGCCAGACCGATGGTTCGCTGCAGGGGACGGACCCTCCCCCGGTATGATTGGTCTGACAGACCGATTTTGGATGAGTCCTCCTACAGCCACACCAATGAATCCCATGACCAATTGGTCAGACCGATTTCTGCTGGTGGGGACGGACCCTCCCCCTGGTATGATTGGTCTGGACTAGTATCGTAGGGCAGGCAGATGCCATTGCAACACATGCATTATTCCCCAGATTTCGTAATGTGTCAGTATGTTGATTATTCTAAGTCTAATCATCCTTGGTTCCTAGTTCCTCTTTTGATTTTTTGTTCCGAAGTTCCACTTCCCAATGGATCTTTTGCATTTCATAGACCCTTTTTATGACGTCCTCCTTGCCATTTTCTTCTTTCTCTTCGTGATGTTCAATCATACCGTTGTCCCTCGGGTTCAGAGTCTTCCTTTTGTCTACAGGCTTTCTGTTCCAGAAGGTCATTTGCTCATCTCCACTGCCTTGTACAGTTTCTTTCTGGTGGTACTGCCATACCGAAGCAGACGCTCAACCGCCTGGTGGTGTATTGAACACAGGTAAAGAAAACGGGTTGGCTTCTTTCTAATGAGAGGTGCTAGAGCTTGATAGTATGCAAGGTTGCCACTTGAGTTCTTTGGATAACTTGAGTGTACTACGTCATTTGTAATGTATCGCTTATGGTGGAAGGTCATACCCTTTTTGTGCTGGTCCCTGCCGCATACATAGCAGACCCCGTCAAAGTACCGTGTGGCAAGTTCCTGTTTGATTGCCTTGACCTGATCAAGCTTGTTTACCATAAAAAAAATAGGGTTTTTTGGTATATGAAATTAAAGTTTCTCTATTTGCTTTTCCTTTTGTTTGAGAGAAGTGACTATGTTCATCAGTGCGTCATAGTCGTCCTGTATTCTTAGTATCTGTTCTGCAACCTTTTCAGACGGTACTCCTGGCGGGTGACGTATCAGCAGCACGTTTGACCGCTCGGTATGGTCTGACGTGTAAAACATTTCCCGGGTCAGTTTCATAAGTGGTTATGCCTCATGCCCTGCTTGTCCCTCTTCTCGGCGGCTCGTCTTGTGTTGTCGTTTCTTATGGACTTGTATGAAAAGTATTTTGGTCTGAGTGCCTTTTTGGTCGGGTGCTCCTTATAGTCATCTTCCTGTCGATATGATCCCAGTCTGTGTCTCAGACCGTAGCGGTATCGTTGGTCATCCTTCTTGCCCCACTTGGCACCTACGTTACCTGCAGTGGTGCCGACATAGACCGGTTTACGATTTTTATCATACAGCTTGTAGTTCCCGGCAGAGTTTGGCACTCTAGCCAAGTTGTCTTTTGTTAATTTATGAACCCTTCCAGTTCTTAGGAAACCCATAACTAAAAAAAGTGTTATTTTCTATTTAAAATTAAATTTTTCTAATTTTTCATAGATTTTTAATTTTGCTGCATAAATTCCAGAATGGTATTTTGAATCCTGTATATTAATAAAATTTGGACTGGAGTGAGGATATTCACTTATGTCAATTTTATCATTAGTAATATAATCATCCACACATTGCTTTACATTCAAATATAATTCATCAATGAATTTTTTACTTTCTACGGGTGTCATAGTCATTCCTTGTTGTCCTTGTAATATTTTTTCATGTATTTCTTGTAGCTGGCTTTGTGTCCGTCATAGTACTCTGATTGCCATTTCAACAGAGTCTTTTTGTTCTTCTCATAGTATGCCTTTTGATATGCTGCAACCCTTTTCTTTTTAGCATCGTTGGTCTCCTTTTGTTTTGTTAGCAGTTTTTCTTGATTACGCTTGTAGTATTTTCTGCTGTACTCCTTATGGTAATTTCTAAATTCCTCGTCATCCTTCCAGCGTTTTTTAATGTAAGCGTTTTTCTTTTTTCTCAATACTTCCAGTGACTTCTCTGCCTTTGTCTTACCCATTGTGATCATATCATTGTCATTTCTAGTATATTAAAATATATGAAGTTAAAGTTGATCGTATTTAATCGAGTTGTCACCTCCGATGGTTTAATCAAATATACGATCAATATTTTCGATTTGTTTGTTATACGGTGACGGCTTTATTCACTTTAGTATAACGTTCATGTTTGGTTTATCGGAGGTAACTTCCAGTTCTAATAATTTTTTGTTTTCGTAATAGTCTATCGCATCCTGTCGCGTATACTGGATGAATGCTGTAATTGGATTATCAGGGTCATGTATTTTGTTATGACATGTGTAATGGACATATGCAATAAGTTCGGGTTCGTATCGAATGTGGTGTTTGATGCAAGGGTCATCGTTATCGAATGACTTTGAACATATCAGACATTTTTCCTTTGTATTTAGAAACTTGTATTCGTCAAACATCATCGCTCATCTCCCTTACCAGTTATCACGCCTCGTTCATGTCTGTCCTGTAATTTTTCCAGATTTGTTATCGCGACGTCTTGAAGGCTTATTCCGTATTTGTCGCATATCATTGAGAGGTACCATAGCACGTCTCCGCATTCCTTGTTCAGTGTGGCATAGTCTGTGTTACCCTCGTCTCTAAGAAATCTTTTTCTTAGACCACATACCTCACCAGCCTCCTCGGCAAGTCCCAGGTAGTAGTAGTTTAACGGGTGTACCAGGTCTGTTTCCTTTGCAAGTTTTTGATAGTCATCGAAGTTCATTTTGGTGATATTTCCTTAGCAATACATTTTGTCAGTTCTTCAGCACTGTGTTCTCTGATTAGTTTTTCGCACCACTGGCAGACCGTGTCGTCTATACTTGGCGAGTCATTGGGAGGAGTTGACATCATGATCTTCCAGCCTTCCATGCCTTCCGATAAGTGTATTTTTGACCGGAACCTGTACTCAGTGAGTTGTTGGTCCATGATGAGTTGCATGCTTCGCAGGTAATCTTATTTGGATATGTCTGTTTGAGGGTACCGTTTTGACAAGCATAACACATCATGTTTTTTAAATCTGATTATAGTATTTGAAATTAAAATTAATTGGGGAAGCCTACTTTGGCTATTCCCCAATCAGTACAACTTTGTCATGGTCCCTACCAGGTGGAGGGTGATAGTGTAGTACTGGTTAACTAGGTTAACTGTGATGTCTTGATGTTCTTCCAACCTTCCGGTACTGGTCTGTCCCAGCACTCTATGGTTTCAAACCTTACACCGTTCATTAGTCCATCGTATATTTTTTTTTCGTCTTTGTCTAGGACCTTCACTTCTTAAGCCATTCCCATTCAGGTCTCTCTTCGTTCTCGTCCATTGCAATGTATAGTATTCAGGGGTATTTGAAATTAAATTCTATTTTCAAATTCAGCCAACCTTTTTTTCGTTGCCTCCAGTCCCTCCCAGTCCTTAAGCTGTCTCAATACAATTTTAGGGGTACCTGCCTCGGTTCTCAGTTCGTACAAAACTCTGTCAATTGCAGACTCGCTGTATCTTTCACAGAACATGTCAAATACACTATCTTCCTTAAAGTCAAACATTGAAAACTGATTGGTTTCTATGTATGATATTATTTGTTCTCTTAGTTCAGTCATGGTGTTTAGAAAAAAAAAGGGCTATTCTAATCCCTTGTGTTGGTTTAATTCTTTGTCAGTTAGTCTTGGTTTGACATTACCGTTTTTCCACTTTAGTGCTAGTATGCCACCGATTGCTGCAAGAGCGAAGAACAATGCTGTCGTCAATTCAACAATCATCGCATTCTTCCTCGAAGCATTCGAAACACACGAACGTCTGTTTTCTGTGAGTACATTTTACTTCAAATGGTTTGCCATCAAACTTGTTTTTTATTTCGAGTTTCTTACACATACCACATTGGTCAACAATCATCACATCAGCCATCTCTGCCTCTGCATTGCTAATGAATTTTTTACACTTGTAGCAAGGTGTGTGCACCGGAACTATTTCCGATAACGTTGCAACGAATGTTTCCATTTGACCTGTCTCACTGTTTCTTATTTGGTATCTGTCTCGACCTTCCGTGATGACTTCTTTGTATACGGTTCTACCGGGATACTTGTTCTCGGTAGCTGACTTTCCTATTTGTCTCGGGTTTCTTAACATAGTGAGTATCAATTCTATATGAAATTAAATTTTATTTAAAGTTTAATTGCTGCCAAGTTTTGGAGTTGCCTTGCCATTCATACCGTTGACCAGTACTGAAAAATATCCGGGCATTCCATCTCCAAACTCGTATTTTTTTTTCTTCGGATTGAATACAAGCAGTTCGCCTGCAACCAGCATGTCCAAATGCTTGGTTGTCTTCTGTGTTCTCTTTGGGCTGCCGTATATTGAGTCAGTCCCCATTACCGTCAGTATTGTCAGATATATCTCATATCCCAGTTCTGAAATGTTGTTGTTATTTAGCCAACCCCATTTTCTTGCAGTAGCCCACCTTCCAAAGTATTCAGAGCCTGTTATGTTGTAGTAGCTCGATGCCTTTTCATGTGTGATATTATTCTTTATTTTTTCCCAATTCATTTCATTCCTCCATGGTCGTCTTCGGCTTTCCTTCTTATCTTTGTGACCTGGTCGATAAAGTCAGTTTGTATAATGAAACTCCGGAAGACTTCATCGTTGGGATGCTTTACTTCCTTGTTAACTATTAGCAGCTGTTCAAATCTCCTTAACTTGTTGTTCAGTGTTGAATGTACAGTTTCAATGTCTTCTTGAATTTCATTTTCACACAGCCAACATGCAGAGGACATCACTTTCATTATCTCTGCTCTGCGTCTAAGTTTCTGTCTTCGTGTATACTCTTCAGGGTAATGGCTGATTGAACATGCAATGCACAACCCATGGGTCTGCCAACACTTTGGATTATTTTTTACCCTAATCTGACAGCTTGGACACCTTGCTATGATGTCTTCCTGACTAACAAACTTGTCATCATTTCACAGTTCCTTATCCTTACACTCTGTGCAGAGAGGTCTTCCTGTTTTATCCGATATTATAATTTCCACATTGCTTGAGAAGCAGTGCGAACAACATCCCTTCCACGAACTCATTGTCCTTCCACCCCACATGTGTTGCAGAACGTGCGGTCGCCGTCACTGGGTCTGAAGTTGTATCCCTTCCAGTCCGTGACTTTTTCACAGTTCTTACAATACTTGTCATCTATGTTCCATTCAATTATGTTCAATTCTTAAGACCTCCGTTAATTGCTCTCTGCAGACCAATGCAGATGTTGCATAGAAAAATATCCTCAACCCTCTTGCTTCCGTCTTCCATATCCAGTCCGACTCTAACCTTTGTTCCGATGTTGACACATTCAATGTTCTGACATTCACGTTCGTCTTTCATCTTCTGGTCTTCCTCCTCTTGGTTGTTTTTTTCCTTGGCTTTGCCTTTGGCTTGTTCTGTCCAAAGTTGATACCTGCCTGGGACATGTCCATCTTGACGGGATCACCTGCCATTTTTCCCAGCCCTTGCATGAGCTGTGATATGCCTGCTCCCACCTGTACCATTGTCTTGATAGCAGAATCCATTTTTTCCTGACCTGACTTTTTCGGCTTTGTGTCTTTTGGAGGGACGCCGTCACTGCCCTGAACAAAAAGACTTAGCAGTCCATGTTTTTCAAATCCTTCTGCCGTCAGCATTGTCTGAATGCCATCGGGTCCGGCAACGTCAGCTATGAGACCTTCCTTTCTCAATCTGTTAATTGCTTTCGTAAGTGCATGTTCTTTATTATTTTCAGTCATTTTTTTCTCCTTGTCTTATTGAGTTGCAAGTATCCATTATGATGTTGAGTACGTCCCATCCTCCCTTGCATCCGCACGGCTTGCCGCATGTCATTGGCAAATGATCTTCCGTGCATTCCTTTGTATGTTGACTGTCACTCATTTTTTATCACCGGAACTTGATCAGCCAATTCTTTTTTCATATCGTTAATTCTGTTTCTTATTGTAACTTCAGTAATACCTGCAGCCAAACTCAGTACCCTCTGAGTGTGTTCGAGGTTTTTTGTCATTGCCACTTGATACAACGCAGCTGCTGCAAGACCAACTGGATCCTTGCCTGCCTTGCCTTCCAACTTGTTTAGCATTTCCATTGCAAGTTTCTGAACGGTGACAGACATTGGAGGATTTGCATTTGTTGCAATCCTTGAGATGAATGATATTGGCGACATTACCTTTGGCTTGATTTCGCATATCTGAATTATCAATCTGTAATATGCACTGATGTCATTTCTTCGGGTAAAACATATTTCAGTAAAGTCGGTAAGCGTCTTGCTAAGACCTGCTTCTCTTACTGCAGCATAAAGACATGCTGCCGAAAAGACAGTAGTGGTTCTTCCGCGTAGCATTTTGAGTTCCTCACACTGCCTGAATATTTCAGCACCGCGCTGCTTAACCTGCTCAGGTATGTGCAGCACCTCTGCAATTCTTGTTATTTCAGAATTTGCCATGTTTCGTGTTTTGACACCGCTAGCCTTGCCTCTCTTGTCCCACACAATTATTCTGTTCATCATACCCTTTGCCTCGCCTCGGAGCCTGTTACCATTGGCATCTCTGCCTGTCTGTGATATCGTTGACGCTAGTGATTCCTTAAACATCTTGTTTACAGGTGGACCAGTTCGTCCTCCGGAAGACATTCCTTCGGGTTGACCACTGCCGTCATAATCTCTGCTGGAGTCGATTATCTTGTCGTCAACTACTATGCCACATTTTCCACAGACAATCTCATCATCTGCAAAAACCAGACTTCCTTTGCATCGGTTACAATTTTTAGTACTTTCATTCATTAGTTTAACCACCATTAGATTACATTCTTAACATGTAATACTATATAAAATTAAATATTAAAGTTACCAGCCAATCTGAAAGTTGCCACGTCTGTGCTTGTTGCTCTTGACATACTTTCTCTTTGGTCTGTCAACACTGCTGTCTGCCCTGTCCTTTCTGTCTGCTGCCTCCAGGATGTTAATGATCTTGTCAACCCTGGATACAGGTTTTGAGTAGGTCTTTTTTTCAGTGTATTTTTTCTTGTATTTGTTTTTGAATCCGAACATATTATTCACTTGATTGTAATGGAGAAAAAAATTTATTTTTCTTTGATAAAGTCTTCATATCTTAATCCACATTCTTCACATTTGTTGACTTCCTTACTTTTTAGATATTCACAATAGTCATCAGCATCTGACTCATTTTCAAATGATGCAACATAGTGTTCATCCTCAGGATCTGACTGTATGTAATACATGTCACCATCTTGATATGCATGCCATTCTTGTATCTTGAACTGTGGCTGTTCATCTATATCTTTACTGTTGTCCCAGCATTTAGGACAGAATGAATCTTCACTTTCCGAATGCTGCCATATACCGTCATCATTTAACTCCACTGTATTATCACATCTTATGCATTCACCGGAAACAGGTTTACCGTCTTCTTCATACATTGTAAAATCAGTAACTGTATTACATGCTGGACAGTAAAATTCTTTTATTGTTCTTTCAGTCATCTTCATCATACCTCCATTCCAGTTCGCCAACATCAATTGACTTTGGGTCACTGTGTTTCACGATAACCCAGGTACCTGTCCTGTTTACCAGATGATAGTCCCTGGCGTATACTGGATAGTCGTCCCATTCGTCATTGCTTCCCTTGAGTCTGTATTTTCCATCAGGGTCAACCATTGTGTAGATAACATATCCGTCGTCTTGCTGATCGTCATCCCAATCATCGTTCAGAACTTGGTTTAACATGCTGTGTAATTTTAAAACATAATCTGCTGTAGCTGCGGTGCTCCCACCATTTCCGGAATAATCAAGATACTCCTCTTTGACATCCTTTACAAATTCCCAACCAATGTGATCAAACTGGTCCCATGACAATGTCTCGGGATAGTCTTCCGAGTTTTTTATTATTGGGTATTCAGTCAAGACGAAC